>Ga0098034_1000182_pt1 | contig 30937 bp, 30 predicted proteins | sample 2_EtaG_FD_77062 | JGI IMG/M metagenome (GOLD analysis project Ga0098034, IMG submission 77062) | Marine viral communities from the Subarctic Pacific Ocean - 2_ETSP_OMZ_AT15125 metaG | ecosystem: Environmental > Aquatic > Marine > Oceanic | place: Pacific Ocean | collected 2015-01-07
GAGGAATAAAATGATAATGCCTAAAAAAGATGACAAGTATGGCTGGTGGGCAGCACCAGCAAATTTACATCCAGGAGAAAAGACACCATCGTTCAAAGTACGTTGGTGTGAAGTTTGTTGTTCAGCTTGGGAAGTTGAATCCATAGGATATAAAAGAAAGAAGAAAATTATCCGTTACGAAGATTTTCCAAAAAATAGTTTAAAACATATAATATGCGATGATTGTAAATCAACATATATTACAAGGAGAAAAGCAGATGCCAGTATCAACAATATCAATGATTCAGACAGAAGTACAAAAGAATCAACCAGAACTTTACAAAGGGGAAGAGAATGATAGTATTAATACAGATTTCTTAGATCCTGTTTTTGATGCTCTACCTATAGGTAATCGAGCAGAAATATTAGAAATGCTTATGATTATCAATAATTATAGTGAAGAAAGATATGGATTAAATAAAAAAGTTATAGGTCCTATAAAAATTCGAAAGAATTTTACATGGGGACATAATACTCGTCCTAAAATAATGAGTTATATTAATTCTATCAGATGGGGAAAAACAGAAGGATCTTTTTCAAGAATGTTCAATTATGAACGACATAATAATAATGGATATTTAGAAAAAAGATACAAGAATAAAGTTTTGGAATTAGATGGCAAACTAAGAAGTTTAAGATGGGCGGGAACACCTTGGATAGAAGATGATGCAGAAAAAGACAGGATTATTTTAGAATCAAAAGATAAATTTCTAAAAGAAATATTTGAAACATGTGAAAATTATGATCTAAATTTAATTCAACATACATTTTCTGTAAGATATGGAGTTCCTGATATTGAAGATATAACACTAATTCCTGATAATCTTATTCCCATATTAGAGAATATTGCAAATCTACCAGAACAAACAAATGATCTTCATTATATCAATTTTAAAGAGGATAAACAAATTTGCATAGCCTTTGATATTAAAGATGATATGGAAATATTCTATACCCATGATAGAACACCACTAAAAAGTTTTCCAAATGGTAAAATTATAGTAGTATTAGAATACAGTTATGTTGCATTGGCAAAAATGCTACTAAATCTTAATGGATCATCTAATCAAAACAGGCCATTTGTTATATCAGTTTGGCATAGAATGGAAAATAATGATCAATATTTAAAACATCCATTTATTGCTGAAGCAAATAATATTTATCATTGGAGAAATGGTCAAATGGCTTCACCACACCTTGCTGATCAATTACCTAGATGGAATCATCATCAAGGTAGTTTTAGTGTATGTTTTGGAGATTTTAATATCAAATCATATCTTAGTAAATTCCAATTAACTAGATTAATGCATAATATTTTAATATGGAATAAAACATTCCGTATTGGACTTACAAATCCAATTAATCATGTTGGATATGGTTGGTATGGAATGATAGAAAATCCAACTCCTGCATTAATAGCTAGAAATGCTGCTTTTTATCCTGACATATGTAAGCAAATAATACAAAGACGAAGAGATGCTATAAGACAAACTGCAATTGAAAACTCTTTAGATAATTTATCATGTCATGATATTTGTACTACATGTGAAAAAAGATGTTTAGATGCTGAAAAAGAATATAATATGGTATTTACTTGTTCCAATCATCCTAATTATATCCAAAGAAAGGAGGAAAGAGAAAGAAGAGAAGCGGAAGCAGCTGCTATTGCTGAAGTAAGTAACACAAATGAAGAAGAATCTTCTGAAGAAATTGAAGAATCAATGAGAAGATGGGTTGTCGCTAATCGTTAACACAATAATAAGAGGAATAATAATGTTTTATATACATGAAAAATACTGGAGAAAATTATTGGATTATTGTAATGCTGCTTATAACGAATTTAAGAGCGAAATTACAGGATATATGATTTTGTCTAAAGATAAAGAAGGTGATTGGGAAATGAAGGACCCAATTATATTAAAGCAAGAAGTGTCAAGTGGTTCTTGTGAAATAGATAGAGAAGCATCTGCAAGTTATTTTGTAGATGCTTTTAATAAATACGGTGAAAATGTTCGGTTCGTTTGGTGGCATACTCATGGTAATATGGGAGCTTTTTGGTCTTCTACAGATACTCAGAATATGGAAGATCAATGCAATAATGGATGGGCAGCTTCATTAGTTATAAATATAAGAGGAGAATATAAGTTTAGAGTAAACTTTCATGATCCAATTAAAGCACATTCAGACATAGACATAACAATTGTTGAAAAGAAAGCTAAGAAGATTTCTAAGAAAATAGTAGATGAGGTTAAGGATAAATGTTCAAAACCTGTTTACAATTACACAAGAAATTTGAAAAAGAATTCTCATGTAACATATAAATCATTTAACAATCAATTAATGATACCTGGTACTAATAGAGATGTAACTAGTGGAGAAGTATATCGCAACTTATCTATGCGTAACAATTGGTATGAATTATATGCAGATTTCAGAGATAAACTAGATGAATATGTAGATGGTAACTTATCATGGATTGACTTAAAATCTTGGATTGATCAAGAAAATAAGAAAAATGCTGCTAAAGGAAATGATTATTATATTACTGAATTTGATGAAGCTGATCTTCAAACAGCTATGTTAGATGATGATTATGGATATGCAGCTATGTATGGAGTTGCTGATTATGATCAATTTATTGTATGCAGAACTGATGAAAGGGAAAAGGTAAAGGATGAACTCCCGTACTGAACGATTTAAAGATATCATTCCTAGTATTGATAACTTTCATTTTCATATTTTGGGTTGCGGAGCTATAGGTAGTTCCGCAGCCATCCAATTAGCTAGAACAGGAGCAGAAAGATTTAGTCTGTATGATCCTGATGATGTTGGAATAGAAAATGTGGGTGTAAGTCAATATGATTTATCTCATATAGGAATGTTAAAAGTAGATGCTTTAGAAAGAATATTGACTAATATCTGTGATGATGTAGGTGTATTTAAATATCCTAAATTGTTTGAAGTTTATGATCCTTATAGGAATGATATTGTTATATTAGGATTTGATAACATGAAAGCAAGAATGGATGCTATACAAACTATCTTATTAAGTAAAATACAACCAAGGTTAGTAATTGATGGTAGGATGGGTAGTGAATCTTATCAACAATATTCATTTAAAGGAAAGAATATCACAGAAAAGAATTACAGAGACTGTTGGTATTCTGATGAAGATTCATCTTCTGAACCTTGTACAAGAAAAGCTACATCATATTGTTCTAACATGGCAGGTAGTTTTATTACAAATACTGTTGGTAGAGTTTTAAATAAGTTAGAACATTCAAAAGAAATTCTTTTTCATTTTCCATCAATGACACTCTCTACAAAGGAGTAATATGAAGAAACATGCGAAAGAATATAGGAAAGAAAAAGCTTCTCAACGGAGAGAAGAACGTAAGAATCGTAACCCAAAAGAGCAGTTAAGACTTTTGGATGAACGATTAGGGAAGGGCATTGGTGCCCTGAAAGAACGTAAGCGCTTAACACAGATCCTTAAGGAGGATAAATAATGGCACAAACTATTAACATATGGTTAATGAAAGACAGCAGAACTTTTGAAAAGATTGCTGTAAGTTCTACAACTGTTGGTGAACTACGGAACGAGTTAGATCTTGATGGTTATACCGTAAATGTAAACAAGGTTACTGCAAGTGATGACCATGTCATTGCTGAAGATAATCGTGTTGCAGTAGTTAAGACTAATGAAAAAGGTGGACAATCCATCTAAATTGTGATGATTATGAGATAGATATGCATAAATTTGAGAGGTATGGCAATCCACCGTCTTAAATTGCTATTATAAACACATCTAGCGGATCTATCTCATAAAATAGGTGTGGGTGGCGTGGCTCACTATAAAAATACCACGCCTACATTTAAGAGAGTTACTGGTAAGCTTATGGCTCTAAACTGGCAGATAGTCCCGTAGACACCCGACCAATACTATCAGAGCACACTTGTAAGATACAGGTAGCTCTCTTAATTCTTGCAATAAAACGTAAACAAAAGGAAATAAAATGACAAATACAAGAACTCCAATAATAGAAAAACATGTACCATTACCAACAGCTAAATTAGATCTTGAAAGGTATGACTTTTTAAAGGGTATGGCAGTAGGTGATAGTTTTACAGTAAATACAAATAGTTTAAATCTTAATCCTAAGATGGTAAGAACATATATATATGGACAGAATAACAAGAAAAGTAATCATCGTAGATATGCAGTAAGAACTACGGCAGGTCACTTTGTGAATCCAATAGCTATAAGGGTTTGGCGAACAAAATAACCTTGTTTTTAATGTGATGAATAGCGTAAATTGCAGTAGTGTAAAGAGGACAAATCATGCTTGAAGAAACTATTCAGAATATTATCTTGGAAACATATACTAAATTATATATAGACTATGTAGCCAAGTCTTCACAAAACTCCAACCAAATCAATCTGATTGAAAAAAGATTAACAACTCTTATAAGAAGATATAAAGGAAAATAAATGAAAGCTCTTTTGTTTGATTTAGAAGATGGTTCTAAATCATTGGGCGGTAGAGAGGCAATAAAGGATATGTTTGGACTTCCTGTATTATCACCTTCTACTTACCCACAATTTAAAGATATTTTAATGAAATTGTATGCCAATAAAGTAGTAGAAACAACTGAATCATTAATGAATGATATAGAAGTAACCGTTAAGAAGAATGTAACTACTCCTCTTGAAGGTGTAAGTATTGATGCTATTATATTAGATACATTTTCTGAATTATCAAAGAAATATCAACGCTCATTATCTAAACAGCATAAGAATGGTGTTATGAAGATACAAGATTGGGGAAAACTGAAAAATACTCTTGATGGATTATTAGAATTTCTCAGTCATCTTCCAGGTATTCTTATAATGAATGTTCATGCTAAAATAAATAGTTTAGATGATGGTACTACTAAGATGTTACCATATATTGATGGTAGTACAAAAGAGGACATAAGTAAATGGTTTGATTTTGTATTCTATACAAAGACTATTGAAAATGCAAAAGGTGATATGGTATATGTATGGCATACACAACATAGTGATAGATATGCTCATGCAAAAGATCGTACTCAATTACTGGCTAAGGAAATAAACCAAGATTTTCAACTTCCAATAGAAGCAGCCAAAAAAAGAGGGTTTGAATCAGTAAAGATTCTTATTATAGGAGAACCTGGAACTGGTAAAACTCTTAGTTTGAAAACATTAATCAATAAGGAGAAAAAGTAATGGCAATTAGAACTACATCTTCAGCTGAAGGTGGACAATATGAAGCAGGATGGAAAGAAGTTACCGTCAAGAAAGCATCTTATGGTACTTGGGATGATAATAAATATATAGATGTATATTTTGAAGAACTTCCTGAAAATTTAAATTTAAGAGTCTATGAAGCCTATTCAAAGAAAACTAATGAAGAATTTGCAGTAGCTAAGTTCTTTAAACTTGCCAATGCAGGTATTCTTGAAGAAGTTGTAGATCATAATGGAAAGAAATGTCTTAGATTTGATGATGATCCCAGTGGTTTAAAAGGGAGACGAATGTTTATTCGTGTTTACAAAAATGAAGAAGGATATTCTAGGGTACTTAGAGATATTGCTCCAGTACCTCAGGAAGTTGAAGGTGAAGTATTATCTTATTCACAAAAAGATACTGAATATTGGCAGAAAAAAGCTGAAAAGTATTACAATGATTATAAGAAACCTTCTAATCAAGATGATTCCTTAGAAGATACATCCTCCGAAGGAATTCCTTTCTAAATAAAGTTCCTCCATGAACACTAGTGAAAGGCGTGGTTCACTATAAATTTCCACGCCCCTTTCTTCTAAATAAATAGGAAATAAAATGAGTAAATCTACCTTTAGAAAAATAGATGTCGAATCAGCTATAAGAAATTTGAGAGATACTAATTCTCGAATAGAAAATCATGAAGATTTTAAAGATTGGATGAGTAGAAAAATAGAAAGCATTGAAATAAGATTAAATTTAATAGAAAGGGATGTAGAAAAAATAATTAGAAGACCTTAGTAATAGAAAGGAACCACAATGACTAAAATTTTAACCAAAGAACTTCGAGAAAAAGTTTCAGACCTTCTTGCTAAATATCCTATTTTAAGGGATAATGATTCAAAACTTATAGTTAATATATGGGCAATACATTTAGGTCGTAACCAAGTTAATTCTATGAGTGCTGCAGATTTAATGACAATGCTAGCAAGAAATGAATTACCTTCAAGTTCAACAATCAGAAGGATACGTAGGAAATTACAAGAAGAAAATTCTGAATTACGTGGAGAATTATGGACTACAAGGCATAAAGAATTAGAATCACAAGTAAAAGAAGAGATACGGGATTCAAATAGTTGGAGAATAAAATATGATTAAAGAATATGCTTTAGGAATAACTAATAGACACCATTTTAAAGATTCTTCAGATGTAACTAAGATGGATATATCAAGTACAGATGTTTATATGTCACTCTGGGATTATGATGAATATGTTATAGAATATTATAAAGAACATAATACATTAGCAGGATTTGATGGAATTATTTATATGCCTGATGAATTTATATTGGATATAGATGGAGATTCTCCTGCTAAAGCAAAGAATAAAACTATTGCATTAACATTTATATTAGATGATTTAAATATTCCTTATCAAGCATACTTTAGTGGAAGAGGATTTCATTTACATATCCCTTCTAACGCATTTAGATGGAAACCATCAAAGGATTTACATTTAAAAGTTAGAGATTCATTAAGGAATAAAGGCATATTTGAATATGCTGATATGGCAGTCATAGATAAAACTAGATTGATCAGAGTTCCTAATACTAGAAATACAAAATCTAACCTATGGAAGATTCCATTAACTAAATCTGAACTAGAAGGTGATGAAAAAATAGTATTAGGACTTGCTTATCATAGTAGAAATAAATTCAGTTATGTTGAAATGGAATGTGAGCCTGCATTTGATGTATTAAAACGTCAAGGATTAGTAGTAAAGAAAGTTACATCAAATTTAGGAAGAGATCCAGACCCTGTCCATTATACTTGTATACAGAAGATGATGAAAGGTGTAAATAGAGGTAGTAGACATATGGTAGCATTACGTATTGCTGCCCACCTTAGATTAAGATATTCTGAAAAGATAGTACGAATGATTATGGAAGATTGGCGATCCAATGTAGATAATCTAGATTCTCCATTTACTAAAGAAGAAATGAATAAGATTGTTGAGAATTGTTATACAGGTCATCAAGGTGATGGGTATAACTATGGATGTATGGATGCAATAAAAGATGAATTCTGTGATACTACTTGTTTTATGTACAAGAGCAAGAAAAGCAGTCAATCTTTGATGAGTGCTACAGATATGGAGAAAGTATTAATTGATTTCTATATAAAGAATACTCAACCATTAGATGTAGGAGGATTATATAATAGAAATTTCCCAGTTTATCCTGGTGAATTAGTAATTGTTCAAGGTCCTCCTAAATCTATGAAGACAATGCTTCTTATGAATTGGTTAAATGCATTTAAGAAACGTTCATATATGATGGAGCTTGAAATGAGTCCTCGTCAAATATGGCAAAGATTTGTAATGATAGAGAAAGGTTGGAATGAAGATCAATTAAGAGATCATTATAAACAATTAAGAAATGGTATAGATAAAGGATTTGAATGGTTAACAGTAGATTACAATTCTTGTTATCCATTTGAAATTCAAAAGAGAATATCTATGTTACCTCAGAAACCTGAAGTAATAGTTATTGATCATATTGGATTATTGCGTAGTAGAATGAGAGATAATAATATGAAAGTTGAAGAAGCTTCTCAATCTCTACTTGAACTAGCAGTCCAAAATGATATCATAGTATTTGCAGTAAGTGAAATAACTAAACAAGCTTTTCATGAAGGTTTAAATCTAGCTTCTGCAAAAGGAAGTTTTAGAGTTGCTTATAATGCAAATAAAGTCATTTCAATTAATCCATATTTTGATGCAAAGAATAAGAATCTGTTAAAGGTTTTGCATGTTGAAAGTACTGCCAATAGAGAGAAAGAAATACTTGACGTCAAACTAAATATAGATGGAGTAAGAATACATGAGTAGAATAGATAATGAACCCATTGATAACTTAATACAGATTACATCTTGGTTGGATCCTGATGATGAAATAGTTTTAGCAACTGAAACTATATCCAATAGAGAATGGATGGAACGTGAAGTTTTGAAATTCAGCTTCAATCCTTTAAGTTATAAAATAATAAGTTCTTCTGAACAAGGATTGCTATCCCAAGAAAACAAAATAGCTATCTTCAGAGAAAAGAAATATAAAAAGAGAGGAAAAAATGATTGATGGTAATGGAATTACAAACGATAAAGAGATACCTGGAAACAATGAGCCGATTATCGTACGAGATACTGAAGGCTGTTATAGAATTGCTAACGGCTCTTCTTACAATCTTCATACTGCTTTTGCACAGTGTTTTAAAGTATACGGTATTAGGAATTGGTATGTTGTTAAAAAGGATAATGAAGACAATCCAGTAATATTACAACCTAAATGGGATTTAAATCTAGATCATGATGAAATACAAAAGCGTGTAATAATAGCTTTAAATCATTATAAAGAAAAAGATCCTGAAGATACTGTAGCAGATACAGCCTTAGGTTATTTTGATGAAACATTAAGTTATAGTGGGTAATTATGAAAAGTAAAGCTGATATTATTGCATGTTTAGAAGATGAAATAAAATGGAGAGATCAGGTAGATACTACAGAACCTAGATTTGATACTTTTGATAAATTTATTCATCAAGGTTGGTGTGAAGCATTAGAATGGATATTAAATGAAGAGGAAAAAGAAAAATGAGTAAAATGGGTGAACTGTATCAAGAGATGAAGGAAAAAGGTAGATGGGATGAAGCAGATGCTTATTACGCAGAACAGCTAAGATCAGAATGGTTATTTAAAGAAAAGGAGAAGAAAATGAAAGTTAAGGTGTGTTATACTACATATGTTGATGATTCATATAGAAAAACAATTTCGAGAACTGATGAATTGGCAACAAGAGATGAAGTGAAGATGGACTTAGAACGATTTGGAACTTCTAATATTGAAGACAGAGGAGAGACTTATAAAGATGATCGTAAAGATACATATCCATTGATAACTAAAATCCTAAATATGTGGAGATAATCATGATTCAAAAAACGAAACTCAAAAAAGCTTTTAACGATGGAGGGTTACAAATAAGTCCAGATGCTCTCGAAATGTTAGAAGATGAATTACGAAGAACTGTTGCTAGATGGGTATACAATGCAAAGACAGGTAATATTAAACGATTAACACTGGATTTGGTTTGGATAGCATTAGGCAGAGGTAGGATACATAAATGAGTTCTCCAAGCAAACGGAAGGGTAATACATTTGAACGTGAAGTAGTAAATAAAGCCCAAAATAGGGGGTTTAAGGCGAAAAGAGCCTATGCATCGAATGGAATGTCACTTGGACTAGAAGAGGACGTAGATGCCCTTGTAGCAGGCTTTAAAGTGCAATGTAAGAGAAGAAAGCGAATTGCTAAGTGGATTAAACCTCCAGAGAGTTGTGATGTAGTTGCAGTTAGGGAGGATAGAGGTGAAACTTATATCGTTATGGAATATAATGATTGGTTAACTTTGGTAGAAGATACACTAGGAGACTTTTATGAACAAGATAAAAACAGAAGCAGTTGAAGGGTACGATAATATAATTTTATATATGAGATCTATGATCATTATGTTAGAAAATTTAAGAGATAGAAATGATCATTCAATGAACTTAAATATATTGTATGAAATTAATGAGAAAACTAAAGACCTAATATCTAAATTAGAAAAATATGATTACTCTTCAATGAAGTCAGAAAATCTTAACTGATCTATTGAAAGCTTACTTACAAACAATAAAATAGGAGGAGAAGTTACTTAAAGTAATCCTACATCGTGTTTTGTCAAAGGCCCTCTTAACGACGGAAGAGGGCTTTTGGTCTAACCTGCTAATCTACTTTTACTTCCTAACATAGATCTTGCAGATAACATAGATCCAGAAGATTGTTGCCCAAGTTGAGTAGGTTCAACTTCTGGTCCTCTTGACACAGCTCTTTGTCTATGTAGTTCTAAGAGTTTTAAAGATTGTAATAACTCGTCAGGCAATACTTCTGAAGAAATATCCATAACTTTTTCTTTAAGTTCTCTACTTTCTTTAGTAGGGAAAATACCAAATTCATGTTGCAAGGCAGCAAAAGGACTCCCACTAAAGAACATAGGTAGTGTTTTATAAAATCCTCGTCCTGCTGCAACATTTAATAATCTTATAGTTTCATATATTTTTTTATCTTTTGATTTTAATCCATAATCTTCATATCCAGTAAGAAGCATTTCCATAGTTTCATTATCCATGTCCATAAATTCCCAAATATTACCAATAGCAAGTGCATCTGATACAACTGGAGCACCTATAAATGGAAGTCCTGTAAGAATTCCTTTCCCATAATATGCTTTTTTTATTTCATCTTCATCTCCAGTAAATAAAGCCCATAACTTATTTATCTGTTCTTTTGTATTGTGTTCTACAATATTACTAATATCAAGACCTGTTGCTGCAGATGCTATAGCAGGAGCTAGAAAGTACACCATACCTAACCCATATGCTTTTTTAGCCCTAGTTCCTAGCAATTCTCCTGCAAGGATATCATCTCCAGCTTCTTTTGCTTTATCTATATTGTATTCTAAAAACTTTATACCATAATGCTGGAATTGTCCTAACAGTCTTCCTGCAGGATGCAACATCCACGGTGCCTTAGCTAATTCAGCATAATCAAAGTGAAGTAAAGTAGTTTTTCGAATACCATAATTTCTTGAACGACTTAATATTTCAGCTTTAATTTGAGATTCAGAAAGACCTGACTCCCTTAAAGAAGTTTTGTAACTAGTAGAATTATTTAATTGTTCATACATTTTGAAAAAGGCTGTTCTAAACGTAGTCCTACGATTGAAATTCTCAATCTTAGCCATCATTTTACCACTAACTCCTGCAAAATTAGACACTTTAGAATGAACACTTGAAATAAGTCCAGGTTTTTTGAATTCAATTGTTTCATTATCAGTAATTCTTATTTTCTGAGTAAAGCTTTTACCCAACCCCCCCAAACTTTCTACCAATTCTGGAGCAGCTGTATCAGCAAATAAAAATCCAGCCTCTTTCATCATATTATCAACTAGAACTTTTATATCTTGATTATTATTATAAAATGATGTTGATTTCATCATAATAATTGGGCCAAATTCTACAAGATTAAGTAATCCTTGAGTAGCATTTTTAAAAGGAGAACGAAGATTGTATCCAAGTTTACTTGTAAATTCTAATGCTAACAAAGTTTTCATAGCTCCTTCAACATTCTCATTTTCGAAACCATAGCCACCTTTCATACGAGCATTCATATCTATCATCATTTCAACAGTAGATCTTGCATATCCATCTAGAGGTTCGCCATTCTTGAACATCTCTTTGGCAGCATTTAATGACTCTTTAGTATACATATCAGCATGTGCAACCATATTAAATCTATCTACCTCATCCATATACCTCTTTATATTAGTAAAGAAATTCCATGAATATTCATTCTGAGCATTTATACCTTCGGAATCAATATCAGTCACCCTACGCCCCTTTGTTCTGCCAGTAACATAACCTTCTAATCCTTTTAAAGCTGATTCTACAGCATTAGATTCAATCTTAAAATCACTAGCAACAGCATCAGATAGACGTTGCATATGAGGCATTAAGTTATCAAAAAAATCTATATTCAAAATCCTTTTATAATGAGGGAAATAACCCACTTGTTTGTCAGGACTAATCTTCTCTTTTATTTTTTCCCCTATTTCTGCAATCCTTTCAGGTGTATATCTTCCTTTCATTCCTTGCTTTATCGAACCTACATATGCATTGACTCCATTTACTAATGTACTATGCATACTATCCATAAGGTCTATATATTCAGTAACAGCATTTACCATAGGAGCAGATTTGAGAGCACTTTCAGGATGCTCAGCTCCATACTTAGCAAAAACAGGATTCAATATATTCTTTCTTCTGGTATTGTATTCACTCCTTGTAATTTTATTCTTTTCTAATAGTTTTAATAATTTTGGTTTCTCTGTCCACCATTCCTTTAATTTCTCAAAATGTATTTTAGGTAAATCTTCCTCAATAGTCTTACGCATTTGATTAATAACTTTTCCTTCTCCATTGACATAGAAATTAGTTTCAGCTCTTAAAGCAGTTGATAACTTTTCCTTTGCACCTGGAACTCCATTCCAAGTATCTACAACAAGTTCTTCAACAATTGCTTCATGCTTATTAGCCGCTTTTGTTGCATTCTTTAACTTTCGCTTTGCTTGAATTTCACCAACAAATCCCTCACTATAGCCATTTACAAGCATCTCTTTCTGCATGTGAGTTATTATATTTTGAAATGCTCTATCATGCCTATCTGTTCTACCTTTATATTGCAACCCTACATTATGAAGATTATCCATTAATGATATAAGTTGAGGATTTCTTTCAGCAACTCCTGAAGGAGTATAAAATACTGACCCAAAATTATGTATCAAATCTCCCTTCTCAGATGCTTTTGTAACTTTAGCCAACCTTCTTCTAAAGGTGTTTAAAAGTCCTTCAGTAAGTTTCACACCTTCTACATTTTCTATTGGTAAATGGAAAATATCTAAAAATGTATTCCTTACCTGCTGATCTGCTTCATGTGAACCAAATCGTCTTAATATAGCAGGATTTTTTTTAAACTCAATACCTATATCAAACATTTTATCAATTAAACCTTTTGGACAACCACCACCAGGTGCTATCATAAATTCTCCTTATTATTTAATAATTCACAGTAGGCTCAACAAGAGGAGTACAGTGTCCTGCTTTCCTACGCTTTCTTTGTAAATCTTCTATAGTATCACTTGGGACTTTCTGCTTTATCTTTATATCCTGTCCCTGCTTTATAAGTCTTTTTAACATACTCAATCTATAATTACCAAGTAATGCTAATGGTTTTATAGATATCCCATCTCCACGACCTACAAGCATCTGAACATCTGGACTAGTACTATGAGGACTTATTCTACCTGGCTCTGTATAACCTCCTTGAATTACTCTATCTAATCCCAAATTACTAAGATCAGTTGCAACATTCTCATTCATTACAAAATATGAAACAGGATCCATATAATTATTCTCCATCATCAATTGTTGAGTACGTGATAAAGTCTCATGTAACTTTTCAAACTGTAATTTTGTGTCTTTAGATTGACCATCTGCTATAAGCCTCCTGTAGAATGATATATGACTATCATATTCTGGTCCCATTCCAAATGCATCTTTACTGAACATACCCTTTTCAGTATGTATACTTTCATATCTATCCCATGTACCTGTAAGTTTCCTGTTATATCCAGGAACATTATTAATTACAGACATCATATTTCTATCATTGAGTGGAATATGTTCAAAATTTCTATCAAAAAAGTTACTATATGCCGTATATCTTTGAGCTAATTGTTCTAAAAAGTTTTTATATTCTAATTTTACTTGTTTATTTGTTTCATTATTGTATTTATCAAGCATAAATCTTATTGTACGCTTAAATCTTCCTGAACTCTTTGTACTTATCGGAATTGGCTCACCATTATATATTCCAATAGTAGTTGCCCCATCAGTCCTGGTAGGCATAGCATATTCCAATAGATATGCCATCCCCCATCCAGGAGTTTCAAATCCATCATTTAATCTTTCCATTATCTCAGCTTCAATACTTTGAATATCACTTAATGGATTCATTCTTCTTCTTGTTTGTTCTGCAGTAGTCAAAGTTCTTCCCATATGTTTAGAAGTATATCCCATATCTGCATTCTCAGCATAAAGTTCAGCACCTAAGACCTGAGTCTTCCGTATAGAATCAAAAAATTTCTCTCTATTTGAGGGACGAAATCTCTCATGCAATGCATGAAGAGTATACCATTGGATAGTAGCTTCTTTCATATCTTTCTCTCTGGTAACATCTACCATTTTAAGATATTTCAGATGCTTAACATCACCTGTCTCAAGATATTCTGTACTAAGTATTTCATACAACTTCCCTTCTAACTCCTTTATAATACTATCCATACCTTCTACACGTTTTACTCTCGTATTCTCATTCATTTTATAATTCTTAAGAAGCCTACCTTTAGCTCTCTTTAAGTATTTTATATAATTAATATCATCCTTGACATTCTTGGTTAATCCAGGTAAAATTTCTTTCATCCTTTCTCGAGTCAATCCTGAATAATTCTCATTAAGAATTGCATTAGTGGCTGCTTGCATCTCTATATACAAATCTCCTTGAAGAATAGTTTCATTTTTACCTGAATTACTATCCTCTGCTAATGGATCTCTATATAAAATTTCTCTATAAATACGTTCTGCAATTGAACCATGCTTTCCTCCAGAAGTTTTAGTTTGTGTAGCATGAGTCTCTGCACCTTCAACAAACGGATTTCTACTATACCATAAATAATTATACTCGCCAAACGGTTTGTTTTGAGCTTTTTCATCTTGGACTTTTTCCATAAAGGATGCTTGATATTCAAACTTCTTATCTCCATAAAAAGAATTCATCTTCTCATCAACTTTTTTCTTTCTTTGGACGCTTTTTACTCCAAATAAATTTCTAACTTCATCTGAATAACCATGTTTTCTTATCACACTTAAAAATGTTTGTTTACCAAGATCATTTAAATGGTCATTAAAATAACGATTTGATTTAGTAATTATATCTTGATAGCTAGCTGGTCTACCTTGACCAGTATTATCATATACCTCCGTACTTAAAGTTAAGAAATCTGAATGTTCCTTCATTAAGGTTTTGAGAATTGTTATTTCTACAGCAGAAAGATCTTCTTCTTTACCAGTTTTTACATTATGTTTCCTAAATATTCTAATACTACTATTATTAGGACCTTTATTGTTTAATTGTTTATGTCGTCTTCCTTGTAAACTATCCTTCACATCTTCTCTAGATACTGAATTAGCCATAGTTTCAAATAGAGCATCCATTCGCCACATTGGCATCTTGTTAACTATTTTAGAATTTACACCTTTCCAGTAATCAATAATAAGTTGTGATTCTAAAGCCATCCTATCAAAGAAACTTGAATTATCATAATCAACTGAAATAATAAATTCATTGTTAGGTCCAGATTTCATTAAATCTTGTCGTCCAGTTTCCTTATTAAGGACACCTAAATTAGCCATATGATTAATTAATCTTGGTGTTTTTTGTACAATTCCAATACCTTGTTTAAATACTCTGTTATTTGCATCAAAAGTATTCCATCCCTGATTACTATACCCCCTATCCAGTATTCTCATTTCAGGGACATCACCTTCGTAAAAGCTTACATCCTTTGTATTTACCCAATGTTTTTTAACCCTACTAATATGATTCCATGTACCTTTATTCATTGCCCACATGAAGTCAACTTCATCTACATCATAATCTCCTTCAAATATATTAAGTACATCAAATCCATTTACTATTGCTGTATTTCCATCTGCCTCTCCTAGAAAACTCTTCAATCTAAGTATAGCTAAATCATTAGGACTTGTACGAGGATATCTAGTAGTCAATATTCCTATAGACCAAGTAGGGTCTAAAGACTTTATAGTCTCATGCATAATTCCTAAATTAGAAGTTTTTAGAAGATCATTATAAGCTTCGTCTAAATCTTTATCAGTAAGTCTTGGCTCTTCCTCTTTAAATAGAGATTTAAATACTTTCTTTAAGTTCTTTACATTCCCATTACTATCAACAGCTCTTAAATCTAAATCAGCATCTCTAAAACTAACATGTCCTTCACGAGCATAATGAGGTAATACTATTTCACCCTGATATATCTCGACATTTTCTCCTTTTTCTCCTTTTCTAATTGTAGGATCTAAATCTCTAAATCTAAAGTTCTGCTTTATAACTGCTTTTCCACCATATACTTCACCATGATTAGTCTCAGAAGGTGGACTTAATAGAGGATCTAGAAATTGAGATTTAATTGCATTGACAATATGAGAATCTCCCATTGCTCTGGGATCTCCTCCTAATGCAGCCCATTGCATTTGATGTCCAACACCTTCCAATCCTTCAGGAGTACTTTGCATATCAGCTAATGTAATACCTGGATCAACACTTTTCATTTTGAGTAATGCTATACGTCTGTATAAAGCATTCTTCATGAGCTGTCCCATTACGCCACCTTCAGATCCAATTTTATCAACACCTAAAATCTTATCAAGTCTCGCTTTATAAAAGGTATTATAATATTCTCCTGCCTCTCCTGAACTCATATAATTAGTTAAAGAAAGAGATTGTCTTGCTCTCATTTGTTTCTCTGGAATGACACTCACTCCAATAGTATTTAAAGGTATTTCCTTCATATACTGAGCTATTTCAGGAGTAGTTATATTCTCCATTTCTCCTACAGTTTTATCTATATATACAGGACGATCAGGGTTTCCTTGTCTATTCCATTCCACTTCTGACATAGCTGATTTCATTTTATCAGCAGAACGAGTAAGCATAATATCAAGATCAGGATGTTTATTGAAAATAGATTCTTGAATACCAGGATCATAAACAAACACTGTTTTTGCAAACATCATATATTCTTCACCATTAGATGATATAATAGGTTTAAATACAGCAGATCCTTCTCTATCCACACCATAAAAAAGCTCTAAAAATCTTCTATAATCACGACTAATAAATGAGATACTATCATAACCTCCAGGATCTTCACGAGAACCTAACATATTATTCCATGTTGTTGCTTTCTTTTCCAATTTTTGTCTGACTGAAGGTTCTATTTTTGCCATATCCATATCATTCCAAACAATAAATCCTGCCTTATTTTTAGCAGCATAAGTGTCTAATATCCGACCATCCGCTGCATCAAAACTCCAACGTGCATTATTCCTCATAGAATTTAGGATTGAATGATCAATTCTTCTAAATTTAGGAGTATGATAAAGAGACAGTCGTTTACCAAGATCAGCAAATTCCTTATTACTTCCATGAACTATATCTAGAAACCTTTTATCATTCTTCCCTTGTACCATTGATTCAATTATAATAGAACGCATAGCATCTACATGTATATCCCCCCATGCTCCATCTCTTCTTAAACCATCCCTCATATTATCAAGCAAGCCCCTGACCTCTTGATTACCTTGTTCGTAATAAACATCATAGATTCTTTCTATAAACAAGTCTCTTACTTTCTCATGACTATTACTTGGGACACCTAGAACTTGCTTCCCAGATCCCAATCTAATTAATTTGACACCAGTACTAGATCCATCCTCCCATACATAGTTTTGAAGAACTTTATTAAAGTCTGCTTTTAAATTCTTAGCACGAGCATCAGCATCTTTCCCAAAACCAGAAATAGAATGAGGAGAATCCATATCCAAAACATTAACATTTGTACTTTGTATATCACGCCCTATATACATAAAAGCTTTCATATCACCATCTACAAAAACGAAGGGTACTTCTAAATCCTTGAATAAATTTGTAAATGGTCCCTTTTGCATGTTTTTCATTGTAACTTTAGACTTCCCATCCTGAACAGTTAAAACAGGAATAGATTCACTTCCTTCACGTAATACAATAATCTTCTGGACATCAGAAGAAACTCTTCTATACAAATCATGATATCTCCCATTTTTATTCCGTATTACAGTTTTACCAGAGATACTTACAGTCTGCCCATTTATTCGTTCTGAGAGAGTCATTTTCTCTATTAGAGCATCATGTGCACTATGATAAATTGAACCATCTCTATTTTTTATAGTATTTGTTAGGAATTCAAGCTGCTCTATAGGATCATTAATTCGACTGCTCCATCCAGTATGATCAGGGAAATATCTCGTAAAAAACTCTTGCTGTGATATAGAAGATGTTCCTCTTATCCTATATTTATTATCAATAATAGTATCAATATCACCTTCAGCAGCAGTTGCCAATTTCTCCATATCTGTTGAATAAATCCCAAAATTCTTTAACCAATTAGCTACTAAAGCACGATTCTCCTTATGCTGCGCTTCTGATCCTGTAAGAGCATCTCCTTTAAATACATACTTAATAACCTTATTATTATACTCAGTTGTCATAAGACCCTTACTAAGTAGGAAATTTAGGAAATGATCAGGATGATTGGATCTCTTTATATAGCTAGCCATAGAATGTTTTAAATTATCTCTGGGATCTAACACATTCACGAAGTCTATAACAGCTTGTGCAGCATTTTCTCCTTCTTGAGAACCTTTCCTTTGTACAATACTCCTAAGAACCTGTAAATCATTTGTATTATTTATTTGTATAACACGATCAAAACTTACAATCCCATTACTACGATCTACCAACCCACCTTTAATAGGTATACTAGGACGTGAAGGATCATAACCTATATAATCGTTATATAATTCATGCCATGACCTACCTGCAATTTGTAATGATCTTCCCTTATTTTTAGCATCTCCAATAACTGCTATAGGATGAACAGAAAACATAACACCTCCTTCTCCAGGAGGAGAGAATGTAGCAAATGGAGAATCTAAAGAAGCTAAGTCATTTAATCTAGCAATATCAGAACTTATTAGTTTTACTTTTGGATCACTTATAATATCCATAAATAACTTTCGTTCTACATTACCATGAAATTCCTCTAAAAAATGTTTTTCAGTATTTATACCCTGTTTATTCAAGTAAGCTTCGAAACTCTTTACCTTCTCTAAAGGAATCGTTATCTCTTCAACAGTAGTATCAACCCTTCGTAAACCTTTATTCATAAGTTTTAATACACCTGTAACTGACCTTAATAAAGATTCTTCATTATCACCTTTATATCCTTCAATTCCTGTTTTATCAACCTTTAGTTTCCTATAAGGATACATCATTAAACTGGTTAAATCATCAGGATCCTTAACTACTACTCCTAATTCTTGCAATTCATTTAACATTTCATTCCATTTAGGATTATCAGTTTCGCTAAAAACCTTTGAATAGGTATTCATACTCTCTATGTAATTACGAGCAAGCAATTGATTCTGGACTAAATAAAGTGAATCCCAGTCAAAATCAATACCTCTCTGCTTACTTTGCATTATTTCTTTTACTCTTGATTCACCTACAGTAATATTTCGTATAAGACTCTCAAGTTGTCCCGCAGTTTTCACAAATACAGTGTTAAGTTTAGGATTCTCACTTATTGTTCCTTTACCCATATTAGCTACAGTCTCATTTATATTATTAGCATGACGAAGAATATCAGTTACTTTCTCAATGCTAAGTACAACATTATTATCTTTTACTTCCCCTCTCTCTATACGGATTCTAAGCTTAGGATCTATCATAATAGTTTTAGGTAATTCTCCTAGACTTCCATCACTTGCATTTCCTGATATCCATTCAGTATTACTTTCAGTAGTAACAGATTCATTTAAAACCTTTTGCATTGTTAGTGCTACTTCATATTTAACCTCGTTAGTTATATTATCCCTAGAAGCTTCCAAGACCTCAATAAAATCATCTTGCGTTCTAATCTTACCTTTGCCTTCCCAATCAATTTCCCTTATTAAATCCTCTATTTCTGTAGCTTCTTTCTCAGTAATCAAAGCTCTCGCTTTAACATTTTTAGTAGTTGTCCCCTTTATCCAAAGATAAAATTCATCAAACAATGGGAATGATTTATCAGAGACAGGAAGTTCAGGGCTTTTTTGTTCTCGTGCATTTGATTTTTCTGTTACCTCATATGAATCTGATACAATCTCTAGATCTTCTGCTTTTTGTCTCAAGTTCTTAAAAGTTCTTGATGTAAGAGGATTAATATGCTCCATTTGACCTCTTCCAAGAGTAGGGTAAATGTCATACATTCGTGGTTGAGCCTCTCCAAGAACATTTAAATTAGATCTTATCTCTCGCATTCTTACCTTGTTCATTTCAGGAGTAAGTGGACGACCTCTCCTATTTAAAAATGCTCCTATCAATAATGATTGCATGACATCTTGAGGTTCTAGAGGAGCTCCCTGGCCTGCATGTAAAATAAGTTTAGCATTCATAATAGCAGTACCACCAATTATACGTTTCCAATTTGCTAAACTACTCTTAAAATCTTCCTTTACAGATTCCTTCATCATTTCCTTACCATAAAAGCGTCGCTGTGAATTTAATGCATCTCGTAGAACTTCTATGGATTTTGCGTGCTTCTCTCCTATAGAAGCAACTGGATTTAATAAATCTATAAAATATTTCTTTCCCTTATAAGTATGTTCAATTAGAGATGATCCTTCAAGTGCATTTTTCCTACTATTACCTATTATCTTTGAATTCATAAGTAACTTATCTACAAGCATATTCTCTTTCCCAAAATAGTTGTGCTTGAATGCTGCTCGAATACCAGACTTAAAATCATCCTTAGTAATAGACTGCTTACCTGCAGCTGGAAGAAGTTTTAATAATCCAAATCCTGCACCTACTCCTACACCCCATAATGGTGCAAGGAAGTCATACTCTCTACCTTCATTTAATGATGCTGTCCCTTCAAATACAGCGTCTATCATGCCAAACATCATCCCTTCTTGGACCATACTTCCTGTAATAAAACCAAACTTATTAGGATTACGTTTCATCAAAACATCCACAAAATCCTGCATAGGACGAGTACCTATATTCTTTTTAAATGTCTCGGCAAGTAATTTACCTTCCTTAGCTGTTAATTTGCCTAATTTTTGCCCTTCTATTACAATGCTATCTATTGCATCTGAAGCTGTTTTACCCCAATTATCAACTACACCTTTTCCTGCTCTATCCCATCTAGATTTCATTGAAAGATGAGCAACAGTCTTTCCTACCTGTTTATTTACAACATCTCGTGCTATCTTTGTAGAGAATAATTCAGTACCCCTAGAAGCCTCTTTTATTGCCTTCTGCGTTGCTTTAATAGAAGCTTTAACAGTTTTAGCACCTACTGCTTTTATTAAAGGTTTAGCTGCAAGTTGGACAGCCTTTGCTCCCAACTTCATAGGTCCACCAATAACAAATCCTACAGTACCACCTACAGCTGCTCCAGCTTTTCCCAAAGCAGTTTCTGGAGTAAGATATTCTTTTTCTATTTCCTCAGATACAAGTAAACTTGGTAACCCAAATCCTGCTGTTTCAGTAAAGCTCCAGAGTGATTGTCCAAGTAAATCTATTGCAGCATTTCTCGGTTCATCTCTTTCAAAAGTAGTAGTAGGCAAAGCAGCCCGTAATAAATTCATATCACCAGAAACAGGTTTTACAGCCCTGGTTGAGGTACCCTTTAATAAATCTGGTGTTTTGAAATAGTCCTCAAATGATGGTGTTCTGATAGTGCTAGTATCAGTTGGGGCTACTAAAAGATCATATAAAGTAGGCATATATTATTTAAATCCTCCTATTGCTCCTACACCTCCTGTAGGGCTTTTGTATAATGATGATAGTTCTTGCTCAAACTTCTTATCTTCTATTAAAGTTTTAATATCCAGCTCTTTCTCAGTATCCTCACTATAAAAACCATATTCTGAAGAATACTGTTCTCTCATTACATTTAGTTGCATAGTATTATAGTCAATGATATCCTTGAATAATAACATATTATTCATCCTGTTTCCTAGTTTAGACATTTCTTGATATCTTCCTTCTAAGAAAGGGAGTCCTTTTACCTGCGGAGTCTTTTCTAATTGTTCAGACGTCATATAACGGAACCATTTAGAATCATACATTCCTATTTTCCCTTCATAAAGCTTGACAGCTTCATTCAATTCATTATAAACCTTCTCTTGATTATCACTGTCTTTTGTAAAATCGAGAAAACTAGTCTGATGCCATTCAGGATATGCTTGAGAATGTGCTAAATTCCTTAACTTAACTGTCTCAGCCAACTCACTCTTCAACTTCATAACTACATCACGATCTTCTCTAAACTCTTTATATTCATCCTCAAAAAGTTCTATATGTGTATTAAGAGTTGCTATCTGACTTGCGATATCCTCTTTTTTTTGTAAAGCAGACTTTTCTTCCATTTTGAGAATATCTTCTCCAGTAGTTGCCAATGTCTCTTGTATTTTTTTAGCAAATTTAGGATCACCTGAAATTTGGCCAATGAGTTCATTATCTTGTAGAAAGTCTCTTAAACCCTTGTGTGGTGTTTCCCTTTCCTTTTTGTTTTCAATCTCAAGAATGTTATTTATAGAATCTTTAACAGCCTTTTCCTTGTTAGCTGCTACCAAAGCCAATGAATCATTAATAGCTCGTGATTTTTCTCTTTGTAATCTTATTCTCTCAGATCTACTTAAATCTACTGTTGTACTATCACTCATTAATTTATCCTTTCATTGTATATTGAGAAACCTAAGGGCTCAATGAATGTGTCATTTTTGCTATAGATTCTTCTGCTAGCATCCATATATCAAGTTCTTCTGACATATATTGTCCATAATATCGTATATCTTTTGTAGAACCATTACGTATCATCTCATCCCATGCTTCCATTTGTTTTAATATTATATTATCTATCTCTTCTACAAGCGTGATATATAAAGTTCCTGAAGTATTCCCTTCCTTTTCTAACTTTCTTTGTGTTCCAATTTTCTGCAATAATCCAGATGTTTGTAGGAACTTCCTGAAATCTGCTCTACTTGCTTCAGCTGCTTCAATAGGGAAATCTGGTGTTGTTATAGGTGGAGCTAAATATCTCATTGTTTTCTGCGATGTATCTTCAATATTCTGGTTTAATTCAATAAGACTACTCAATTGATTTACCATAGCACTTTGTCCTATAGCTTGAAGTAAGTACAACTGTTTATATTGCTCTACACCATTTAGAGTAATTGTACCACCATTTACTATTGCTTCTAAAGTATTGCTAACTGTACCTCCTACTTCCTGATTCCCAAACACATATGAAAGTCCCTCAATTGTAGCATTAAAGTTAACAATATCTGTATCTGTAATTCGTTTATCTAATTTATTATTTTCGAACATATCTTTTATAGTTGACTTTACAGAATCATAAACACCAGTAAAGGATTTGGTATCAGATCCACTAGCATCAGTCCATCTTATAACTGTTTCACCTTCATCATCAGTACCTACTCCTAATGAGGTTGCAAATGCTGCTGCCATCTCTCTATATTTGCTTGAAGCCAAATTAGCGTCAGGATTATTAACAAGTACACTTGCATATGCTATATTTGTATCTCTGTTAGATTGCTGCATCTTCTCATAATCTGTCTTAGATGCAAAAGTAGGATTATTATTTATTAAACTTGTCTTTAATCCAGTCATAGTATAACCTATTAACTCTTCAGATTTTGGCCCAAGTGTAGGAACTCCATTTGTTATCACCAAATCATGTATATTTTCATCGATGAATCCCTCATCTATTAATTGAGTTAATACATAAGGATTCTCATAACCCCCCATATCATTTATCGCATTTTCAAAATCACTAATATCAGATTGAGTTAGCCATCCAGGAGTAGGATCCCCTCCTAGCTGTGTTGAAAATCTAGCAGAAATTGCTGGACTTGTTATATTTCTCCCTCTATTAAATCCTGTATTAAAAGCAGTATAGTTAGCTTTATTTTCCTCATTAGTCCCAGGTGTTATACCCTTCTCAAGAAGTAAAGTTGCAAGTGTCTGTGCCTGTGTTTCCTCAGCACGTGGAGTTGCGGCAAAATCAACACTAGAAAAATCAGGATTCCCACTTGCATCAAATGTAAGGTCATCACCATATTGTGCAAGTAATTGTTGTTGGAAACTCGTTTCCTGCATCTCCTTAGCATGTGCCTGACTACTTCTTTGCATCTTTAAAGCATGTTTTTGTGACTCCTCTTGCAGTTTCAATGCACTTGGTTCTAACATACGATTCAATGTTTCAAAAAGTAATGCTGCTTCTCCAAATCCTGTTTCAGCCATTATTCTTCCTCCTTACATAGAATGAATGATTACCTGTAGCCAGAATTCTACCATTAACAAGTAAATATCCTCTATCATTTTTATGTCTAAATGTTTCAACAACTTCCTTTTTCTCTATAATCCCTGTCTCTATATTGTAAGAGGCTACCATATCTCCTTCTTTTATTTTAGATATATCCTTATCATCTACCTTTGTATCAGCTGAAAAACAAGTCATTCCCCAATTTGCTCCCATATCGCCAAGTGCTGTATATGTTCCTCCTGTCCATTCAGTACCTCCTGTATATCCTGTCTCAAACTCAGGGGTAGTAGCAGCACTAGAATGTGCCAGGGTTGCCGAACTACCAATAAATCCTGCAAATAAATCAGTTTCTCGTTGAGCTAAATCAAAAAGACCTGCCTCTAAAGCAGATTTCTCTCCTACTTGACCAGCTTCATATTGGGTTCTTGATTTTTCAATATCTTCTGTTAGAGTTTCTTTTCCCTGTTGCATCAGATAATCACCAGTAGATGCTACTAATCCTGTACTACCAACTTGAGATTCCATCTTCTCCCTTTGTTTCCCATATTCAGATCCTTTCCAGGAAATATCTGATTCAAATATATCTTTCTGAGATTCAGCTGCTGTATCATAAGTTTCCTGTAGTGATAGAGCTTTATCGGTTAGATGTCCAAGGGAATCTATCATAGCCTGATAAGATGCTTTATCTCGTTTTATTGCAGCTTTTGCAGCTTTATCATTTCCTACATATGATCCCCACTTATTACGATTATGTACTAACACTCCTTCAGCATAATAGTTGTGGTTGTCAGATACTTCTATATTGTAAACATCCTCAGTACTAGGGACAGATTCTATACTCTCTACTACTTCTTCCTTCCCATCATAATTTAAAAGTAAATCTCCCTTTCGTACATGCTGTAATTGAATAAATTCTCTTATAATTTCCATAATTCTCCTTTAACTAAACATATCCCAAAGACTTTTAGCAGCTAAAGCAGTTCCAACAACAGGACCTCCAAGAAAACCTCCCACTGCTTTACCTAATTCAGACGCTACGATATCTTTTCCAACTTTTTTTCCAAGATATTGAGCTCCTTCACCTATAGTTTTCTCAGTTGCTTTGCCAACAATATCCTTACCAAATGTTTTCCCTATAACTTGTGTTCCTGCCAAAGTCTTAGTTATTCCGACGCCTTTGTCAAAAGCATTAGATCCTGGATTAGTCAATTCCTCAATTCCTGTTAAAACATTATATGTGCCTAAAACAGCACCCAATCCACCTCCCTTTATACCTGTTGCCTTAACATCTCCTTCTTCCCACCAATATGGATTATTCACATCCCTTTGATGGTCAGTTAGATTTATAGGTCCTTCAATTGCGGCACCTGTGTCTTTATCCACCCAGGATTGAGGGCCTCTTAATTTCTGCAATTTAGGGTGCCACCATTTTGCGGTGTCATCAATGTGTGGATATTCAGTTGCGTCTTCCACACTGAATCCTGGCTTCACTCCTCCCCCACTCCTAGTGTTGTGAATTTGAGATACTTCCTGAGCTGCTGTAGTAAAATCTTTCTCTGACCATCCTCGCAAGTTAAGTTTATCTTCAAGTGCACCCCATAAATCTTTACCAATACTAAGCTTTGGATCAGAATCATAGGATCCAGATTCCTTAAATATCCTATGAGAAGAACCTAATTCCAAATCTGATGTCACGTATTCAGGAGATATCTCAAACTCCATATCTCTGATATCCCCTGTAAATGCTTCCAATCCTTTCTTAGCCAATAGTGAAGCTTTAAGCGCAGCTTGACGACCTTCTTGGCCTCTTATGTCAGCTGCTTCACTCTCTCTTAGTCCTCTATAATAGTCTACATCTGCTAGTGCTGTACCAAATTTTCCTGTAGTATCATAATAATTTGACATTTTATTCCCCTATCTTTAATATATTTTTATTCCCACAACATAACTCTTAAACCAATTCTACTGAAATACTTATGCGTCCAAACTCCCCCAGTATCATCTTGACCAGTCCAAAATGCATAATAAGATGTATAAGCCTGAATATATACATTAGTAGCATCTATTCTAACATCAGTTCCCTGCCAATCAGAACCACTTCCAAAAGTAGTATCCATTTCAAATCCACCTCTATATGGATAGACTTTATAAGTAGGCTCTAAGTCTGGGGAAGTTGCTCCATATAAATCACATATAAATATTTGACACAATGTAGGTGAATATGAAGAAAATGTTAAACCGTGAGCTAATGTATAATTATCTTTATTTCCATCACTTCTATCTACATCTTGCCATCCACTATCATAATCTGGTATCTTTGATAAATCTGAATGAGAATGAGTTGCAGCATTGGTAGTAGTAGTTGAAGTTGCTGATAATGAAGTAGCTGGACTCATTACATTCTTGTATAAAGTATTCTCACATTTTATATATTGAACTAACCCTTCATTAGTCTTCCTTAATGTTATTTCACCTTCTCCCAAATCAGATATTTGAGGGATTCCATTGAGAACATGAATCTTGTTCTGTTTTGATTGTGAATTAACTCTTTCTTGTCTTGTCATTGCCATATTATCTCACTGGCTTCAATCTATAAACTATTGAAATATCATTAATCTCAAATGTTGAAGCAGCAACACTAGAGAACTTTAAACGAATGCTTTTTATATTATTAATTGAAGCAGATGGAGTTAACTCAGCTTGTATCCAATTTCCTGTTGTATCAGTTAAATTAGCATCAAATTGAAGAAAAGAAGAACTTCCATCAACAGAATACATAACATCAATAGCATTGCCAGTACCTCCTGAATTCCCATCAAAATGAGTAGAAACATTAAACCCTGTATCTCCATCAGATGCAGCTGTACGAAAATCGGAGACAACATCTGTGATAAATACAGTATCTCCTTGAACTTTACAAGTTGCAACAGGATTACCATCTCCATTAGTATGATTGTCGATAGCTGCTGCTAAATGTAATGCAACAACTTCTGCAGCATCATTTGTTTTAACTCCTGTAACTTCAATATCATCATCTTCTCCTGATACACTTGGTTTACTACTACCACTATTATCTGTATCAAACCAAATGGTTGTTTGTCCTGCAGTACCACCCCCTGCTGCATCATTCCTAAAGAAGACAGTAAAATATTTTTCATTCAAACTATCACTAACATCAGGCAAACATACTACTTTAGTTATTTCAGGGAGTGCTCCAATAGATCCTCCCTTATAAGTCACATATATTTTATATACTTTCTTTCTCTGTCCAGGTTGTCCAAAATCGATATCTTTAGTAGCCATAGTTGTAGCTAGACTATATACTCCAGTATCAGACCACTTCATCACAGTACCAGTACCAGAAGTATGGGTATGGACTAAATCACCATTCCAATCATTAATAAAATTTGTCTGAATTTGACTATCTGTAAACTTAGTATCACCTTTGGTCCAGCTTTGTGTTACTAAATCATATAGATAAATATTACCAGCACTTGATGCAGTACAATCCTTTAGTACTATTAACTGTCTTTTCTTTGGAACATATCCAATAATAGAATTATCAGTTATAAAGTCATCCCAATTACTTTCTTTTATTATTTGCCTACCTTGCTTCTCTAGTAGGTTATGTACTTCTTTCCCATCATATAAATAGCATCCTAGTTTATTTACCCATGCTATACCAAAGTCAGTTTTACAAGTAGCTGCAGGATGAGATACTCCTTTGTAAAGTAAAGTATCTTCTAAAAACTCTATTTCCTGAGATACATTAATTAAATGCATTTTATGTTTTTTAAATTGTAGTATTCTATCTGCATATTCTTCAAGTTTTATTATTGCATCACCATCAGCAATAGAAGCTTCAATCTTCCTGAAATCAGCAAAAGTGTCAAATTTCCCTACAGCTGATTTATACATTGTATCACCTTCTATAGTAGTTTCACCTTTTAAATTTGTCTTCTTAACATTCCCAATATATACTGTCCTATTAGTAACAACTGCTGTTTTGAATCTTACAGTTAATAATTCTTCAACTACATCAGGGAGCTTAAAAGGTCTTACAGGAGATGGAAATCTATGTCCTACATGATAGAATCCAGGATTCTGTTGTGCATAGTTAGCCATTTAGATACTCCTGAATTGGAATTAATCTGCTCTCTTCAGTATACTTACCTTCATTGAACATCTTCTGTGAGTAGATAAAATTATGTGGTGGATCTAAATATGTAGTCTTCCATAAATCTCCTTCTATCTTTTCAGCATCAGGAGTATAATCTACCTCTACAATATCATCTCTAATCTTTTTACAATTCTCCCATGATCTTATCTTTACAAATGGCTCAAAAGGTTTGCTAATACTATATATTCTATCCTGCCAAAAGATATCTACTAGCATAAGATGTTCAAATCCTAAACGGATTCCAGTATCTAATAAATCTTTCAATCTTGAATAATCTTTTATTTCACCTAATAAGCAAATATCTAAATCCCATGTTTCTATTCCTTGGGAAACTCCACCTCCAATATACATTTTATATTCATCTTTGAAATATTTAGAGTAATCATTATACCATCTTTTAATCAAAAATTCATGAGGTCTCTCCCAAGGTTCTGTTGTTTGAATATCACCAACTGTATATAAAAAACTCATAAAACTCCTCCATATTACGATCCAGATCCACCGCCACTACCACCAGAAGGGGCACCACCATAACCACTAGAAGGCTCTGCATCTGCATCTACAGCAATTTCTATAGTCTGAACTTTTTTCACTAATAATCCATAATTCTCATCCAAAATTTCTAATGTAAACTTTTTCTTATTACCATTTTCAGGATTAGTAACTGTTATTGCTGTAGCAGTCGTAAAAACCTGTACACTAGTAGAGGATAAAGATATCTCTTTATATACTGTAGAACCAAATCCTGTTATTCTAGCTATTCCAATTCTACCTGCACCCATATTTGTGCCACCATGAACACCTAAATCCATTGTAGTATCTGCATATTCATTGATACTCGCTAATGCTCTTATAGCTATTGGCTGACTTGTACCATCATTAAATTCTGTTGCACCACCAGAATCATTCACTGAACTATCAGTATCACCCGCATCAGTACCATCCGTCCAGCGTCCTTTAGCTAGATCAGTATCTGCTACATATTGAGACCATCCATGTTTACCACCTGTCTTTAAATCAATCTCTTCAAGTAGGTACCAATTTTCAGAAGGATATGATCTTCTATATAAATTTATTCCTATAATTCTATTATCTCCAAATGGGTGAACTGATATAGTAGTATTATCAATAGTAGGATGACAAACAAAAACTTGAACAAATAATACGTGATTAAATAATTGTATAACACCCGCTTCTGTTATAGGCCCTTCCTGTCCTCCAATATAAACAGGATTAACTCCTAAAGTATATGTGCCATCCCACTCTCCATCTTCTTCAGTCCACCATCCTAGAACAATATCATTAGCAGTAAGAGCAGCAAGAGCTGGACTCGCTACTCTACAATCATCTATAGATACATCAATGCTTAAATCAGTGAATGATTTTAATTTCTGATCTTGTAATGACCATGTATCTAATTCTAACTCTTCAGAACCATCAGTTGTTTGAAATAACTTTGCATATGTATACCCATACCATTTATTAACATTAGCATTACCAAACTCTCCATCAGATATTCTTAAAGCACCATCTGCAGCATAAAATGCATCCTTTCGAAGACCCCCAGTATTATCAGATAATCCAGTTATAGGGTTCCCCCAAGTAGTATCTTCTGCACTATAAATACTAACTCTACCAGCTTTAACAGATATATCATCAATTTTAAATGTAGTAGTACTAGCTAAAGACGTATTATATATTTGTAATAATCCAGTTGTATTTATAGGAACAACATCTCCATAATATTCTTGTTCAGTTGTATCAATAGTACTATCAGATGGACTACCATCGGTTGCTGTAATAGTAGTAGCTGTACCACCAAGTGAAAAGTTTATTACTGGAGTAGTTGCACCACTAGTTTGGTCAAGTTTAGCTGAAATCCTATAAGTTGCTCCTACTACAATGGTTTCAGACAATCTAGCTACGGCTAATTGTGCTCCCTCTATTTCTTCATCTGTGGTTGTAACAACTTGAAGTTTATTTGATGGCTCTGTAAGACTACCTCCAGCAATATTTAATACAGCCCAATCGCTTGCTGCACTAAAATCTCTATTTTTAGTATCTGTTATTAATTCATCAGCACTACTATCAGAAAAAACCAGATAATCAGTACCAGTTTCAACTCCAGAACCTACTGTATGACCATCAATTCTATCATGACTAAACTGGAATAAACCATAACCAGGATTTATAACATTAGTTCTAGCTGCTGCTCCTTGAGCTGCAGTTCCACCCATCATTCTAACCTTACCTAATTCATCTACCATCACATCAGTAGCCTCAGATAGTTCATTATCAGCTATATCACGAGGATCTGAGTTAGTACTCAAACCCCCGTGAAATTGGTCTATTTTATATATCTGTTTAGGCATCTTTCCTGTGCTTACCTGCTTTCTTTATTGAAGAGAATGATTCATGGTCTTCCATATCATCAAACATAGATAGAGAAGTATCCTTGTACATAGGTTTGGGCTTGTTATTCCCTGTAACTCCTTCATGCTCTGCTACTACATCCTGAAAGAATCCAGCCCTCGCTATTTTATCCCAATCTATATTTTTCTTGGTCATTTAATACTTTTGATAACCTTCTTA
>Ga0098034_1000190_pt1 | contig 30618 bp, 11 predicted proteins | sample 2_EtaG_FD_77062 | JGI IMG/M metagenome (GOLD analysis project Ga0098034, IMG submission 77062) | Marine viral communities from the Subarctic Pacific Ocean - 2_ETSP_OMZ_AT15125 metaG | ecosystem: Environmental > Aquatic > Marine > Oceanic | place: Pacific Ocean | collected 2015-01-07
ATATAATAAAGGCATTAACAGACTATTTTACCGAAATCGCTAAATTGGATGCAGGACACGAGGATCGAATAGACATGGAAGAGACCCGGACGCAGCCAATTAACCCATATGGAGCTAGAACAACACAAGATACAATTCGATTAAGACTACAAAATGGGTGTGGAACCGATTATCAAACTATAATGGAGAATCCCTCTAAGAAGTGTAATATTGCTGTGGCGCCCCCTGGACAATCTAATCACGAGACTGGCCTAGCAATAGATCTCTCTGGAATTCTTACCAATTGGGGTGACCGCGGAGCTGCTCTATCAAAAAATTCTAGTGCCCGCACCTCACATTTTTATAAATGGATGATAAAAAATGTTCATGGAAATCATAAATATGGCAATATTAAAAACTGGGCATACAGGGATGCCGAGCATCCCGGGGAGCCATGGCATTGGAGCTGGAATGGAAAATAATAACCAAAAAAGGATTTTTGTATGACTACTAAAAAAATGTACGATTTGAATCATTTATCTGAATGGCGTCAAACATTGCACAAATCGTTAGAAACCTTAATAAAACAGAATCAAAATATTAATATAATTCCGGATAATTCGGGACCATCACAAACTAACACGCCCTCAAGACACGTTAATCGCATCAGAGCACAGGCCGAAACCATATTTGGCGAATGTATTAAAATTGGCCCTGATCGCCCCTTTGGCCGAGGTACTGGTTATGGCTCTAAAGGGGCCAATCCAGATTCTCTGGCGACTGAAACGGTGGATATAGCTGTTGGCGCCATGCGCCGCAGTTCTAAAGTTTTGGAAGATGGAGCTTTTGCAGATCCGAGTATAGCTGATGCAGCGAGATTCACAATATCTGATGTAACCGATGTGGATAAAAATATGGGGTTTTGCGATGGGCCGCTTGGAAATAAGAAAGCACAATCCGCCATCGGCGCCGCAGCAGATCAAGTTAGGTTTTTTGGTTATGATGGAATACAATTTAGCACAGGGGCCCCGGAAGGACATAAGGGCATCGCAGGTGGAATCACTACAGCACTTGGCGGCAAAGTTTCTCGTGCTCCAAAAATCGTTTTCTCTGCGGGCAACGTTGATGGAACGACCCCTACCTTTGGATTGCCGGGCACTGAAGCAGACGAAGAAGTGCCGGTTATTCAAGGAATAGTAAAGGGCGCCAATATGGAAGCATGCATTAGAGATTTGGCTGATATATTAGATAAATTAAATGGAGCATTAATTAGAATGGCCATTTATCAAGGTGCTTTTGCTGGTATTTTAGGAATCACAATACCTCCAGGGATACAACCACATCACGCCGCAGCCGCAGGTCCAGTTATGCAAGAAACATTTGGCAAGTTTATAGATTCAATCATACAACTAAGATTAGATAAAGTTTTTTGGAACAATACATATGTTTCGGACGGCTCTCCGAAGAGAGTTTCTAGCACAAATGTATTTACCTCATAAGGTTTTAAGATGGCTAAATCACAATTTTTAGAATACCAAGATAAAGATAATTCTGGACTTTTGGACGCATGTGACGAACTAACCAATGTTCCAGAACAAAAAATCTGTCCTCCATGTGATAAAAATATAAATTATATTGCTCCCGATTGGAAAACTAAAGATGTTGATGAGCCATGGCTAAATGAAAAAACCTGCCAATATCAAATCACAATAGTAACTCAGGAATCTTCTTTAATTCCTGTTGTCGGCGCCGGCGACGATGAAGCAAATGAACACGTACAATCAATTTTTGATGAACACAAAAATGAAGCCATCGATGGGATTTTAGTTTATTTTGAAAAAGACAATAGCGAATCTAATGTTTCATCTTTAAGCGATATAGTAGAATATGAAAAATATGATCTTGATATTCGGAGAGGCTCCCGAGTAAAGCTCTTATATTCAGTACCTTATGAGAATATAGCTCTTATCAGCGATGCCATCGATGATGAATCCGACGAAGACGATGCCGCCGATGCGAGCACCGCTGCCGGCAATATCACAGTAACATATAATGCAGCAGAGTTAAATTCAAACGTTTTAAAAGTAAGAAGAGCACTCAATATGTATGGTACATATTTAAACGTTTTCCGCGCAACACAAAGAAGCAATGTTATATTCGAGGGCGAAAATAGAGTATTTAACTTAAAAAGATATGGTGATAACGGAATCACCGGTACCGGCACTTTAGAAAAAGTTATTAAAGCTATAGATGGCTTTTTAAGCAAAAAAAATTATATCCTCCGAGGCGGTAAGTTTTCGGGAATAGGCTTAAATAAAGATATTGTAAATGAAATTGGATTTACATTTAGTGACGAATATAAATTAAAGAAAATAACCATTACTACGCGAGATTGTGGGGATAAAGAAACTACTTTTGGCCCAAAGAAAATTAAATCTTTAACAAAAAAAGGGGTCTTTAAAGATAAAACGGCGATGGGTTATCTTTCAAAAATTGATGATATGATAACTCAATTAACTGCGAGAGAACCTCCGGTTTGGACAGATTTTATTGTTGAACACACCTATCCCACAGTCATTGTTTTAGAGAATTGGCCCTTTGGAACAGATAGTTCTTTGGTTACAGCAGCCAGTTGTGTTGGCGATACATTGGTATCAGAAGCTAAACAGCTCGGCCAAGATATATTAGATGTAGATTTTGATTTGGCTGATGCTGTTTTTTATAATTTTAATAAAATTATATGTAAATCGGATTTAGAAGAAGTAGAAAGAGAGTCGACCAAGCTTGGATTGAGATATGAGCCAGAAGAGAATAATCTATCCACAATTCTTGCTCTTGCTAAAGTTCAAGCCAACAAGCAATTTGAATTGGATGATGGCGTTTTTGGAGACTTGTGCGCGAAAGTATTGGGCATGGGCGATGAAAAAGATGCTACCCCATCCGATATTAAAGGCACATTAACGGATCTGCTCGGTACATTAAAACTTTGCGGCCTTAAAGATGTCTTAATTGAATCCACAAATTGTTTATTGGGGGGGCTTTCGTTTGAAGTATCTTTAGGGGCAATATTAAAGTCGGCTTTACAAAACATGTCCATCATAAATTTTGGAAAAATGGTCAATCTTCTTCCTCCTGAAGATCAAGGCGCAGTAAAGAGCCTAGTTCGTGCAAAATTAGAATCTGGTAATATTTTTGATGACTCTTCAACCAATCAAAGAATAAACGATTATATTAAAAATGGTGTTGATCCGGGATCGATCACCAACATCGAACCATGGGACGATAGAGAATTCTTACAACAAGTTAAAGAAGCCGGCCAAAATTCATTAAATTCACTAAAAAGTACAACAAGTCAACTATCCGGCATACAAAATAACAATAATGTAAAAACGTTAGCACAAAGATTTGGACAAAAGCAAAATTCTCCACAACAAGCATATGGCCTTATAATGGAAATTTATATAGAGGCCATTATTACACATTTTTCCGAGGATCTTTTTAGTGTTTTAGAAGTATTAAATAGATTTCCAGGATCACAGCTCATAGCTAAATTGATTCTTTTGGGTGATTGCCCACAACCTCCTCTTTTCAGTCCGTCAGTTTTAGATTTTGTTAGAGATATAGAATTACCGTTTTGTAAAGGAATAGATGATATTACATTGCCGATTATAAGAAATCCTTTAAGTTGGATCCCGGCAAAGAATGACATAACGGGCATTATGTTTGCCCAAGTTACATTAAAATTACAAAATATATTTGTTTCTGTATTAGCGAGATTAATGGTTAAAGTTTGTAATTTGATAGGAAACTCATTATGCCAAACATTAAAATCAGCCGGCCAGATTTTAGGCTCATGGGGCGATTTAAATGATAGAACAGCTATTGCTGATATAATCAGAGAATCTATTTGTGGCCCCAATGCCAATCAGGCTCAAGTTGAATCAACTATAATTGATATGTTCGAAAAATTAGGTTTGGGAGCGGCAGCATTAGCTGATACAGAAAAGCTATTGCAATTTACCGGAGACATGTCTGCTTCGTTAACGAGAGGCGAAATGATGAATATGTTTTTGGGCACCCCGACATCTGAATCTTTAACTATAATGGATCAAATCATCGAATATGAATATCCTGAATATAGAGATGCGCTCCCCGACGAAGGATCGATCGCAGACTTTACCACAAATATGGGTAATTTACTGCCGGCAGATTCCCGCACAGCTATGCAAAATTTCTTAAACAACTTGGGAGATGAAGATACTTTCCCAGCAGATCCATCAATTTGCGCGACACCAGAAGCCTTAGAAAATTTTTGTGACTATAGAAACCAATTGTTAGAGGGCAGGGCCACCGAAAGCCAAGCTAAACAAATGTGTGATTCACAACAAGCAGATTTATTAGAAAAACTTGAAGACATTACTAATGCGCTTCAACAAGATCCTAGTGAATTGATTGCTAATTCAATGCCGCCGATTTTATCAGATCCAGGTTGCCAGAACGGATTGGTGCCGTTTGAACCAGAAGTGGTAACAGCAGCCAAAAACAAATCTCTCGGAATGACTTTAAAGCAAGTGTTTATGGACTTTTCAACTGATATGCTGGGTAATGGTCCAGGCGAAAAAAACTGGGGTATTTTAAACATGATATTGTGCGATACGCTGGGAACACCACTAACTGCTCACTATCGAAAAGCTTTCAATAGAAAAAACTATGTTGATTTTGTTACGAGCGAAGGCGCCGACGACCAAGAAGGCCAATTTCCACTTTATATAGCAGAATGGATGCGATATCAAATGCAGGGATTGGATACCACATTCAACACTAATAACGAATTTGCCGACAAGAAAACAATAACTAAAACATTTCAAGAATTGGGTTTAAGTTTATATGGTGGAGTAGATGTGCTTACATTGCCCGATTTTGGATATGAAACCAGCGCGGTAGTCAGACCTGAAAATGAGACAGTTGACTTTATCAGAGAAGGTCGAAAAGCTACACCCGACATAGAATTACAATTTAGAGATAATAATAAGGGCAAAGTATTTCATGAAGGTTCAACTTATCTTTATGGTTTTAATATGAAATTATTTTTATCTGAAATGAAAGAAGAGAAAATAAGTGAAGGACAGCTTGCCATAAATAATATTCCTGCAGACACCGTGCGCATTAACATCACTAATCTTTTAAATTTTGGTGCAGATATTACTCGGGCTGATAGAAAATCAATGACTAGAGACGAAAAAAAAGCTGCAAGATCTTTGAGAACTCCATCAATTCAAAAAGAAAGAGAATTTGAGTTTTTAGCGGTTGATGATACCTTTAGTTTGTTATCTTTAGACGATTATCCAGATTTTCAGAAGAGCTTTCATAGAAAATCAGATTACATCCCTCAGCTAGTTTTATTACATGAAATGTTGACCCAGCAAGGTTATACCGGCGCACTTGAAGATCTTAAAAGCTTTTATAATGATACGCTAGATATAGTGTTTGCAAAAATAGTAGAAGAAATAGCAGATAATGAAAATGCCTTTTTATATGGCGCCAAATACGATGATTTAACAGAAGAAGCCGGCGACTATGTAGTTCAAGGAGGTCAGACCGATAGCCCTGGCGGCACTTTGTACAGTGATGCAACACTCAATGGCGAATCTCTTACAAATGACGATGCGGTGTTGGGAATTAGCAGAAATCAATATGAGGCTACAAATACAGAAGACATAAGGGTTTTTTATCTCGATCCGGCTCAATTTGGAGGAAATTATGTAAATCCTCCTGTATATATAAAGCCACTGCAGAACGAAGGATGGCTTGGTTTGATCGATATAATGTTTCCCGAACTGAGTCCCTGTAAACCCTCTAAGACAGATTTGATCGACTTTGGCGAGATTAGCGAACAAATTGAAGAAACGTATAATAATATTCCAGCCGACGAAAGATTAAAATTTGATTCGGATTGTGCTGTTGAATTGCCATATAATAGAATTTTAGAGAGATATAGTGCCGCAGGAATTCAAGGAGTGATTACGGCAGCTTGTAGGATTTATGCAAGCATTCATTTTATCAAAACAATGGCGGCATTTACTATTTTTAAGCCTGATTTTGATAATGTATACAGTTCGATATATCCCCAATATATTGTTGAAAATATAGAAGCTGCATTCAAAGACGTTCAGAGTGCATTTTGGGAGAGATTTAACCCCTTTAAAGATGAAGAATTTTGGTATTCTTTTTTGGAACAAGCAGTACAGACCTACGGAAGATTAGTGGATGAAGGTAAAATAGTTGATCCTCCTAATTCCGTTTTAAACGCTATTAATAATATCAATGAGATGCAAGCAAGATATAGCTATCCAACCAAAGAAAATTGGAAGAATTCACAAAACTTAGGAAGCGATCTTAAAAAAGCCGCAGCAGCTGCTATTATGGGGGCCGCACTTCCTATTCCCGGCGCCGGCGCTGCAGCATCCATAAAGGTATTCGCAGATAATTTTGAAACATATAAACAATATAAAGAAAGATTAAATTTTGAAGCGATTAAAGCAACCGAGGACGAGGCCAAGATTGTATTGAAAGAAATGGTTAAGACTGAGCTTCAATATATGGCTGATAAATTTATTGAAAACTTGGAGGCCATTAATATTGTTCCCAAATATACTGACATAGACTATTTTATATTAACACAATTTACAAATGGCGGCATTGACCTAGATTTAGATAAAGAGATTGTTGCTGTCATGGAAGAAGAACCGAGCGGCCCATCGTATGGAACAACTTCTAATGTGGCAAATCACACTCATGCATATGAAGTTGATGTAGAGGGAAATGGTTGGGCTTATACTGCTTATTCTCCAACAGATTCGAGAATAAAACACAAACATCAAGTTATTAACTGGGCAGTTCAAACATCACAATCTGACTGTTATCCGGATTGTAAGGATATTTATGGGAATGATGGAGTGGGCCCTCATATACACAATATTAGCAGAATGATAATACCGATTGGTGATGTTGAATCATACAATTATGAACCGGCCTATGAACAAATTTCCACCTCGGCTCAGGTGGCGATCGATATCGCGAAAGAAGCAATCAATATAGCCGAAGTTGCCGTAGCTGCAAGCCCTCTCGACGCGACATTACAAACGGCGTTAGATACGGCAATTGCTGCTTTTGAACAAGTATTGGCGACTTTTGGTATTGATATCGAAGAACTATTTAGTTCGCAAAAGCCTTTTGTTATAGAAAAATATATCAATATTAATGGTATAAAATATGGGATAGAAGAAGGCTCCGAGATTATTAAATCAAACTCACCAACGCTTAATATTTCAGATGTTTATCCTGGTACCTTAGAAGTGGTTTATGCTCTAGGCGATATTTCCCAAGAGGCATCTAAATCTGCTGCAACGCGAGAAGAACCAACTGATGAGCCGGTGGGGATTAAAGGAGAGCTAGGAGTACGTCATGGTTTGCAATTTTCCGCTCTTGTTGACGGACAGAAGTTTGAAATAACATCTGTTGAAATAGATGCTTTAGATTATGAAATTCAGGCTTTTGTTCCAGTTCAGGCAAATTCAAAAGAATTATTATGTTTATTAAAAATGTTGAAAGAAGATGAGAAATTTAAACTAGCGGCACGTTATATTGTTCCTACAAGCAAGCTATTATCTCTGGCGGCTATTTATAATGATATGGCTTTTTTACCTTCTATCGGCGAAGTAACTGTAGAGACCGGAGAGTATGTTAACGATGATGCCGCAACATTTGAAGCAAAGCCCGGCATGAAAATCACGTTCACAGACGGAATTCCTGATTATTCCTCCAGCAAAGAAGGCTGGGCATCCGCAGATGACAGAAGTCCGGGATTTTTACAAGGCCTCGGAGTTCTTGAATGGGATAATTGGGACCAAGAGCTTCTAAGAAATTCTAAAGCAAGAATTAAATCCTTATTTAGGGGATTCTATAATTCAAGAGATTTTGAATCAAATTTTGAATCTATGTTTGACTTTGATCCAGTTGAATTTACTATTAGCGAACTTAAAGGGAGAATCCGACCAAATCTAGCTAAAGCGATATTGCCTCGATGGCGCAGAAAGCAAACTAGAACTAATCCGTTTGATTCTTCAGGCGAATTGTGTAAAAAATAAATTATTTGATAATTACAAGAGGTACTAAAACATGTCTTCGATCGGAATAAAATTACCAATTACATATGATGATGGTGATGGGTTCACCATGATCACAACTATTCGTCAGATGGTAAAGCAAAATTTAAAAATGTTAATTCTCACCGATCCGGGTGAAAGAGTTATGGAACCTAACTTTGGAGTTGGGATAAGGAGGCTCTTATTCTTAAATTATACAGAAAATGTCCCCGGCAAAATTCAAACCAGATTAAACAAACAAATTCAATTATATCTTCCTATTGTTACTATAGAAGATTTACAATTTGATTCTTCTCCCGACACAAACTCCATCCGTGTAGTTTTAACTTATCAAATTCCAGATATTGGTATTAACGATTTGTTAGAAATAACTATTTAATTTGAAGGATATCCATATAAATGCCCAAAAATGATAAGAAGATCTTACCGATAAATTATACTAATAGAGAATTTGACTCAATTAGAAACGACCTGCAACAGATCGCTGAAAGATTCTATCCTGATACTTTTCAAGATTTTAGTGAAGCATCTTTCGGCTCTTTAATGCTTGATGCGGTAGCATATGTTGGAGATCAGCTATCATTTTATTTAGATTATAATGTTAATGAATCGTTTTTAGATACCTCATATAGTTTAAATAATATCACTCGTCACGGAAGGATCCTAGGATATAAAAATCCTGGCCGGCCCTCAACGTATGGCGAAGTGGCCATATTTGTGGAAATCCCGGCCGATACCACAGGCCTAGGCCCCGATCTAAACTATATTCCAATTTTGAAAAGAGGCACTCGCTTTAAATCGAAACAAGGCCTTAATTTCATTTTGACTGAAAATGTAGATCTTAATCAGCCACAAAATCCTATAATTGTATCGAAGATAAGCGATGCCACCGGCACGCCAACTCATTATGCTATAAAAGCTTATGGAAATGTTGTATCAGGAAGATTTGGCCAACAGCAGATTACTATAGGAGCTTATGAAAAATATAAAAGAATATCTCTTAAATCAAATAATATTTCAGAAGTTATTTCAGTAACAGACACTGAAGGCAATAAATATTTTGAGGTAGAAAATCTTTCTCAAGATATTGTATACCAAGAAATACCCAACAATAATTTTAAAAACGACAATGTTCCTTCCATAATTAAGCCAATGCTGGTTTCTAGAAAATTTGTTGTTGTAAGAGGCGGGGACACTGTATCTCTTCAATTTGGCAGCGGCGAACAATCAACTACTGAAATCATAGCAGAGCCTCAAGCTGTGGCTCTTGATATTTTCGGAAAAGATTATGTAACTAATACTACATTTGATCCGACAAGATTATCGAAGAATACCAATTATGGAGTGGTACCGGTAAATACTAAACTTACTGTTGCATATAGAACTACAAATCCGATGAATTCCAATTCGGCAGTTGGTTCTATTAATGCGGTAGCATCTCCGATTGTAGAATTTAAAAATAGAGAAAACCTATCTACTTCCACTCTCAATACAGTAATAGCTTCTATAGAGGCGACTAATGAAAAGCCGATTGTTGGAGATGTTACTTATCCTTCTTCTGCAGAAGTGAAACAGAGAATCTTTGATACATTCCCAACACAAAATAGAGCGGTTACACAAGCAGATTATGAAAACATTGCATATAGAATGCCGGGGAAATTTGGTTCTGTTAAAAAATGTTCTGTGCAAAAAGATCCAGACTCTCTTAAGAGAAACTTAAACATGTATGTAATTTCTGAAGATTCATTTGGAAAATTAATACAAACCAATGCGGCCATTAAAAGTAATTTAAAGACATGGCTAAATCAGTATAGAATGGTTAATGATACTATCGATATCTTAGATCCTTATATTATTAACTTGGGAATTGAGTTTGTAATCACTACAATGCCATCAGCAAATGCAGACGGCGTACTTGCAGCTGCAATTACTATTCTGCAACGTCATTATGCAAGCGACTTTTATATTGGAGAACACTTTCAAATAAGTGACGTATATTCTGAACTTAAAAAATTGACCAACGTTTTAGATGTAACGAACGTTAAGATTTTTAACAAAACTGGCGCCCAATATTCTAATGTGCGATTTTCAATAAATAAGAATTTTTCGCCCGAGGGTAGTTTGTTGATGTGTCCAAAAAATGCAATATTTGAAGTTAAGTTTGTTGATGTTGACATCAAGGGTAAGATCAGATAATGTTAATTAGATATACAGCCAGTGCCGATAATACAATCGTCAATGCCTTTCAGTTAAACTTACAAACACGTGGTACCGGGGCAAATGCTGGCGCCGCAGACGTTTTAGAAACATTTTCGATTTATGGTCGAGAAACAACTAGCTCCCAAGAATTATCGAGAATTTTAATTAAATTTCCTGTAACAGATATTAGTACCGACCGAACTAATGGCATTCTTCCAGCTAGCGGATCCACTAGTTTTTACCTTAAAGTATATAACGCGCCTCATTCACGAACCACCCCTATAGATTATACATTAAACGTTTTGCCTATAGCACAAGCTTGGCAAGAGGGCGATGGCCTAGATTTAGAAGGATATAAAGATCTCACCAGAGGAGATATTGGCTCCAATTGGGTAAGCGCATCAAATACTTTGCCCTGGACCGGAAGTGATTATACAACAAATGATTCAGTTGGTGGCTCTTATAGAACTGGTTCAGATGATCCACAGTTTAAACCCACATTTGCTGGTGGAACAGAAAACTTAGAATTGGATATCACACCTTTGGTAGAACATTGGATCGCCGGTACGATATCGAATTATGGTATGGGAATTCATCTTTCATCCAGTTTTGAGGCCATCGCAACTGTCGCCGACAATACTGCTGATGATATGGTATTGCCGATTACCGGCGGCGCAGTAAAATCTTATTATACAAAGAGGTTTTTTGGTCGTAATACAGAATTTTTCTTTTATCGCCCAGTAATTGAAGCCCGCTGGGATTCTACAACAAAAGACGATAGAGGCAATTTCTACTTTAGCAGCTCCCGCGCTCCCGCAGCAGACAATACAAACATTATATATTTTTATAATATTGTTAGGGGACAGCTGGTAAATATTCCAGATGTGGGATTAGGAGAAGTTACTGTTAGTTTATTTTCGGGATCTGCTAACAATTCTGTGCCTTCGGCTTCGGCTTTAACTCTTTGTAATTCGGTTATTGTGACCACCGGCGGATATGTTTCAACGGGAATTTATTCTTGCTCGGTTTGTTTACCTTCAGCCACTTTAGATACAGTATATGATGTTTGGTTTAAGCCAGATGATGATATTGCAACCGCACAATCATCATCGACACAATATTTTACAGGCGCTATAGAACCAATGTTCTACGATTCTGGATATTCTGTTGCATTTCCTACTTATTATTTATCCATTACCAACTTACAAACAAGGTATTTAGGAACTGATACAGCAAGAATGAATTTGTTCGTTAGAGAAAAGAACTGGAGTCCAAATATTTATACGGTTGCTAATTCTAACATAGAGTCTCAAACGATAGTGAGCGCATCATATCGAGTATATAGAATTATGGACGGATACGAAGCTGTTCCATACGGTACCGGCAGCGATCTGCACACTGCGTTATCCTACGATATATCTGGTAGCTATTTCGATCTAGATATGAATTTATTAGAGCCCGGTTATGCTTATGGACTGAAGTTTGCATTTTATGATAATAGCACGAAGTCATGGCAAGAACAAAAAGAATCTTTTAAATTCAGAGTAGAGAGTTATGAGTATTAAGAAATTATTTGATTCTGCAAATAAAGATACAAACTTTAGTGATTACGCAAGCGATAAAGACAAATACGAATTTGTAGAATCGTCTCGCAATGCAGAACAAATAATAACGAAGAATGATACATTCATTCCTCAAATCGATTATTCCGATCCTAAAAACTTTGTTAAGTTTGGATCAGCTTATTATTTTTACAAAGGTGCTCTCACAAGAATTTCCGAATACTATCCTTATGATGGCTCAGATGCTGAAAAGAATAAATTTTATAATGGACTGTTGGAGGGAGAAAAGTATATTTTCAACTCTCTTTATCCAAGCAGTACTGGTTATGCGCTTTTATCAGCTGATGGTTGGGGATCTTTGGATGGTTCAAAAACATGGGATGGGTATGGATTACCCGTTTCTCTGGAATATATTACCTTTAAAGGTGGCCCTCTCACTTCTTCGGGCGATACTTTGGTGGCCCAAGGACCAAATCCCGATGATGATAAAATTCACTTCTCAAATATCTATGATGAAAATCTCTATCAGACTGCAGGCCTCCCCGATAATTATGGGAAAGGAACTAGATTATCAAATTTAAGATCTGATTTTGATAATGGAGTAACGGTTGAGTTTTGGTTAAAAAAGGATGCCTTTGATACCAATTTAACGGAAAAAGAAGTCGTTGTCGACGTTTGGAATAACTATGTTAGTTCAAGCGAACATTATGGAAGAATTCTAATTGAATTGGATGGAACCGCCGGCGCATCTCCGTTCATAATAACGGCACATTCCGGAAACATATCCGGATCCGTTGTTACATCTAGTATTGGTACAGATTTGACGGTGGCTTCGCTAGCAGATTGGGGTCATTATGCATTCTCATTCTATAACACCGGAAGCAATTTCACAGTAAAACTTTATCAGGACGGAGTTCTTAACGATACCAACACATATACCGGCAACATAAGCGAATTAAATTCAAAAGGCATGATGGGCCGCGTCGGAGCACTTTTGACAGCTCCATCAGGATCGGCAGATACTACATTAGTTTCGTCATATATTGGCGCCGGCAAACTTAGCGCATCTTTGGATGAGTTTCGATTTTGGAAGACAACAAGAAACTCTCAACAAATTAGTAGAAATTGGTTTACCGATGTAAACGGTGGCGTCAATACCGATATTTCGAATACTACATTGGGACTTTATTATAAGTTTAATGAAGGTATAGTTGGTTCCAGCAGTATTGATAGTATTGTTTTGGATTATGGAGGGCGCCTTAGTAATGGTGTTTGGACCGGATATGATTCTGCTAGTAGAAACACGGGCTCAGCCATGGTATCGGCTTCCGCGACTTTATATGAGCCAGAAGATCCGATTGTTAGAACAAATAATGCAGAATATTTGAATTTAAGCTCTTCTTTGATGGCATCTGGAACCTTTCACGATCTTAACAATCAAGCATCTTTTATAAATTACGCACCTAGCTGGATTCTTGAAGAGCATGAAAACAATGGAAATTCTAATCTTAAGATAATTTCTCACATAATGGGAACATATTTTGATAGATTGTATCTGTTAGCTAGAGAAATTCCTAAATTAAGGCAAGCAGATTATGTTACTGCATCGGTAGATCCTGTGCCTTTTGCTATACATCTGCCGCAATCGCTTGGAATGTATATGGCTCCAACTTTTGTAGATTCGACGATAGTAGAAAGATTATTGGACAGAAACAATACAGAATTATTTGAGGCCAATTTAGAAGACACTAAAAATTTAATTTATCTGAATTTGTATAACAATCTGACACATATCTTTAAATCTAAAGGTACCGAAAAGGCAATCAGCAATGTATTGAGATGTTTTAATCTTGATGATTCTCTACTACAATTCCGACAATATGCCGACAACACAACCTATAAAATTAAAAATAATCTTATCCAGAAGAAAGTAAAAAAGAACTTTGTTAACTTTAACACAGCTAGCAATACACAAGGAGTTGTATATCAAGCAATCGATTCATCAAACGCAGATAGCAGTGGTTATATCTCCGGATCCGTCAATAGCGATGATGATGGAGTAGAAAATTGCTACGGAGCCACGATAGAGGCAGAGATTCAATTTCCGTTTTATTTAAAGAACCTTACCAATGTAAGCCGCGATGATACTGATATTTCCTTGTTTGGTATGTATACAACACATACAGCAAGCGCCGCTTCATTAAATGGCACTGATACAACATTTGTTAGTTCAAGTAATGACTATGCTAACTTTCAAGTATTTGCTGTTAGGGATGCTTCAAAATCTAAAAATGTATACTTTAAATTAACGTCATCAAATGTGCCATATCCATTACCACAATTAACAAGTAGCACATTTTTTGAAGTCTATAATAACACAGATTGGAACTTTTCGGTAAGATTAAAGCCTTCAAATTACCCTCTCTCTGGTTTAGTTTCTGGATCTGAAGATTATACATATGATGTAATTTTTAAGGGCACCAACACCGAGCTGGGTGCCGTAGTTAATGGTTTTGAAGCTACTGGATCGATCACTTATACATCTGGCTCCAACTTCTTAAAATATCCTAAGAGAATGTATGTCGGAGCCCGCCGAGAGAATATAACTGGAACCATTTTACAAACTTCTGATGTTTTGGCCGCTAGCACAAAATATTGGACAAAGTATTTAGATGACGAATCACTGTTACAACACTCAAATGATTTTTTCAACAGCGGTATTTCGGGATCTTATCAAAATATATCTCCATTACAGTTGAGCAGCTCTGCTTTAGATTTGATCAACTTAAACACATTAGCACTTGATTGGAACTTTCAGCAAATAACCGCCTCCGATGGAACAGGAAACTTTACTGCTCAAGATTTCAGCTCCGGTTCTGCGCTTATAAGAGACAATTATGGTTGGCTCGGATCGATTAGTGGATATCAGCACACTGGTTATGGATATGGATTCGGAGCATCGAAGACTAATGTTGTCAACAAGAAAGACATTAACATTTTTGAATTTGTTGATCCAGAACAAGCTGTATCTTCTGAAATGATTAAGATTCTAAATGAAGATGATAAAGTATTTGAGCTTATTGAAACAGTACCGAACTATCTTTTTACTTTAGAAAAGAGCATGCAGGCGGCAATTTCAATTGAAATGTTGAAGTTCTTCGCTGGAATTATTGATTTTAACAATGTCATCGGAGAGCCTGTAAATCGATACAGAAGCAGATATAAAAATTTAGAAAAGCTCCGAGAGATTTTCTTCCGTAGAGTTACAAAAACTTCTGATGTTGAAAAATTTATTGATTATTATAAGTGGTTTGATAGCGCTATTTCATCTATTGTTTCTCAATTGGTGCCGGCGTCTGCAGATTTTATTGAAGACGCTATGAATATAATCGAGCCTCACACGCTTGAAAGAGACAAGTATCAGACTAAATTTCCTACATTAGAATTCCAAGAGCCCACAATCGAAGGCTCTGTTAAGGCAATTAGTGAGAAAATTTATGATTGGGAACTCGGATCGAGCACAATTCCCTCTAGTCCTCGCAATACCACAAAGCATATGCTATTTTGGAAAGATCGAGCAAAGAGAGATTCTGAAGACATCACATCTGGCGATGCTACTATCGATTCACAAAGAGAAACTATAAGACAGGTAGTCATTACTAAACCATTTTTAAGCAGCTCATTGCCGAGATTAAATACTGTAGATGGAACAGCTTATCAGCCAAGCGCATATTCAAGAAGAAGGCTTCAAAAGCTTTATGACGATAAGATCGAAACGAGCCAGACAATTCAGGGCGGTGTTAATTTTCCTGAATCAAAAAATATTGCGCTAACTTATAATGCATTAGCACCTGCGGGTCCTATTAATACCGAAGGAGATATCTTCGTTCCGCGAAATGTTTTAGCAGCATTTATGGAAGATATGGTACAGCAGCCCATCGATAATGATCCTAAGCTAATTTATAAGAAAAACAGAAGAAGCGTTAAAGTTCTTCACGGCCGCGACTTCGAAGATGGCGTCGGATATAAGAATGTTAAGTCAAATATCATCTTTCCGTTTAATCTGATTTCCTCAAGTGTAAGCGGAGGCTATCAATCGGAAGTAATGAGCAAGGTTTCGGGATCAGTTATGATCACAAATCTTCATAATGATGTGTATGGTCCACGAATGGAAAAACCAATGCAAGGACCATTTACTGATTATGCAGTTGGGGGCCATCAATCTCGTCACATTCGTTTAAATCCTGGCACTGACACATGGCAGGACAGACCAGAAGCGTGGAAAATTCTTCTTGGAACTTGTGTTGATGACACAACAGCTATCGAAGAGTCTGGCGCAATTGGTATGGTTGGCGCCGATTATCCATGGCCAGAAGCTAATGATGAAGGCGCGACCCCTTATCCAATGACCGCATCTCAAAAGGCAGTCTATTATCGCGATATGGTTGCAAAGCGCCCAGTTAATATTAGAAACATCAAACATACAACTGGCTCAACGGTTCTTGGAAATTACAATAACAATTATGACGTTGTGAGCACGTTTGGCGCCTATTCTAACCCACGAAACTTCATCGAAAACCAGCCGACATTGCCGGCCCAGGTCATTCAAAATAATATGACGAGTTCTACATCGGTTAGAACTTTTCTAGACATCAGAAGGGATAATGAAAGCCATACATCGTCTGTTAGTGAATATTCGATAGCTTATTTAAAACCCGGTCTCTTAAGCGGCTCTCTGGCTGATGTTAGCGGATCAGGGGCAAATAATATAAAAAATAGAAATGTTATATCGACAAGATTCTCCGCTCCTGGCGGGATCGAAGTTATGACGCCGGGATATACTGATTTTAGAGCAGATGAATTCTCAGTGTATAATTCACTTAACTATAGAAACCTATCTGTGCGAGGTATTTTTCAAACATCTGGACTGCCTTCTGGTTCATCTGGATCGGTTGATCGTCCTCCGACTGGTTCTGGCGGCACAACTGCTATAACCGTTAATGATATTCATAATAAAGCTTTTGCGCTCCGTTCTCATCTGGCGAGACACACTGCGAAATTTGGTAGAGATTCGCTATTAGTAACGGGAACTACAGCCGCTACTAATGGCCCGGGCGCAAGTTATGTTCAGTCTCCAAGTATGTTTAAGATTCCTCGTAATAGAATTGATGTTATAAAACAAAATTTGACTGGCGCGGTAGTTCATTATTCATCTTCAATATATGACAATTATTTTGTTTCGCAACAGATTCCGAAATCTACTTTAAATTATTCATGGATTAGTGCTTCTTATGTTTCGTTTAATGATCGTTATGGAATAGTCAGGCCAGATTTTAGAATTAGCTCATCTACTGAAGGTATGATTAATTGTATTGATTTTGTGACTGCAAGCGATTTTGTGTCTTATAAAAGTCCCGGCGGTAGAGCGTTTGGTAAAGATGCTCAATATTCGCCGGTCGATTCCATTCCGACTGATTTTGTTGGATTAAATACTAATATAATCGATCAGGTATTAACAGAATCTGCTACTATGGGCGATTCTCTTGATTTAACAACATATCTAAATTACGAACTCAATCCGCTATTAAATACTGAAGGCACAGCAAGCGCGCTAAATGCTTTAATATTAAATCGTCAGGGACCATATGGCCATCCTTCTTGGAAGCAAATTAGACAGAGAAACAATAAATTATTGAGATCATATAGAAATAATAATAGAATGCACTTTGTTTCTTCCACTGGATCTTATAATAGTCAAGCTGACTTTGAGATGCCCCCGGTTTCATTACGTGGTAGAACTTTAACGGTAGCCATCGAAGACTTCAATACGCAGGTTACACCCGACTGGGACATATATGGCCTCTTTAGCACAAATCTATTGCAAACTTATAAAGCAGACTTTAGCAACAATTACGTTTATTTTAATTTAGATAAGTTTGAAGATCAATTTGATTTGAATTATTTCGGTAAAACGACAGCTGGGGAACAAATGATAGAAATTGGTAATTCTGCTGGATTTGCTTTAGATTGGATACTTTATACTGAAAACATTTTCCCATCACAAAGAAATGAATTCTTGTCACAATCCAGAAATAAGGTTGGTTATAACAACAAATATTGGAGAGATTCAAATGCCGATCGAGTAACTCTTGGCGATACGTTCAATAATACTCAAAATATTGATGTATCTCAAAGCGCTTGGGTCTTAGATGCGCCCGTGGACTTTTTAACCAGAACAACACCGTCGTTTGCTACCGAAGAAACCACCCCGTCAGCTACACCAGCACAACTAAGAAATCTTAGAGATTCATTAAGAATTTCAGCATCATCTGGTGAATTACAGAATACATACTTTACATATTTTACATGCAGCAGTATTGGTGCTGGTGCAGAATTAACAGAACGAGAAAAAGGAGCAGTATTAACTCCAGGCGCCCTATATGCTAGAAAACATCTGATCTCTAGTCCGCGTTCTGTAGCAACTCCATCTGGAATGGAATGGGCATTAACCGGCGCCAATACAGGACCATTTGATTCTAGCGCACAAATTCAAATATATGCCGGCGAAGCGCGCTGGGAGCCCGGACCAAAAGCAGGCATAATTATCAAAAATCCGGCCGCAACGGACTTCGCGACTTTTGGGACGGTACCGTGGGAAATATTTGAATCACATCAATCGAATCCGTGGTTTAACTCGTATGAGGACTTCAATTATTTGATTAAAAAAGTTAGCAATGCAAAAGAATTCGCTGTTGTGCCCGAATATAGAAGTAGTGAACACGCAGAAGATTACGTAATGTTTGGTAAATTTCTTGAAAATAAACATGATTCGTTTTCGATTCCTGAAACCGCCATTAGTAGCTCAAATGATGATTTTTATATTGATTATTCTAATTCTGAATTCTTAAAAGAATTTCTAAATATTAATGATTTAGCATCACAAAGTTTACAAGCGACGGAGATACGTTTAGTTTGTAGCGGCACCATCAGATTTAATCCATATAAGAGTTTTTATCCCGCACAAAGAGCAACTGATTTGGTGGAAAGATTTTATAAATCATATTCTCAACCTAGTGGCTCATTTTATGGAGCTGGATCGTGGGGAGATGGTTTTTATGCTGAAGGAATATCGGGATCCATGATTAAGCCGCTGTACCAGCCATTATTTGCTCCCGGAATTTTGTTTAATACGATTAAGTCTGGATTAGCGGTTGAGTGGCCAGTTGTAACTGCTTATGGCAAAGTACAAAGAACACAATATGGCGACAATACAAATGCAGCTCCCAACAACTGGGCGATATCCGCAAATCCTTCTAAATTTGCAACCACCGCATCTTTCTGGGATAAGCGGCTAGATTTTGAATCAATAATATTCCCAGAAGAACACCTAAACAAGATGGAATTTTTTGATATGGATGCTCATCCAAGTGCGTCAATATCGGCTAGCTATACTTTCACGACGGAAGGGGATGCGCTATATTCTGCTATGGCTTCTAATTTCTTTGGAGGCGCCGCTGATTTTTATCTTAAAGACTCGAATTTTACATCTTTGAAGTCTAAAGTAATTGACGCAGTAATAGTTGATAATACTAAAGTTTATATGGCCAGAGTTAAATTGCGCAGAAGCATGACTGGGCCCAGAAATTATAGCAATGAATATGCTGCAACAAATACTGGATGGTCCAACAATGCATTCGGCGCCAATGGAGGACAATTGTTATTGACAGCCTCGGGCGGCGATGCTTTTGATTATAGTACGCAAGCTAATACAGCTTTTCCTCTTCCGCAAGATCCAATGAGAGCTACCGGAAGCGCAACTTTAGATCCATATCGCGAGACTTTTACTATGTACAGTAGGCCTTCGGCTTTCGGACCCCCGATTGCTGGTGTATCGTCTGCTAATCAGACATCCGTTAGCAATTATCTAACTAATACGGTATATGATAGTTTTAATGGCTTCAATCCTGCATATACGCCACCATATTATAATGGAGAGGCGTGGTGCGATATTATTTTCAGACCTACTGGTTCTGAGGGATCTACGAGCATAACAATAGAAGAACTTATTCAACAATCAAATTATGTATATTGGCGAATGGATCCTGGATATGCTTCTTCGAGTTTTACAGCCGGCGCCGCTGGCGTAAGAAAATACAGAACATCTTTGATATACGATGATAGTGTTCAGGGCAAACAAGCTGCGCCATATGGGGGCCCATTCATTAACGAAAATTCTATGCAAATTTCTGCTAGCATCGATTTGTTTGGAGTTGAATCGTCACCTCAGTTACAAACAAATCTTAGTACGAAAGAGCAACTTGTTACAAATATATCGACCGGCACAAGATGGGTGATTTCGCCTAAATTTGAGACACCGATGCTGAATTTTAATGATTTATCATCTGTTAGGGCTTTAACTAGTTCTGAAGTTTCGTTGCCAGCAAATTATGGACAAGCCGCTGTGCCCCGTGGAATGTGGCATCAATTTGGAATTATTGAGCCGGATAGCTCTAAAGGCATCTTCTTAGAAATTGGTGATATACCATCAAATTGGCTATCATATCATTATGACGTCAGAGTAAACGATACTGTGTATAACGATAATGATGCACTCAATAACGGGCCCTTGGTGGGCAAATATGTTGAATCTCTGTCGGATTTGGTAGGATTTTCCACAAGTCCTAGCAGAAAATTAGGTGAATTGAAAGATAACATGACTGTTTACGAGGCTGTTGTGGCAATACCATATGTAATCGAAACTTTAGAACCATCATTTAGAAGAGATGTATCGCTTACTGAAGCGGCTAAAGACTATAAGAAATTTATTAGCATACCAAGAGAAAGGTATGAAGCAGCTTTAACTGCCTCAATAGGAACCGCTACTGGTGATTCTCTAGATGTTGCTGGAGGATCAATTCGTAGACAAGCAGAGTTAATGGAAAAATATATCTTTCCACCTGAGTTGGATTTTGTTAGTAATGAAGATTTAGATCCGATTGCGATGTATATCTTTGAGTTTGAATATCAGTTTGATAAAGACGATCTCTCTTATATGTGGCAGAATATTGCTCCGAGAGAATATCAAAAAATTACACAACAAAGCACCACCGTTTCTCACGAATTAATTGATACAGAATTATTAACAGAAACGAATTTAACAGAAAATGAAAATCTCCGCTGGATGGTATTTAAAGTTAAGCAAAGATCTCAAAAGCTCTACAGTCAGTTTAAAACCACGCAAGCTAAAGATCTTTGGGGTGATGTTCGCGAATTCAGACCAGCAGAAATAGAACCGCTTTATAATTGGCCTCATGATTATCTTTCCTTTGTTGAGAAGATTAGCATCGATGCAGAAATTTTATTTAAGGCAGGAGAAGAAGAGTTAGCGGATCGACAAGATTTTGAAGACAAAAATAAGTTAGGACAATTGGGCCCATCAACCTTACATGGTGATCGACCTTCCGGACGTCCACTCCCACTTACTCATCATTCAGTACCGCAGAGGGCAATTGTGACATCTCCATCCGCTCCTGGGCCTATAGGTAGGATTCCAGGAAAAATAGGCCCCGTGGTGAATGTCGGCCCCACCGATGGCCCCCTCGCCACTCAAGTTGGTTATGGAGGAATATTAGACCGAACCAGTACGAGAACTCTCGTGCCTGAAGGTCCTAAAGCCGCAACTGGTACAACAACCAATTTGGCTGCTGGTTCTCCACAAAACGCAAAAGCGCCCAAGCGGAAAGGGCCGGCCACAGATGTAGTTAGCCCAGTTTTAAGTCAAGAAGCCCTTGACAGACTAAAAAAGAAATACAGATAGCAATACTTATTAGAGAACGATATGAAATTTATAGATAAAAAAGAAAGAGTAATGGATTTAAAATTGACTTCTTACGGTCATTATCTGCTTTCTATTGGCAAATTTAAGCCTCGATTTTATGCATTCTATGATGATAATGTTTTATACGACGGAGCATACGCACAAATAACCGAGTCATCGAACACAATCCACGACAGAATTAAAAACAAAACTCAATATATGGAAAGCCAAGTTTTGTTCGAAGAGGTAGACACAGCACCAGAAATAATCGATGAGGGCTCAATGTCTTATTATGCGGGCGATATTACTCCTATTGTGTACAGTCCTCGAAAGGATAACTTTAGATTTGATCAGGCTATTGGCGATGCGTTTTTAGATGGAGATACAAATATGGCCCCTGCTTGGAAAATGGCCGCTCTTCAAGGGAATATTAGTTCGTCGGCGATGACCGACACAGTAAATGACTTTAAAATTCCTCAAATTAATATACAATTAAACTATAGACGAAGAATAATTGATCAAAAATATCTGCCGGCATTTCCAATTACCGCGATGCAAGAAACACAAAGAATTGAAAACGAAGCTTTCACCACGCGTCCGTTTGCAGATGGAAAAGTAATTCAACTTATAAGAGACGATCTAATGATGTATGCCGAAGAGATTAATACTTCTTTATTGGTTGATAATTTTGATATCGAGATGTATGAAGTACTAAGTGGATCTTTACCAGCACGTTGCCCAACTTGTGAGAAGCAAGATAAATTTAGAAGACTGTATTTTGAGAATGATACTGGTAGAATTCGCGGAGGATTAATGGGCCCCAAAGGACATTCTCTCGCAAGAGATTCACTAGAGTTCAGAGATTCCTCAGCCAACAACGCTTTAAGTTCAAGTGTTGGATATTATCTTAATATTCGAGCCGATCAATCGGTAGATCATCAAAAAGCATGCAAGGCCGCAGATGTGTTCAACAAACAAACTTTATATATTGATCTAGACTTTGAATGCGATGAGACTAAAAAACGCATTGCATTGTTTGATATTTATGGACCAGTCACGGAGCCTGAGATATGTCAATAGAAATGTTTGGAGAGAGCTTTAATTTAGTTGCGGGTTTAAAGTTACCCACTTTATTTATTGATCAAGCAACCGTTAACAACGCCAATATCGATATAAAAGCTAGTTTTTATGTGAGAGTAGAAATAGATAAATCTGGCGCCGATATAATAGACGGTCTGTCCGATATAAAATTTTATATTCAACAGGTGTTAGATGGTACCCCCGAATCGGACTTTTGGACAACTTATACAGATGAGGAACTGGAAGGCACCACTAGATATAATGATTTGATTTCTGCCAACACATCGGTGATGGAATATTATGTTAAAAGTTTACAAAGTAATTTACTTGTAGATTATTTTGTCGATGTTGGAGATTTTGCAGCACATTTTTATACCAAAGAGCCCATTGAGTTAACTATAGGTGATTTTGTCGAAACTAGTGTTGAGATTGATGCCGACAATATATACAAAATAATTAAATATACCGCAGAGACAAACACTACAGTGAGGGGGGATCCCCCATCTGATATATTTAGCAAGCCCGGCCAGTTATCGTTTGGGCTTGTGACCTTTACGACCCCATTAGAAATGGGTGTCGACAATTTATCGACCTTATATGATGCTGTCGTGAATAGTCCAAGATTAATAAATTTTTATAATCCATTCTTTTCTCAGCTTTCTTATCAAAAGATATTCGAGAATGGAGAGCTTATAATTTCCCCCACAAAGATTTTCACATATGAAGATGGATCAATCTATAACAACAACGCAATACAAACAATTGATGGGGATTTTCACACCTCTCAGCGTATCTCAAGAGAAGAAATGGTTAGCCAATTATCTATTATCGCTATAACACCGAGCGATTCTTCTGAAGCCTTTGCTGCCGCACTTAATGGATATAATTATATTTTAGCCGTTTACGGAGATACCGAAGAACTATTGCCAAGATTAGATCTATTTCGCAAGAGTTATTTGGATAAATCTTCAGCAACTGCGATGGGGAACTGGTATCAAACTTTTAATCAAACTCTAATAAGAATTAATTCGACAGTTATGCAGACTGCAATATTACGCAGAGAACTTGTAACAACGCCTGTGGTGGTAGACAACAGAACCCCCGATGAAGGTTCTTATACACAGCCCGAAGAAAGCACTTATTCGCTCGAAACTGATTATCTTTTTACCAACGAAGGCTCTATTTTGATGAGCCGCATCGGACATTTTAATACTTCAGTTTATGGAGCCACAGTAGAATCAGATGAATTTGAGAATGATTATACTTTGATAGAAAATGGATTCTTTTTCTTTGATTATGAAAAAGCAGTCCGAACGCAGTCTGTTATTTCTAAGGTTTTTGATATTAGTAATATTCAAAATCTCCTTGGAACCTCCTCGGTTAATCAGTATTATAAATTATCAGCAGCCAGGATGAAGAGACTTACTCTCGGCGGCGATCCGGTGTTTGATAAAATATCGGCATTTGAAGATTCACTTGATACAACATATCCACAATTAAAACAAATGACGTATTTTAATACCGCAGATGGAATTACTATTACTGCAGAGTCTTCGTTCGATTATTATGATACAACCATTTATCCTGAATTAATGTTGAGGAACTCAGTTCTTCCCGTCAATAGCGATTATGATAATTATCGTTTAATGACTTTCCAATTTCAAGATATTATGCCTAGCGATGGAACTTATGGAGAATCTGCGCGCGATGATGATATACTATCGTTTACAATAGATTGTAAAGATTACACAAAGCAGTTGATTAATGTGATAACAGCTTCTTATGTTGATTATGCGACCGGATCATTTGCTGAATATTTAGCGGCCGCCGAAGACTTTTGCAGTTATAATAATATAGATGGATATTTCAATGACTTTTTTATTGAGTCAATGGAAGCGGATTATGTTGATAATCCACAATCGGCGCCGTGGATTATTATGCCGGTTATTTATAACATGCATTTGGATTTAGTTAATGGTGTATTCGGCGGCTCAATGGATAAAATTACAGACGCGTCGATTATTTTAAGCGAACAAATAGCGCCAGCGACAGGAAGACTGGAAGAATTACAAACCTTTAACAACAACCTCCAGTCAATAACCGATTTTTATAATGGTGCAACATTCACCGGAATCATGGATTCATATGACTCCGAAGAAACAATAAAATTCGGTGGCGAGATCTCGGAATCTGTAGGAAGCAGATTTGGATTGCCCGACTTTTTGAATTTATCAGCAGAGCTAACATTAGAAGACGCATCTGCTGATGTTTCTCGGTTTAACACAGCAATTGATGGTACTTTAACAGTGGCTATAGATTATATTGTTCAAGCCGTTAAAAATAAGGCTCCCGGTTTATCAAGTGATGACGAGGGTTTATTTGAAAGCACTTTGACTACTTTAAATACGGATATGATCGAGGGCGCGGATGAATTGATTATAATGATATCTGATGGTACTTTAGAAGATATTCTTGAGGATGATAGCTTGAGTTATACTGAAAAAGAAAATGCAGTTGTTATAGCTCTTGAAGCTGCTGGAGTCGGTACCGCCGCGGCACTGGCATATGGCGCCGCAACAACAACTTACTTCGCCGGCGCCGCTGGCACAGGCGCCTTAGCATTCGGCGCCGCCGGCGCCGCTGGCACAGTTAACCTCGGCGCAATAGGAGGGCTGAGCGCCAGCCTCGCCGCCGCGGCACCAATTTTAATAATTGCCGTGGCCCTGGCGGTGCTCCTTGTAGCCATATCAAAATTAGTCAAAACCGCACGCAGAGATTTTCTTCATGATGAAATCGATCAATTTGTAGCCGATGCAATAAACCAAATTTTGGTGAATGCTAGCATTCTTCAAGACAGTAGCGCCCAAAAATCAGTAACTTTCCCAACCGATCCAAGAGAAGCACTTATATATGCCTATAGTGTTAATAGAGATAAGCTTTATTTATTATATCTAATGGTTGTGTATCTTTATGATCAAATCGATCCGGACGAATTTACCACACCAGCACAGAGAAATATTCCACCTTTCCCCGAAGAAAGTACAGCTGAAGATATAGCGGATGTATTACTTAATTTAGTTGCTTATAAACTGTAAAATAAAGGAAAATAAAACGATGCCATCAAGAAGCTTTCAAAAAGAAGTATTCATGAACAAAGAGAGGCTTAAGGGTATTAAAAAATCCAACAGCAAAAGATATATTAATGGTCAACTTGTAACAGTAGATTCAAAAAACTTTAAAATTCAAAATGCCGCACAAATTCTACGACAAAATAATGTGTTTACAGCACTTCAAGGCGGCATCGGCAGTGATGAATTTGGCAACACCGCAGCTGTATCGATGGCTGTGTTAGCTGCTATTGGTGTAACTCCCGTATATGAACAGGATCGTGATTTTTCATTTTTGCGAACACAAGATATGGTTCCCCTTCGAAATCCAAATATTCTTGAAGAGGATAGGCTTAAAGAATTACAAAATAAAAACATTAAAGCGGACGATAAGTTTAAAGATGCCACTAATCCATTTTATAATTTGGACGAGGGCCCATCCTTAGCTAAAGCCGCGCAGCTTAAGCAATTAAAAAGTGCCTCCAATGCAATCGATCCTACAAACGCAGCCGTAGCAATTTTTGATTTGAACATAGTTAACAGTAGTACTCTTAAATTAAGGCAATTTAGATAATGGGAAGCACCACTTATAAATTTTCCTCACAGGCTTTTACTAGTGTTAAAAGTACACCGAAAGGCCCTGGAGGTAGAAAATACAACCAGAGTCTCGGTCAAAGGAGCCTCTATGAGCGCTCAACCGGTACCACCACGCGCGAGGTCGTTGATGAACAGCAGTTATTCGAAAATATGATTACTGATGGTGGCCAATTTTCAGTATTAGATTCTTACTCTACTGTTGATGAAAATGGCCTTCTCATTGATTTGAGTACCATATTTTCGATCTATACCGATGAAACTGAAATTGCTAATGTTCTAGAGTTTTTGTCTTCACAACAGATGGTTATCTTAAATGAGATCATGACATATAATTATGGAGGTTTTGATGAGGGTAACACGGAAATAACTATATTTTCTTCTGGTTATAATGGTTTATCGAGCCCTACAATTACTTTTAGTGAAGATACATTTTTGGGATTTTATGATTATTATATTTATAGTGTTACACTTGATAGCAATGAATCCGCCGGATTAAGGTCTAAATTTGGATATCCGGCCGGCTCGTCAGCTGAAGAGCAAATTGAAAGCGCAATAACGACAGCAGCCGCCGAAGTAATAAATTCCTATCAATCGAAAAGAAGAATTTTTAAGAGAGTGAAAAGGACCAAAGTAGATCCTTCCGATTTTGGAAATATTGATCCTGTTACTTTGAGGCCGACCACAGATACCGAAACTACGACCGATACAGATAGCACAACCACCACAAGTACTTCGAGGAGCTATTAATAAATGAGTGGAATAAACAATCATTTTATAGATAAAAATCTTTTATCAGGCTCGACTGATAGAGTTCGTTCTGTTCTCGGAGCTTATTGGGAGATAGGGGATGCCGATGAAAATATATATTTTTGGTTTGAGACCGCAGGCACAACTGCAATTGGGGGCGGACCTGTTACAAAAGGCAGAGTAGTTAATCGAAATTTTATTTATTCGATAATCACAGATAGTGAATCGGCCACCACAAGCAGCGCAGATCTGGCTATACCAAGTATAAAAATTCCAATTCGATTAGTTGGTGATAAAAATTCGGTATTTAATGATGAACAATGGGCGTCGGTGATATTGGGTGGACTCTACGGAACTTCATCTTATAATGGGATTTATACAACTACACCATTTTCAGATCTTAATTTTAACTATGAGACACCCTATGATCCAATCTTTGTGAAAGAGATCGATCCTGATAATGTTACAAATTATACATTTGCTGAGTTTTCTTATGATTATAATTCTTATTTGTCGGACTATCAAAGTGCTATCGAAACAATTGAGTTTTTGTCAATTCCGAATTATTATTTCGTCTTGAGCCATCAAATAGGCCTAAAAGATCACGAAAGCGATACAATAAATGAACATGTATCTTTGGGAGAAGGAGTAAATACCGACAACTTATTGGGCACTATTTCAACAATATATCCGCCCACATATGATATTGATAGTTCAGATATCGATCCGGATGATACAACTGTATACGTTGACAAAAAGCAAAATTATGAGGCCTATTTAAACGATTCATTTGCAACTGCGTCAAGCGCCATTGTTGAAAATACAGAATTTGCTGCTTTATGTAGCAATTTAGTTTTTAATAAAAAGTCTCAAGAGAATCTATTTTTGGAATCATTGGTTTACGAAGATATTATACCTTACTCGGTTAAACTAAAATTACCATTTGAACAAGGCACAGACAACACATTCTTTAATATGATCGATGATGCCAACTACGAAAACTTATTGTTATTGAATATCAAAAACAATTTTGTTGATTTTACCGGTAGTCTTGAAGCCACAAATTATACCCACTTTAAAACATCAATAGAAAGTTCGACTGATTCTTCAGTTGCAGAAAATACAAGCTTTGAAACTTCACAAATGAATTATGTGGATTTTTATGGTACGATTTTAAAAACCATAATCCAATCCAACAATCCTAAAGCTTCAAATTTTTATATTATGGGCGCCCAGGCAAATGAAAGAGAAGAATTAATAAATGATAATGGAATTCATCGATATAAGAACTCTATTCCCGCATTTAAACTACTAGAAAATATTAACAGCTATATTGAAACTGATGGAGTTTTCACAGGAGAGCTTGAAGAACTTGAAGATTTTATGAATATGGCCGGCACAGACCGACAGAATGAAATTTTAGCTTATAGAATCGAAAAAAGCGGCTCCAATAATCCCGACATTGTTCAAAACTTTTATGTTTCCAATACACAAACATCTTTAAGATCTACCGCAAACCGAGACGGATTCACCATTTATGATACGCAGGTAAAATATGGTGAAACATATACATATACAGCATATGCATATGTTTTGACTTATGGATATGCGTATAAATATAGTGATTTGGCTCTTACAAAACAGATAGCAGACCAAAGCGTGTTTGACGAAGTTTTAGCCAGCATGGAGGCGGCGGATAGCTCTGATCCTGTCGCACAAGCCGCAGAGATTGCAGCATATGCCGCCCGCGGAGCTTATGATGATTCGGGTATACCGTTTTTAAACAAAGCTTATTGTTTGCAGTTTTATAATCCAATAACCGGCGAAACAACTGAGAGATTAGTACAGAATGATGGAGCGTTATATTTGTCTGATTCCGAATCAGACTCTGATTGGGATCCCTGGGATCCGTCTGCAACTCCTCTTGAAGGTGTCGCCACAAATACTCTTTTTACAAACGCACAATTAGCTACCTATTATAAATTTTTAGCAGACTTTAACATTTCAATTGAGCCAACAATTAAATTAATAGAGGTTCCGGTTTATACAAAAAGTCTTGTGGTGTTAGATCACCCGCCAGAACAATTAGATATCAGTTCGTTTCAGAGAATGGACAATTCACGAATAATCGGCTTCTTGACTAATGTTGAGAATTTTACTCCATTAACGATTCCCAAAACTTTAACAACTGCAGATAGAATATACAAGAATGCTTATCTACAATCTAATAACTTGATTGAAACAGAAAAAATATCTTTTCCTTCTCGTTCAAAAATTTCTGCAATAGAAGTTTTTAGAAAAGATACAAAACCGCGCTCTATCACTGATTTTGATATTAATGATCTTGTTGCGATTAAACCTTTAGCTATCGAAGGAAGCGACTATTATTTGTCGAATTGTATTTATGAGGAAAAGATTCCAACCAATAAAAAATATTATTATATTTTAAGAACTCTTGATGAAAACAATGTATCGGGACACATAACTAATGTAATCGAAGCGGAATTAGTTGATGATGGGGGTTATAAATATTCACTTTTCAAAGAACTGTTTGAGGATGATTTCGAGGAAAGTATTCCATCTCAAGTTAGCAAAGAATTGAAGAAAATATTTCAAGTTGTGCCCAACATTGCACAATTGGAGCTTGATGATACTGATGTAGATTATGCCAACACCGCTTCCGAAGAAGCTTCTAACCTTATTATAGGAACAAAAGAAGATAGCATTTTTGATAAAACATTCAAAATAAGATTAACATCGAAGAAAACAGGAAAGAAAATCGACTTAAACGTTACATATAAAATGAAGGATATGTATTAAAGGAATATTATGGCATTTTTAGACAATTCCGGCACAATTATTCTTGACGCAATATTAACTGATATTGGACGAAAAAGAATGGTTCAAGGTAATTTTAGAGTTAGCAAATTTGCTCTCGGCGATGATGAGATGGATTATACCCTTGTCAATGTTGATAATGGAGACTATAGCAAATTAGAAACCTTATCTGAATTCGAAGCACTGAACGCAGAGAATGCCGTGATTAATCATGATATAAAGAACTATCGCAGTGATGATATTTTATACATTCCGCAGATTAAAATAAACGAAACTCAAGACGCCTTCGTTAAGAAATACACTTCAGAGCCAACATTTTATTATATTTCTGTTAATGATGAAACAACCAAGAAACTAAAATCCCTGTTAGGTTCCCCACAATACTTTTTAGAAAATTACAATTTAGACAGAACTAAGCTTGTATTTGAGTCCGGAATAGATGACGAAAACGTTCCTCGCGATAATCTATCGAGAGAAAGATACATTTTAAACTATAATTTATTGGATAGATACTTTATAATAAGTTG
>Ga0098034_1000193_pt1 | contig 30487 bp, 53 predicted proteins | sample 2_EtaG_FD_77062 | JGI IMG/M metagenome (GOLD analysis project Ga0098034, IMG submission 77062) | Marine viral communities from the Subarctic Pacific Ocean - 2_ETSP_OMZ_AT15125 metaG | ecosystem: Environmental > Aquatic > Marine > Oceanic | place: Pacific Ocean | collected 2015-01-07
AATTCGGCAACAGCTAAAAACTTAGCTGATAGAATCTTATTTAGGCGTAAAGTTCCAGAAGTTGCAGTAAACATAACTGTCCCTATGAAATATCAGCAACAACAATTAGGCGATATAATTTACATTTATTCTGATGAAATTGGATTTCAAGACCAAGCCTATACATTAATAGGAACAACTGTTGATTTAGAAGCCTTAACAATGAATTTAAAACTATCTTCTGGGCATGGAATAGCAATCGCCAATGTTACTGTATTTGAGCTAAATGACCCCGATTTAGGTACATTAGACGGAACGATTGGAGTTCTAGGGTAGTATGGTATAATTTTGTCATGAGTTTTATAGATTTCGTATTTACAGAAGGTCAAAAAATAACAGCGACAATAATGGGACAACTAGACGGCAATTTAGACGCTATTGCCGAAGGAGCAGAATCGTCTCCTAGAATTCCTCGCCCTTTAGGTTGGGTACAATTTTGTGGATATTCAGGCAATAACGAAAGGGGTGTATATGCAAACCCTCAAGGAATAGTTAGTTCTTTAACTGTTAGTGGGGTTGCTGACTATACGATAACTTTTACCAACCCTATGTCGGATACAAATTATGGTTGTGCTAACGCTATGAGGTCAAACGCCCCAATAGGTGATGTGTCAGTTAGGGCATGTAATGCTTCAACTTTAACTACTACGACGGCTCGATTTAGAATGTACGCAGCAAACGCATCAGCGTCGGGAGCAGAAGACGCAGATTTTATATATGCAGTTTTTTATCAATATTAAGGAGAGCAAATGGCTTGGATAGATTTACAGTTTGATTTTGGAACAACATTAACAGCGAGCAAAATGAACGCTCTTGATGAGAACTTTGACGCTTTAGCTTCTGATGCTTCTGGCTCACCTACAATGCTGGGAAGAAGCACTAAAGCAGTTCATTTTTCTTCACAAGGAAGCATTATAGCTTCACGCAATATTACATCGTTAACTTATACTGCAACAGGACAATATAAAATTACTCCTACAACTCCTTTTTCTTTAAGCACACAAACAATATCTATAAGCAATGTTACTACTCGTGAAATCTTTACACTCATGAGTGGGTTTACTGCCAATGTGGCATATTCAGATGAATCAGTTAGAAGTTTAATAGGCAATAGACCTGCAACAGTAGATAGTTCATATGAAACTGTTTATTTTAGGGCTGGCAATAAAACTTCAACGGCAGCAGAAGATGTATATGAGGGATTAGTTATAATTTTCGATTGATATGGGTTGGACAGATTTAAGTTTTAGTAGTGGCAATGTTTTAACTGCAAGTGAAATGAACGCACTTCAAGAAAACTATACTGCCGTAGCAACCCACGCGAGTGGAAGTCCTGAAGTGGCTGCAATGACAAGAGGTTGGGTAAGTTTTGCAGAAGATGGGACAATATTAGACAGCGAAAATGTATCATCGGTAGTTCGCAATCAATTAGGTGAATACACGATTACTTGGACAACACCTTTTTCATCTTTTTATGGAGTAACATTTGGTGGATATAAAAGTGGAACTGCTGGCGATATCTCAGTAAGAAACTTTAGAGCTTTTCCTGTTTCTTCTGGCTCGGTGATTGTAACTTATTTGGCTTTCAATCAGGGAGCAGATGCTAAAGAAGATGTACAAGGAACGGTGGTTGCATGGCAACTATAAATTTAACAAAAGGAGGATTCTATGTGGACAATTTTAGATAGACTAAAAGAGCCTAGCACCTACGCTGGACTGTCTGGTATTATGATAGCCGTTGGCTTATCAGGAGAACAATGGACAACGATTTCAACAGTAGCAGCAGCAGTAGCTGGCTTAGTCGCTATGATTTTACGAGAAAGACAAAGTTGAGATTTAAACTAATTGTCTTTGACAATAGGAATCGTGTTGTATTACACGAAGAAATTGTAGAAGCCAATGAATTATATGGAGCAGCTCAGATAGCCAATAAGATTTTTGAAAACTTGGATATCCTTGAAAAAGACATTACTATGGAGTTGGTCAAATATGATAGCAAAGATGATTAGTGAAATCATTTCAAATTTATTAGGGAAAGCATTTGCTCTTTTAATGGGATACTTGCAAAAAAGAAAGGTAAGGAAATTAGAGGAGCGAGTGCAAACCCAAAAGGACAAAATAACAATATTAGAACACGAGAAAGAAACACAAAAAAAGATTGACGATTGGCAATATCGTCTGAAAAACAAAGAGAACGAAAGTTTAGCAAAAGAGTTAAATAAAATTAGGCATGAGAGATAGAAAAAACTACAAAGCAAAAGATTCTCATGCAAGGAAGGATAAGAAAACGAGTCAAACTTCAAAAAAAGGTAGGGTCAAAATGGCTTCAATGAACAAAAACAAAAAAAGAAGCTATAAACCTTATAATGGGCAGGGTAAAAGATGAGAAATCCCCTCACAAGCGTTTTAAGGGCAAGATTAAGAGGGTTTAGTGTAAAACGATACCTTACTATTGCTTTTCTAGTGTTAACGCTCTTATCGTGCTCAGGATTGCTTAGTTTTCATAGAGAGTTACCTAAAAAAATTAAATATTCTAAAATCGAGTTCGTAGATTGCAATTCTCCCGATAATGCACAATACTTATGTTTAACAGAGAAGGACGCTATAAAAAGTGTTATGGATTTAAAAAAATGTCAAGAGCAAAATAACTTGATGAGAGAATTATTGAATGGAAATTGAAATGTTGTTAAATTTACTAAACCAAGCTCCAGTTTTGGGAGTGTTAGTAATTCTCTATATGATGAACAAACAAAGTAATGGAAAAAATGGTAAAACAGTATCAGGAGTGCAAACCGAACTTATGCGAGGAATAGGCGATTCATTAGATAAATTAGCTGACGCACAAGTTGACGCAAATAGAATAGCAGAACGTAGAGCTAGAGGATTTGAAGCATGGTTAGACAGAAACCCAAGTTGCCCATTGGGACACAACGAGAGCCCATTCGAGTCACAAAAAAACAGAAAATAAATTATCCAAAATATTTAGCAGCCCAACTTCAGGAGTATCCTGAGATTCCCGTACCACATTTCGAATATCGTTTTCACGAAACTAGAAAATGGAGATTCGACTTAGCTTTTCCCGACCAACACCTTGCTGTTGAAATAGAGGGTGGTATTTGGCAATATGGCAGACATAACCGAGCTAGTACATTTATTAAAGACATGGAAAAATATAATAATGCTTGTATGTTAGGTTGGCATTTGTTACGGTTTTCGACAGAGATGGTTAGAAACGGAGAAGCTAGGAAACAAATAAAACAATTTATGGAGAGTACAAATGGAAGATAACTTATTAGAAAAGTCCTTTTTAAGCCTCTATGATAAATTTCATTCGCTAAATTCGCATTGTCAAATCAAACATAAAACAGACACAGTTCTGGTTGGAAAATTAAAAACAATATCTTTAATCTTTGAAGACTTAAATGAGCATTATTTTTGGGAAGAAATCAATCGTAGAGACGAGGAAAATGGCGAAAGCAACGCACACTAGAACACTGTTTGTGTCCGACTTACATATTCCGTATCAAGATGTGCGTGCTTTAAACTTGGCGATGGATATCATTAAAGATTTCAAATTAACCGACCAAGACAATATTATAATTGGTGGCGACTTAGTTGATTTTTACCCGTTCAGCACGTTCCCTGTTGATTTATTACAATCTAATATAGAAACCGAAATAGAACAAGCAAAGGACTTCTTATCGGAGTTACGCAAGATTGCTAAAAATCCGACAATATACTATTTTAGAGGAAACCACGAGGAAAGATTGCAGAAAATGGTTTTGACAAAACTGCAAGCTATGAGTCAAATGTTGTACAAACAATTATCTTTGTGGGAACTCCTTGGTTTAGAAAAGTTCAACATTCAGTTTGTAGAAAGTCCTTTCACTTTAAATAAACGCCTTTATTATGTACACGGTCATGAGAAGCGTTCAATGGGGCAGCCACAGCACATCGCCAACTTACAGCTCAAGCATTATAATCGTTCTGTAATGTTTGGACACCACCACAGATTTGATATGACACTTCAAACTCAACTAGATAGTTCAATTTTAGGAGCATGGGGTAATGGTTGTTTGTGTGATTTAAGCAAAATGCCTGGAGGTCTTTATTCAAGTTTTGACAATACTCAGCGTGGCATATCGGTTGTATATGAAAAGCCAAATAAAATATTTAGTGTAGAACAATTAATCTTTATACCGAACAAACAAAAACACTATGAATGTTTAGTGCATGGAATTGATTACACGTCTAAATAATCTACCATTCTTTGAATAAAAATGGAGTTGGTTAACTTCCCTTTTTCTATTCTGGTAACCACTGGACCAAATGTTCCTATTTGTTTTGCCACTTGTGCTTGTGTTAGTCCTAATAAGCGTCTTTTTATGCGTAGCTGTTTGGGCTTGTCGTATCTATCTTTTGTTTTTTCAAACTCCAACATAAGCTGTCTTGCTACAATTTCGGGTTGGTTTTTCCTTTTTTTACACAAAAATGACAAATATTGTTTCGTAACACCTAATTTAGAGCCAATTTCAGCAAATGATTGGTCACCGAAATATCGGGCTCTGGCTACTTCTTTTACTACGTTTTGCATTTAGGTACTTTACATCATTAGATTAAATTTGTAAAGATATTGACAATAATATATTAATGTGTATATTAACAATATGATGGTAGAAAGACAATTAGTTGAATACTATTATGGCGACATGGAAGATTATTCCATTGATATTGCTGAAGGTAAGAATCCTGTGGTTTTTCGGTATGGTCGAGATGCTGATGAGTTTCTTGAAAATCTTTATAAATACACCCATTTTTCTTGGTTGTGTAAGAATGTAGACGATATGAAACGAAGGCTAGTTAGACGGTATGAAGGGCGAGCTAAAGACGAAGACTTGTCAACAAATACGAAATTCAGGGATTGGTTGTTAAGAAAGCGTTTAGTAATAAAGATACCCGAGGAATATGATGAAAGAAAAATTTGAAAGGTGGATAGAAGACTGTCCTTGTGATTATAATTTTTTACAATATGGGGAAAAATTGAAAAATAGTAGTGACTTGTTAAGTGGATTCGTTGAAGATGAAACAGTAAGGATATATCAATTCTATCCAATCGAAAGAAAAGACGAAGATAAAAACGAAGGAGGTGTTTTATAATGTCAGTAGATGGACACGAAGAAATGGTAGAGCAAGTTCAAGAAGAAGTTGATGAACTACTCCCTAACGGTACAGACAAAGAAAAAAACAAGCTATTTAAAGAGTTGGTTGAGCAAAGAGCAGAGCTTGGCGACTATATGTATAGCTTACAAAAAGGAGGTTAAAATGGGATTAAAAACTATTGAAAAAAGCATAGAGCTTAATGCGACAATAGATAAAGTTCTTACTAATAAAGAGAAGGTTGCCAACGGTGTAGAAATAAACGGAAACCGATATTACTACACAAAATCTAGTGGAAAAGTTGTGGATTATGCAGCTGGTACGCCTATTACACTGGTGTATGACCACGCACAAGACACAGAGAGTGGTAACGATGTTTATTTTATTAAGTTTTTGGATTTATCCGATGAGCTTGTAGCAAATAAACACGTTAAAGAAACCGATTTTCACCAGAAAAAGAATGGCAAACCCTCTCAGTATAGTTCGACAGAAACAGTTGTTAAAACTCCTGATACTCAGGTTTTAATTGTTAGGCAAAACTGTGTATCAAACGCAGTAGCTTTTCATCAGAACGTAAAAACCAAATCTGAAGAAGACATATTAGCCGTTGCGAAAACATTTGAAGAATGGATTTTTAGAACTACCGATGTAGAACAAGAAAAAGATGATGTACCTTTTTAATAAAAAATGGTACGATTAGCAAAGGGGAGATTAAATAACAGAGCAGGGCCCTTGATACCTCCTGGTCCTGTTCACACCCTAATGCGACTATAAAAATTATCTCCCCCTCCCTTTTCTTGGTTGACAATCTGAGCTTTTTATTGACAATACTATTATTCTTTTATATAATCTATTAGGAGGTTTCGATGGAAGATAAACCAAATTATTATGCTGTTATTCCTGCAAATGTGAGGTATAGCGACATGTCTCATTTTTGCAAATTGTTATTCGCAGAGGTGTCTGCACTCTCTAATAAAGAAGGACATTGTTGGGCTACTAATGGCTATTTTGCTCGAATATATGATGTAACCAAAGAAACAATATCTCGTTCTTTCTCACAATTAGAGGACAAGGGTTTTGTGACAATAACTTTAGAATACGAGGGTAAACAGATAAAAAGGCGTATTATCAAAATTGTTGATACCCCCCATGACAAAAATGTCTATACCCCTATTGATAAAAAAGTCAAAGAGAATACTATAAAGAAGAATACTACAAGAATAGAATATAAATATAATAGAGACAAAGAGGATTTTGATAGATTTTGGTCAAACCTTAATGGTAGAAAGGTAGGAAAGAATGACGCTTTTAAGGCTTATTCTAAGATAGATACTGGATTAAAAGCAGAAGAACTAGCACAAAAATTTAACTATCTACTATCCAGTAGAGAAGAAAAGTTTGTTCCCTATCCTCAAAAATGGCTTAGGAACGAAAGTTGGAACGAAACTCCAACAAACCCCCTAACTCCCCATGAAAAGGGACGCATGTTTTCTGCCTCAGCTATAACCGTGGCAGACCTGACTGATGACAACTTTCCTAATGAGGCATATTTTAAAGAGACAATAGACGAACACACTAGGCAGGGAGAGGCAGAACTTGCCCTGTATTACAGAAACGAATATGACAAATGGAAAAAACAAAAAGAACAGGGTAAAATATAGGAGCAAATATGAGTAAAGAGCTACACGATAGTCTAAAGAGAAGCGAATTAAATTCTTTTATTATTCTATACGCACTTAGAGACTACCTAACAAAATATAAAACCGACAAAGAGTTACCCGAATTTGTCCACCAATTAGAAGAACTGGTTGAAAAATACGACAGAAGATGCACAAATATTTTAATAAAACGAAACCTTATTAGTGGAGAAGTAAATGCAACTGATTAACGGCTCAATACAACAGGCAGTAAACAGACTAAGCGAAATCAACATTACAGTTTTAAAAGGAAGGATTGAACGGGGTGCTCTCCTTTTACAACTTAAAAACGACAAATCTTATGTAGGACACGATTCTTGGGTAAATAGTTGGTCAGATTTTCTCGATTGTATAAATATAAACAGAGAAACGGCTAGACAGGACATGGAGGTGTTTCAAGAGTTTGCCGAAGAACTTACAAACCGTCCCGACCTTTTAAATAGTTGTAGCTATGAACGATTAATTAGACTTTTGCCCGTAATAAGATTACGCAAAAAAGAAGGCACGACAATAGGAAGGGTAAGACTGTTGGAAATGACAGCGAGAAGCAAACGAGAAGACTTTGACAACAACCTTAAAGAAATGAAAGGACTTGCTCCTAATGACAAATGTGTTGACCCGTCAAATTGCGATGCTCCCAAAATAATTTTAGAAAGATGTACAATATGTGGAGTAACGTATCGCAGAAAGGACTTAGAAAATGGCTAGAATATATTTGCCTAACGAAGAACTTGTTAAGTCCTATTCTTTAGAATATCTCGAATACATGCGTAACGAAAAATGTTGTATTAGTTTTGAACAAGGCTGCGACCTACACCATTTAGACAATATCCAAGTCAATAGAAAGAAACCCAACACAAGACACTTTACTGTTGTTCCTTTAAATAGATTGTTACATACCGAATATCACGGTATGGGAATTGACAAGTTTCAACAAAAATACAAAATCCAACTTTGGAGGGAGGCTTTTTACAATTTAGCCAAATGGCTTTTGGTCAAAATGGAAGACAATGAGTGAAAGACCCCTTAGTTTTGAAAAGAAAGTTTTAATCAAACTAACAATAGGAGAAGAAAACATAACTATAGACGAAAACGACTTCTATTTTTGTAAAAAATGTAGTTCACCCTTTAATTTTTATATTGACCACGAGAAAGACGACTATGTAGTTCAATGCAAAGGAGGGTGTTATAAAAATGACTAAATATGTTGAAAAACTAACCCAAGACATAATGGGCATATTAGAAAAAAACTGTGGCAAACATTACCACAAAGAGTGTAAAAACGCAGATACGGCAGTTATTCATGCAACCGAAGAAGCGATTAAAGACGCAATACACTCTAATCTTAATAGTTTGTTTTTGTTTTTAACAGAAAGTGCTGTAATTAGAGCAAGAAAACAAGAACTGGAAAGAGCAAAAAATGAGTAAAATAACAATGGCACAACTTAAATTGTTAAAGCCGTATGCTAAAAACCCTAGAAAAAACCAACCAGTAGACGATGTGGCTTCTAGCATTAAAGAATACGGGTTTACCAATCCTATATTAATTGATAAAGACAACAATATTATCGCAGGACATACTAGGTATAAGGCTGCCCAACAACTTAAACTAAAGACCGTTCCTTGTGTAGTGTTAGATTTGCCAAAAGACAAAATTAAAGCCTATCGGTTATTAGACAATAAGTTAGGCGAAAAAGCTGGTTGGGACACCTTTCTATTTGAAACAGAACTGCAAGAACTTATTGATACGGGCTTTGATATAGAGAAGTGGGATTTAGAATTTACCTTAGACGACAATGAGCCAGAAGTTAAAATCATTGAGCCTGAAACAAACCAAAAACACGAGAGGTTTAAACAATTGGTTTTTCTATATGAAGACGTAATAAAATACGCAGACCACTTCAAAAGAATCCAGGCTATTAAATATGAGTTAGGATACGATACAGATGACCAGATTATAGAAACCCTATTAGAGGTTTACAGTAAAAACAAATGATAATTTTAGTAAACCCTATGTGGTCGGTTGAACATCTTAACAAAGACTCTAATTATGTTCATATTAAAAAAATTATTGAAAGATTCACTCAATTATATCCCGATACATATTTCATAATACCTTTTCCTGCACGCCACTTTAAATATTACGAAGATGGTTTATTTCAAAACCCTAATGTTGTCCGTATTCCATATGTCATTCCGTTGGCTAAAAAAATAAACAATATCACTTTTGACGGAGCTTTCTTTAACCGTATTGTAGAGCAATACGGAATCGGTTTAATTTATAATCAGATACCCGAAGTTACAGGACAACTTAAATCTTTAGACAGTCATTTTTCTTCCACTATACCAATTGTAAACCAGCACCATTATATTTATCACGACTCACTTCCTTATCCTTTAGAGAATCAAATGCAATATGTTTATTGGCAGATTCTTGGAGATGTTCTAGCTGATGTAAACATCTATAACTCTAAATACACCTTTAAGATGGTTAAAGAAAATGTTGAAAAATACATGCCTAACTTTCTACCTGATATAGAAAAAAAAGCTAAAGTCTTATATATGGGGTTTTACGACAAAAAACACTCATATAACAAAAACCGATTTAAAAAGTTCACTTTTATGTACAACCATAGGTTGCAACAATATAAGAATTGGGCAGATACATTTGCCATGTTTGATTTTTTAAACAATAACTACGATTTTGAAGTGGCTTTGTGTCCAGTTGGACCAAGCAATATAACGCCAATTAACAAAAAACCCTACACTAAAATCTATGAAGTAAAAACCGAAGCCGAATATTATGATGTGTTATCTAAATGCCATTGTAATACATATAATTCACAATATGAAACTTTTTGTATTTCTATATTTGAAAGCATGATGTTTGGTTTAGCAACAATAGTTCCTAATGCTACCACTATGCCCGAGTTGCTTGGCAAGGGAAACCCTCAACTATTTCAAGGAAAAAAAGAGCAAACACAGAAGGTTAAAGCCCTACTAAAAGACCCACAACAGGCACACGTTTTTGGAATAGACAATATTAGACGAGCAAAAAAATTTGATATAGATACATATTGTCGAGAATTGAACTACATTTTCGAAGAACAGTTTAATAAATATGATATGTATTATAGTTTAAAAGAAAGAAACAAAGCAAAACTGCAAAAATACATTGACCGTCACGACAAAATTAGTGTCCATGATATGAAAAAAATACGCAGATATATCAATTTATCGAATCAGTCAGTTCCAAACCATCGCCTAACAAACATAATGCAGCATGTTGGATATAAACATATTATAGAAAATGACGAAGCCTATTTTGTGAAGACTTGACAAAAGATTTCTTCCCCTTACCATATTTATATGAAAGTCTCAAATAGTATCTTGGAAAAACTCATTGTCGAACACAAAGGCTTTGTAACCCAAATATGTAAATCAGCAGGTATCTCTCGTCAAACCTTTTACAATAGGTTGGAACGCCACCCTAGATTAAAAGAAAAATTGGATAACAGTAGAGATGAAATTGTGGATTTTGCAGAGTCAAAATTATTAGAACTTATTAGAGAAAAACACTATCCTAGTATTCGGTTTTATTTAGAAACCCAAGGCAAGAGCAAAGGATATGTAATTCGTCAAGAAGTAGACCAAACTCAAACAATAAAAAACATTTTAGAAGTTCCCGAGATAAGTGCCTATGAGCCGACAATCGAAGACACCAAAGAACACTAATGTTATTTGGAAGCCTACCAAAAAACAATTAGAATTTTTAAAAGCAGGAAGCATATTTGAAGTAGCTTATCTTGGTGGAGCTGGTAGTGGGAAGTCTAGCGTCTTACTGGTTGACGCAGCCAGGCAAATGAATGAAGCCGATGCCAAAGCTGTTGTTTTTCGTAGAACTACCCGAGAATTAAGACAACTTTTAGATTATTCATATAATATCTATGGGCGTTTAGGAGCAAAGTGGAACGACCACAAATCTAAATGGCAGTTTCCTAGTGGAGGTCAAATCTTTTTTAGCCATATGGAAACAGCAGCAGATAAATACCAACATGATGGTCAAGAATATTCAGCAGGTGTTTTTTTTGACGAGATAACTTCTTTTGAAAAGGACCAATATTTATATCTTCATTCAAGATGTAGAAGCACTAACCCTAGACTTATTCCAAGAGTTAGGTGTACTGGCTCACCAGTTGGCAAACATGTGGACTGGGTAAGGACTCATTTTGTAGACCATGGTCCATACAATATTTATAAAGACCCAGGAACCCAACTGTCTCGTTTATATATTCCAGCTACCCTAGACGACAACCCTTATTTGATGGAAGCAGATAAACAATGTGAACAACGATTAAAAATGCAAGGAGACAAAGTTTACCAAGCCCTCCGATATGGAGATTGGACAAAAATAGAAGGCATTTGCTTTCCTGAGTTGAACGAAAAAGCCCACTTGATACCTACCTATACACCTAAACTTAACGATGTAATTATTAGAGCTTTTGATTATGGGTTTTCTGCTCCATTCGCAACAATATGGCTTGCTTATACTGAGGACAAAAAGATGATATGTTTTAAAGAATACGTGGGAACACTAGATGGGACAAACAAGGGGTTACAAATGCCAGCAAACGAAGTAGCAAAAACAATAAGAGATATGGAAAAAGCAAACAATATTGTTCCAATGTATTGTCCTGCTGACCCTTCAATGTGGTCGAGACAAAACACGGGAGAATCAATAGCTGAAATATTTGAATTAGAAGGTTTGACTATGCACAGAGCTAACAATGATAGAATTTATGGAACACAACAAATCCACATGAGGCTTAACGAATCGGATTTCACAACTAAACCAACCTTGTATATTACAGAAGATTGCCCATTCACCTTTAAGGCTTTACAGCAAATAATGGTTGATAAGCGAAACATAGAGACCTATGATACAACAGGTTTTGACCACCCTGTCGATGCTTTAAGGTATGGGTGTGTGGAAATTCCATTTGAATATGGCATGGACAATACACCTCCTGAAATATTTGGAGACAGACAGACTACCGATATGGTATTCTGATTGAACTTTCTTATTATTTAGCTTATTATTAAAAGAACATGGCAATCGTAGACAATATCACAAAACTTTTTCAGCAAGTCCAACCCAAAACTCCAAAACCTAGAATGAGTGAGTTGGCATCTACACAATCACAGCTCTATGGTAAATACAACTTGTTACCATATAATCCTGATAGTCTAATCGCTAGAAAAGGTATGCAAATATATGACCAAATGCGTGTTGACGATATGGTTAAAGCTAGTTTAACACTCAAAAAGTTTGCTACACTTGCTCCTAACTTTAAAATTATCCCTGCTTCTGGGGACGCACAAGATGTAGAGATAGCTGATTTTATAACCTATACACTAAACCTAATGGAAGGCTCAATGAATGATGCACTCTATCAAATTATGACAGCATTAGATTATGGCTTTTCCGTGACAGAGATTAACTATTTGCAATATACCGAAGGTAAATTTAAGGGTAAATTCGGTCTTAAAAACCTAAAGACTAAAAGACCACACAATTATAGCTTTAAAGTTGATAGATATGACAATTTGACTAAACGAGGTTTGATAAATGTTATAGACGGAGAAGAAAGAGACCTACCAGTAAGCAAGTTTTTAATATTTAGTTATCAAAAAGAGTTTGGCAATTGGTATGGAACATCTGATTTAAGACCAGCATATAGAGGTTGGTGGTCAAAAGATACAATAATAAAGTTTTGGAATATTTATTTAGAACGATTTGCAAATCCAACCGTTCTAGGTAAATACCGTTCCAATGACCCTACAAGCAGAACGAATCTTAGAAATATTTTAGACAATCTAACAGCTAAAACTTCGATAACTCACAGAATAGATGAGTTTGATATTGAATTTTTAGAGCCAAAGAGAAACTCAACACAAGATTTTAAAGAAAGCATTGGCTATTATGATAGAGCAATATCTCGTAGTATTTTAATACCCGATAGGTTAGTAGCAGAAGGACAATTTGGAGCTTACTCTCAAGCCAAAGTCCATTTCGATGTATTTATTTTTGTGTTAGAAAAACTAAGACAAGATTTAGAAGAAACAGTGGTGAACGAACAATTAATTAAAAGGCTTGTAAACTTTAACTTTGCAGGTGTAACCAGTATTCCACATTTTAAATTTAACCCACTAACTGATGCACAAAGAGTAGAGCTACAAGAAATGTTCTTAAATGCAGTAGATAGAGGTGTGATTTCTCCAACCCTAGAAGATGAAAACTATATTAGAGAAAGCCTGTTTTTTCCAGAAAAAGAATTAGCCGATAAAGTGTCACTACCCCCTACTCCACCTCAATCAACCCCTAAACCAGAAGAACAATCTAAAAAAAAAGACAATAAACCCAAAGACTTAGACCCTAGCTCTGAGCTACCCGAAGCTCTAAAGAAAGAAGCACAAAAAGGTTTAGAATGGCGAAAACAATATAAGAGAGGGGGAACTCAAATGGCACTTCGTAGAGCTAATGAGTTTATTAAAAATAAGACAATATCTTCTGGCACAATCAGAACAATGGTCGCATATTTTAACAGACATTTAATTGACAAAAAAGGTAAGGGTTTTAACCCTGGGGAAGAAGGGTATCCAAACAATGCTAGAATAGCTTGGAGTTTATGGGGAGGAGATGTTGGATTTATTTGGGCTAGAGGCAAACAAAAACAATTAAAAAAAGAAGAAAACAAGGGTGAATTAGAAGCTCATATTATGCAAGCTCTCAAAGATAAATCTAGGGAACACAACTTGTCTATAGACAATATCCCTTTCAAAAAAGTTACCACTAGACTTTTAACTTTAGTATTTAAAAGAGGCTTTAAAAATCAAAACACAGATGAAGCCTATCAAAGAGTAAATTCGTTTCTTAATGCTGTTAAACATGAAAAGTTTACAAAAGAAACTCACGATACTGATTTAATTCCAAAAGGACACAAGTTAAGGAAATGACAAATGTATCTTCTGTAGCTTTACCTACGAATGTTATACCTATTACTAATTACAAAACCTTTGACAAGCAAGATTTAAGGTGTCAGAATTGTAATAAATTATTGGCGAAAGCTAATGAGTGGAAAACATTTGGTATTGAAATCAAATGTCCACGATGTGGCTCGTTGGAGAATTTTTAATATGGCAGAAGAAGTAGATATAACACCTAGACCAGTCGATACAGACGATGTACCCGAAGTTGAGGCTTATGCAGAGAATAAAGTTAATGGAGCTGGAGCATCATACGCTTCAGAACGCATTGATTCAGACAATATTGATGGCGAAAGCGAATGGTCTTTTAGTGCAGAAGATGGAAACGCATTACTTGGTCCTGATGGTGATGATTGGGACAATTATGGCAAATTCCATTTAGGAATCAACGAATCTGCCGAGCCTAAAACAAAACAATATTATAGTTTTCCATTTGGCAAAGACGGAAAAGTTTATGTTTCTGGTATGAGAGCCGTAAGACAGAGAGCTGCACAATTCGAACATACTGCAATATTTGAGGAGGCAGGCAAATTAATGGACAAACTAAAAGCTAAAGGGTATCAGATAGAAGGAGAACTACCTGAAGAAGAATTACCCGACAAAGAAATACCCAAAGAAGAAGACAATAAACCTTTCGCACAAGCTGAGGCTATTGAAAACAATAGACTCGACACTCTAGCTTCAAGCGACTGTGATTGTGAGGATAAAGAAGTGTGCGACTGTGATAAAACTGAAAAGGATTACGCAGTAGAGCAAACATTTAATCTTAATGGAGTGGAAATCTTTTCAACTGGTGTTTGGAACGGTGACAAATATTCAGAAAAAGATTTAAACAATATGGTCGAAAACTTTGACCAAGTTGGTTTTGAGCCACCAATTAAGATTGGTCATAACGAGGAGCAACCTGAGTTGAATGATGGACAACCTGCACTTGGTTACATTGACAAAATCTACCTAGCTGGTAACAAACTACTTGCTAACTTCAAGGAACTTCCTAAGAGAGTATATGAAGCAATTAAGCGAGGCAACTATAAAAGAGTTTCAAGTGAAATATATTGGGACTACACTAACGACGGCAAGTCTTTTGACAGAGTGCTGAAAGCAGTAGCTTTGTTAGGAGCAGATATTCCTGCTGTAACAAATTTGGAAGCCATTACTGGTTTATACAAAGAAGTTGGAGAAGGGACAATCAAAAAACATTATGATGGAAAGGAGAGTGAAATCATGGAAGAAGAAAAAACAATAGAACTTCAAGCTGATACAATCTCTGTGGAAGAACACGAAAAAACTGTCGATGGACTCAACAAAGAAAACGAGGAAATCAGAAAAGAATTCGAGGCTCATAAAGCAGAAATTAAGAAGCAAGAAATTGTTTCCTATATGGAAGACCTTACCAACGAAGGCAAGGTTACTCCTGCGTATAGCGATGAAGTCAAAGCTCTACTTTCAACTGCTACTGACGAAAAGGTCTATAAGTTCTCACAAGACAATGAGGACAAAGAGCTTTCTCAGTACGAGCTTGTCAAAAAAATCTTCAACTCTATGCCTAAAATTATAGAGTTTGCAGAATTATCTGAAAATGGGGAATCAATATTTGATGTAATTCCTTACGATAATGCAAGTCAAGAAGTTGATAGAAGGGCAAAAGCCTATCTCAAGAAAAACAAAGCTGATAACTATGCCGAGGCTTATAAGTTAGTGCTTCAAGATGATAGCGAATTAAAAGAAAAATATGAAAGAGGAGAGTAATTAAACAATGAGTAATAGAACATTCATAAGCATGGTAGCCAACGAAGACTTATCAAGTATGCAATACAAAATAGTCTATGTCGATGGCAATAACGGAGCAAAACTAAGAGCAGCCCAAGGAGTCGGCGTACTCGGAGTTTTAAACAATAAGCCACAAAGTGGAGAACACGCATCAGTCGTAGTGGCTGGTCTAACAAGATGTGTTGCTGGTGGAACGGTAACTGCTGGTAGCTGGATTACTTGTTCAGCAAGTGGAACTGGTATCACAGTATCATCTGGCGAATATATCTTAGGCAAGTCTATAACTGGTGTTGCATCTGGAAGCAATTTCCAAATGCTTGTTCAACATAACGGTTATCGTGGCTAATAAAAATTTAAAAATAGGAGATTAGAACAATGGCAATAACAGCAAGAGATGTACACATAGATGCTCCATTATCCAATTTAGTTGTTGGATTCGAGCCTCGCAATACAATCGTACAAGACATCTTTCCCGTAGTTGACGTAGCAAAACAATCTGATGTTTACTATAAGTATACTAAAGGCGATTTCTTTAGACTTCCTAGTACAACAATTAGAGCTCCCAAAACTAAAGGTAGAAGTGTAAATTTTAATGTTTCTTCAGAAACTTATTACGCAGCTAACTACGCTTTGGTCGACGAGATTACATACGAAACTATGGCTAACCAAGACACACCATTGAATGTAAAAGAGAAATCAGCTCGTAACCTAAAAAACTTACTAATGTTAGATTGGGAAAATCGAGTTGCTAATCAAATAACTTCAGGCTCTAATTTGGGCTCATACGCAGCAGTTAGTTCAAAATGGTCAGACGGAACAGCTGGAAACAGCGACCCATTTGGCGATATGCAAACTGCAAAAGATGCAGTAAGAGCTACAACAGGTCTTGAAGCTAATACAATCATTATGGGACAATCTGTTTACAATTCTTTAATTAAACATGCAGACATTCTTGACAGAATTAAATATGTTCAAAGAGGTGTTGTAACAAGAGACTTATTGGCAGCATTATTTGATGTCGATACAGTTCTTATTGGTAGTTCAATTAAGAACACAGCAGAGGAAGGACAATCAGACAGCTTCTCAAATATTTGGGGAACAAATACTATCGTGGCTCACTTAACAAGTGGACCAAACGTAGATGGTAGAGACCCATCATTAGGCTATGCCTTTAGATGGACAAACCCAATGTTTGGAAGTCCAATGGTTGCTGAATCTTGGGACGACCCAGACCATGGCAATTATACAAACTTGAGAGTTCAATACTATCAAGATGAAAAAATTGCAGCAGCCGAATTAGGCTATCTATGGACTGGTTGTGTTGACTAACACGATTTAGATTAAGGGCGAGTAGAGGTTTTTGTGTTCATGCAACGACAATAACCTCGGGGACACTTGCCCTTTTTCTTTTTTTTTGATACAATACCCCTAGGGGAATTCAAATAACAATTTGATAACGGAGAAAGGCAAGAGATTGTCCACTACCCTCTTTATTTTTTTGACAATATTCTTTATAATACTGTAAACAGATAACCGAAGGAGTTACACCTTATGACAAAACACAAATTAGACATAGTTTTCCTTGTAGCAGGAATGGAAGTTTATCCAGACATTATGAAAGAAAAATCTCTGGGAGGAAGCGAAACTGTTGGCTTAGAAATGGCTTATGGTTTAGCCAGGCGTGGTCATAATGTCAAACTTTTTTGCAATACACCAAAAAACGTCAAACATAATGGAGTTGCCTTTCACCCTTATTCTGTTACAGGAGAAGGCTTTGAGCAATTTACAGCTTATGTAACAACAGCAACACCCGATGTGACAATAGTCCAAAGAATTCCCCAGGCTTTTTCAGCTCAAAATAAAAGCAAACTTAATATTTTATGGCAACATGATTTTGCGACAATAAGGCAAAGGGCAGAATTTAACAGTGCGTTATGGAATGTAGATGAAGTTTTTGTTTTATCTGATTGGCAAAAGGAACAATATAAAGATGTTTACAACTTAGAAATGAACAGAATCCATTACAATTATGATTTTTTATGGAAAACAACCAATGGTATCCAACCAATTAAAGATTACCAAGTTAAAAGAAAACCTAAACAATTAGTTTTTACAAATAGACCAGAACGAGGACTTGATATCTTATTATATGATATTGCTCCTTTAGTCTGGAAACGGGATAAAGATGTTGAAATAGTCATAGCTGGGTATGACAATACTACCGACCAAATGGCTGATTTTTATAAAACACTAGCTGTGCAGGTTAGACAATATCAAAAAGAAGGTTTCAAAATAAACCATGTAGGAGCTTTAACTAAAGAGAATCTATATAAGCTCTATCAAGAATCAACAGTATTTGTTTACCCAACAATGTTTTATGAAACAAGTTGTATTACTGCGATGGAAACGCAAGAGTGTGGATTGCCAATGGTTACTTCAAAACGAGGAGCATTACCCGAAACTTGTGGTGATGGCAATATCCTTATTGATGGAATAGCAAAAGACGGAGATTACCAAGCAAGTTTTGTTGACGGAATTTTTGAAATATTGGGAGAGTTTGGAACAAATGCTCAATCCATTAGAGACAATAATCTCCGTTCCGTTTCTAAACAATATTATTGGGATAATGTATGTGAACGATGGGAAACACACTTCCTTGAACTGTTAAGAGATAAAACTCAATGTAAACGAGATTTATATGCTCACTTATATCAAAGAGAAGATATTATGACATTAGAATATGCACTCAAATCTGACAATAGTGAATTGGCAAACGAGTGGAAAGCCAAATTAAAAGAACACTATTCTTACATTCATGATAGAAAACAATATGTTGATAAATACATCAAACTAGGTGAAGAATACATTGCGAAGGAAACCAATTTTAATCCCCGACTATATCCACGAACTCAACTTATGATACAGCTATTGAAAGATTATCACGATGTAAAACCCATAAAAGAAATTCTGGATTTTGGTAGTGGAATAGGAAATGAAGCATTTTATATTTGTCAAACTATTCCTGAGGTTAAGGTGGATTGCGTTAATATTTCAGAAAAGGAAAACGAAGGAGCTATCAAACTTATCCAAAATACTAAACCTGAGCTTTTAGACAATATTAAATTTATTACTGGAGATGAAGATACCCTCCCTGATAAAAAGTATGATTTGTTGTTTTTAGGTGAGATATTAGAACATCAACCTCACCCTGGGGTGTTCCTAGAGAAACTAGAAAAGTACCTAAAAGCCGATGGTGTAGTTATTATCAGCGTACCTCATGGGTTATGGGAAGATGAGAGACACGCCCATCTGTGGAATTTTGAAAGGCAAGACTTATATGAGCTTTTTTCTCAAAGAAAAAATATCAGCGTTCAAACAATGTCAGGAGCTAGTAATGTAAAATTAAGTGACAATTTAGGTTGGTGGGTTATATCTTACAAAAAAACTCCTGCAAAATTAGGGACAATAAACCTAAAACGAAAACTTGCCCTCCAGTCTCCGAGACAATTAGTAAGCACTTGTATGATTGTTAAAAATGAAGAAGCAATGCTAGGTAGAGCTTTAGCGTCTATTGCAGATATCTCTGACGAAATAATTATTGCCGACAACGGTAGCACTGACCGTACCCTTGATATAGCGAGACAATATGGAGCAACAATAGTCCAGGGACAAAATCCTCAAGAAATAGGCTTTGACGAAGCTCGTAATTTTGCAATAAGCCACGCTAAAAATAGTTGGATACTATGGATAGATGCCGACGAAGAACTACAAGACCCTTTTAAAGTTATAAAATATTTGAGACATAATGCGATGAATGGATACAGCCTTAAACAGGTACATTTTTCTACCGACCCCCCAGTAGCTCCAAAGGTAGATTTACCTATACGATTATTTAGAAATCATAAAGGTGTAAGATTTTATGGGTTTGTACATGAACACCCAGAAATCAATATGGGTGATGGCGTGGGGGCTTCCATGATATGCTCAGATGTGACAATAGGTCATGATGGATATTTAACTGAATTAGGACGTAGAAAAAGATTTGAACGCAATATTCCTTTAATGTTTAAAGACCGAGAAAAGTATCCAGACAGACTCCTCGGAAAATTTCTAATGTTACGAGACTATGTGCATTTAGCCCGATATGATGTTGAACGGAATAGACGCTTAACAGCGAAGGCTTTAGAATATTGCAATGAGGCGTTAAAATTCTTTGATGAATCCTTTGCAAAAGACAATAATCTATATCAAGACGAAGCCCTATCATTTTACTCGGAAGCTATGAAAATATTAGGAATCGGACTTGAATATTCAAGCAGTTTAGTATGGGTTGACCAAACTGGAAAAGACCACAATATTGACATTGCTGGGCGATTTAAGTCAGCTCAAGAATTCCTAGAATACCAAAAAACAAAGCTAAAAGCCTTAGAGGACTTATATACAGGCGAGTTTCTCTAGCGTACTTACGACTTATTAAATCAATTGACAAATATATATATTGATATACCCTATTTATATGGAGGTAATTAATTATGAGTGACGCAAGAAACGACATATGGGTTGAAACTTTTATAGAAAGACTTGATGACAAATGTCATGAGTTAAACAAAGGAAGTGAAGCTAACCCAAAATACATACCAAAAGACATAATTGAGCATTGCATATATCATGACAATGTTTCATTAATGGAGCTTAGTCCAATAGTTGATGAGGCAGTTGATAAAGCAATATCTCGATATAACTTGTGGATTATAGAAGAAGCCACATTGGTGGGCATATTGGAGACGGTGGAGCAATGAGCGATTATGAAAGAACGCTAGAAGAAAGCAGTATTTTTGCTAAAAAAGTTGGAGAAGCTATGACCAGTTCTTACACTAAAGGGCAGGAAGCTGGTGTAATTCGACTTAACACAGCTTTGATAACTTTTATGAATGTCAGTAACAAGTTTTCAATTAGCTTTGATGAGATGCAAAAAATTGCTGAAACAGTTAGGCAAGACATTTCAGAAGACGAGATTCTGGAGGAGGAAACCAATGAAAGTTAAACAGTTAATTAAGCAATTAAAAGAACTACACAATGAAGATGATGATATTATTGCTGATGTGTGGGCTAAAGCTGATGTTGATTTTTGGATTGAAAATGTTAGCGACAAACAATGGAAAAAACTTGTTGATAGATTTGATGGTTACGATTATCAACAAGTGGGAGACGATATTAGTTATCAATTGAGAGAAATAATGGAGGAACCCAATGAAATATAAAGATTTAACAGAAGAAGAACAAAGAGCTTACCGACAAACATACGGCAAGGAGTATAGAGCTAAGAATAAGGAAAGAGAAAAAACCCGTAAGGCGAAATGGTATCAAGACAATAGGATACGAATAGGAGAACATCAAAAGCAATATAGGGCTAATCCCAAGTGGAATGGGTTAACCTATGAGCAATATCGCTATGCACGACTTAAAGCTAATCCAGAAGCGTATGAAGAATTCTTAAGGAAATCAAAAATCGCCAACAAAATCTGGAAAAAAAATAATCGTAACCACTATTTAGCGTATCAAAAGGCGTATCACAGGGCGAAAAAGAAAGAATCTTTAGAACAAAGGAGGGACAATGGACTTCTAGCACATGAAGATTTGGAGCATGAGCAATATGACCATGTTCCAGAACAGGAGGAAACCAATGAAATATAAAGATTTAACAAAAGGACAAGCGATTAAAAGCAAACAGCTAGGAATAGAAGTGTCAGGTCGTTTGGTAGAAAGCGTCAAGCAAGGTCGTGGCGTAAAAGGTACTGTGCTGATTCACACTAACGCTTCAGAAGTAGGTATGTTTGACGAGATTGGAAGTGTATATGCAACAGATATAACACAAGCTATGAACAAAGATGACCACTGGGAAGTGGTAGAGCATGAGCCTAAAATGTTAGAATGGGCAAAAGAGAGGGATAAGATGAGAGAGAACAGAGCCTATCCAAGAGGCACATATAAGGAGTGTATATGATATGGAAATATTTGAAAATATGTTTTGGATTATTATTTGGTCGTTTGCACTTAGTATGTTTCCATTACTATACAAGTTTTTAATTTGGTTGGGAGAGTAGTATGAATAGACAATTATGGTATTACGATTGGAGTTCACCTAACCGATACGGAGCAATTTTAGAGGAGGATTTAAAAGACAATATCGACAATAACTTAATGACAATGGACAATCTTTCGATTTTTGACAACGAACAAGCATTGTTAGACCTAAGAGAAAGACTTAGAGAAAAATTTGAGATATTGTATAATCATTATTATGACAGAAAAAAAGACTGAAGATGTACAAGAGATGAAAAAACTGTTAGGTGAACAACACAAATTTGTGCCTAAGATTACGGGGTGGTTAATAGAACAAATGTGTAAGACCAAATTACCAACTCCAGTCTTTTGGTATTTTGTTTTAAACTCAGCATTGAGAGTAATTAGACAAAATTTAGATGAAGAATTGTATCGAGAAACGGTGCAACATTGCTCGGAAGAACAGAACGATTTTGTCAAGAAGAATCCAGAGCAAGAGGAGCTACACTGATGGGATATAAAACAACTGAAGAACAAAGAGCTTACTATAGAGCAAACAGAGATACCTACCTCGAGTCACAAAAAAAGTGGAGAGACAATAATAAAGATAAAGAGAGAGAACGAAAAGCTAAATGGTATCAAGAGAACAAGCCAAGAATAAGAGAACAACAGAAACAATATTATAATGCGAAGAAAGGTGACAATAGTCTTCGCTAGAGTGACAATAGTGACAATAGTGACAATAGTCCTTTGAAGGTTGGGGCAAACCTTAGATTCCTCCCTAGGAACGCTAATTTCTTAACTTACCCTGACCTTCTCTAATGTACTTACTGCTTTCTTAATAAGTTGACATTTCTATATAATGCTATACCCTTATTATATGGAGACAAGAAAGATAAAAAGTGTAGTTAGGCATGGAACCCGACTCGGTTGGACAGGAAAAGCGAAAGCGAGAAATAAAATTAACCTGTTCTCGACAGCCGACACCATAGCGAACAAATTATATTTCGCTTATGGCATGAACACGAACTTTGCACAAATGGGCTTGAGATGTCCAGACGCAAAGTTTGTAGGTCATGGGGTTTTCAAAGGCAGTAAGTTAGTATTCAAAAGTGTTGCTGACTATGAACATTCCAGTAAACATTCGTTACATGGGAGTGTTTGGCTTATTTCTAAAAGAGATGAGAAGGCTTTAGATAAGCTAGAGGGTTATCCATCTTTATATGATAAGCGACTCATAGAGGCTAAAATTGCTAAGTCGAATCTATCGCCCTACGATAAAATGGAAGGCGACTTTAAGATGATGATTTACAAAATGAATGGCAGGGGTAGGCTGACACCCCCTAACGCCAACTATTGGAATTGCTTACTGCTCGGCTACAAAAAGGCTAGATTGCCAAAGAAACAACTGCTTAATGCTAGATATCAAGCTGATGTATTGCAGGTGGCTATAGATGGGTACAGGCTTAATAGCCCTTGGTATGCTAATGTTGATTCAATTAGCCAAAGAAACTATCAAGAGAGCCTATGGCAAGATTACGAAGATGAGACTGTTGAGACCGAATGTTGGTCAATGATGGTTAGAAATAGAAAAACAATGGACACGTTATTATGATTTTGTTAAAATTACTAAGCAATGGAACGGTTAACTATGCAGTTTGGCACATGGGGTTATTTATAACTTATCCTAATTGTGCTAATGCGTTGATGTATCAATATCTTAATATCCTTCATGGGTTGACTTAACTATGAAAATCAATATTCCAAAAGCAAATTGCGATTTGATTAATAGCTACGAGAAACCGTGGAAATCTACAGGTGGGTTTTCGTCTCATGCGTTGCCTATCCTGCTTATTGTTTGCTTACCAGCTTTCATTCTTTTATTAATCGGTGGGGCAATCATGACCATTTTTTCTATCGAAGGAACGAATCAATAGGAAACCAGATGCTTAGGTCGAAGCGTAACAAAAGAAGCGTAACAAAAACAACAATCTAACAAAAACCCCCTAAAATCAATAGCAAAAAGACAAAACAATACAAATCTGAAAGTATATTTTTCAAGTTTTCGGAATTATTTTCTACTTCGTATGGCTCGTACTTCAACTAAAGTATAAAAAAACCCTCATCAGGTCGTCCTTTTCGGGTGTACTTTTATATTAAAGTATGCTGACCCTACCTCCCCATTAATACAGTGGACGTACTTTAATATAAGTATGCTATTTTCGGGGATTGCAGAGATGTCTGCATACTTACGATTTCTCCCTTTTAGTTGACATATAGACATATTAGTATATCCTTATTATATGGAGGCACCAGAATGATAGAACAATCCTACAAGAGAAATCTCGAACAGGAACTAAAAAACCTTCCTTTTGAGCTTTCAGTCAATGACATGGGCATGATACAATATTATTATAATTATTTTATTAAGACAATGGACAAGAGTGAAGCAAATTTTACCCCCGTCTTAAAAGAACGCATTAATGATATTTTATCAAAATACAACAAGTACAAGGTCTTTGTTGTACAAACTACAAAAGACCTATCTTAATTAATTGTAACTGCTTAAACAATTAACAAAAATCTTCAAACAATAGAAAGCGAAGTACACAAACTACAAATATCCACTAAAAAACAACAATCCCCTAAATTCCAACTATAGGCTTAAACCTATCCCTTGAGGACAATTCGGCTTACCCACACCGAAACGAAATCTACTAGGTTGCAGAAAAGCGTACTAAAGTACGTAGGACGCAGTGCCCTAGGTTGGGTTGGTTGGAGGATAAACCATACTTTGGTACAGTTTTGTCTGAGTCATCTCCAAGAAACAAGAACATACTTCTATATTCTATACCTATAAACAAAGGGTTTTATATTTGTAAACTTACAGAGTAGACACAGTAAAGTATATATACGGTATTCCCACGTTTTTCCCAGCTTTTAGGACAAATATACTTTCGTATAACACGCCGTACAAACTCCAGCCTGATTATCGTGCTAAAGTATGTCAATAGCCGACATGAAGACTGTTTTTGGTCATACTTTAAGGAAAGTACCCCAATTTAGAGCAATACAATATACTTTCCTAGTAAAGTACATCAAACCAGCCTCCTCCCCCACCCCGTGTTGCTCACATACTTTACCACTAAAGTACACAGGCTCTATTCAGTTTATACGTGAAGTCAGAAGGGGTTTCTATACTTTATCTAAAGTACACGGGAATTAGGCGAGAGTCGCCTGTTTCTGGCATACTTTACTACTAAAGTACACAGACCCCAGATTTTCACTCCGTGTGTCCATTTAGGCTCTATATACTTTATCTAAAGTACAGGACCAAGAGCCTCCCATCTAAGGGTGGTGTGTTACCCCCTAAGTATTCGTATTTATTAGGTTTTTTTTACCATCTCCCCAAGGAGACCCTGGTGCTGCTTCATAACAATAGGCGAAGCTAACAATATAAATTGTGGTAAACAATATCAAAAGCAATATCAAAATTTTTAGAAGGCAATTTGACAATTTTATTAAGCAATAAACAATATCGAAAGCAATATCAAACAATATCAAACAATATAATTTCTTTTATGAGGGTACTTACCAAGATGAGACCGTGCCCCCCTAGATAAAATCTAGCAATAGGACTTCCTTTATCGAGAGACTACCCGTACCTATTTTTTGACTTCATCGTGTTTATTACGATTTAAAACTATATTTTTCTAAATCGCATGTTTTGTCTAGTTCTTAGCTTATTTATTTTCCTAGACAGTTGAGAATCTGAAACAAAAGATGTATGAGGAAAGTTTTGATACCCCCTACAATCTTGTGTTGCCTTTTCTACGGCTCGTTTGTATTCGTATGAATCGTAAACGAATTTGAATAGTTGCCAATCGTTCATGCTGACACCTCCCGTTGTTTGAATTGAGCAGTTTAAACACTTGCTTAGGTGTGAATTTATCCCTGTTCGTGAATGGTATCACTATTGTCATTTAATTTTTAGATTCTCGAGTAAAGTTTTTCGAGATAGTCGCACAATCCAGTTATCAAGATTGTTGCGTGGTCACGATTAGATTTCGCTAATTTCAATGTTCGTTTTTCAAACTCAGCACAAAGTGTCAAGTTTCCAGAAGCGTATTCGAACACTTGGCGAAATGCCCAAGCGAAACCTTGATTTTTCTTGCTCAAAACCATAGCCCAACCGATATCGTTCTTTCCGAAAAACTCGAAAATTCGTTTTTCTTGCAATCGGTTTTCGGTACTGGTTAACCATTCTCTTTGATTCACCCTAAACACCCTTCTGAATGTTTTTTGTCTTGAGCAATATTTGACTAAATTCTGCGTGAATTTAATCCAGTTTGTCAATTTTCTATCATCAACAGTGAAGATGTTTCTTCTAAATTCCAATGTTTGGAATCTTCGTGATATCCTCAAAGAGTTATATTTTCCTTTTGGAACTTTATCCCAGAAAAGCTCTCGGTCATCTTTATACCTTCTTGCTAATTTCTGGACATTGAGTGTGTAGTAATAATCAAGTTCTGAGACATTGGCAACATGTTCTGTTGACCTTCTTGAACTTGGTATTACTAAGTCAATAACCCTTTCAAAGTTGAAGTAGAATGTTATCACGTTTGAGATTTGCAAAGGTGTAAGATTTTCACAATCATGATGTATATGGAAACCAGTTCGTGGGGTTTCACTTGCGTTGTAGTTAGCGTTCAAATAACTAACCACTTGCGTCCAGATTTGCATTGCTTGATTTCCTGAAGTTCGAAAATCATCAGCAGTGCATATTTCTGAATAATCATCTGAATTGTGAAAACTTGCGTCTGTTTTGATAATAAACTTATTACCAAACTCATTCGCTATGCCTTCGGCAATCTCATCGCGTGAGTAGCCCGAATGTTGGAATTCCAATTCAATTCCAATTTGATTATCGAGCCATTGATTTTTCTTTGTTAAAGTGTAGTTTGTGATTATCATTTTTTACCTCCATTAGACAATAGTGACACCACTCACGAACAGTGACAATAACCGTCTTGTTCGTTGTGGCAATGAAGTCATCAACTTCCTAACCTAGTTGACAATGTTGTCCATATCTTTAGCAATATAGACAATAGGCACGGGTATGCACACTTAGACGCTTGCTATCCTAATGGCTAAGGACAAAAGGTAAACCACAATATGGTGTATGATTTCCTTGGCTCGTGGTGCAGTCTCTCGACGAAAGGTCAATAATCGCTTCTCCCACTCTAACAATACCTATACACTGGTGTGTTCTCGTCCATGAGACAATAATCTTTCGTGTCTCTCGCCGACTTACATTCGGTATCGTAGTCTCACGATTAAACAATATGCTTTTTGTTCGACCACTGGATTAACTTCTCCTCGATGTACCCGTCATGTTCGGATTTCCTCCCCTTAAATCCGTTTTAAATTTCCTAACTATTTAAATTATAATATGCATTTCAGTCCGAAAGATAGAACTATTTTTATTTATTTTCCTCATAAAACCCCTATAAATAGGGCAATTTATGAGTATGCCATAATGAACAAGGCTCAAAGATGGTACAACCTAAAGACCTAATTGGCTGCTATATTATTTTTGTCTATATACCTTCTATCTACTATACAAGCTACTGGTATAACTATTAGGTTTCCTACGCTATCTATGGTATCTCCACAGAAGGAAAAATCTTGGGCGACGGTTATTGATGTGTCGTTTTCTTTAATGATGTATCCTGTTGAGACACAAATGGCGAGTTCTTCTTCTAGGGCTTCATCGAGGTCTCTCCAGTCGGTGGAGGATTTTGCGTCATGCCAATAAATGCAGACATGTCTGTAAGGTATCTTTTTCAAGGACAGTACCCTCCCATATTATTTATGACAATGATAGTACGATGAAAAGATTGTTTTTTGTTCATGACAGTTTAATATATAGTATGGCATATTATACAACGGTACAAAAAGTTTATAGTCTATATCCACGAGTAGGCTCATTATCTTCAGTAAATTCATCAGCCGTGTCTTTTTACATTGACCAAGCAGAAAACGAAATTAATGGCTATTTAATCAACAACTACACGCTACCATTCAGTTCTACACCCCCTATTATAGAGTCTTTATCTACTGAATACGCATTAGTAAAAATTTTGGAACGATTCTTTACCCAAGAAATAGGAAGCGACAATAGATGGGTAGAAAATAGACATAAATATGTTAAAGAATACCTAAGCCAAATCAATTCAGGAGATGTAGGGTTATATAATTCTTCTCTTGAGATTATCGCCTACAAAGACGGAGATGCAATTTTTTCAAATACAATGAATTACAATCCGACCTTTACTGTGCTCAATCCAACCTTGCAACAGATAGATGGCGATAGACTTACAGATGAATGGGACGATGTTAAAAGCGAGTCCTATAAACCCAACTTAACATAATGCCAACAGATTTAGTAGTAAAGCATAAGATTAGAGCATATAGCCGAGTTAGACTGGGAAAATTCGGAGGTCATATGGAGATAAATTTTAAGGGTGTAAGGTCAAAAATGATTAAATTAACTAAATTTGCATCGGGGAGACAAGCTAAAAATTTTAGAGATGCATGGGTAGATGAATGTTTGACTTTAATCGGAGACGAAATGGCAGAAACTTGGAGAAAACAACCAGGGTGGCAATCAAACACAAAAGCATGGGCGAGGGTAAAACAAAACCTGAAGGGTGCAGGAAAAAGTGTAGAAGCTAACAAAGTGGGGGTGTTCTCACGAAACTTAAGCACTATTGTTATAAAAGGAGGACAGACATATTTCCAAACTGGAGGGTTTATGAGACAGGGAGCAGGCACTAGGGGTAACAATTCAACAGGATTTAATATTATAGCTACCAGTATAGACGAGCCAGCAAGAGCACTCCAAACTCCTAAAAAAAAGAGCTCAAGACAAAGCAAATATCCAGTATATTTCAACAGAGAACATAGATTTATACCAACAGTACCCGAGTTTATCAAGGTAGGTAATCGAGCACTAGCAAATCAAATTGGAAAACGCTATAAACACACCACATGGTTACAAAATATTAAAAATAAAGCACTATTGAAAGGAGCAAGTTTCTAAGATGGCAATTATTGATTATTTAGGGATAGAAACACAAATTAAAAGTATTCTTGATGGAGATGTTAGAACTTCTGACAATACTATTCAAGTAGAGCCAGAGATGATGCTTAACCCAGACAGCTGTCCGTTTGTTGGTATATATCTTATGTCGTATGAAACTATGTTAGATACAGAAACAATAGGAGGAACAAGTCCTTATCTAACATCATTAGATATAGATATTTGGTGTTACACATTCAGTTTTGAAAACTATGACGGAGCAAGTCGGAGAGACACTTTGTTAGGCAATGTCAAAGAAGTTGTAAAAGATTACAAGACTCTTAATGGTAAAGTTTTGTATTGGCAGTTCGGTAATGGAGAGTTTGATAATCAAAAAAATACTACTGGACTTGGATTCTTTAAGGGGGTATCTTTATCGTTACAATGTCAGATAAAAGAATAAAAATCAAGTGGCTTGTAAGTGGATTAGAGGTAAGTGGTATTGGAATTGCTACGAAAGGAGAAGAAGTCGAAGTGCCTAATGACGTTGGTGAAAGTTTAATAAATCAGAAACTTGCAAAACAATCAAAAATGAATAATAATAATAAGAAACCTAACAAAGGTGAGGATACAGAATAATGGGATACGGAATCGGTGGATATTTAAGTTTAGAAAAACAAGCAGCTTTTGGGACTCCAGTAAGTAGCAGTCCTGCATATATTCCTTTTGTTTCCGAATCGTTAACTGAAAACAAAAATCTTTTGACAATAACTAATCTTAGAAATGTCTATGATAGTCCAAACGATTTACAAGGCACAAACAATGTAACTGGCGATATAGTATTTGAGCCACACCCAATTTATTTAGGGCATTTTTTAAGAGGGTGTATAACTGCTGGAACTGTATCATCAACATTAGTTACATCTTCATATACACACGAATTCCTACCTGCACAAGCTGAATTTGCAGAAAATTGCACACTACCACCTTATACTATTACACTTTATAAGAATGTAGGAAGTGCTTACACAGTAGCTGATGGATTAATACACACACTAGCGATTGAAATGGTAGCTGGAGAAATTATAAAATGTACAGCAACAGTCCATGGTAGAGCTTATACAAAATCTGCAAAGGCAACTCCAAGTTACATTGCTGCCGACCCATTTGTTTGGAATCAAGTTTCTTTACAAGTTGGTGGGAGTGCAAATGGAGATTTTGAAAGTGCGACTGTGACAATAGAAAATCCAATAGAAGGCATGACAGCTTTAGATGCTTCAACTAACGAAGCAAAATTGCTAAGAAGTGAATACAGAAATGTAACAATAACAGGCGACCAATCTTTTCAAAACCAAGCACAAGAAGCTAAGTTTAGAGACCAGTCATTACAATCGTTTAAGTTTACAGTAACAGGAGCAACTGTTGGAGCAGCTGCTGATATAAATCAATTAGTTTTAGATATGCCAGATGTAAGATATACAACTTACGCATATCCAATAGGTGGACCAGGAAGAATTACTGCTGCTTACGAAGCTAAAGCACAATACGACACTACAAGTAGCTACAGTATTAGAACAACACTTCAAAATACTGCTGCTAGTTATTAAACAAAAAAAGGAGGCTCTATGAA
>Ga0098034_1000199_pt1 | contig 29842 bp, 44 predicted proteins | sample 2_EtaG_FD_77062 | JGI IMG/M metagenome (GOLD analysis project Ga0098034, IMG submission 77062) | Marine viral communities from the Subarctic Pacific Ocean - 2_ETSP_OMZ_AT15125 metaG | ecosystem: Environmental > Aquatic > Marine > Oceanic | place: Pacific Ocean | collected 2015-01-07
CCACCCCCACCGAAGCGGTCGTTGAGGAGGTCACCGAGGAGGTGGCGCCTGAAGCAGCGCCGATTGTGGAGGTGGCCCCAGGCGCAGAGGTGCTGGGATCCCGAGAACAGAAAACAGCGACGTTTGGGGCGCAGGGCGGGCGCCTGGTTCTGTGGGAGAACTCCCCTGGGGCCGGTGGCGCCCACTCCATAGTCGAGTTCTTGGTTGACGAAGACAGGCGCGGTCAAGGTATCGGCGGCGCTCTCGTTGACAAGGTGGTCGAGGAGTACGCTGGCGAGGAGATTTCCGGCCAAGTGTCTAGCGCTGCCTCGCTGCGCTTGCTGCACGGGCGAGGGTTCAGGCCACCAGGGCAACCCAACGCGACCATGGAGAGGGCGCTGGAGGAGTTCAATGAGTTTGGCTCATTGAACATGCGCCTGAACGAGCGCGTGGCAGTTGAGGAGGCCCCCACCCCCACCGAAGCGGTGGTTGAGGGGGTAGTAGAGGAGACGCCTACCGCGCCTTCCCTCGTCCAGCCGCAGGGTGCGCGCTATACTGATATTGAAGGCTCTGTAAGGCGTCTTCCTACCGATGTCGCCGGACTGCGCGCAGAGGAGGCGACGGCGCTCAAAGACCTCGATGATGCGCGCAGGTCTGTCGTCGCCGTGGCGCGGACGCACGGGCTCGGTGAAAGGCCGCCCACAACGCCACGCCACCCCGCCGACCCTAGGCCGACGCCATCAGCCGTCCCCTCCCCGGGCGACCCCGCCGCCGATATCTTGCGTTTTTCCGAGATCGATAAGTATTTGGAGGAGAGCGAGTTCATGGGGCCTGCGTGGCGGCGGCGCCAGCCCGATGCCGAGGCGTGGGATGCGTTTACCCGTGATCCAGAACATGGCGATGCACGCGACCGGGTCGATGAGGCTGACAAGCGCCTCCGTATTATTCGGCGCGAGCTGGCCCCCAAGAGTGAGCCACAGGGCCTAGATGCACAACTCAATCGTGTCCGCTCCCTGGTTGCCCAGGGCACCATCAGGGCCGTGCCACCGCTCACCGAAGAGGTGGTTGAGGGGGTAGTAGAGGAGACGGCCGTCCCAAAGGACACCGTTCCAGGTGAGTTCGATCAGATAGCACCACCACCCCTCCCGATGGAGGCTGGTCCAGATGTGCCGGGGGTCATCATCAGCAGGGCGGCGACCGTCACCGAAGAGCTTGAGCAGGCCAGTGCGCTGGTCAAGGCGATCATGGTCGAGGAGCGGAAGGCCCAGAAGGCCGTCGCTACACGCCCAGGAACCAAGCCTGTAGAGCGCAAGAAGGGGCGCAAGCTAAACGAGGCCGAGCAGAAGCTCCACGAGTTGGAGTCGGTCGAGGCAGCGCTTGACCCCGTCCGCCCCGTCGTCGATGTGTTGGACGCTGCGGTAGAGAGCGAGGCTGCCGGTACGCGAGTCCTCGCCGGTACGCAGGACGTCATGAGGGCTGCGAACGAAGACGTCGTCGCGTTCCTTGAGTCGATGGGCAGAACGCCTGAGCAGATCTCCAACATCATGCGGCGTGAGGCTGCCGGGTACGCCGAGACTCTCCAACGCATGCGGGCAGAGGGCCTTGAGACCACCGTAGATGGTGCGGGCAATATCCACATGAGTGAGAAGATGTCGGAGTTGGTCGACATCCTGCTTGAGCGCCCCTATCAGGTGAGCGGTATTGAGCAGACCGCGCTCCTCTCAGGTCTTGTGCAGAGCCAGAAGGCGTGGCGCGACACAATGCAGCGCATAGGTGAACTCGACGCCAAGGAGGCAGCGAACCCAGTCGAGCGCAATGCTATCGACGGGGAGATCAGAAGGCTCGACGCGAAGCGGCGTGAGATCAGCGAGATCGGAGACAAGATAGGCGCCGCGAATGCGGTTGCAGGAACGCGCACGTCCGAAGCCTTCAAGGCCAGGAACTGGGGCGTAGACTCCGAGATGACACTCTTCCAGGCAAGGGCCAAGGCTCGCGGGCTAAAGGGCTCGAAGCTCGACTCCACACAGGCAGAGTTCATTGATAAGGAGTTCGCCGAAGCCGATAAACTCATCGCCGAGGCCACAAAGGCCAAGGCCGAAGCGGATAAGAAGCTCAAGGACGCGAACAGGAAACTCCTCGCAGCCACCAAAGACCTCAAGCGCGCACAGGGTATCAAGGAGGCCACCGCCAGGGTGGCGAAGAAGACCAAGCCGAAAGAGGCGCGCAAGAAAGCCCGCAAGAAGGCAGCCGAAGACCTCGCCGCTGAAGCTGAGGGCAAGCCCATTCGGGTAACGCCCATCAAGCCCAGCGCCCGTGAGAAAGCAGCGCGCAAGGCTTTCAAGGAAGCACAGAAGAAGGCCAAGGCGGCCCTGGGAGAGGTGGCTGACGCCCAGGGCAAGCGCGTCAAAGCGGATGGCATCACCCGCGACGCCAGAACGCGCAAGCGGAAGGCCCCAGAGGAGGCCCTGAAGTGGTGGGTGGCTAGGCAGTGGGCGCACGCCAGGGATATGGCACGCGCCATGACCGCATCAGGCGACGTGAGCGCCTTCGGTCGTCAGGGTGCGATGATGGTGCTGGAGAGCCCGGTGGTTGCCGTGAAGACGCTTCGGCATGCTGTCGGCGTGGCCCCGTGGAAAGGCGATGCCGCACGCGCCTACGCCGAGAAAGAACAGCGCAAGATATTAAGCGAACCCATGCAGCAAGTGCGGGATTGGGCGGGACTGGAGATGACCGAGGTGGAGGGCCTGACTAACGTGAAGGGCGGCCCCATGCAGGCGCGTGAGGAGACCTTTGTCACCGATGTGTTCAAGTCAGGGTGGCTGAGGCCTCTCAACGAGTGGCTAATCCGACCCTCGCAGAACTCGTTTGGCCTTATGCTCAACGAAATGAGGAAGGCAAACTTCGACGAGGGGATGAAGATACTCGCCGAGCGGCGAGGGGCGGACCCAGACGCAACCCCAGAACAGATAATGAAACTGGTCCCCAAAGAGGACGCAAGGGCGCTTGCGGCGGTCATCAACGCCAGCTCGGGGCGCGGAAGCTGGCTCTTGACATCACCGGCAGTCGGGAGGGGAGCGGGCGTCGTCAATGTCGCTGACACGCTCGTCAAGAACATGCTCTTCGCCCCAAGACACAGCGTGTCCAGGGCAGAGACGATGAGCCACTTCTTCTCCATGCTCGCTGGCACGGGCCGCTTCAAAGACGTCTCACGGGGCGACGAGGGAGCGCTCAACGTATTCCGCAAGCGAGCCGCCAAGGTCTTCACCCTCTGGGCAAGCATTGGCCTGATGTCTGTGTTGGCTGCGGGGGAGTTCGAGGACGAGGAACTATCCGAAGAGGAAAAGAGCAGGCGCAAGAAGCAGGCAGCGGACAACTTCCTCAACCCTGGACATGCAGACTTCATGAAGGGGCGCCTTGGAAAGCATCACTTCGACGTGTTCGGGGGCGTCCCGTCTACCGTCAGACTCCTCGTCCCCTTCGCCATCGCGCCCATTGAGGGCAAGTACGAACTTGAGCCAAGGCTGGCGAGTAAGTTCGGGCGCCTGGTCAGGAACAAGCTAAACCCACTCATCAGTGCAGCCTCCAAAGCAGCCTACAACGAGGACTATCTGGGCCGCGAACTCGTCAGCGACGAGGAGGGGTGGCTTGCACATGCGCTTCATCGCGTCATACTGCCGGGCATCGGAGCCTTCACGCCGATCACCGTGCAAAACGTGGCCGAGCAGGTCACCCGCGATGCAAACGATGAAGACATCGACGCAATGGACGCAGCCGCCAGCCAGTTCCTTGAGGCGATAGGCGTCGGAGACCCCGTCTACACAGAGGGATGGAAGTCGCCTGAGATGCGCGCCCGGGGCCGCAGGCCCAAGAAGCGACCCAAGTATACGTCCCCACGGTACTAATGATCACGTTCATGAGCGACTTCATCCGAGCTATCCGCTCTCGCATCAGGCCACATGACGCACTGGCGTCGGTGGCCGAGGCATGGCTGGAACAAGGCGCCACTGAAAGCCAAGGCTCCAACGCAGGACCAGACGTCTCCTGGTTCATCCACGATGGGGGCGGCAGACCAAAGACCAAGCCACCCTGGTGTGCCTACTTCGTGTCCTCCTGCTGCCGACAAGTAGCCCGCGCTGGGTTCGATATCTCCTACGTCCGCACCGGACGCGCTGTGAGCCACTGGCTCAAGGCCCCAGAAGATCGCCGTATAGCCCGTGAAGACATCTGGGTGATGCCAAACCCCCGTGGACTCATCTTCGTGCGCACAAGGCTATCTAAACCCCCCTCCGAGAGGGACAAGGTGCTCGATGGCATGAACCGCCAAGGCCACACCGGTGTCGTGGTTAGCGTAGACAAGGTCGCAAGAACAGTGACGTGCGTGGCCGGTAACTCCTCTGGATACGGGCACAGCCGGGTCTCCGGTGGCGGCGCAGTGGCCATGGAAGTGATGCAAGAAGGTGACGAAGCCTGGGAAAGGCTGGTAGGATTCGCCCAGGTGGTCGACCGACCGAAGGATGTCTCATGAAGTATTGCGCCACGTTCATCTTGCTCATCATGTTCTCGGGGTGCGGTAGCTCGTATCACCTGGCCACCGGAGGCTGGAAACTCAGCAAGGTCGACGGCGAGGGCACATGCCTCGTAGTCCATGCACCGGCTGACCCAGAGGTGGTGCGCGTCTGTATCGCTGCGCCAGAGAACCTCAAGATATCCAAGTCCGTCGCCAAGGAGCTGTGCGGTGGCACTGACTGATAAAGACAAAGACTTTCTCAAGATCCCAGTGGTGACAGCCAGCTTCCTGGAACTATTGGCTAAAACCACCGGGGTCGACACCTTCCATGCCGCCTCTCAAGCCCTACAACTTGTGCCGATAGAGCAAATCGCGGAATCTCTCGCCGCATTGCGCACCGATGAGGTCTACATCGAGGTTGGCTCGATGGAAATCAACGGTGTCGGTGTCGAAATCTTCGACGAAGAGGAGTAGCCATGATTAAGAAGGTCCACTCAACGCCTATCGACGCATCTGAAACAGCCGTCATCGCCGCCGCCATGGTGGCATGCGTGCTCCACATGGGCGGGTTCATCATCCTGGACCCGGTCGACTACGGCGTAGCCATCGGCGCAGTCATGACCCCGGTCGCCATGTTCTGTATCCGAATAGCCCTCTCGGTGGGCAAGAAGGTCGAGGACGTGGTCGACGGAGACGATTCGGAATGAGCGTCACCTCCTGGGTACGGAGCAACATAGTGGCAGTGGCCACCTGGGCGGGCGTTCTGCTCACCCTCGTGGCCACCACCGCAGCCAACATGGCTATCTCCGACAAGACCCAGGAGGTCTTGGTCACCAGAGTGCAAGCCCACGAGGAGGACATCATCAAACTCGAATCAGATGTCCGCTCCGTTCGTGAACAGCAAGCACGTATCGTCAAGGTCGTCGAGAAGACCGAGGTGGTGCTCACCGACCTCGACCGTACGACGACTGAACTCAAGGTGATGGTCCAGGCCACACGACCCTGATGCCTCTCGCCATCGAGGACGAGGACATCCTCGAACTGCTGTCCGATGCGCTGCTACGCATAGATGTCGGCTCGCTCATCATCGTCACCGACAAAGACGAGCCACCGGCCAACGTAGAGGACGGCGTCGCCTTCTTGGTCCCGCCATGGGGCGAGGCCTAGATGGCGAATATCTCTACCAGTAGACCGACCACGAGCACTGTCCCCAGGAATATGAGCCCAGGGATGGCGTGCTCCTCGATGTCTCTGTCGTCTCCAAGCTTCAAAATAGCCCCCAGCGAGCCCATGAGAGTGCGGCTCATTATTGTGGTGTGACCCGCTGAGGGCTCACGCTACCAGTCTACTAGAAGTTCAGGTCGTCATCACCGTAAGGGTTGGCAGACGGACCAACAGCACCAGTCGCCTGCTTGTTCCTCGGCGCACCGCAGAACTCGAACCGATAGGCACGCACGTATGACTTCCTACGCTCGTTGCCGTCCTTGTCCGTGTACTTCTCGTGCTTGAGGCTGCCCTCGATGAGCACCATCTCTCCCTTGTCGCACCGACTGATGAGGTCGGCTTGTTTGTCCCAGAGCGTCACGCTGTGCCAGTCGGTGGTCTTCTGCCCCTTGGCAAAACCCGACGTCGCGATGGACACGTCGGTGACCGACACGTTGTCGCTGCCCACCTTGCGTATCTCTGGCTTGGCGCCCAGGCGGCCCATTAAAGTCACTGAGTTCATCTCTTCTTCCTCCTTGCTGCCGCCTGCTGGCGACGCCTTTGAATGCGAAACTCTCGCTGCCAACAAGGCTCACAACGAACCTTGTCGACCCTGATGAACCGCTTGCAGTCCATACACCTCTCACGTGTCAGTACACGTCCTCGTCCAGCATCCCCTTCTCGCGCAGGAACTTTGTTATCAGTGCCCCGACCAGGAGACTGGTCGTCATGCCGCCCCCTGGGTTGTCGCGATTGAAGGTGTAGACGTAGCTGTCCAGCCGGTCGCGAATCGGTGAGTCCACGTAGGACTGAACCGACACCCTCGGTGAGTTGGGGCCGACCACCGGCCTCTCCTTCTTCTTGCGTACTCGATGCGCCATTACCGCTTCTCCTTCCAGTTAAGAAAATCATCGTATCCCTCCCTCGTATCCAGCTTGGCCAGTAGCCTCCTGCGCTGCGATGGCGACATGCCACTAGGGCGTGGGTTGTTCAGCGCTCCCATCCACGCAGCCACCTCGTAGTAGTCGAGGTCCAGTCGACCCATCTCAGCCATGAAGAACTTCCTGGCACCCTCCCACGACTCGTGCTGCTTGGCCTTCCGTTCTACCTCCGCAAGCCTGGCCTTCTCTTCTGGCGAGCGGAGGTCATCAAAAGGGACGTCGCTCTCCTGCGGACGAGACCACTGCTTTTTGTCCGGCTGGAACGAGCGCCCGGTCGACTCCATGGCCTGGTTGGCGTCGTCGTCCTCCGTCTCACAGAGGGCCAGCAGGGCGCCGAGGCCGTAACGCCTGGCGTACGTGCATGCCGAGCCCTGCCCTTGAGGGTTCTGCTTGCCGTACAGCAGGCGCACACGAGCCTCCACGTACTGACCGCTCTCGGCATGCGCCACTGCGGTCACGCAGTAGTCCGAGCCGTCCTCGCTGCCGTCCATGTAGTGGTAGATGACGAGGCCGTGCTTGTTGCACTCCCTCGCCACGCTCGTCAGGTCTTCCAGTGTGATGTACTTCGACCTGAAGTGGGGGTTGTCCCCAGACTTCGCAACCCTTGGGTTGGTCGATTGGAAGGCCAGCATGGCCTTGAATAGTTCCGGTCCTGGGTTACCCATCACTTCCTCCCGTGATTGTTAGATATGTCCACTACGATGGCTGCGATTGTCTCGATGCTCCGCAGGAGCACCCCCATCCTCTCCTCTAAGCCCGCCATCCTCACTGCGACACCCTCCAGTGCCGACTGATGGGCGGAGATATCGAAGAGACAGTGGCCGCCGCTGTCCTTCGCGTCTGCGGCATCCAGCCGCTTTGACCTACTCCAGCAGGCGTTGCCAGTCACAACCAACCCAGGACTAGACGCCATGAGCACCCCCGCGACTATGTTCCAGCCGTCCGACTGGCTGAACTTGCCGTTGGCCTGCATGGATTTCACAATAGCGGGCTGCGCCACCTCAATGGCTTGCCTTAACTCCTTGTCGATCTTAGGCGTCCACCTCATCCTCTCCCTCCTTGTGCTTGTTGTTGTCGAGCCACGTTGCCAGTGGCAGGTAGATTGCGTAGTGGTTCTCATGGGTTGGGGCGTTCACGCCAGCCTTCACCAGGGAGAGCCACAGGGTCTTGAGCTTTCCGTACCTGTTCATCACTCCCCCTTGAGGCCGAGGGCCTCGGTCGCTTGCTCCACTTGTAGCTGGACGCGGGCCCTCCCCTTGGCGCGCATCTCTGCACCGCCCTCTCCGTAGAGCTTGTCGCACTTGTCCAGGAAGGCGAACTCACGCTCGGCGTCCACCAAGAACTCACGCAGCGCCAGCGTTGTGAATCCCATCATCGGGTTGTCGTTCATCACCCTCCCTCCATGACGTGCTCGGTCACCTTCTCGGTGACGGTGATGCCGTCGAGCACCCACCCTTCCTTGTGGGCTGCGACGACGGCGGACTTGTTGAGCCTGGGCTCTGGTCGAGTGAGGTAGTCCTCGCTCACCGCGTCGAAGTCGAGCACGGTGACCTCGTACCCCTTCTTCTTGTTGAGCCGCACGAAGCCATCGTCGGTCTCAATCTTGTCGACGTCGGGGTGAAGCTCCCGGTGAGCGAGGAGCAACTCCAGCATGTAGCCACGCAGCCGCTCCACGTCCCCCTCCCGGCGTTTGGCGAGGGCAGTGACCCTCTGGGCCTCGGCCTTGAGCGCGGCGCCTTCAGCGGCCACCCTGGCCTTCACTGCGCGGATGGACTGGAGCTTCGCCCTGGTGTCGCCGTCGCTCTCTTCGAGCTTGGCCATCCAGGCATCGTAGAGTTCCTCGTCGACCACTCCGTCGGCGTCAGCCACGTCCATGAAGAGCGCAGCCAGGTGGCGTGCGTTCGACGCGATGTCATAGGTAGACTTGCTCATGCGTTCTCCTTCCTAAAAGGGTATCGACTCGTCGTCGGTGGGTGGCGTTGAGGTGGATGGTGCTGGGGGCTTCTCGATGTCGGCGATAACGCGGTCCCACTCGGCGGCCATGTCGGTGTGGACCCGGTGTGCGTCACCGAGTGCGCCTATGAACGCCCACATCGCGCGCGATGCTCCCTTCAGCAGCGGCAGGAGTTCCTGCTCGCGGACGTGTCGTCCGTAGTCATACCCCTGGTTGAACTCGTCGATGGCATCGATGGTGTCGGGGTTATGCGCGCTCATTGGATGCCTCCACCCCTCGCCCGGGGAGGCGGAGTTCCTCGAAGCCTTGGCCAGGGGGTCGCGGCAGGGTCGCGGTGGGGTTCCAACCCATGGCCACCTTGACAGCGCGATGCGTCGCACGGGCGGAGTGAATCAACGGCAAGGTATCGGGACATGCCAGGTAGAAATCGTCCCAGTATTCCGCGTCCCAGACCAGGAAGCGAAGAGCGGTGCTGTCGCTTGCGTCGATGTAGTAATGGCGCTTGGTCTCTCGGAGCGCAGGGACGGTCCTGTATCCGTCCCCATGCTCTCCCATAATGTCGACATGGTGGTCGAAGAAAACCTTTGGAATGCGAATGGTTTCCGTCATGGCTTATACCTCCTCGGACGTTGGCATCTTCCCGCCCATCGCCTGCATGATTGCCTTGAGCGTGGCACGCGCTGAGTAGGCCAGCCCGTGGTACTCGCGGCACAGGCCGAGGGTCATGGAGTAATAGTCGGCGTCCCCCGCCAACTCGGCCAGCTCGTCCGTGTCGTCCGCTCCGATGAAATAGTGCCGCGCCGTCTCGCGCACTATAGGTGGCGCTGGCAGCGCACGGTTGCGTGCGTGGTCGTCATAGAACATCTTCGGAATGCGAATGGTTTCCGTCATGGCTTATGCCTCCTCTCGGATACGGTTGGGTGTGACGTAGGTCACAGCGTAGTGGGAGTTCTGAAGGGCCGAGACCTCGGCGCTCGCCTCCTCCAACTCGGTGCGGATGGTGTGTAGGAAGTCGCAAGACTCGAACACGGCCTCGTCACTCATCTTCATCAGGTGATAAGTCTCTTCCCTTGCAGCGCAGTCCAGCGAAGACAGCACCTTCAGCGCTTCGCTCTTCAGCTTGGCGCACATCTCGTGTAGACGCTCCCGATGAGCGTCGACCGGGTCGGTCATCTCTCTCTCCTTGGTTGTTGGATTATGGTGATTCGCTACATAGCACGGTGAATCATGGCCGTCAAGGTAAAGCGGTTTGCTTCTTGCTGAGTGGGTGCCTGGTCACGGGCACAAGCTCATGGCCCTCGGCGCGCTCTGCTTCGATGGTCTCCCACCCGCATGAGTTGCACATCGTGTCACCGCAGATGATGACGTCGTCCACGTGCTCGACGCATCCGCAGACCTCGCAGTCCTCGTAGAACTTGACGCAGTCCTTACACACGATGAAGTCGTCCGCCTCGTCGTCCTCCTCGGTGAGGTTCTTGACGTCGTCCTCGTGACGAGTAAGGCCACACTCCTCACACTCGTGTCCGGCGGGCTCACGCTCTCGGATGCTGTCCCAGATGGTCTCCTCCCTCTTCGGTGGTAGGTTCCACATAACCCACGGTGGTGGTTCAGGGTCAAAGCTCATTGTCTAGCCTTCCTCGGCTGTTGCGCTACGACGACCGGACATAGTTGGTCCTCGTTGACGTAGACGTCGAAAGACTCGACCTCAAACTCAAGCTCAAGGCCTGTCCAAGAGCACTCGAAGTCTTCAATCTCTGTCTCGGCGCTGTTCACGCAGTTGTGAAGCTCAAGCATTGCGGCTGCCACCTTCTCTGCCCTGGCCTCCCATCCGTCTCGCTTGTCGTCTGGGCAGGTGGCGGTGATTTCCACCTCGCCGTAGACCTGGATTTGAAAGGTGTGTGTTGCGTGCTTCGTTGTCTTCGCCATTGTCTAGCCCTCCTCGGTGAATGCTGATGCGATGGCGTCGGCGCGGTCATTGGCCCATGCGTACCAGTCATCGGTCTTGTTCTCGTCGTCCGGCATCGGCCGCACGTGGACCTCCAGGTAGTCGGTAGCCGCGTCGATGATGTCGACCCATGGGCTGTCCGTCGTGACGTCCTGGGTGGTTGCGAATGCCTTGAATGTTTCGGTCATTGTCTAGCCCTCCTCGGCTTTGTTGATTGTCTCGGAAAGGAACGCACGCAGGCCCTCGGCGTCGAAGTTGCCCGTGTCGTCGTCGATGAACCTCTCCCGGTCGTGCCCCTGCTGGACGCCGGTCCAGCCTGCCCCGTTCCCGGTGTAGAGGCTCACGTACTCAGCCGCCCACTTGAGAGCGTGCAGCAGGTCGGGCGCTGCCTCGATCAGCAGACGCCTGCGCGCCAGGTCGTCGCTGTGGTAGTACCGACCGCACTCGTTGCACTGGTCGATCTCATGGGCTTCGAGTGTCGCCGGTTCGTTGCAATGCGGGCAGTACCCGTTGACGTGTTGTGTCGTCATTGTCTAGCCCTCCTACAGTGCCATCGTTAGCAAGGTTGCGTAAGTGCTGACCAGTAGAGCGGTCAGTGCGTAAAGGTCGATAGTCATCGTCTCATCTCCTTGGGTTATGGTTTAAGCGAAGTCCTCTTCACCGTTTGTGACTGCGTCCAGGTACTCGCGCCCATCGTCCCGTCGCAGTGGCCCAGCGCTGAACGCCATGCGCTCAGGCCGGAACTCATGAATGACGGGGTCAACAAGGTGGCGAGCTATGGTCTCGCTGAGAATGAATGGCATGCTGCAATGCGTGAAGAATCGCACCGCCCACTTGCCCCTGTGCATTGCGATGACGTGGCCGGTGAAGCACTCGCCATCGTGGCCTGCCTCTACAAAGATTCCCTCTTTCATCGTCTCATCTCCTTGGCCTATATCAGGCCCGCCTCGATTAGTGGTGACACCAGGCGACCCGCACCGCACTCAGGACACGGGTCGTCCGCGTCCGGTTCGATGCGTGCGGAGTAGTCACACTCGGTGCAGTCCACATCCACTGCGCCATCACTCATGATTTGCTCGAAGTATTCAAAGTCCATCGTCTCATCTCCTTGGGTTAGATGTCCTCGACGTGGTGAAACTCGACGTTCAGCGCCACGCCGTCTGTGCCCCACGCCCCCAGGTCGGGCGACTGCTCAAACGAGATGCGCGCATCAACACGCACACAGTGCTTTCGCGCTTCTCGGTCCCGCACCTCGTGAATCGTGTTCAGGATGCTTGTGAGGTCCAGCGCGTCCAGCTTGGACGTCGCGTCGTCCCCGTCGGGGTCTTCGTGTGGGTCAGATAGGTGTTGCACAATAAATGTCATTCGTTTCATCGTCTCATCTCCTTGGGTTATGGTGTCTAGTGCTGCAAGAATCCAATGACTTCAACACGTTCCGCCTTCGTAGGCTCACACAGTCCGCACGTGTTGCAGTCCTTCCGTAGTTCGGGGCGCTGCGCGGGGCACACGACCACCTTCCGGCCCTCCGGTGTAGTGAAGTCTGACCCGTCCCATACGGGTACGTCCTTCACTCTCGTGTGCTTCGAGTCGGCGCCCTTCACAGGTAGCACCACCGCCGCACGCCAGCCCTCACCGCATGCCTTGTCGGCCGCTTCGAGGCTCTCGACTGATGCCATGGCCAACCCTTTCAAGTGAGCGCCCTTGCTATCCCAGAAGTGAGTGTATAGCAGTAGGCCTTCCATGCCCTCGGCTTGGATGTCCTCACGCCAACCCTCGACAGTCTCACGAGGGAACGGGTTCGGGTCACCGCCAACAGCGCCCCGCACGTAGCGGGCCGTCCTGACCGAGTTCGCCAGGGCATTGCTCAGAGCGTAGCGTTTCGGCTTGTTCTTATAACTCCGTTGCATCGATGCGTGCGCCATACGTGGCGTACCGTTGTGGTGGTAGCATTTCTTGATGATGGGGCATCCCTTGCATGAGTCGAGACAGTCCTCCTTTGTCTCACCTACGTAGCCTTGTGGGATGTTCCCGGTCTTCGAGTTCTTACTCGTAGCAGTCCAGAGCATTTCCATGGGGTAGCGACTCCCGTTGTTGGGTTATGGGTTAGTCTTCGAGCAAGTCGCGAACACCGCTCGCCCAGCGCTCCAGGTCTTCGACAGCTTGCCACGCGGACGCGATTTCCTGGTCCATCCTGTCGAGGCCTTCGGCCCAGTCAGGAGTGATGGAACGTAAGCCGTCCTCCCAGGCCTCGACCGCCCCGTCTAGGTCACCAGCCGCCTCGCATACCAGCTCAGGCGTGGCTTCCCAACTGGACTGGAGCCGGTACAGCGAGCACCCCTGGCCACCATGAAAGTCGCGGCATGCGTCAGCAATTGCGCCCGTGTCCTCTAGTGCAAACTTGAAGCCGTTCGGGTAAACGAAGGCCCTGCAATCGTCGCGTATCATCGTTCTCGCTCCTTGCTGGTATGGGTTAGGCGATGTCATTGGCGTCCTGCTCGGCCGCCTCCCTTGTCTCAAACGGGCCCATTCGGTCGCCATCTGGGAGACATCCCGGGAATTCGGCCTGCCAATACCACCCACTTGCGGATGGGTTCCCCGTGCTCGTGACGCGGAACACGCGGAAACTTCCAAAGCTGACGCCGTCTGGACCAGTGAATCGTTGATACATCGTTCTCACTCCTTGCTGTCGCGGATGACGACATAGTCGCCACTGCCAAAGGTTACCGCCGCTCGCCCGTTACGGGTGCTCTGGGGCCACCAGTCAACGCTCCACGTTGCCTTGATTGGTTCGCCGTTCTGACGGGCCGTTACGGTAGCGTATAGGGGTCCGTCGGTAGCCTGCGATAGGCTGACATCAGTCACGCTTACGAGCGTGAACCCAATGGCCTCGACCGCTCGCTTGATGTCGCTGTAGATGCCGCTTGGCTTGTCGTTCATCGTTCTCACTCCTTGCTGGTATGGGTTAGTGCGGGCTCGTGTAGTCATCATCGATGTCATCCGCTCTCCGGTCGAGACGCTCAAGGTCGTCGATGAATCTGGTGATGGTGTGCTCGACACCGTGCAACCCCCATGCTCCCGGGGCGTAGGCTTTGATTAGCTTGTCGAGCGCCGCCACAAGGGCAGCGCGGTCGTCGGTCGGCATCGTTCGTCTCCTTGCTGGCATGGGTTACGCGCTGTAGGTCAGCTCAAGGTCCAACGACTGGACCATAAGAGCGCGCGCGGCGTTCAAGTCGCCGTTTCGCCTGGCAGCCTCGGCCGCTTGGCACGTCTCGGCCGCATCCTTGCTCTCGAAAACATAGGTCCGCGTCGCGTAAGTTACTTGATTCATGGGTCAATCTCCGTAGTGGGGGTTATAGGCTCAAATGAAGGCATGCCAGACTGCCCGAGGACCAGCACCGGAAGGCGCCTAGGCTCGGAGCCGGGCATACACTCATTTGAGCGCACAACAGTCACGTTTAACGTCCCCCGATTGATAGGCTACTTCGGGTGCTGGCAAGGCTTGCAAAGGCTTTTGACAGCTGGACGGGCCACGGTCGGTTCATTAAGCGTTTCTATGCACAGCTATCCGTTGTCGGATAACCTGACCTACTGAACAGTGAACTCTACAGGTGGGGGTGTGGACCGCGAGAGGCATCACCCTCGCACGGTACTCCGAAAAACTTACGCCTAGACCTTTGTGAACCCTTATTCCCCCGTCGACGGTCGCCTAAGCGACTCGGAGACGGAGCGTTCACGCTGGCCTTTATGGCCCCGGCTTCTATACCTGTTCCCCATCACACGGTGGGGTTGTGACTGAGCTTGTACGCTCATCAAGGCGCCTAGTGGCGCTTGGCTCGGTGCATATTGCCTCACTTGTTGGGTTATGGGATGGGCTAGGCTCTCATCTATCCGTTCCGAGGTGCATGCTGGTGGCCGGTCTCAGCGGCTCTTATGCCCGTATCAGGTACCCTATGTTGGCGCCCACCGACTTGCGGGGACTCACTCGGTGGATTGTCAGAGAACCGGTGTCGGTGGGTTGCCCCCTCGACGTCTATAGTTGTCTCACAGGTCGTACTTTGCAGTCAAGCGGATAAAATCATGGTGACTCAGTACAACGTTTAGACTCTGGAGTCACGATGACTCACGGCGCCTTGTGACACCTTTGGGCATGGTAAACCTTGAGCAATCCCGGGGTGTTGCAGTTGTGATCACGGTTTCCGGTGGGGTGATTCGAGGTGGTGGGGGTATGGGCCTTCCCAGGAAATGGAGACCAGTCCAACGTTTAGACTTCCCAAACCAGTTCAGACTCCCTCACCACCGGGGCTCAGTGGCACGTTTAGGGGCAGCCCTTCGCGCGCGGGAGTTGGGGTAACTGCTGGGGACGGGGCTGGCCAGGGGGCAGCTCTGGGAGCGCTGGTACCTGGCGGGACTGGTGGCGTCTCGGGTCGTGGGGTCGTGACGCGTAGGCATGGCACCGGGCGTGGGTGGGGGGCCTGGAACGCGGTGACCCCCCGGTGCCGAGCGGGTACGTGGTACCCTTTTTACGCGCCGATATTTCCGAACCCCCCTTAAAACCTGATCACACCAGGCATGAGATTGGTGATCGAAGCCGATAGACCCCCAAGGTCTATTCGGCGGACCACTCGGCCATCTATATTTGGCTACTGACAGTTTCCTCGATTCATGCTATAATATTCTTGTTCTTAGATGGTAAGCAGTAGTCACAGCGACAAGCGAGGATAGCTCGCGCAGTCGGTGGTTTACGCCAGTGGCCCTGAGTATACACCACCGCGTCTTCGCTTGGGGCTACGCCGCTGGTGGAAACTGTTGGTGAGGCTGAAGAGTTTCGACCTTCTAGTCCGCCGCAGAGTTTTTGGGAACTCTTCGGCTCTTACCGCTGACTACGCTTTCGCGGTATAGCCGCCAACACTCACTCTTCCGCTATACGGTTACTCTTCCGAGAGCCGAGATTTAGACTAGTAGTAGAGGCTCGCAAGAGCCTTTAGCAAGAGCCAACAGTTGCGCCTGGAGCAGGAGAGTTGGGATGGCGAAGCGAACAGCGAGGGAGCGAGCGCGGAGCGCTGCTGCTGGTGACTGGATAGGCGGGGCTGTTAAGCGGCCTGGGCGTGTTAGGGCTTATCTTGGTGTTGGGAGGGGTGAGAAGATACCGATGGGGAAGTTACTTGCGGCTATCAAGCGACTTGAGGCAAAGAAGAGTAAGACCGCCGAAGAGCGGTCGTTACTGAGCGCACTGCTTTTGGCCAAGCGGTTCAAGAGCAAGGGAGGGGTTTGAAGGATGGCTAGTAAAACACCGAGGCGGCCCAAGGCCCGTAAGGCAGCCGCTGCTGCTGAGTCGACTGGTAAGCCCACCGCCCGCCGGACTGATGTTATTGCTCGTGAGAGCGCGCGGCTGAGGTCTTCTGGGGAGCCGGTGAAGCTGAAGAAGAACTTCCAGAACGAGATGACCGCCGCTGACCGGATTCGGTTCTATCTGGGCCTGCCCCAGGGCTACCCGATGAATCCTGTGCTCATGGAGAAGGCGACTGCGAAGCTACATGAGAAGCAGGATGCGCTTGGTGGACTGACGCGCTTCGAGGCGCAGGTGATGTTCGACATCCACAGCGCCTCAAGTGCCCGGCGTCAGGATGAGCGCTTCTACTCCAATCCCGAGAGTGCCGAGTACTTCCGCGCCAACGCTGAGGAGTCGCTCTTGGAGTTGGCTTCGGATGATGACGACCCCATGTGGAACGCTCAGTACGCGATGGGGAGGCTTTACGGGGAGTTGCCTTCTGAGTTTAACCCAGGGTCCTATCAAATCAGTCGTTCTGGCCCAGAGGTCTTCCCCAGCCAGGAGGCAGCAGAGGCCCACATCCAGCGGAGTGGCTTCCGTGGCCCAGACGAGACCGTGGGGCAAGCCAGGGCAAGGGCTCGCCGGGAAGCCGCCAAGCCTCAGAACCCCAGGATGGGTGGACCCAAGCGGAAGCATGGAACGTACTGATGGATAACCTGAGCCTCATGCTCGCTACATGCTCGAACAAGCTCTCGACTGACCGGGCTTGCCTGGAGTGTGACAAGGTCTACCATGGCTCCATTCGATGCCCTGGGTGCGGTAAGCATAGCGGTGAGCCGCTTGATTCCGATGACCCCCTTGACAGCCGAGTTGCCCTATCTTAGTGTTGAAGAGTGTTCGTCTCCTTGGTCCGGCGCAGCAACGCCGTGACTCACCGGGGCTCGTGCCTTTAGGGGCGCGGGCCTTCGTTTTAGAAGGGGCTTAGATGGACACCCCCTTGACAGCCAAGTCCATCTAGTCCACTCTGGCTGAACTCGCGGGGTAGCTCTCCGTTGGGTTATGGGAACTGCCCTGGCCATCTCGTCACCTTGCTCGGTCTCGGATGGTCGGGGTGGTTTTATCCACCGTCAAGGAGGACGATTGTGGGAGGAGAGTACCAAGAGGCCGGACGGCTTCTCGATGGCGTGCTGGCTGGACACCGCATTGAGGTCATGCCCGAAGACCCCATCGGGGCGATCTTGATGGTGTTCAAGGCGTACAGGGACATCGGTCCTCTGGTGGCTGGCCCGACCATGACCATAGAGACGGAGTTATACGTTCAGGAGGTTATAGCGGACCTGGAGGGCTGGCTGGCAAACCCGATCCTTCGGAGCAACGAGTTCCCGGCTGTGGGGTCTTCGTGATGGACCCGTTCTTCCTACCTCAGAGCACTACGGTCGAGCGAGAGGTCTTGGCCTGTCTGCTCCTCGACCCCTCCAAAACACCCTCGGTGTCGGGGCGACTCGACCATGAGGACTTCGTTAGCGACGTCAACCGCTTCATATGGCTCGGTATCCTCGGCGCCTATGAGCGCCACAGTGACTACGACGAGGTAATCCTCGAAGAGGTGCTCAGAGACCAGGGCGCATGGGGGCGTATCGGCGGGAACACACTGGTTCAACTGATGAACCGCCAAGGCTCCAACGCAATGCTCGACTCTTACGTCGACCGACTGTTGGAGATGAGCGCCAGACGGCGGATGCATAAAGCAGCCGACGAGCTAGGCGCTATCGCGGTGGATGGGCACCTCAGCCCAGGAGAGGCAATCACCGAGGCGGAGGCGTTGGTAGGACGGCTGAGGGAGTGTGGCGAGAATCTCGTGGAGGGAGACGATGCCGGGGGCGTCGTCAGTAGCTATATGCACACCGTACACGCTATCCAGCGGGGCGAGCAGCAGCCGCCACGTATCTCGACTGGACTCCACCCCCTCGACAAAGCCCTCGGTGGGGGATTCAGGCCAGGATGGCTCGTTCTGGTCATGAGCCTCAATGGTCACGGTAAAACAGCCCTGGCTGTCAACGGTTTCGCATGGGCGGTCGCCCAGCAAGGGCGGCCAGCCCTCATCATATCCCTGGAGATGCCCGCTGATCAGCTAGTGGGGCGCCTTATCGCCGCTGAATCCGGCATACCAGTCCAGATGCACGACCAAAAAGGCCTCAATGAGGACCAACTCGTCGCCATGACCCACGCTGCACAGAAGGTCTCAGTCGCTCCCATCCGAATCATGGGCCATCAAGCCGCTACGATTGACGCGGTGCGGCAGGCAGCGCGGTCATTCAAGGCCCAAAAGGGTGATTTGGGCATCATCGTGGTGGATTACATCCAACTCATGCGCTCTGAAGGGAAAAATAGCAGCAGAACCGAGGAGTTGGAGCGAATAAGCCGGGGACTCAAGGAACTGGCCATGGAGTTGGACTGCGTTGTGGTTAGTATCTCGCAACCAACCATGGCGGCGAAGCGAACATCGACTCGTCCGACCATTCGAGACAGTAAAGGGAGCGGAGCGATAGATGATGACGCTGACTTGGGCCTTGTGCCGTGGATTTTACGGAATGTTGATGAGTCTGCAAAGCCATGGGAAGCTGAGATAGGCATGGACAAGTTCAGGCACGGACCGAGACGCAATCTCTACCCCTCAGACGTTGAATGGGACGGTAGTAGAACGCGTTTCATCGAGGTCGGGGCCACATTCCGTGGCTAAGGGGCGAACCAGGGCCGTATTCCCCCCATCGCCCATGCCTATAGCGCCAGAGGCGTGGTTATCTATCGATCCGGCAAGCGGAAAGAAGGACTCGGTGGCCGTCAGGTGGAATCGCACCACACCGGTCGAGTTCGTCGGAATCAAGCACCGAAGCATCGACAGCATGAACAAAAGCCTCGGCGGTTCAGACCTCATCGTCGTTGAAGGCGGCGGATTCGTCGGAGCCAACGCTGCCTCGGCTCTTGCGCTCGCCAGGGTCAGAGAAAGGTTCGCTTGCGTGGCGTGGCACAAGGGCATTCCGACGCTTGAGGTCGCCCCTGACCACTGGCGCTCCATACTCAAACTCACGGCACGCCCTAGAGACCAAGCAGTTGCAGCACAGAGAACTCTGTGTAAACTACTGGCGAATAGGGGTGTTCAACCCGCCCTCCCATTTGCAGTCGGCGCGACCAACGACGACAAGCGCGCGGCGCTGCTGATAGGGTGGGCATGTTGCCAGTCATGGGGCTGGCTCTGAGGTGACCGATGGCGACAGCAAAGAAGCCCGCAAAGAAGAAGCCCGTGAAGAAGAAGATCACCAGCGGGCGCAAAGTCAATATCCCCAAGGCCGAGGCTGAGTCCATCCTGGCCGATGCGCCCAAGCGCCTCTCGTCCGCAGGGGGCACGAGGCACCACATGATGAACCTTGTCCGCTTCCGAGAGATGGATATCGACGAGCCACTGTCGAAGTTCATCAACAAGGTCACCAAGCGTGGGAACTTCAAAGACCCCACCGACGCCACACTCGCCATGCTGCGCTACCTGGCGCACTTCGCAACCCAGCGCGGGCTCGGCTCGTTTATCCCCCACCTCCGTGGATTCAAGGGTAGGAAATGAGCGCCTTTGCTGCCGAGGGTGAAGCGATGCACGAGGGATACAGCATCGCCTCGAAAGACATCGTTGTTTACGACCCAGACAAGCGCTCTGGTGGCGTCGCAAAGGCCACTATCGTCGAGGGACTCATCGCCGAGGCGGTAGCGAGCAGCAAGATTGCGCTCGATGTTCTCCACCAGTCCGACGGAGATGCGGCGTCTGATGCGTCGGCAGCCTTCAAGGTCATCGGCCTCGAACTCATCAACCTCGTCGAGATGCTCGAAGGCTACCATGACGCTGCACTGCGTCCGAAGCACCGAGCGGCACGCGCTATCGTCGTTGGTATGATCGCCAAGATGAAGGCAAACGACATCCAGAACGGCGCTACCGAGGAGCAACTCACCCAGTTCGCTCGCGATGCGGTTGGTTTCTTCGAGTCGATTCACATCTGTATGCTCGAAGAGACCGACCGAAAGAAGCGCTACCGGTACAAGAAGAGGTTCCTTGGTGGGTGACCATGTCCGCATAGCCGAGCCGCATGATGCCGTCCTGACGGTGACAGAGAGGGCCATGAAGCATCGGATGCTCATTGTCCTCGAAGCGCTCGAAGCGGGCCATAGCCGAAACGCAGCGGCCTCCATGGCCCAGGTATCGTCTACCACCGTGTCGGCTTGGATCAGGAGTGGGCGTCGAAAGCCCACCCACCTCCTCTACCCGTGGTTCTTTCACGAGATTCAGCGCAGCGAAGGACAGGGCGAGAAGCTCTTTGCCGACATCGTCATCAGAGAGGCGACCGAGAACCACAACTGGCGCGCAGCCATGTTCGTGCTTCAGAAGCGCTACAAGTGGAACGATAGGCCGGATATGGACTCAGACGTTCAGCGAGACCAGCAAAAGGCCCAACTCGCAAAGACCAGGGCCGACACCACCTACACCGAAGAGCGCACCAAGAAGCTCAAGGAAGACGGCGAAGAGGTTGTTTTGGAGCGGCTCCGAGACATCCTCGATGAGGTGCGCGACGAGATGAAGCCGAAGGACGGCGAGAGCCCTGAGCAAGCCAACTAAGCGAGAAGAGGAACTGCGTCGGTGCGCAGCGGATTTCCGCTACTTCTGTCGTTACCTCAAGATCGTAGACAAGAAGGCCAGGCTCGTCACGTTCAAGCCCAACCAGTCCCAGCAGGACTTGGTGAACGCCATCGAGGAGAACCCCTGGGTGTTCGACCTCAAGGCGCGTCAGCTTGGCGGAACGACGGGCGTTGCCGCCTATGCCTTCTGGCATGCCTACTTCCGCTCCAACTTCCGCGTCGGCGTTATGGCCCAGAGCCGTGAGAGCGCTGAACAGATATTTGAGATCTATAAGCGCTTCTACGACAACCTGCCCAAATGGCTCAGGTTTCCCACACAGAAGTCCAATGTCCGAGAACTGCTCTGGTTTCACGGCGGCATGGTTCGAGTCTTCACGGCCAACACCCAGTCCGCTCGTGGCACCACCTATAACTTCCTGCACTGCTCGGAGTTCGCGTTCTACTCAGACGTGGAGCGCACGATTCAGTCGGCGTTCCAGACCGCTACGCCAGACGCTATCGTTGTGATGGAGACCACCGCCAATGGCCTGAACTACGCCCACGACCTGTGGGTCGGTGAGAACGGTTACAAGAAGGTGTTCCTGCCCTGGACCAAGGCCGAGGAATACACCAGGAAGGACAGGCCAAGCGGCCTCGGTCGCAACATGCCGGACAGGTGGCGCGAGTACGCCAAAGAGCACAAGCTCACCAAGCAGCAACTCTTCTGGGCCTTTCACGCCTACCGGACCAAGTGCGGAAGTAACTGGCAGACCTTCCACCAGGAATACCCAATCACAAGCGAGATAGCGTTCATCACGTCCGGTGAGCGCTTCTTCAGTGTCATCTTCCCGCACGTCAAGGCCACCGCTGGCTACCGGCGCTATGAAGAGCCCACCAAGTATCACGTCTATGCTATGGGGGTGGACACCGCGTCGGGGTCGCCGTCGGGCGACTACTCGTCCTTCTGCGTGCTCGATATCACCAACAAGGACAAGCCAAGGTGCGTAAGCACATACTACGCAAGAGTCTCACCAAGCGAGTTTGGAGACACGGTCCACAAGGAAGCCAAGGTCTGGGACGCGCTGGTGGTCGCCGAATCCAACTCGTACGGCCTGAGCATCATCGAGTCCCTCATCGGTGCAGGCTACGCAAACCTCTATCGAAGAACCCAGTTCGACAAGATGGCCAAGCGGTGGAAGGAAGAGTTGGGGTTCGTTACCTCAGTCGCCACTCGGCCGGTTATCCTTTCGCGCCTGCACAAGTTTGTCTCCGAGGAGCGCCTCGCCATCAACGATGACCGAATGAAGGCCGAGATGAACACGTTTGTTTACGACAGCCGTGGTAAGCCACAGGCCGACCGGGGAAAGCACGACGACATGGTATTCGCCTGGGCGCTTGCCTTGGCGGGCGTCGATCAGATAGAGGCCGTTCGAGAAGAGAAACTATCCAAGAAGCCCTCGTCATTGCGCGAGTTATTGGCATACGAGCGAGCAACGGGTAGGGTGTTTCAAGAAGAGTGGGCTGAACGTGAAGAGGACTCCCTCGACATTTTCTCTCATTCACAGTTCGTGCAAGGGCACGACAAACCCGCCAAGATTCCAAGGCGTTAAAAGGAGTTAGAGATGAGCTTTCTAAGCGAAGAGAAGACCGCAGAGCTGTACAAAGAGCTTGAGGGTGGACTTGGTGAGGGAGGCTCGATTGCGTCTTCGACCCCAGACGTAAAAGAGGGTATCGAGACCGCGCCTGCGGTCGAAGAGAAGGTTGAAGTGGAGGCCAAGGAGTCGGAAGTACCGGCGCCAGAGGTCGAAGCCAAGGCCGAAACCGGCAAGAGCGAGGAGCAGGCAGACGCCGCAGCACCTGACGGTAATGCTGAGGAAGAGTCTGTTCCACCGGGTCACCGCGTCCCGTACAAGCGGTTTAAGAGCGTTCTCGATGCGCGCAATCAGTACAAGTCAGAGGCTGACGAGCATCGTTCACAGATGAGCGCTTATGAGAAGCAGATGGAGTTGATGCGGAACGAGATGTCCGCACTGCGAAACCTGCAACCCGCCAGGCCGGTGGAGAATGTTGCTGATCCAATCGACGCAGAGCTCGATAGGCTTCTAGCGGGACAGTCGGAGTTGCCACCGGAGGTGAGACAGCAGATCACAGCCATGGAGTCCCGACTGCACCAGCAAGAGGTTCACGTCGAGCGACAGCGTCTCCGGCACGAAGTGGCCGATGTCGTGGGTAAACACGACGAACGACTTCATACGGATATACAGCAAGTTCTCTATAGCGCCGTGCAACGCGATCCAAACGCAGACCTGAGTCGCGTGGCTGAACAGTATGTGGCGTGGTTGGCCCAACGTGAGGAAGAGGCGATTGCCCGATACCTCAAGACCAACCCAGATGCCTCCGTCGAGGAGGTTGTAGAAGCTACTTCTGGGACTACGCCGGGCGTTCCTAGCCGACCCAAACGGGCCGGTACAGGGGCGTCCAGCGTGGCCACAGCCGCTGACAGACAGGGCTTCGGTTCGATCGCAGAGGGCTCAGAAGCCCTCCTGGGCGCCCTCAAAAAGGGCACGCTCAACCTCTTCGGCTAACAGGAGTTAGAAAATGGCGGAAGCCACAAGAGCATCTCTCGATGCGATTTTGAAGGACTACTACATTGGTCCTCTACAAGAACAATTGAATCAAGAGGTTATGGTCCTCAACTTGTTTGAGAAGGCCAAGATCACATGGGCAGGCAAGCAGGGCGTCGTGCCCGTGCATGTCGGGCGTAACACCGGCGTCGCATTCAAGGCTGAGTCGGACCCCCTCCCCGACGCTGGGACGCAGACCACCAAGCGCCTGACCTTCACCGCCGCCTACCTCTACGGTCGGTTCCAGGTGACTGGTCCGGCGATTGCGTCGGCTGCCAAGGGCGGAACGGCTAGCTTCGTTGGCGCTCTCGAACTTGAGATGGACAAGCTCAAGGACGATGTTCGCAACACGGCTGACCGCACGCTCACAAGCGGTGGTCGCGTCGTTGGGTTCCTCAACCAGCACAAGACCGAGGGTGCCGCTGCCACGTGGGAGTTCCGAGGCGACTTTGCGAAGATTGCCGCAGTGTACAACGCCAAGGGAAGCAACATCGACGTTGCTGTCGTTGACTGCTCCAATGACACCCTGTCTGGCGACACGGTGACCTACGAGTTCATCACGACTTTGGCGGCCATCGACATCACCCACGCCGGGTTCAACCCCTCGGCTGGCACGATTCGCCTCACCAATGCTCTCAACACCAGTGGTGTTGCCGATGGCTTTGGCTGTGCGTTGGTTATCAGTGACACCAATGCCGCAGTGAATGCGCTCCTCGACGAGGAGCCCACTGGTATCTACGGCAACCTCGGTTACGTGAGCCTCTTCGGAGTCGACCGTGGCTCGGTGGCTGGTGACGCGATGGCGCTTCAGTCGGTTATCGCCAACATGGACGCCGACAACTCTGGCAGCGGCGATGCCGAGGCGCTCACGCTTGAGCGCATGCAGCAGATGATTGACGCCATCAACGTCACCAGTGGCCAGGATATCGACCTCATCCTCATGAACCCGATCATGCGGGCGAAGTACACCGCGCTTATCAGCGGCAACATCTTCAAGCCCGTCGAGAAGGCGACTACCGGTGATGGTGGCTTCCTGGGCCTGTCGTACGCTGGTGTGCCGATCAAGAGCGCCCGTCACGTCGACAACGGCTTGATGATCTTCATGAACACCAAGTGCTGGAAGCTCGCGGTGCTCGAAGATGGCAAGTTCGCGGACCTCGACGGAAGCGTTCTGTCGCGGGTTACCGACAACGACAGTTGGGAAGGTTTCTACAAGTGGTACTACAACCACTACTGCTACCGCCCCAACGCCAACGGCGTCTTGACTGGCGTCTCGTTCTAGGTGTGATGTGGCGATTCTCCACGACATCCTGCTTGTTGCCCTCCTTGTTGGCGGGGTGTTCGTGGAAATATCGTTGGTCAGGTTCCTGACCACTTTGAGACGGGTGAAGGGGGAGGAACTTGACCTCCTCCTTCGCCCACCCCATATAGACCCTACGCCCTCTGAAATGTTCGAGGTGATCTATGCTTCCCCTACTGGCACCCATAGCGGCAGCGCTTCAGCCAGCCACAGCGGCAGTCACAGCGTCGGGTAGCCCCGTAGGTGCAGCGTGGACCTCTGGGAGCGGGCAGTATGCTGTCAAGCAGGCAGCACCTCACCTCCTGGAGGATGAGGAAGATGCTTACATAGCCGGGCTTACGCTTGGCCTGGGCGAAACGGCCCTCGGGGGTGCCGACCCGCTCTTTGCCACCACCAAGAACATTGAGCTTGCGGGCGGCCCAGGTCTCGGCTTCGGCGCCTCCGGCAAGGGCAGCCAGGCCACGGCCGAGCAGTATTTCCCCGGCGCCTCACAGGCGTCACCGTATGTGCAGCAGTACCTGGACCCAGGCGGCATCCAGGGGCGTGTCCCGAAGGGGACAACTTTGGGAAGTGGTGCGCAGCCAGTTGACATAGGCGCATTCGACCCAAGCCTCATCAATACGGCGATGGTGTAAGATGCCTGAGTATCCAGAGAGCATCGGGAGCCACCTCCGGTCGTCCCGCAGCGACAAGACCTCCTACTCACAGGTTTGGGATCTATGCACGATGTTCCTCGAAGGGCGTCAGTGGCTCGATTACGACCGAGACGAGCGCAACTACGTCATCAACCAGCGTGCCCGCTCAGACGGTAGTCAGCGACAGACAGTCAACCTGTTGCTCAACATCTACCGGAACATCCTGGCGCGACTGACCATGAGCTACCCCTCTATCGCCGTGATGCCAGCCAGTCCGTCGAATGAAGACATCATCAAGGCGAAGAGTTCCGAGATAGCGCTTCAATACTACTGGCACCGCGAAGACATGGAGTCAAAGCTCCACCGGGCCATCCAGTGGCTGTTGGTGACCGGCACGGTGGCGATGCACAGCTACTATGATGCCGACGATGGCGCGGTTCACAGCGAGCCCGTGAGCCCGTATGACGTCCTCTTCGAGGAGAAGGTCACAGAGCCTCGTGACTCCCAGTGGGTTGCGCTACGCAGCTACCATGTCGAGGAAGACGTGAAGAAGGCGTACCCAAAGTACGCCGACGAGATCGCATCTACGCAGAACGCGGGTGACGGTCCGTCCCTCGACAGCAACCTGCACACCGTCCCAGACGACCGCATCGAACTCATGGAGGTCTACTGGCGAGACGGACGCCACGCCATCCTGGCCGGTGACCTCTACCTCTACAAGGGCACGTGGAAGACCAAGACCTTCCCGGTGCAAATCATCCGCTATACCGAAGTCCCCGGGCGCCTGTGGGGTATCGGGCTCATGCAGCCTCTGCTCGACTTGCAGCGGCTCTATAACGAGCAGCGCACCCAGGTGGTTCACAACGTCAAGCTGATGGGCAACCCCAAGTGGGCCATCCCGAAGACCGCTGGCATCAACTCCTCGGCGCTCACCAACCGGCCGGGTGAGAAGATATTCTTCAACCCCGCTGGCGGTGCGCCACAGCAGATTCAGCCGGTGCCTCTCCCCGGTTACGTCCTCGACAGCATCACGAGGACTCAGGCAGAGATGCACGACGTTGCGGGCATTCACTCGGTGAGCCTTGGTAAGCGGGCGGTGGGCGTAAGCTCTGGCAAGGCCATGCAGGTTCTCAGTGAGCGAGACACGTCTCAGCTTCAGGAGACCCAGACCAACATCGAGAAGGCCATCCGGTCACTGGCCAGGGTGGTATTGGAGTTGATGAAGGAGCACTACGCGGAGCCCAAGATGGTTCGCATGCTCGACCAGGCTGGCAAGGTCATGTACGAGGCCATCAGTTCAACATCCATCGTTGATGACCCTGAGATCTTCATCGAGGCAGGGAGCGCATTCCGTCAGGATGCGCGTGACAGAGATCAGTACGTGCTCGACCTGCTTCAGGCTGGCCTCATCACCCCAGAGACGGCCATGCGGGAGATATCGTTCCGTACCGGCAACGCCTTCATCACCGAGAAGGTGGCGTCCATGGCTCACGCCAAGAAGCTGCTCGAAGCGACCAGGCGTGGGTTCGAGGTCGAGGTCTTCCTCTCCGACGACCTCTCAGCGATGCTCAAGGTCTTCGCCGACTTCGTTCATACCGACGAGTTCTACGCGCTGCCGGAAGAGCGACAGCTTTACATCCGCGATGTGGTCGTCGCTCTCAGCAACCCGCAAGCGAACGACATGGAGTTCCAGCAGGCCGAGGCCATGCAGAAGGTCTTCCCAAGGCAGCCCGGCCCTGGGTCCAACATGAGTCAGCAGATGGCCAACCTCGTAACGGCTGGCTCTGGCGCAACGCAGGGCCAGATGGCCGAGGAGTCGCTCGGTAGGGCGCAGCAGGTCCAGACCCTTGAGAGCGCTCAGTCGGCTCAGGCGGCAGGTCAGGAGGCGCTGATTAGTCCCGTCTTCGGAGGTCTCGGATGACACCAGCAGAGGTCGCCACCAAGTTCAGGCTCTATATCGATGAGCCCGACCAGACGTTTGTCTCCGATGCCGATGTTGAGATCTTCCTCGATGACGGCTATCGCGAGTTCAGAAACCTCGTCTGCGACTCTAACCCGATGATCTACAACGCCATTCAGGAAGTCACGCTGGCCCAGGTCAGAACCTATGACCTCGTCAATGACTCCCCGTCGTTCCTCGGCGCGTCACCTACCGCGACCGCTGGGCGCCTCATCCGGCTCAATGAGTTCAATCGGGTCAATACCGATGGAGTCATAACGCTGCGCTTCGAGGGCCTCACCAACCCCACATCAATGGACGTGGTGGGGTCGAGTTACTACCTGGCCGGAACCAAACTCATGTTCAGCCGCAGCCTCACCGGCACCTTCCAGGTGAACTACGTGCCAGAGGGTGACATCACGTGGACGGGGAGCCCAAGCGCGTATATCGATGACCTCGTAGCCTTCCACGACCTTATCCCGCTCCTGGCTTACAAGCAGTACGCCATCGTTGACGGCGCTGAGAATCAGCCGCTGCTCAGGCAGGCGGCGATTCGACTGGGCGAGTTCAAGGAGTACCTGCTGGCGAGAGCCCACGATGGCGGTGACTACGTTCAGTGCGTGCCCTGGCTCGGTCGCTAATGGCCACTGCCGCCAGCGAGGTCCAGCTTCTCCAGGATGGCATCCAGGCGAACGCTCCCAGCAAGGGGTCGTTCGCTCTCAACATGCTCTTCCACAATAACTCCTGGCAGGTACGCAGGGGTTTTGGACAGGTCACGCAGTTCGATACCGAGATGTCGGCGCCCCTCCCCGGCGCGTTGTCCGACTGGGGCTTTAAGAAGCACCTCGGCAGCCACCTCATCAAGACGAACTTCGGCAACCTCCAGATGCTCAGTGTGTTCCTGGCCGATGTGAACACGTCGTTTACAGGGGGCACCACACCGCGTGCCCCCATCGTGCCGCTCTACGTCGTCAGCATCTATGACCTCACCACCAATGAACGGTTCGAGGTTCCGCTCTACATGCACACCAGCGAGTCGGCTGTCTCGGCTAGCTTCAAGGATGTGGTGCCCACCACCGTCGGCGGTAGAGACACTACGCTGGTCGGCGTCGAGGGCGTGGAGGGGGCCAATCCGCAATACCAGACCAACCGAGAGGCCTCCTACACTGCCTGGGTGAAGGCCAAGGATGAGTTCTTCTTCTTTGAAGAGTTCAATGATATCCTTTACTTCGGCAACAAGACGGCAGGCGTTTGGGCTTACTTGCCCGCCTCGTTCAACGGCCTACGCACGACGGCTGTCGACAGGTCCAATAAGCACGAGTACGCCATGTCGTATGGCGAGTCGAGCATGATCACCCCGGTGGTCCTGAGCCCCGGGTTGAACCCAGAAGCGTTTGACTACGTCCGCACCGCTGACATGGGTGAGCCGGTCGATTGCGCCGTTGTCCAGAACCGGCTGGTCTACGCTACGGGCAAGACCTTGTGGTGGACCGACCCGGGCTTTGCCAACGCTATCAACTCGAACAACGAGTTGATTGTCCCGTCGGAGGAGCAGATCACATGCATCGCCGAACTGAACGCCAATCTGGTCATCTTCACCGCCAACGAGACGTGGCTCTATCAGCCGTCCAACGGCGACATTGTTGTCGACGGACGACTCACGCGAGCGAGCGACACGATCGGCTGTGTGGGGCCAAACGCCATCACGAAGGTCGAGGGTTCGCTGGTCTGGACGGACACGGGCGGCATCTACTCGACTCAGAACGGCCTGACGATTACGCCGCTATCGAACGACATCCTCCCGTTCTTCACGGGCCAGGGGATGAGCAACCCAGTCACCTCGTACTTCGTCTCGACGCCGGTATTTGGCCACACGACCTTGAGTGGGGAGCAGCCCCAGACCACCCTTCGATTCGACTCGGAAGGGGTGAAGTGCGTGTATGTAGCGTCGATGAAGCTGCTGGTCATCTCCATCCCGAAACTCAGCGGGGCACTCGTGCTCACCAGCGGGAAGTGGTCTTGGTGGACATTTGAGTCCAACGCCAAAGACGACGGCGGTGTCGAGCCGGTTGCCGTTGTCGGCGTTACCCAGAACGTGCCGTCTCCCTGGGTGCTTGGTTACCAGGACGACTTCTTCGTTCTTGCAGGCCCTGATGTCCAGGCGCTCATCGACGACGCTGAGTATGTCGATGCGGGTACTGACCTGGATAACGACACCACCGACCGGTCGTTCTTCATCCTTGAGTACGGACGCGGCGGCGCTATCGACCGAAGCATCACTGACGAGGACGACCGGAAGATAACCGGAGTCGGCCGCCTCATCGCGCCGATCGGCACTGGAGCGACTGATGACGGTGGGTTTTTCTTCTGGGATCCAATCAAGGTTCCGGTTGGCTACGTCTTCCCTGTCGGTGAACACGAGGTCACCCTCGGCGAGGAGTGCATCCTTATCCCCGTCACCGTTGTGCCTCCCCAAGACGTCTGGGACTTTGCTGGCGGTGAGGGCGTCGACCAGATTCGGATGTATTTATCCTTCGATAACACTCGGTGGGTGCCGATATTTGATGGCGTCGGCACCAGCACGGTTGAAGTGATGGTGCCGCCAGAGAGGCTGGCGAGCGCTATCCCGGCCGCCTCTGACAAGCCGTGGACTATAGCGACCTATACCAACACGAGTTTTGGCACACCATCTGCGACCGGTGGTTACCTCCTGATAGCGTGGACCGGCTCTGATGCGGACCACTACCACAAGCCCCAGATGAACCTTAACCAGGGACGCCACAACCGGCTCCTCTACCTGCCATTCAAGAGAGTGGTGGCGAAGGTCGCCGACGACACAAGCGGCATGGCGTGGCAGGTTCATGTTGACTCGGGGAACACAAGGGCGTGG
>Ga0098034_1000219_pt1 | contig 28011 bp, 35 predicted proteins | sample 2_EtaG_FD_77062 | JGI IMG/M metagenome (GOLD analysis project Ga0098034, IMG submission 77062) | Marine viral communities from the Subarctic Pacific Ocean - 2_ETSP_OMZ_AT15125 metaG | ecosystem: Environmental > Aquatic > Marine > Oceanic | place: Pacific Ocean | collected 2015-01-07
GGCTCACAGGAACCTTCAGCCTCTTTAATAAAGGAGTCGCGGTACAGGTTGACAAATTCACCCTCCACAAATGGCGGCTGCGTGGGGTCGAATTTCATTTCTTTGACGGTGCGCCGATCTTCCCATGCCAGCCACTCGTCGGGAATGCGTAACTCTTTCAGCGTTCCTTTTTGCGTTGGAACCATCAGCCGCCTGTGGCGATAGTTGACCGACTTGAAGTTGGTGCTGAGCATGGTGTAGCCAGTTTCAAGCTCACAGATTTCGCTGGTACTACGCACCAGGACACACTCAGTATTCATTTTAATCAGCTCGGCCAGTCGTCCGGTGGGCTTGGCCTCCTCGCCTTCCTCGAATAGCCATGCGCGGGTTTCGTCCTCGCCCTGATTTTTCCACATTTCGTTAATATCTTGTTCGCTCTCATCTGCTGCCTGGGGGACGTTGTGGATGGTGACGTACAGGCCGCGCTCAATCAGCGCGGAGGCGAGGTCATTCTGTGCCCGCTGAACTTCCCAGTTGGTGTGGGCGTTGGAGTCAAAAATTATTCGGATCTCTTTGACCTTCTCAGTCGGCAGCTTTGCCAGCTCCGCGACCAGCCCCTTTTTAGTGTGGCCGCAAGCGACCCCGTTAAGCCCCATTGAGTGTCGGTGCGTGAGCTTGTAGCCAAGCATCGCTTTGACCACTGACTCATGCACATCAATTACCATGTCGTCAGCGTTTAGCCAATCGCATTTTGGGTGCAGCCATGCGTGGAGTTGCTGCTTAGGTGGGCAGAAAGTTTTGCCCCATCCTTTTTTGCGGTCAGTTTGCGCGGCGAATCCCCGCAAGTCTCCCACAATTCGGGCGGAGAGCCAGTCGATTAAGTTATTGGAGTAGTCGTAATGAGGAAAGCAGACGGCAAAGCGATTTTGATTTTCGAGTGATTTGTATTTGTAAATTTGGAGCAGCGAATCGAAGGGGATAATGCGCCCCCCGATTTCCTGTAGATCCTGGCCGGAGATTCCGCGCTGAACTAAGTAAGCCTGGGCATCAACGAATGACTGCGGCTGGCGCTCTATTGAGCTGGTGGGGTGCTTATACGCGAAAATCTGCTCTGCTTGCATACCCTTGAAGCCCCTTACGCCGCCCCCTTTTCGACAAAAAGGGGAGTCATTATGTCACAGGATGTGGCTACTTATGTCCGTTTTTGCTGCTTAACCGACTATATATCATGCAGTTTGCATTTGGTAGAGGAAGAGCGCATACTCAGATTTAGCAAATAAGGAGCATAGTAATGAAAACTACAAAACAAGATGTAGTTGGCGAAGTCTGCATCTGGGCAGTCCCTCGCACCGAGTGGGAAATCTCGCAGAGCGAAGATAAAAAGCCCTTCCACCTGGAGCTTTATTGCTCTAATGATGAGCCTTACCGCGAAGCTGCGGTGCAACTCTACGCAGAGGAAGTCGTCCTCACCTGTCCAGCGGGCATCGACATGGTGCAAGCTGCCGTGGATACCCTGCATGGCGTGAAGGAAAAAGAAGTTAAAGCCCACGCTACGCGCATGAACGAGCTTGATGATCGGATCGCAGCACTTTTGAGGCTGACGCACATCACGCCGGAAGGTGAAAACATTGTTCCGCTTAAACCGTAGGCAATTAGTTCTTGGGGGGCTGGCATTAGGGGCTGTAAGCATCGCTGATGCTTACACTGTCCGAGGCCAGTCCTACCAAGTCCTTCCCTCGGCGGAGGGCTTTGTCGAGGAGGGGCTGGCAAGCTGGTACGGTGAGCCCTTCCACGGCAGACAAACGGCGAACCAAGAAGTATACAATATGCACCAAATGACAGCCGCCCATAAAACGCTGCCGCTGCCTACCGCTGCGCTGGTCACAAACCTCGACAATGGGCTCGGGGTGGTTGTACGAATCAATGACCGTGGGCCTTTCATAGAGCCACGGGTGCTGGATCTCTCATACGGAGCTGCTTGCGCCTTAGAAATGGATAAATGTGGGGTTGCGCCGGTCAGAATAGTCACGCTATCGCGTGACTTTATGTGGTAAGATTATTTTAGCAATTGAAGGAGAAAGACATGGACCTGGACCTCGGGGCAAAACTTGCCGACCAGTACAATCAGACCCGTAAATCGCGGCTTGAGCTGGATCACCAGTCGCGTGACCTTAAAAAGCAAGAGGCTGAGCTACAGCGTCAGATTATTGACGGGCTCAAAGCCAACGGTGCGCGGAGCATTGGGGGCCAGACTTGCAGTTTGGAGCTGAAGGTTCAGCGCGAACCAACGGCAGAGGACTGGGACGAGATCCGCAAGTATATTATCGAAGGCAATAATTGGGATATTATGAAAAAATCGCTCAATGGCGCAGCAGTTAAGTTACGCGCCGAGGACGATATTATGATACCAGGAATCGGCTGGTATCCAGTCGAGAAGTTAAGTTTACATCAACTGAAGGATGATTAAAGATGAGTAAAGAGAAGAAGAGCGATACCCTCCCCGTAAGTTGGGAGGACCAAATGGCGAAGGTGGCGAAGACAATAGCTACTGTCGAGCGCCCGAGCGTTAATAAGATCTCAATGCGCGGGGGCATCCTGCAAATTGATGATCGACCATTAACCGATAACCTGTTTACCTGCGTGATCGTTGGCGCAGTCCATGAGCAGGTCAGGTTCGATGAGAAGTGGGATCCTACCAAAATTGTCCCGCCGGTCTGCTATGCGTTCAGCGAGAAGGCCGCAGTCAAGGGCGAAATGGCCCCCGACGAGAACGTCCCGAGCCCTATCTCACCGATCTGCGCGGGTTGCGCGTCACGCTCGTTTGGTGAAGGGGGCGAAAAGCCCAAGTGCCAGAGCCGCAGACGCATCGCGGTAGTTGCGTGGAACAGTGATAACACGCTGGATGATGAGATCTACACGCTCAGCTTTCCAGCGTACAGCTCCGGCAAGGTCTACCAAGCCTACGCCAGCGAGGTTGCGATCAGTGAGAACCGCCCGCCTTACGGAGTTATTACTGAGGTCAAACTCGCCAATCACCCCAAGTGGCAATACATTCTGGGCTTCAAAAATCTAGGCCGAGTACCTGATGATGCAATGGGGCCAGTGATGAACAAGGTGGGGGCTGCTCTCGCTGCTTTGACCACTCCCTATGATATGACTGGGCCTGCGGTAGAAGAACCTACCTCCCTAAAAGGCACATCGTAGCCCTACCTGGAGCTTCACTAGGTTAATTTGCGTTCACCCGTAACTCGCCGCTGGCCGAGGTTGAAGCCGCCAGCACTTTTAGCGTTTTAAGGGGCTATGCCGTGTGGACAATTGATTTTGAGACAGAAGCAATAGAGGGGAACCCAACCCTAACACCGCCGGTTCCCGTGGGCGTGGCCCTCCACAGCGACACTACTCAGGCCGAATACTCACCAATTAAGGAAGGTGCGCCGATTCTGGAGAGGATCTGGGCGGGGAATGAGCCCCTCATCTTCCACAATGCCCCGTTTGACCTAGCTGTTGCCGAAGCGCACCTGGGGCTCCCTATGCCCCACTGGGACCGCATCCACGATACCCAGTACCTCGTCTATCTGGCAGACCCTTACGCCAAGACACTGGGTCTTAAAGCCTGTGCTGAGCGTTATTTAGACCTGCCTCCAGAGGAGCAGGACCACTTAAAGGCATGGATACTAGCCAACGTCCCAGGCAGTACCCCCAAGAACTACGGGGCGCATATCTCCAAAGCCCCCTTTGAGCTTGTTAAGCCCTACGCCATTGGTGATGTTGTTAGGACTAGGGAGCTGTTCAATTTACTGTGGCCTGAGATGCCCCGTGGAGCCTATGACCGGGAACGGCGCTGTATGCCCATGTTCCAAGAGGCTACGCGGAAAGGGGTCCGAGTTGATGGGGAAGGGCTGGAGAGGGACTTGGAAATCTACAACAATGCGGAGGCTGAATGTGAGCAGTTAATCGCTAGGCGATTAGACTACCGAGGGGACCCCGAGCTGCTCAAGGGCGCAGCTCTGTGTGATGCGCTTGAGGCAGCAGGAATTGTGAAGCCTAACGACTGGATTAAAACAGCTAAGTCAGGGGCGCGGAGTACATCGAAGGACAACATTATTAAGGTTATTAAAGACCCCGAGGTGCTGGCGATGCTCCAGTACAAAGGGGTGCTGTCCACGATCCTGCAAACCTTCATGCGTCCCTGGTGGGCCAAGAGCGCGGTTGATGGCAGATTGCACCCTAACTGGAATCAGGTGAGGGACACGGCTCGTAATAAAGGTACTCGCACTGGCAGACTAAGTAGCGACAGCCCTAATTTTCAGAACGTAATAAAGCGGTTTGATGTGCCCCCTGTCACTGGGCTGCCGGATCTCCCCCACATGAGGAAGTACCTTCTTCCAGAGGAAGGCCATGTCTGGGTAATGCGGGACTTTAGTGGTCAGGAACTACGCATTGGGGCACACTACGAGGATGGGCCGCTGATGCAAGCGTACCAAGCAAACCCCCAGTTAGACCCCCATGAAATGGCAAGAGTTATTATAGGGGATGAATTTGGAGTCGATCTCGAAAGAAAAGACGTTAAGATTACAGCGTTCCGTATTATGTACGGGGGAGGAGCTCCGGCAATTGCTGGAGCTCTTGGAATTACAGTTCCCGAAGGAGCTGCCCTCAAAGCTCAGTACCTCGGAGCAATGGGTGGCCTCAAGTCCCTTATGGACCGAGTTAGTAGTCGAGGGCGTAGTGGACAACACATCACTACCTGGGGAGGACGTAACTATTACGCTGAAGCTAGAGATAAGGCTTACAAGCTCACAAACTACTTGATTCAAGGGAGCGCGGCTGACCAAACGAAGCAGTGCTGCGCTGACTGGTATTATGAGCATCGCCGCCCCCAGGATGTCTTTATGGCAACGGTCCACGATGAAATCAATATAAGTGTTCCCGAGGAAGAGATTGAACAGGGAATGACGCAGCTTAGAAGCGCAATGGATCAGGACTTCTTTGATGTACCAATGGCGAGTGAAGGCGCGATTGGTCCCAACTGGCACAACATGGAGGGATGGGATGACTGAGGAACGTGTACCGACTGGGCCGAAATCGTACTCACAGTACGCCAGCCACAAGAAATGCGGGTTTAAGTTCGCAGCCGATAAGGTATGGAGGTTCGAGGTAAAGCCCCAAGAGTTTGGCCCCGCCCTGATACGCGGTAATGAAGTCCACGATTCGGTGGAGAACTTCTTTAAGGGTAGTGACCTGCTCCACCCTGATCTCACAAAGTACAAACAATGGATGTGGGGGCTCAGGTCTGGGTACGACTGCTACCCCGAGAAGAAGTGGGCGTTTAAGATTGACCGCGAAACTGACGAGTGGACTGCCGTAGAGTTTGATGACCCAGAAGCCTCCTGGCGCGGAGTGTTTGACTTGCTCGTAGTGCCTAAAGAGGCAAGCGAGGGCAAAGCGATCCAGATTAAGGAATGGAAAACGGGCCGTATCTATGACGACCATAAGTGGCAACGCAGTCTCTACGAGGCAGCGGCCACTGAGGGCTACCCTGACTACGCCTCTTGGGATGTAGTGACTGTTTACTTTGACCAGAAAAAAGAGCCGCTAGGGGGCCGAACTGTAGCCGCCGCGAACCATGCCGAAAATAAGGTGGCGTGGCGAGAGCGTATGGACCTGATGGATACCCCCGCCACTTACATCCCCAACCCAGGATCTCACTGTCGCTGGTGTCCTCACAGCCGCTTTAAGGGGGGCAAGTGTAGCGTAGGGTGAAAGAAGAAATAAAATTAGAGCGTTGGACCGTAAATCGTGCCGAGTGCATTGTGCATAAGCTCTATAACGCCGCAAGTGCTGGCTGGCCTGACCGCTTATTCGCATGGCCCCTCCCGAGGGGCCATGAGTACGTCGAGTTTAAGGCGGAGGGAGAAGCACTAAGGGCGCTGCAAAGGCACAGAGGGGAACAACTCGCCCTCTCTGGGCACAAAGTTTTTATGATAGACAACAAGCAAGACGCAAAAAGGTATTTAGATGGAGCCCTGGAGCCCACGTTCATTCCAAAGACGAGCGATTAAGGTTTTATTAAGCCAAGCCGCCGTTGCGCTTTTTATGAAGCCCGGACTGGGCAAGACCAGTACGGCTCTGGCTGCGTTTAAGGTGCTTAAAAAGCAGGGGCTGGCAAAGAAGATGCTGGTGGTAGCACCCTTGCGCCCTGCTTACGAGACTTGGCCTGCCGAGATTGCCAAGTGGGACGAGTTTAATTCCCTAACGTACTCCATCATCCATGACAAGAAAGAGGCTGCGCTGGAGGTTGACGCAGACATTTACATCATTAACCCCGAGGGGCTGCTGTGGCTACTGGAAAAGGGCAGCAACAGGATCAGTCGTTGGGACTTTAGCGTACTGGTCGTTGACGAGAGCACCAAGTTTAAGAACTCTGCCAGCAAACGATTCAAGCTCTTAAAGAAAGAGCTAAGCCGCTTCTCCAGGCGGTGGATATTGACGGGCTCCCCGCAGCCTAAATGGATTATGGACTTATTCGCCCAGATCTACTTGCTGGATCAGGGGAACTGCTTGGGCCCGTATGTCACCCACTTCCGCAATAAGTATTTTTACCAGCCCAACCCTTACAAACGGCAGTACGAGTACATCCCCCATGACTGGGCCTTTGACGAGATCGTATCGCGGATAGACCCTCTTGTTGTCTATGTAGACCTAAAGGAATACGTTGATATGCCAGAGCTAATCGTTACCGATATAGTCGTGCGTATGCCGCCCGAGGTAACGACTACCTACAAGGCTATTGAGGATGAATTTATAGCCCTGCTGGACGGGGGCGTAGTAGTGGCCCAGAACGCCGCTGCTGCGGGGACCAAGTGCAGACAAGTCGCTAATGGCGCAGTTTACTTAGAGACAAACGAGATGCTGATGGGGGGCCAGCAACGACCCTACGAGGTACTGCACGACAAGAAGATCGAAGCATTAAAAGACCTCATCGAAGAAATTGGTGAGCCAACTATCGTAGCTTATGAGTATCAACATGATGTGGAAAGAATTACAAAAGCCATCCCCAACGCTGCTGTCATCAGAGGGGGAACATCAGCAAAGAGGGCCAGCGAGGTCATTGCGGCCTTTAATCTTGGCAACATTGATGTGCTGGTTGGTCATCCTGCTAGTATGGGACATGGCCTAAACCTCCAGGCTAAGTGCTCTAACATAATTTTCTTTGGAATAACATGGGATTATGAACATTACGAGCAGATCATTGCGCGAATATGGCGGCAGGGCCAAGCATCAAAAAGAGTTATGGTTTACCATATAGTATGCGCAGACACACTGGACGAGAAAGTAGTACGGGTGCTGAAGGATAAAGAGAGAAACCAGCAAAAATTGCTGGAGTCGCTAACAGGGGGTGAGGAATGACTTTTAAGGACTGGCGTGAATTTGATGAGAGTGAGTGGGGGGATATTCTGGAGGCTATAGATCCTGACTGGGCCGACCACTTTATTGATGCTGAAATGGGCCTGGAGTTTTACGACGAGTACACTGATGAGGAAGGGCTCACAGCCGCACAAGTAGCAGTTAAGGAGTACAACTCTGCTGAAGAGTGGGTTACTCTGCACTGAAGGAGAATAGAATGCTTAGCTCAGAAGATTGGAAATGTGTCGATTGCGGCTATGTTGGGCCGTGTGAATATCGTGAGGATCGGAACCCATCTGAATTTTGGGGTCAGCCGGTAGTCGAGGTGCTAATGGTTGACATGAGCTGCTCGGAATGTGGCAGCGAGGATGTCGAAAAACACTAAGGGAGAGGTTCCTTTGCCAAGACGACTGGTTCTGCCCTACCTCCCCTTCCCGGCCTTACGGCACAAAGGGTGGATTGCTAAAACCGACGCTGGCTCGGTTGTCGTTTGTCAGCACTTCTTCTCGGGCCGTAGGCACTCAGGCACTACGACTCCGGTTTTATCCTCCCATCGCTCCCACCATGTACGCTTTCTGTATGGAACTCCAGTAGAACCGGTAGGTAATCGTGCTACATTTGTGCCGGATCTTATCTTTCTATCATTCATGGGTGCGGGTTCCCCGGTGCTGACCACCATTCGGCGCACTGAGCATCATCATCCTGGGTCCATTCGATGCTGTTCAGAACTGCCATAACCTCAAGTCTGTTCCTTGCACCCAGAAGATCGTGCCATTTCTCGTCGGTAATTTTTGCACCTGACCAATGGTCAAAGTTGCCTTCCTCGTCAAAAAACACCCAGCAACGGTAGTGATATCCGGCGTAATAATTGATGATAAACGGATCAAAGAACTCTGTAGAGATGTGAAACTTACCATCGAAAAACTTTATAAAATCCCACGGTATACCGGCCTGGGCTGTGGTAAGGGACAGGAATAACAGGAGCAGAACTTTCATGTTGTCATGGCCTCACTCCATACCCTCTTTACCTTCGTCGGTGTATTCCTCCACCCAACTGGCCGGGACTAAGTCCCATATTTGCTCTGCCATGTCGCGGATGCCGTTTAAGCACGTTGGACAGAAAGCCACCGGCAAAATGCCAATATCACCACACTGACCGCCCTCGCCTTCCAGGTCGAAGTCGCACCCACAGACGGTGCAGTTGCACATGAACTTTTGCCTTACTCTTGTATCTCTTAGTCGGCATCACTCAATAGTGCGGGGGCCACAACGAGTTCACCGCTAATGATAGCGGCCAACCACTCGTCAACCTCAACCGCTACGCGGGCTTGGTTTGCCGGAATTTGAACTGAGTTTGTCATTTGCCGTACCAGGGCCGCCATTTTTGCATGATCCATTATTTTTCCTTATTAAGTGATTGAGCTGGTTAGGACCCACTCGTTATTCCCTATTTTAGTAGCGCGTATAATCTCATACTTATACATTACCGTGGGGTAGCTAAAGTAGCGCAAATTGACCCCTGCCTCCCCCACGGGATCAAGATCGTAGGTACTGTCTTCCTTGAACACCTGTATCACTGTGCCTATTGGGAATGCTACGGAGGTATTATGGGGGAATGTTAGTGTCCTATTACTGGTAAACTCCCCCATGTTTATTATTGTTTGTGCATCAGAAGCCTCTAGCGTTATATCTTGGTCCTGGCGGGATGTGTCCACATCCCAAGTCACCCCCACTACCCTATTAGCTGTACCATCCCAAGTGCGACGATAAAACTCACCCCCGTAAACAACAGTGTCACTGGTTTCGTTGCCTATTATCAAATTATCGCTGCCGTTAATCTTGATCCCGTCAAGCCAAGCACCCCCGGCACTATCCTCCCACTCAATATCCTCGTTGTTGCCAATGCGGATCTTCAAGCCAGCACCAAACTCTGCCATCCCGCTGGTTAAAACAAGGCCATCCGCGCCGATTACCACATTATCATCGCTGTTGGCCTTAATAAGGTCAACAGTACCCGTACCAGCGTCGTCCGCCGCTGTGAGGAAGATATTGTTTGGCGCTATTGTGCTTTGAGCCCAAACAGCCTCCTGAAATAAGGCCGCTGCTTCAAAGGCCAGACTACTGCCAGTAACCTTTAGCGCAATGTCGGTATCGCCCACCGTCCAGGTATCGGTAGCGACCCCGCTTAAAAAGTTCTGATACCCCGCTACACTGTCCAGAGCCACGATGCTCTCTTTAACGCGGAGGTCACCCCCATCTATAGTTACAGAGTCGAGTGCCCTGATTGTGACATCGGAGTCGTCCAAGTTACCAAGAAGAACAGTCTCCCCGGAATAGCTCAGAGCTTCCCTTGCCGCCCCACCAGAGTTGGTTAGTGAAATATCATCCTCGAAACTTGTTACCCCTCGGATCAAATTAGTGTAACTAGGATTGCCTACCGTGAACACATCCGCGTCGTCTACCCAAAGGACATTTTTCCATAAAGTACCAAGCGCGTTGTGCCACCGAATTTTATCGTTATTGGATATCAGAAGGTCGCCGTCATCTATAGTTACATTGTTCTCAAAGCGCGTTGTGCCCGTGAAGGTTTGATTTGTACCCGCATCAATAACAGAGTGCCAGCCAGCCTCTCGGTAAACCTGGACTACGCCTGCGGCCTTCCACCGGAAAACATCAGCCGCCGAAACCGCAATCCGCATATCTGCCGCACCAGCGCGATAAACGCCTGTGGTAGGCTCACTTGTCCAAGTGATGCCTGGAGCCGAGACAGTCCCATCACTGAACTCAAAGGGAACGGTCATCCCCCCGTCGCCATCTCGGCTCAGCGAGTCGGTTAGTGCCTCGGCTATGTCACCTACTGTGTCGTTAAAATCTGACGCATCAATGACTGTTCCCGTCAAAACGGGGTTGCTCCCACTAGGTAGCGTATAATTACCGTTGTCGTCTCTAGGCATTATTCATTTGCTCCTGATACTAAGTTTTCGGCTCCAGCCCGTAAGCCTAAACCACCTGCTCGGTAAGCCCCCTGATTTTTTAACAAGTTGGCTAGAATTTTTTGCTGCGCTTTCGTTTGTCCCGCAAGACCCCTCTGCGTCCCTTTAGCAGCTAAGGCCCGCGCCGCAGGCCAAAAAAGAAGCCCCGCAGCTTGCGCTGCACCTGTCCCCCACCCCGCCGCACTTACAGCGGGAGCTCCCACCGCTGCTTTTTGGAAAAATCCAGGGTGGGGAGCATTTAGGTAGTCCTTTGGCAGAGCCTCTCTACCTAACTTACTTAAATCCTGAAGAGGGGCCTGCCCCCTATTCTTTTTCTTGCCATAATACTTCTTAATAGCTCTCTCTAAATTTCTTGCCTGATAATTAGCCGCGCTTTCTTGAACCATTGCCTCACTAATCATCGACTTAGCATGGTAGGGCTCCCGCAGCCCCAAATACTTTACTAGTTCCTTCTCAGCGGTTGTTGTGGGCACAAAAGAGTCAAGAAGTTTTCCTTTAGAATTAAGCACCTGTTTCCCTGGCGCTAAGTTCTTCACTATAAAGTTATCAATAGCCTCCGATAGTTTGGGTGAGCGAATACCAAGCTCCGAGGCTTCTTGCCGTAATAAAAGAAGGTCATCAACAGTTGCCCCTCCTTTTGAGAGGGGCTTACCTTTCGGCCCCAGGATGGCGGAAGTTCTTTTAAGGTGCTTATCCATAAGGTTCTGAAGGGCCTTACGGTCACTCTTCTTTTTAAGAGATCCCATTACCCCTGAGAAAGCCGCTTTTAAGTCTTTCGAGGCAGTATTAAGCGCATACTTCTTAATCGGCTCATAAGCCTCCCGCCTAAAGAAGTCATCCATAATCCTATAAGCGTGTTCCATATCCGTGGCCTTATCTAGCCTACCTTGAACCTCTTTTGGCAATGCCCTACTGTTTACTATATTTTGCCAGCCCCTTAGAGCATCGTCCCTTTGGGCCTGAAGGTGCTTACCAACCCCAGGAATAGCCCTTAATACATGGTGATAAACAGTTTGGGCGAACCCCTCTTTAGCGGCTAAATTAAGGGGAATGTCCTTCACTCCCCTAGCCATTAACTCTTTAGCTTCATCGCGGATCTTAACAAGACCAGACCCAAAGGTTCTCTTGAGAGCCTGACCACCAAGCCCTAATCCGCCCCCTAATGCGGCCCCGGTTGCCGCCCCCATTAGACGTTCATCTGGGTCAGCCGTTAATGTGCCGAATACCGCGCCTTGTCCAGCAGCTTGCACTGTTGGTCGTGCTGCTGTTTTAGAGGCAAAAGCAGCAGCGCGGGTAAGACCAGGAATAGCCTGAGCCCCCTTAAAGGCAAGTTGAGCCCCTTTACCAGCCACCCCACCGAGGGGTGCAGTAATAGCCGTTTCACCAATAAACTCACCAACCGCACCTGCCGTACCAAGATCTCTCTTTTCTTCTCTGGCTCGGCGTAAGCCTTCATCAGTGCTGTCAATAGTGCCCCACTCGCCCTTTCTAGCGAAAGGAACTTCCACTTCCCCCTCCAAACCCACAAGATTAGCTGCGCTTCCGAGCATATTACGAATCCCTCGATTAACACCGAGTAGACCGCGCTGCCATGCAGGAGCATCGTCGTATATAGCCTGTATTTCCGCTTCTCCCTCCGCCTTAACGCGGGCTTGCTCTGCATCGTACTCAGCCCATTGCCGCTTTTCCGCCACTGCGTCGAGAGCCGCTTGCTGTGCGGGGTTAAGGCCAGAGACCCCGCTTCCAGCCCGTACTTGATCCAAAGCTGCTTGCTGTGCTGGAGAAAGTGCCATTATTCAGCCCCCGCTATTGCCTGTAGTTCTTCGGGGGAAAGAGTTTTTAGCAGTACAGCCCACTCTTCTTCAGGTATATTGGAAGGTCGATCTAATACTAATTGCTCAGTAGGGCCCCTATATTTCTCAGTATAGTCGCCCATCCTATAGAAAGTGCCGTATTGATCCTCATAGTTTAGTAGAGTCTTACCATCTTTACCTGCATAGCCCCCTAACACATTACTAATTATTCTGTCATAAAGACGGTTAAGGTTTTGGTGGGCGGTTACAAACTCCTCATCACTAGATGTTAAATCTAAACCGTACTCTTTGAGCTTACGCTCAAGCTCATTCGCCGTGACGTTTTTACCCGCCTCAACTACTATAAGTGCGTTAGCAAGGCCCTGGAATTGTTGACGGAGTTTACGGCCTGATGACCCGCCAAATACAGCCCCAATAACCGGCACATTTTGAATCCCTCCTACGCCTGGAATTTCTGGATTTTCAGGATCAATCTCCATCTCATCCATCTGACGATTAAATGCGTCCAGTGAATCCCCAAGCCTCGGTATTCCTGTTTTGTCTAGCTGCTTACTGAGTAGCTGTGTGTTTTTGTCTAACCTAGCATCCGCAGCTATGGTTCGCCCCTCCTCTCTGTAAATGTTCATGTGCTCCTGCTGAGCCGCTGTTGCTGCAAGACGGGCTTTGGCGAGTTCCTTAGTCGCCTGAATGTCTAGCTCTTTTAGACGATTTTTCTCCCTCCAATCAGCCTCCTGAGCTGCAAGCCCCGCTTGCTCTTGCCGAGCTTTCTGTAGCCCTTCACGCTGCTTTTGCACCCTCGCGCCCATCGCTGCGCCTACAGGGGCAATAACACGGTCCCCGGTTAAGGCTAATATGTCCCCTAAACCCCCTCGCTGCATTAAGGCTTGAGCAAGAGCCATTTGCTCGGGAGAGTTATCTTCGGGCTGTGCCCCGATAAGGGCTTGCTGGAGCTGTTGCTGTAGACGAGGGTCCATTAGATACTCCCTGGGCGGCGTAGGGCATCGCCTACCCGCGCCTGCTCTTGAAGCTCCCGCTGAAATTTTTGCTCTGGTGTAAGTTCTTGAGGCTGTGCCTTATCAAGAGCTGCTTGTATTGTTGCCATTGAGGCTGCTCTCATTGCCATTGCGGCTGCTCGGCCCTCAGTCTGCTTGTCCAAGATGCCTTTCCGCGCCTTAGCCGCCATTGCGCTGCCTATATGCTCAAGAGGGTTAGCCGCTACATACATATTGCCCGCTTGCCGCCCCTCTGGCCCTACGCTAAGCGCATCGGCCATAGCAAGCTGGTCGCCCAGTGCCCCCATCTCAGCTAGTTTTGCTAATTGGTCAGGGGTAGCCTCACTTATATCAAGAGTGCCATCAAAAAAGCCTGCCAAGAGTGGATCACCTAGCAATTCAGCGAGGTTAGTTCCTACCTCTTCAGTTCCAACTTCAGCCATAATCCTATTACCCCGTAATTAACCTTGTCTAAGGTGCGCCCATTTGATGCGCCCCGTATATATCCCCAACTCCACTCAGTAAGCCTTGAATCCCAGCTTGCTCGAAATTAGACCGATCCATAGCCGCGCCCCATTGCATATTCGCTGCGTTTAGATACTGTGCTGGATCAGCGCGATTAGTGTTCTGGAACCCAGGCATAGAGGGCATACCAATCTGCTGACCACTAAGTATTGCGTTGATCTCGTTGATAGTCCACCCACGCTGCTGCAATGTCTCCGCCCAATCCTGCTGGCGTAGCTGGTTCTGATAAGCGGAAGCCTGTTGCTGCTCCCCGAATCTTGCTGAGCCAAGCCCCATTTGCTGAGCCAACGCTTGTTGAGCAGCCGTATTCCCGAACTGCGCCTGATTCATAAGCTCCTGGATGCCCTGTTGACGACCCTGAAGCCCCATACCGAACTGTCGAGCAGCCTCATCGCCGCCCATTGCAATAGCATCGCGGCGTAGATTAGCGTAATCATCGCTCTTACGCTCATTAAACTTACGCATTTCGCGCTCAAAGCCCGCATCACCCGCTTGAAATCCCTGGTTGAGAAGGCGCGTTCTCATCGCATCCTCTTGTTCTGCATACTGAGGGTCCAGACGAGCTGCACCGCGCTCATACATGGCCTGCTCGGCCCTGTCACGAACCTCCCCAACCTCTGGCATCGCTGAAGCGCCAGAGAAGTCTACGCTGCGCTGAATCTGCTCCGGGGTGTACTGATTAAGGGTAAGCCCCTGACCTTTAGGGGCAAAGTTATTCCAGTTAACTATCCTCCCGTAGTCATCCTGTACACGGCCAAGTAGCCTCTGGGCTACGTCACTACGCCCCTGCGTAATAGCCATCTGCGAGTCAAGAGCAGCTTGGCTCTGTGGGTTTAGCTCAGTTGTTTGTGTCCAACGGTTGATATTCTGCTTAGTCGCAGGGTCCCAAAACATCTGGTTCGCCCATGTTTGCGAACCAAACGGAGTGAACTGGTCAGGACGGTTCGCCCATGACTGCTGCTCAGTAACCTCTTTGGAAGCCTGCCCTTGCGCTTGCGCGGCTCCCGCATAATCCGGTGCTTTTGGAGGTGACCCAAATATCGCGCCGGACACCTTCTTTAGAAGACCCATAGCTAAGCTCCCTTTCTACTTCCTTGAGGGGCCTGCTGCATACCACCGCCCTTCCTGTTTCCTTGAGGAGCCTGTTGCATCTGTTCCCAACGATTAACGCTTTGCCCTGTTGCTGGATCAAAAACTGGCTGCTGCTGGTACGTTTGCGAACCAAATGGCTGTCGCGGAGCTGGCTGCATACCGCCCATTGCCCACCTATTGATGTTTCGTCCTGTTGCTGGGTCAAAAGCTGGCTGGTTATTAAACTGCGGCTGTTGAGCCATCTGCTGTTGAGCCATAGCCTGTTGCTGAACAGCTTGTTCATAATTCGGAGGTGGAGGCATCTGCCCACCGCCGCCCATCTGTTGCCCGTATATATCTCCAGCTCCGCCCATTAAGCCTTGCATAGCCTGCCCCCGCTGCTGCATAAGATCGGCTATTCCGCCCTGTCGCTGCTGCCCGCTAAGTATTTGATTAGTCTCGTTAGGGGTCCATCCGCGCTGCTGCATAGCCTGTTCACGCTGAGCTTGTGCATAGTTCGGAGGTGGAGGCATCTGCCGTTGCGCCATCTGCTCCTGCTGGCGCACCTTAGACCACGGCTTGCCTTGACTGCCGCCTTTCCTATTCTGCATCGGAGCAGGCTGCATACCGCCCTGGCCGCCCTGCCGTCGTTGCGCCATTGCCCTCAAAAGAAAACTTTGGGGGGACCTATTTCCGATAAACGCCATTATGCTGCTTCCTGTTCTAGTGTTTGAGGGAGAAACTTACAGTCCTCTTTATCCATTTGGTAGACAATGTAGTCCACCCCATCATCATACGCTTCGGGCAATCGTCCAATCTCCCGAAATCCAATATGCTTGTTAAATTTAATCGCCTTCTTATTGTTTGAAGGAGTTAGCCCAAAAATCTTTTTCCTCTTAGACACTTCAAAGATATAAGAGGCAACTTCGTGCATAAAGCCGTGGCGAATAGCCCACGGGTTTTTAATAGCTATATGTGTCTGGCAGGAATTAACTGTCCACTGGTCCATTACACAAACGGCTAGAACCTTTCCTGTATCTTCATCAAGAGCGAGAATCCCCCTCGTGTCGTCACAAAATATAGGGTCCAGGTTTTCTTTCACCCACCCTACATACTCAGGGGTAAGTGGTGAAAAAATAACATTCACAATAAGCCCCCCGTATCCCACATCACATCAGCCCCGCCATACTGTGTAAGAAAACCAGATCTCCCGCGAACAGCTAGAGCCAAGTATCGGCCCATGCCCTTCGCCCCCAGAGCTCTAGTAGTAACTATATTTTCATCAGACCAGTACCCGAAATCCCATAGTGCGTCATCCCACAAGGAGGAAGGAGGAGTAGGGGGTGATGTAAGAGTACCCCCTATAAACTCGCTTATATCAAAGTCATAGCGGGCCTGCACTGAGTAACTAGGAACCCCGCTTGACATAAATAGAGGGCGAACTAATTGCATACGCTTAAAGGCAGCAGGAGAGCCCATACCTTGATAGGAGCCTAAAAAGCTCCAGTCAATCTCTGTAGTATCATACTCTGAGGTACTCGGATTCCAAACGGGGTCTGTATATCCTGACTGTATCCAGATTCCCCCGGTACGATCCCCAAAATACAGCTCACGGTCATAAACCGCAGAGCATAGGGCGGGCACATCTCGGGTCATTGCCCACGCCTTAGTCGAGAGGTTCATAACAAACTGAAGATTGTACGTAACCTCGGGGGAGGTAACTATTAGTAAATTCTCTTTCGGGAAGAGAGTAATGTGCCATCCGTCGAATGTGCTATACGAATTGAGTGTATTACGAATTAAGCGAGCAATATTGTAAGTAAGGTAGGCCGTATTCTCCCCTATATCCGCGCCCCTTAGAAGTTTAGTTACTGACACTAAACCGCCAGCGCAAAGAAGAAGAAACTCACCGCCAAAATTTGAGCCGATACGTCGGCCTGCTGGTAGCTCACCAACATACCAATTTCCAACCGCGCTAAAGCTCGTAACCTCTGATGGATCAATGCCGTTATAGACCAGGAGGTCTCCTGAGTCACCTACGGCCAGAAGGTAGTCGTCTACCCCATTGCCGCCATCAATCGTCCAATTGTATAGAGCGCGTAGGTTGCCACCATGAGTGAACTTAGTACCAAACTCAAAGGGCACACTCGCCCCCGAGAAGGCCCCTGCTGCCGTGTAATAAGCTCGTCCCGTATTTTTCTCCGTAAACCAAAGCCGTTGCTTATACTCACAGACATGGACTAAGCTTGCGTCCCCATTGATCGGGCCTGCCGCGCCTGTGGGGTCACTGTCCATACCCCCCTCTACCCAGCCGCCAGACGCGCTGTAACGGATATAGCCATTTACCTCATCACAAACGAGCAAATGATTGCCTGAAGCGTTGGAGTAAAAAGCATAAGAGCAAGTTCCAGCTTGTCCAGTAGGGGTGGGCCATGCGTATTGCACTTCCCCCTCTTCACCTGACCCTGGAAGGCTAGTAGCGTCTATCTCGCCGCCCTCAGTAATGTCGTATATACCTTCAAGTGTCGCGGCAAAGATTTTTGTGTTCTCTATACCATCAGGAAACTCCATGATAGTACGGACTTCGTTATTGTCATCAATATCAGCGAAATATGTGTACCCGCGTCTTATCTCCATCCCATACTCTTTAGGGATGATGTTGTACGCAAAGATGCACTCTTTCGGGTCCATCTCGTAAAGAGTTTTGTTTGACTGAATCCCGAGCACAGGAGCAACTGCAACAGTGGACGTTATCGTCTGTTGCTGAGAAGGCCCGCCGGAATTAAAGCTCGGGTATGTACTGGAAGCTGGTAGCATTACGATCCATAATTAGTGTCGGGTAAATTACTCCAACTATTCAGGTAGGGATACCGGCGTAAATTACCAGAAACATTTAGAACTGGTGCGGCAGTATCACTGGAACAGGCGGCAGCAAAGGCCCTGTTAAACGCCCCTTCCGCCTTAGTTGTATCAAACCCCCGCGCCTCAAAAAACTTCAGCTTCAAAAAAGAGATGACTAATGGAGGGTCGTACTGCACAATATCGGAACCTACCTGCACATGATCCTGGTAAGGAGTCTCTGTATCCACAGTAGACTCAACCCATCCCCGCGACATATATTCAAACTGAATTGTGAGGCCATCGGGCGGCGGAGAAGGGAACATATACATCTTGCCCTCCCGCTTACGGAAAGACGCATAGATAGTGGAATTAGCCAGTTGACGGCCCTCTAAATACTCCCAATCCTGGGGGCTAAGAGAGCCGTAAATAGGTAGCCGATTAGTCTGGTCCCACTGAGTCTGGTCGATCATGTGGTCAAAATCAGCAGGGAGGTCGTAAACCCCTGTGGGGCTAGCGTCTGGGCCTGAATCAGTTAGGAATGAGTGAATTTTTTGGAGCTGCTGCCACTGATTCATCCTGAGAAGTTCTTGGCCCGCTGTATCCAGCATATAAGTAAGCTGCTGAAGTGCCGCATCATTAGAGGTATAGGCAGATTCGTTAGCCCCTAGCCCTACTTCTACGGAAACCCGATCAATAAGCTGATTCGCAGACTGAAATCTCTCAAAATCAGCCATCTTCCTCTACCGTTGCTTTGGCCTTTTTCGAGGGCTTATTTGCCTTTGCCAGATCCGCGATTAGCTCCGCGTTTACCCGTTTAAGCTCCTCAATATCAGCCGCCATTTGCTCAATAGGGGCTGCGCCAGAGGCGGCCTCTAAAAAGGCTTTTGCCTTTCTCTGCAATGTGGCAACTCCCATGATGTTCATCGCCTTATTAGCGGGAAGATCAACAAGTTGCTCAACCGTATGGATATGAAAATACTTCATTTCCTCAACCTGAGATCGGGTCATAGCGGGCCATGCACTTAGAGGAGTGCCCTCTACAGTCTGGTCCTCTTGCGCCTCAAACTGTTTATACTGAACAGCAAACCGTTGCTTATCTCCAGGTCTTACGGGGCGTACAATAGTATCCCGACTTCCAGCCGCGTAAATATTGATATACGCTACATCCCGGTAAATAGGTCGGCCTGCTATCGTGGAAGCTACTTTATCTTGCTCAGGCTCATACGAAAAAACAACCTTGAGGTGCTTATCAGCTTCTGCGCTCCAGCCGGTATTGGCAGCCGCCATATGGCGAGTCTCCCCCATTGCAAGCTCACTAAAACCTTCTGTATCTAATTCAGTCATTATTTTTCTCCAGGGTATGACAAGTTAATGAGGCTTTTTGCCTCGGCTACGTTGGCTCGCCTGTATGGCGCGGCCTTGTTTCTCTGCTTGGGCGCGGGTGGGGTAGACCTTACCTTTGGTCCCGTACTTAAACCCGCCTTTTACTTTTTTACTGGCATGACTACTCCCCTTCTTTAGTAAACCTATCAAGCGTAATATCAGGAAGATCCTTTCCTGTCAGCTCATAAAATTTCTCCCACTCTTCCCACTCTTCCGCTGTCAAAACGGAACCAATCGGATACGCTTTATTATCGTCCATATCTCATCCCTAAGAAAGTGGTGAAGTGCCCCATGCTGAGTCGCCAATTTGGGCGGTTTCGCTTGTAACATTGTACACACTACTCCACCCCACGGACTTTACCAACTGCCCAGGAGTAGCCACTTGATCCGCAGTCTGCCATTGGCTGAGCCAATTAGGTAAAAATTCGGTTGCTGGGTTATAGAGCATATAGGCAGCGCCCGGAAAAGCGGCATCACCAATCGCTACTCTGGGAACATTAAAGCCAGCCCACAGAGCCCAGCTACTCTGTTCACCCATACCCGAGTAATACGAGGCGTTATCCAATACACCTGAAGAAAGGCCAATGCAGGTTCCCCCACAAGTCCCCGCCATATTTGGCCCAGTAGGGTCTAATGTGGGCGTGTATATCCGTAGAGGTCGATTACTCCCCTCGTCGTAATCAATGGGAGTTGCCATTACTGTCTCCTATGCAACGGGAACCTCGCCCCAAAGCCAGTCGCCAATTGCGATTGCGCCTCCAGTCCAGCCCGCGCAAACAACAGCCCCTGTTACCGAGTCAAACTCGTTTCCAGCTACAGGTGTAGCTACCGTAGTATCAGCCTCTGCAAATACGAGTGTGTCGTTAAAATCTGCGGTCACATAGTCCACCGTTAATAAATCAGTGGCTGCTAGTGTTACAGGAGAAGAGTAACGAGGATTGCTGTCGATCCCATTGCCAATTGGGCCAGATGGAACGGGGTCAATCGTGTCCTCGGGCCATGCCTGGGTATCAGGAACGCCGCCAGCAGTATTCGCACCAATAGCCGGTTGGCTAGAGGCGGCACTTACTCCTGACTTCAACTGTGGATCTGATGAGTCTCCACCATCTGCCGGAGCAACAATGGGAGAAACAGGTAAATTAGCCATACATCACCTTAAGTTATTTCATATATTTGGACATTATTACGGACCCATCCGTACTCATTATCCGCAAAAGCAGTAGTTCCAGATCTATAAGCCCCGCCACTATCGGTCAACTGACCAGCAGCACTTACTGAACAATCAGTTTCGGATGCAGCAACAGCTCCGTTAGCTTGGACGTACCGATAAGTGTACCCATCCACGCCTATGCATACCATATTCAGCTTAAAATCGGGGTGGGCATGAACAGCCCCTCCGTCTGTAGTAGTAAGAATACGCGAATCAAGGCCACCTGACCCAATCCGCCCTGTAATCGTTCCTATGTTCGCCATAATAACCTCCTATGACTACGTATCAATCATATCCGCTAAAAGCACAGCGTTACGCACCCATCCTCGCTCATTAGTCGAGAAGCCATCATCATCTGAAACTACATAAGCGCCGCCACCGTCACTCAACTCCCCCGCTGAGCTTACACTCGCATCAGTAACCCCGGCAGCGATAGTCTCATCAGCCTTGACATACCGATAGAAATATCCATCCTCGCCTATCTGCAATGTAGAGGGGTTTATTGTGAAGGGCACTAGAAGTGCGGGGTAATAACTAACCTTATACCGATGGTCAAAACTACCGGCCCCAATCGCCCCTTCAATAGTAGGTACTTGGTCTGCCATCATAAAATCCTTTAATTAAGAAGCCACTCCATCCAGTAAATAGACAGGACTCTGTACCCATCCACACTCGTTACCTGCGAAAGCAACACTCGAAACCGTATAGTGACCCAATGAGTCATCGGTCAACTGTCCGTCTGCATCAACAGAGCAGTTAGTCGTATCAGCAGCAATAGCTCCATCAGCCTGGACGAATCGGTAAGCATACCCATCCGTCCCTATTCCTGGCGTATTTAGAGCAAAATCCATTACTTCATCCATCCTATCCAAAGCCCGGCCTTCCCGCCATATGGTGGGATGCTGTCGAGCATCGGGGTTAATCGCTCCGATTACGCCTCCCGTAGAGATTACACTCGCCATAATAACCCTCCAATAAAACGGTGGGGAGGGTTTAACCTCCCCACCTAACGCCCGTCAGGAGATCATGCTCCGTTCAGACGACCCTGGAACATGCCGCCGCTGGTAGTCAAGTTTCCAGCCCAAGCTAGAATCTGTACTTCAGCGTCCTGGTTCGTTGCATATCGACGATTTGGCGAAAGCGGAACCATGTTGCGTTTTGCGTGTGGACGATAATGAATATAGTCCGTATTCAAGAAGTACGCTGTACTAGCTGTCGCTGCTCCACCGATACCTCCATCAAGAACCACATCAGCATCCATATACTTCAGACTTGGAAAGCCGAGGCCCGCCGAGTCAGCAGATGTGAACCGCTGGAATGCTTGTAGACTCTCGACGTAGAACTTCCAGATGTTGTTGTCTACCATGATTAAATCAGGTCGGTCATTACCCCGAACCAGACTCGACCATGCCGTATTAAACAACTCGTCGATGTTAGCCGAAGTTGCAGTAGTGGTATCTACATAAGACTTCCAAAACTCACCAACAGCAGCGGTGCGGTCAATACCACCGTATGTGTTAGTCGCAGAAATTGCCTTATCCAGACCATCAAGCTCTTTGTTTGATGACCCAGTACCATCTGAGTACAAACCCACAGAGATTTGGTTAGCCATCGTTGCTTCAGCCACAGATAAACGAGCGTCCATAAGGTCGATCATCTTCTCTTTGCCTGCGTTCTGGAGCATCTCCAGACCAGACATTACGACTGGTGCAGCGGCTTGACATATATCGTATTCAGCGGCTGAGATAACGTCACTTACACCAACGGGTAGGATGTCATATCCTGAATACCAACCGAAGTTCGCGTTTTCCGCGAAGCTCAGTTCCTGAAGAATCTTACTACCGCCAGAAAAGGTTTTCATGTTGCCCTTTTCCGACAGTCTCTTCAGAATAGCGTTGTTGTCTGTTACGTTATCAGCAACCTTCTTACTACGATTTTCAATCGTTGTAGCGAGTATATCGCTGATATTGGCGAATGCCATCTTTGTTCCCCATAATAAAAGTTAAAAAATTACGCTTGCTCCTTGCATGAGCCCATAGGCTTGCGTATTTCTGAACTTGGGGAACTCTCGGGAAGCCCGTGGGAGTCCTAGCTCTTTTGAAGCTGTCTAGCGGAATATATCACGGGGGAAAGTGGAGATGCAACCCTTAGTTGCCATAGGGATTACTCAGGGAGTCGAGGCCACTCCAGAGGTCATTTACCTCTCGCTGGAGAACCTCTATCTTTGAGACTGCTCCCTCGTTCTTTTCTGTAATAAGCTCAGCGGTCTTTACCGTAGTCTGCATCTCTATTACAGCAAGATCCAGCTCTGTCACCTTGTCCTGAATGAGCAGTAATTTCTGCTGTTGCTCAATAATAGTCTCAAGATTAGTAGCCAGGGTAGCTAAATTCCCCTGTAAACCAGCCACATCATTGTTCTTGAGCTCTTGTTCCATCAATGCAAGTCGCTCAGAAAGGGGCTCAATATCTGGGATTGACTGTGCCTCTACCCCTTCAAGACGGGAGTAGAGGGTGCTGGCGGTCCAGATAGTGCCCCCAATAGTGCTGACAATAGTCAAAAGCAGGGCTATGTAAACCCCTTTGAACTGGAGCCCTCCGACTGTAATGTTGGATTCTTCAAGGCTCAATGTTGTCACCTTCACAGATCCCCTGGTAGAAGCAGGCAAATCCAGTAGCGGTTGGGCCCATGCTGTGCCCCACAGCAGAAGCAATAAAATTATTACCCGCATTGTTCACCCGTTAATTATTAGTTCATCTTTCCTCAAATGCAGCCCAAGTAGCAGCAATGTCATCTGCAACAGTATTCCCAGCAGCTCCACCAGAAGCCTCTCGCCCTGAAGGTGCTCCCGATTTAATGCTGCTTGCTGCTTTCTTACGGCGGGCAGCTCCATTAGCTGCTCCTGTACCGGGCCTTCCGGCCAATATACCCTGAATATCAGGGTTTGAACGGACAGCTTCATTGTATGACTGTTCCAGGGTCATCGTCTGGCCTCTCTCCGCGTTCGACTGGAGTAAGTAGACCATGTGGTCCCTCACATCCTCAAAAAACTCATTTTTAGGATCAGCGGCAAAAGCCTCAATAGTGCTGTTAGCCTGCGCCATTTGCTGCTGTGAAGCCTGCCCATTTTGGGCATCGGCATACATATTTGTAGCCATTGCTACACGCTGATCGACCATGTGGTTAATGGTTTCAGGGGTTATTCCTTCCGGCTCCTCACCAACCAACATTTGGTCTAGCAACTGCACATCCACCCCATACTCGGTCATAATATTATGGACAACCTGTACTTTTTGTGCGGGAGAGCCAATACGCAGGGCCGCAGCCGTTTGCATAAGGGCACTAACAGCGTTTAAGGGAGTGGTATTTTCGGAGTTAAGAAGAGCTACATAGGGCTGAACAACCTCGGCAAAGTCGTTTGTAAAGCCCCGCGCATTAGCACTTTCCTGTAGCGCTTGGGTTACGTCTTTTTCCCTGCGCTGGATTTCTTCACGAGCAGTAGCAGGGATTTTATCCCATTCTTCACGCGCAGAAGCCTTCCAAGAAACTGGAGGCTTGATGTTGCTAGTTTCTGCAACCACTTCAGACTCGTCTGATACTTCTGATTCAGAAACTTCTTCAGCCTCTGGAACTTCGTCAATGCCTTCGGCCTCTTCTTGGACTTCGGCTTCGATTTGGGCTTCGATTTCGACTTCGGTTTCTTGCTCACTTTGACCTTCTCCTGTTTCATCAGTGCCCTCTACCTCATCAAAGGCAGCGGCTAAGTCGTCCGACATACTATTTTCCTGGGCCATCAGTATTCCCCTGTATTTTGGTATATTGCTTTTCTTATTGATTCAATTCGATCAGGATGCCCTGGCTTAAAAACCTTTTCGGCCTCTTTACGGTTTATTTCCCCCTGATTACCCCAGTCGCGCACATTTATAACATTGTGCCTTTTATTATGGGCGCGTAAAGCACTACGCGAACCAATGACCTTTCCATTTACGGGGGAAACGAAAGGCTCAATATCAGGGAGAACATTAGCGGGTAGCCCATACTTAACGCGCCCAATATGCTCGTCATACTCATTAGCCGCGATTAACTTATAGCAGCTCTTGCATTGAATCCAGCGAGTTCTACTCATCGCTTATGTCCTTACGCATTAGTTCACCGTAAGAACGAATAGCCTCTTTGCCTTCTTCGACAGCTAGATCAATCTGGCCTTCAGCTTGGGCTTGCCCTATAGCCGCCTCGCCTTGAGCAACCTCTTCCTCCATATTGATGGAGCCTGTCATAATAATCTTTTGCATATCTTGTTTGAAATCTTCCTGCATACGCTGCATATCTGTAGCGTGTTTAGTTTGGATCTCTTCTAGCTTATTCTGATGTTTGAGTTGCTCTTCCTGCATCTTAGCCTGGGCTGATTGCTGCTCCATCTGCATTTCCATCTGAGCTTGCTGCATCGCCGGATCGGGCTGTTCTTCTTGAGGAGCACTTTGCGCTTTCATAAGCTGCTCAAGAGCTTTATCAATGACCCCCTCTATCTCATTGCTGCCCTTAAAGCCAGCCAAGCCCCATTTAAGTAGCTGCATTAAGACCGGACCTGCTTCGGGTGCTTCTTTAATTAAAGAAGTTCCCGATTGTAAGAACATACTTAGCCCGTTTAGATACTCAGTGCGCTCAGCTTTTAGCTGTGCAAAATCAACCATTGCTACACTCTCTGGACGCACTTCAATACGCCAGTGTAGAAAATCGGGATCTTTTATAAGCTCAATTGCTGGGCCCACCATGTCTGCATCAGGCGTATACATAATGTTCGACTGAAGAACAATTTGTTCTGGATCAAAATGCTTGGAGATAACTTCAGCTTTAAGCCGCATTAAGTCGGAAGCAAAGATAGCAAACATATCTTGGAAAGCCTGGATGCGAACACTACCAAACTTAGCTTTTAGTTTATCGCTTGCTGCTGACGTATACTGGTCGGTGGACCCGCGCATAATATCGCTTAGCCCTGTTATCTCATGGAGTAGCTGGATGCTGTCATTACGCAGCTCTACAAGATGGCTCAAAACCCCTACAACATTCTCAACCGGATACCAGTCAACAACACCCTTTAGCCCACCTTTTTCGGCAAGCATGGCCCAGTTTTCTACAGGGATGAGGTCGCTTTCATGCCCCTCTTTTAACATACGCTGAAGTTCGCCAATGTTTTTATCATAAACACCAACAACTTTAACGGCGCGAGTTATATTACCGATACGCGATTCAAGCGTATCAATTTCGTTATATAAATCCTGCGCCATGCAATAGTCCGGTTTAGGTACAAATAGACTTGTCGTTACGTTTGCCGCCATTGGCTGTGGAGCAGGATAAAACCCATCAAGTTCGAGAGGATCTTCTTGTTCGTCGCATAAAGTTTCAACACCGGAAGTCCACCAATAAACCTTATTAGGCGACTCGCACCAAATCTCCCAGACTTCAGCTTCCTCTGTAGCTGAAGCAAGGTTTGGATTCTCGTCATTTCCACCTGTATTTACTTCGCGCCGTTTGTATTGAGCCTGCTCTGCAATTTCTTCACCGAATCTAGCCGCCATAGCCTTCTTGTCAAAGTAACTACGGAAAGCCATCCAGCGTAAGTCGCCCCAAACCCGAGTCCAAGACCATAAGAAGTCGCGCCAATGCACATAGTCAATAGGAGCACTTTCCCACTCAATGCCCACTTCCACTTGCTGCTCTTCGCCTTCCTCGTTTATTATCGTTTCCATCCGAGGCTCGTACTCATAGCGCACACGCGCTGTACCAAGACCAGGAATCAGTCGATCATCAAGTGCGTTGCGTAAAACTGGCTGAATCCCCTCACCCGGGTCTTCAACCGAATTATTTAGCATACGATTTAGTATTTCACTCGCAACGCGGGCTTGGTCATCGTCAGAATCGGCATGACGACGAGAAACATCAACTTTTGGTACACGGCCAAAGAGCATTGACCGGATTGTTGTTATATTGGAATGAAAAAAGTTTAGTTTGTAGGAATTATAGTCGTCAGAAATATACTGAACTTCATTTCTGCGGTCATCAAGAAACCGAGAGACTACCCGATCACCTTGCTCATGGAACCTCTTGAGCATCTTTTTAGCTGCGGAAATTTCACGGCCCCATTTCTGGGCGGCACTCTCATGTCGTGCCTCGTCTATATCATATGCGGCTTCGGCCATAACCTGATCCTACCCTATTTTCGCGTTCATCAAATAATTCTCTTAGCTTATAGGGAGTTTTTGGCCCCATAACACTCGGGAGGTTAATCTCCTCTGAATTGGCCCTCACTATACGCTCTTTAGCAACTAGGGCAAGATAGCGAAATGCGTCTGCCCCGTGTGAGCTCCAGTCATGGAGTGGGCGATTGCTAAAAGATTTCTTGTCCTCGTCGTATGCGCGGCGATAAGCCCTTAGAGCCTCAATGCCATCGCTGCATTTCTCTTCATCGAACCAACAGTGGTTCATCACCAATCGCGCAGCGTCAATCCCTTGCTGAACCTTGAGGTTGGGTGCAATAGTAATGGGGAACCCCGCATCTCTGAACTGCTCGGCAGTTGAGCGTCCGGTTTGGAGGGTTTTGGCTCGGGCATCGTGGGGGAGCCAGATTCGCTCGAATTTGTACCCGGTGAACGAGAGGTGGTTGAAGTAGTGTTCGAGTGGCTGGGAGTGGTTTTCATAGTAGTCTATTATGGCGAGCCCATCAGGCCGATCCTGCCAGAACCAGAAGGCAGTTGAGTCGGTGTAACCCAGGTCACACGCTACATGAACCGGGAATTCTTTGTCGTACAGCGTATCTTTGGTGATTTGCCCACGCTCTTCAAGCATTGTAATGCTTTTGGCGTAATATGTGCCCATAACAGCAGCATCAAACGAGCACTCGAACTCTTGCTCGTACTCGTCCTCAGTCATCTGCGCCTTCATCTCGCCAAGCGTAAATTCGTCCAAAATCTTGGTTTTTGAGGCTTTGAGGGTAAAGTTGAACCAGTTTGGCTCAACTAAACTGCGCTGATAGACCTTATAAAAATGATTTCGCCCTTTGGGGGTTCCAATAAACACCGCCCATCCATTTCGGTCTGCGAGAGTGGGGAGGACAACCTGCCCCCAAAGGCTTGGTCTACAATCTCCAAACTCATCAAGAACAGCGCCGTCAAAATAAACACCTCGCAGAGCGTCAGGATTATCCGCACCGTAAAGTGCAATTTTTGCTCCATTGAAAAGTTCCACCGAGAGTTCTGCTTCTCTGGTCTTGACAATGGCATCCCTCCCATACTCCTTCAGGTATTGCCACGCAATTTCCTTTGCTTGGCGATAATAAGGCGCAATATAGGCGTATCGGGCGCTTTTCTTCTCCGTATAAGAGGCTCTCTCAAGCAGCTCATTGACACAGGCAACTGTCTTGCCTGCTCGCCTATGTGCTACCCCACACGCAAACCGCTGGTTGCGCTGGTGGAACGGAATAAACTGTTCGCGGGGCTCATACGAAAAAACAATATCATTCGTCATTCGTAGGCCGTTTTACCCGCCGTTTTGCCTGTATTGCCGCCTGTTGCTGCTTCAGTAATTGCTGGAGTCTGGCTTTTTGGGCCAAAGTTGCGGGGGAACCCCCCGAAAGTGGACTTTTAGGCATTCGTAAAGGGCCTTCTGCCATTATTTCGACTTCCCTGTGAATTTCTCAAAAGATCGCATAGCACCTAAGCCCAACAGCCCAAATACCAGCTCGTTCAAATTATCAACGGGCAATTGTGGCCCTGGTTCGCCTGTCGCCCACTGCAAAATCGGA
>Ga0098034_1000235_pt1 | contig 26884 bp, 39 predicted proteins | sample 2_EtaG_FD_77062 | JGI IMG/M metagenome (GOLD analysis project Ga0098034, IMG submission 77062) | Marine viral communities from the Subarctic Pacific Ocean - 2_ETSP_OMZ_AT15125 metaG | ecosystem: Environmental > Aquatic > Marine > Oceanic | place: Pacific Ocean | collected 2015-01-07
CACCAAGAATACCAGTTATTTGAACCTGATTAACATTCACAAGATCTGGTCTATCTTTAATTGTTATTTCCATATCCTGAGATAGTCCATAACAAAGACCTCTGGAAGTCATAGCAAAACAATCACGAGTTCCAGAAGCAACCGGAAGTATAGGTACTCTTGCATTAGCAGCAAACTTAATTAAATTAAGTCCGGCAGCTTGAACCATTGATCCTTTATCTACAACAAAATTCCTTGAGAAATCACCGCTGATTAATTCTGTTTCTTTCATCAATGCAGTATGCTCATCACCAGTAATTGCAAATACCATTGCTTCCTCTATGTCGTTTCCAACATCAGCATCTATCCAATTTTGATGAATAGTTAAAAGGTTATCATAAGTAAGTCCACCAGTTGCAGTAACAGTAAATGCACCATCATTAGAAAAAGTAACATCTGTTTCAAAATCTCTTCCAGTTGAAACAGTAGCAAAGGGTGCATCAACACCAACTTTGTCAAAAACTCTTTCCATAGCTTTAATACAAGCTATAGCATATTCACTCTGAGGTTTAATAAGAACAGCAAGAGCATCCATCTTATCAATAGGAAGTGTAACAGCAAATCTACGCCTTGTAATCTTCCTTCTAAGATGATCAATATCATCAAAAACTGTTGCTTGTACTCTACCAGATACTTCTCGTGCTTCCACATCACCCAATCCATCATAAGCAAACACATCCCCAATCATAGGTTTTACCTGTACGAATGGGCGTAATCTTGCTCTGATCTGCTGAGACTCATGCCTCAACTGATCGCTGAATTGGATGATAAGGGCTTTATCAATATTATCATTAGCCATAATATAGTCTCCAATTTAAAATTAAAAAATTAAACAAACCAGAAACTATACCCGACTTAGTAACATCGGAAGTGCCCTAACCTTTATGGCGGTTTAAACCAGATAGTTTGACTATCAACATCGGACTGTTTCCAGATACCCGATATTTTACATTGATAATTTTCCTATTTCTGCATATATTTCTGTTATCTTTTCATTAACTTCTTTATGCTTTGGATGGAAAGCATCAGCTCTTGCTGGATCTTTCATAAGTGCTCTGCCTTTTTCTCTAAGTGCATCAACCCCATCAGCCCCACCCTTACGAAGATTATTATCGTTGATACTATCTTCATCAATATATTTACTCTTAATCTTATCAAGAACAGCCCCCATTATAACTAAAGACTCATTACTCAAATTCTGAACAGCCTCTTCCATTCCTTCTGGAGTATTTTCTGCAAGTAAAGTTTTACCAGAAGCTAAAACTTCATCTACTCTTTCACCTAAAATTTTTGTACTAAGTTCTGCAAAAGCTGCATCCTGTACCTCTCCTTGTGATGCTGCCATTTCTTTCATAAGAGCATCAAAACCTACTTGAAGTTTTGTAGCAGCTTTATCTGATAATTCAGATTCATGAAAAAGTTCTTTAACCCTAGACTCAAATTGTTCATTCCTTTCTTGTCCTTCTGGAATATCAAATGTATAATCTTCAGCTTTTTCAGGCATCCCAGCTGCAATATTAAAAGCAAGCCTATCTTCATCAGTAGTGTTTTCATCTGGAAAATTAATTTTATTTTTTCCAATTAAACCTTGAGCACCATCGAGTTTCTTAAATACATCATCTAAAGATGTTACATCTTTTAAATATGGTTTATCTTTGTAAGCCTCTGGAATAGCAAAATCACCAGTTTCTACTGATGGTTCAGCAGTTGTATGTGCTGGAACAGTTGTTGCTTCACTTGTTTGATGCTGCATAGTTGTTCCACCACTAACTTCACTAATGCTTTCTTCTCCCATAATCTGCCCCTCCTTACTTAAATTCTATTTTTTTTAAATGTTTGTCCGAAATATGTTTACGCATATCTAAATATACACTTCTACGAGCCTCTAAATAAAATGTTGTTTTATCATTCACCTCCCCTGTCTCTGGATTTAAAGTAATAGAATCTTTATACAATCCTAAAAGGTTTAAATAATACTTAAAAAAAGATCTTCCATTTTCAGTAGCAGCAATTTCATCATGCATTGCTTTTATTTTAGCTCTTTGTTCTTTTTCTACTTTAATTCGTTTTGCTTCTATAACTGCTTTTTCTTGTGGTGTTTTTAACTTCATACATTTTGATTAGCATTAGCAGCTGTTGCTTGAGCTTGAGCTAAATTCCTAGCAATCTCTGAACCCTCTCTTGCTGTTTCTACTTCCTGTTGTTTTTGTATAGCTTCATTTCTATTTGTTCTTAATTCTTCTACAATATCTAAACCCCTTATCATTTCTTTAGATGCCCCTGTTAATTCTGAAGTTCTTCTAATAAGAGCATCTATATCTATATTGTCAACTGCTTCTTGATTCAAAGGTACAGTAGCATTAAGCACTTCCAACATTGCTAAATTGCCCTGAACTTCTTCAGCTTGAATAGCTCTCTCAGCTGGAGAAAGATATTTAATTTTAAATACTTCTTCACCTCGTTCTGCTTTCTTTAATATTTCATCAGGAATAATTATAGGTTCAATTCCTTTTGCAAGTAAAGCTGCTTCTTCTTCTGATCCACTAACAACTCCTAATCTATTAGCATCAGTAAGAATACTTACTGTTCTTTCAATAAGATTATTAAACAATTCTGCTTTCTTTCTTGTAAAAAGAGATCCCAAAGATTGGCCACGAAGCTCATTACGGATTTGAGCTTCACCAAGAGTCATGCGAGTTTCGTTATTTAAATCAAGAAGTCTATCAATCATAAAATGATTAGAGATTGATTCCGTAAGTTTATCAATCATTATCATCAAAGGTTGAAGATCTCCAACAGTTGAGATTTCAGTTATAGGTTTTGCAATCCCTGTTCTATTTGCAATATTAAAAACATTAATAGCCCCGGCACTTGTATTAATAGTTGTAGTACCAAGATCACCATCAGCTAATATTGCTAATGGAGGATCTGCAAGTTTTTCAGCAGCAACTGTTACTGCTTCCCATATTACATTAAGTTCTATTATATCCGGGAGAGCAGCCATTCCTAAAGACCTACCTTGAACTTCTCCCATTGCTTTACGCAACCGAGTAACAAGAACAGGCATTTCATCAAATCCACTCTCTCTTAATATCTTCTCTCCTCTTTCTTCAAAATGAATCGAAGCAATAGGCATACTCTTAACACCAAACTTTGTTCGACTTCCTTCTATTCGAGGTTCAATAGCATGGATTACTGTAGCTACATCTGTTTCTTGACCATTATTAAACTTTTCCCGATTCGTAACACCTAAATTTTCTAATCCATATTCAAGAACCATTTGCCTAATAGTCATAGGCTTTTCTGAAATTATTGTATCTACAAAATGGTTTTCATCTTCATCAATATGCATCATCTTAACATCCCACGCAACATATCGAATTGGAAGTGCACTTTTCTTTTTAGTCTTAAAAATCCCTAAACCAACCGTACCAAATACAACATCATCAAGACTGAGTTCTGTTAAAGCAACAGATAATCCTGACCGAGAATCATCCATTATTGTATGTGCTTCTTCAGTAATGAAACGCATATACTCTCTATTTTCTTCATTATCCTCTAATCCTCTTGCGAGAATCAATTCAAATGATTGTGAAGCACTAGGCCATAACTGTCCGAGTATAGAAGAAGCTGCTGTCTCAGCTGATTTTGCAGCGGTATTATCAAAAAGTTCTCTAGAAAGAAATGCCCCTTGCTGATTAACCTCAGTAAAATTCTGCTTTCGGTTATTAATAAACTCCCCCAATAACTGATAGTGAGGAAGCCAAGGTTCTTTTCTTTTCTTTAAAACTTCAAGTTTAGCCTTTATTGCACCAACTTTTGTAAGCTCTATTCCATCTGCCATTATTTTTGTATAGCTTCACCAGCAAAATAAAATGCTATGAAGCCCATTATTAATCCAGTTAACCAACTATAAATTACATCAGGAGCAATTTCTCCGGGTTTTAAACCTACATGATTCATAAGAACATATCCAAAACATGCCATAAAGAAAATAGCTATAGCTGCCCTAAAATAAACCCTTATTAATTCTGCTTGATTTATCATTTATATCTTTCTGGTTTATCCCAAATAATAAGTCTTTGTGTTTTAGGATCAAGAGTATAAAATTTACCTTCTTTAGGAACAAGAACATTAAATTCTAAAGATCTATTAAGTATCTCTTTATGTTCTTCAACTGTAGGATAGAGTTTTATAAACACTCCTACAAAAGTAACCAGTAAACCTACAGCAATAGAAGTAAATAATACTTTTTTAAACATTACTCTATTGTTCCACCGATATTACTTGTTAAGATCCATGTAGATCCTGACCATTCAAAGGTTACTGCATCCCCAGCATCATTTAAAATTACATCCGTTCCACCAACATAATTATCTGGAGCAACTTTCAGCCCATCAGTTTCAAGATCAGAAGCAAGTACAATTCTTTTCTGTTGTCCATCAGTACCACCATCGGGAATAAAAAGCCAATCAGCAGATTCCCCTGTAGCATCAGTAATAGCGTAAGTAGTAAAATTAGCAAGTGTTACTGTGCCTGATCCAACAAGTCCTGAACTTAAAGTATAAACATCTGTTCCAATTTTAAAGCCACCTGTACTTGAAAAATCAATTCTTGCTACATCAATCTTTTTATCCTTCTTTGCTGAAGCATCATATACAGGAACAAAATCATTTCCACCAGATACTGCTCCTGTAAGTTCATCAAGTTTATCTATAGGGATATTTGTAATGGTATCCCCTCTTGCAAACACATGAGTAACAGAACTAAGTATAACTGTTCCTGTTATCAATCCGGCTAATAATAACTTTTTAAACATCTTTCTTTTCCTCCAATAAAGCTATATAAAATTAATTTATACTAAAATTTTCTTTCGACCAACATTAGCCTCTTCCTGTACCCCTCTCGCACCAGTTTTCTTTAATGATATCAAAGCTGCTCGCCTACCTTTAGACAAATCCTTCTTCTTTTCAGGTTCAGGTTCAGGTTCAGGTGGTGGCGGTGGCGGTGGCGGTGGCGGTGGTGGTAGCGGTGGTGGCTTTCGTGGCTCTGGACTAAACCATCTTGACATACTATGTTACCCACATATATTTACTGTACTTGATAAATTAACTGCCTCATCACTTTTTTGTAATCTTCTTGTAGTTTTAAAAGGACTTCTCCCTGTAATTTTTTTAAGTCTAACCGCCTTATTCACGATATTAGAAGCTACTGGATATGCGAATGTCAAGATAAAAGCATCCCATAAATCAGGAGATCTTCCTAATATCTTCTTAATGTCTTTCTTAGGCGGTATTTGTATCAATCCATTAGTTGTTTCTTTATAATTCGGGATAGAAGCCATATCTACTTCTAACTCATCATTATCAGGAATAGAAACAGCTTCTGACTCTATCCAATCTCTTGCGAGTATATGCATTTCTGCTCTTTTGTTGGCATACTTATCGTTTTCTATTGCACCTTCATTAAAGAATACTCCTCGAATAATATCGCCAAAACCATCCTGAACTAAAATATCAATAACTCCATAACCCTTCGCAACATCTATAAAAACTTTATTAACCTTCTGTTTTTCAATCATTCTTGCTAACCGAGCAGCAACTGTTGTTTGCCTAATAATCCCTTCTGTCTTTGGATCAAATATAGTAAATGGATAAACGCATCTTCCTCTACGAGGCATAACTACTGTTCGATCCATCTCTCTTCCCATGTCTACACCTAAAACAAGAGGGGCTGTTGCATTATCAAATTTAGCTTTTCTTGCTTTAATAATTGAATCACCATTAACAAGACTTGTTCCACTTGTAACAAAAGCATCCTGTACAGTCATAGGATACTCTTGCCTGAATTTCCATTCTGTTCCAAATTCTTCTATCTTTATTCTACGCCAATAAATCTGCTCAGCATCAAGTCTAAAAGACTCTTTAAGAATTACCTCTTCTTCTGTATATGTAAAATTATCATCTACTGGCCTTCTATATTCTTTCTGCCAAAACCAAGGAATAAAGACAAGCTCATAATCTCCCTCACCTCTCATCGCTGCCATACATTTGCGATGAAACATATTACCCATACCATTAGCTGTAGACTCCAGCAAGATCTCTGTATCAGCAACATCTGCTATAGATTGCATAATGCCTGTTTCGATCCCATCGGTATTCTCCCAAAAGCCAACCTCTGAACCATGAAAGTATTGAAGTGTTCCTCCCCGGCCTACATCTTCATTACCAGCTGTACCTGTAGTATACTCACTATCCAAGCGATCAAATTTTATTTGCTTGTTATTGTATACATCGGTATGAGGTTTGATGGCTTCCGGGCAATGATGCTGAAATCTGTCAACCATTGCAAAGAGTTTGTTGGTGGTTTGATATTCATGAGAGAGAATAAAAACTGCCTTGCCTCTATTCCTTGTACTGAGATGATACCCTCGTGCAGCAGCATAGGTACTCATGCCTTGCTGCCTACCTTTAAGTATTATGATTCTAACCCTACCTTTTTCTTTCTTCTGTTTCTCTATTCTAAAATGAAGATACTCTTGTGCCCTATTAAAAATAAAAGGTTGTATCTGTCCTGATTCTTTATTTTTAATTTTTAATACTACTTTAGAAAAGAAAGGAAGATTAGTTTGTAAAAGTTCATGAACTTTCTCTGGACTTGTCATTTATTATAGGTTTAATTTCTTCCCTAAGATTATTAAAAGCATCTGCTTCTTTTTTGTACCCTCTGTATTTTAACCATGCTCCACCACTAGTAGCAGCAAGAACTAAAGGTACACACCCACTTGTAGTTATTAAAATTAATGCACAACAAAATAATTTAACCATCGTCATCCTCCTCTTCTGATTCACCCTTAACAAATTCATAAACATTAGGATCGTATCCTAATAACATATAATCATTTTTGTATGCTTTTATTGCCTTATTAATAAATGCTCGTATAGGATGTATAACATGAGTTTCATTAGGCATAGCTTCACCCCGATACTCAATTCTCATGTCTATTTCTATTCTATAATATCTAAGATTATCATCTTTTTTTTGTTCAATATCTGCCATTATACAATAACTCTTATATTCATCAAATGTGGATTAAATTGTATTTTTGGTGTTCCTATTTCACAATTATTGTAACCAGCAACTTCTCCATATCCATTAGCTCCTTGTGTATATGTTTTTAACCATGATCCACACATCACCCCTCGTTTCTTCTTTGTTATTAATCTTCCATATCTATTAAACCCACTCGTTGAATATGGAATAGCTGGCATACTATGCCCATGCCCAATAATAACAACATCCACATCCCACTCCTTCAAGTATTGTTCGATTCTGTTTGCCTTGCCTCCCGGTGTTCTCCCGGCAATAGTAGAATGAGTAACAAACACATCAAACGAAACTTTCCAAGGATGCCTACTCTTTTCATTTCTGTTAATAAAAGAAAGTCGAACAACACCAGCATCATAAAGCCTCTTCACCGTAGGGTTCTTATACTTATCCGGGTTCATGATGGCTGTTTCAGATTGCCCTTTTACAGTATCATTAATATTAATATCGTTAAGATGAAGCCACATTTCGTAAGAAACATCTCTTTCGTAATGTTTAAATATGCTTCGTTCATGATTACCATCTATGATCCCGACAATTTTTTTCCTAATAGGATAGTATCGCCTATTAGTAGTCATTATTTGTTCGGTAATTATGTTATCAATACTGCCCTGTTTGTATCTTCTTGCTAGTGCCCTTGTATTCCAACGACCATCACCCTTTGGAATAAACTCTGCTTGATCACCCATCAGAACAGCATAAGCGTGATCATCATCTCTTATTTCATCTATCTTTTTCTGAAATGCATCCGTATCACTCCCAGCACTACCCTCATGAACATCCCCTAAACCATACAATGTAAACCATTCATCTATTCTTCGTTTGCATGGAATTGTTATCTGATTAAATTCCATAACAAGCTACGCTAGTAGCTGTTATCCTTCAATAGTAACTTCGGCATTTGCTTCCTCCATTTCTTTTATATAATCATCTGCTAGTTGTTCTTTTCTTTCTAAAAACTGATCATAGGTTTCTGATATTGTATGCTTCTCAATTTGTTGTTTGGGTTTGCCAAGAACCCTATCCTGAATATCCTTAATTGCCCATGTATCTCCCCTCGCTGCTTTCCGGGCAAGGCGTATATTCATAACCTCCGCATTTGTCAACCCCTCAAATTCTGCATCTCTCTCAAGAAAGACTTCTTTAGGTGTTCGTAAATACGGAAGCGATAAAGCAGCTAAAGGAAGATCTATAAGATTTTCCTTCTCCAACATCTGCCGGAGTTCTACTCGTGGTACTCCATTCTCCCACACTACAAAAGATTCATAACTTTTTTGTAAGTCGTTCATCTTAAAATTTCCATTAATATTTTACTGCCCACAAGCATAAGAATTATTACAACTGGTATATAAATATACATTTCCCAATCTTTTATCATTTCTTTCTCGATACGAAAGTATAAGATCTAACCCCGGAATACATTGTTCTTCTTTTTATCCAGCTAACTCCTAGACTCTCCATTGCCTCTAGAAATATTTTATCTGCCTCTTTTCTAGGAATAATCTTGTACTCACATAACCAATCATGAAGAACAGCAGCCTTTCCATGTCTCCCTATGCGTGGGATTAACCACCTGAGTCCACGAGGTATAGAAGCAAAATCGGTTTTAACCCCGACAGGCACATGAAAAGGTTCACCATCCTTCGCTATGTATTCAAGTGGTGCTGCCAATAAAAACCACTTCCCATCAATAGGTGCATTCATAAAAATTAACACCAGTTGTGATCTAAATCCCCAATCACTTGCGTTCATGACATTTATTGAAATTTCTTAAAAAATAATTGTTCCAATACTTCCCTTATTGCCTGAAGCTCTATTTTAATTAATGAAAGCTCAAGCTCTGCTTGTGCTAACCTTATTCTTAAAGAAACATTATCTTCATACTTATAAGTATAAACATATTTCTCTTCCGGGAGTTTCTTCGCTTCCCCCTTATCGGATGCTTCTGCAAAACTACACCCAAATAAAACCAAGAATATTAAATACTTTTTCATGCCATAAGTTCAGATAAGGCATCTTCCTTTGTTTCAGCTTTTGTTGCTACTACTTCCTTTGTAAAAGGAACTCTAACCTTATTAACCTTTTCTTCCTCTGGATCTGCTTTCCAAGATGATCCTGTTTCTTTTACCATATCTTGTTCTTCTGTTTCCTCTTCAGGCTTTGGAAATAGATCTGGATTAAGTGCCCGCAACCCACTTAATATCTTCCAATCCTTCCTCTTAGCATCCTGTACCTTTATAAAGTTATCAGGATCAGCCTCTGCCATCTGCACCGCTTCCCTGAGTTCCATAAGCGTTTCAAAGATTTCTGGTTCTACTGGTAACTCGTTTTCCTGTATGTAACTTAAAATAGTTGTCCTGTTCATCTGCCATAGAACTGCTTTCTGCTGAGCAACATCTCCAAATGCTACAACATTCATTATCTGGTGGGTTCTATAACTAACATAATCAGGATACTTCTTCTTTAACACTACATCCAAAATCTTATTCTTAATAACGGAGAGTGCTGAATCCATAGTCGGCATATTAATATCGAATTTGTAAGACTTCAGATTCAGCCTTTTCTCCCCCTCTCTAACAAAATACTGTCCGGCTACTGTAATTCTATATCCACTCTCTACACTCATCCCTACCTCCTTAAAAAATTAAAATTTTTTATTTGTTGTTTTCATGCCTAAAAACAATACACATTTTAAACAATAAGTCAAGTAGTTTTATGTATGCTAGTGGGTTCTAAAAATTTTATAAATTTTTATTCTAGTAAAGTATATATTCATATAATTGGAAAGGGCTTTTAAGGTTTGTGGTTTTTATGGTTGTACACACTAAGAGCTATGGATGCTTTTTTATAAAAGAAGGTTGTCGGCCAGCTGGGATGCCAGCCCCTTTAAAAACAGGGGGGTAGGGGCTTAAGTTTTGTGTTAATGAAAGTCATAGACTATACTGTTTATAAGATGCTTCATATGTTCAATCTAATTGTACAACACATGTCGCATCTTAGATACATTGCGATTGAACACACAACAATCGCTATCATTCATTCATAAGCTAAACACCTTGTCTATCTTTCTAACCTTTTTAACTTTTTAAGTTAAAAAGCTAAAAGTGAGAGGTGCTAAAAGTTAAGTGCTTATGTATCAATAGCTTACCAAGAATGATATATCATTTTGCCCTCACCTATCATTTACCTCTCACTTTGTAACTCTATTAGCCTCATAAGTTTAGATGCTATAATGAGAGGTAATCACGCTAAAAAGCTCTATACTTCTGTAAATGAAATATATTTGTGTGTTCTGTATTATCAATTCACAGATTATAACCTTATAAACATATAATACTTTTTTTTCATTTCACAATAATTTAATACCTTTTTACCTATTAACCTATCATTCTAGTCATAAAACCTTTCATTAGTTTAATTTAATGAATGAGCGGTAAATGAGCGGTCAACCGATAATGATATATCATTCTGAGCGTTTTAACTTAAAAACCTTAAAAACTAACCAACACCCCCTTACACATTTGCCCCTAAATATAACAACATTTAACAACGGTTTAACCTTTTTAACTTAAAAACAACAAAACATAAGGATAAATAAAGTTAAAACAAGTAAATTTTAACTTTTTTTAGTTAAAAACTCTTCAACTACAAAGCACATGGAAATGCTCGTTCCCTCGCACTTTGGTTTTAGTTAATGAACATCTCCAGTTGAGCAGAAATCACGCCAATCGCAAAAGCCTCTTGTCATGTTTCTGCTTGTTGTCCGGCTGGATTTATTTTGGTGCTATAACGGCAAACTCATCTATAGAAACCCTTTCGTTATTAATCCTTTGCCTTTTTGGACAAAATAAATCCACCTTCGTTATTATTATTATAGTCTTGCTTTTTCCAATTTCTAAGCCTTCCCTTTTTCTCACTTTTCATCTCACAACCATCTCCTTTTTAAAAAATTAAAGTCCAGCTAAAGCCAAAACTTTAATTTTTTAAAAAGGAGATAGAGATGAAAAGAGAGAAAAAGGAAAAGAAATTGGAAAAAGTAGCCTATAATAATCATTCTATTTTATATTGGGTTTTTACTAGTTATGCTTGTGGTGGTTTGGTTGTGAATAATTCTGGAACTATTATTGAATCTGCACCAATATTTAAATGGACTGTTGGTAAGCAGATTCATTCAGTTCTTAAATCTTTTGATTCTTTTGAAATTGTTTCGGATAAGGAGGTTATTGTGGAAACTAAAGTTGTTAATTTAAAGAATTATAGAAAATTATATGATGTGTATATTGGTAGAGGTAGTATTTGGGGTAATCCATTTATTATTGGTAAAGATGGTGATAGAAGTGAAGTTATTGAGAAGTATAGAATACATGCTATGAAGTTTACAAAACAACAATTATTAAGTTTAAAAGGTAAAACATTAGGTTGTTATTGTAAACCACTAGCATGTCATGGTGATATTTTGGTTAATTTAATTGAAAGGAGTGGAATATGAAGTATGTAAAAGTTTTAAAAGATTCTAATACTGGTACTATTCTGTATAAATCTGATAAACATTTTATGGTTAGTAATTCTACTTTCCATGAATCTAAAATGTTCTCTGATAAGAAAGAAGCTCTCAAACATTTTAGATTAACAATTAATAACACTTGGAAACAATGGAAAGAATGGAAAGCACAGAAAGATGTTAAAGATTCTCAACCTTCTATTCCTAATCATAAACTTACTTATACTCTTGAATCTCGTACGGATAATGAAGAACTTGCTCGATTTATAGCCTTAGATAAGAAAGCATATGCTAATGATGTTAATTATGAGTTTACATTACAACCTGAAGATAGGTGTAATGCCAATAAATTTGATGCTATGCTTAAACAGAGAATCCATTATGGAGACCAAGGGCATTTCGGTTGTATTAAGCGTGGCTATAAATCTCCAGAAAGCAAAGCTCATTTTATTACGGAATTGGATAAACTTATTGAAAAAGGAGAATACAAATGAGGACAATTATAGCTGGTTCAAGAAATATAAATAATTATACAACTGTTAGGTGTGCTATTGAAAATTCTGGTTTCACACCAACAGTTGTAATATCTGGTGGTGCTCGTGGTGTTGATAAATTTGGTGAAATGTACGCTAAATCCAGAGGTATTAAGTTAGAAATATATCCAGCTAATTGGAATAAGTTTGGTAAGAGTGCTGGATATAAAAGAAATTATCAGATGGCACAACTTTCTGATGCTCTAATAGCTATATGGGATGGTAAATCTAAAGGTACGGCACACATGATAAACCTAGCTAAATCTAAAAATCTTAAAATACATGTTTACCATGTGTATTAACAAAAAAGAAAAAATTAAAAACTGCCTAAAGGCGTAGTTTTTAATTTTTATCTTTTTTATTATATCATTTATTTCTGAAAGGAGGTTTTTTATGGGTTGTTAAGTTTTATTATTTTATTAACTTTTTTTATTTTAATTCTTGTTATGAAAGGAAGTATAGTTATGGGAAATTTGAATAGAGTTTTTCTAATGGGCAATATGACTCGTGAACCAGAATTAAAACAACTACCAGAAAAAGATACAGCGGTAGTTAACTTCGGTCTTGCCATGAACAGAACATGGTTAAGTGAAGATGGTGAACAAAAATCTGAAGTATGTTTCGTTGAAGTCGGAATGTTCGGCAAACGAGCAGAAACGATTTTTGCATACTTTTCTAAGGGTTCACCAATTTTCATTGAAGGTAGACTTCAACTCAACCAATGGATTTCACCTGAAGGACAGAAACGCAGTATGTTGAGAGTTGTTGCTACAGATTTCCAATTTGTCGGCAGAAAGAAAGAAGAAGAAACTGCTGATGAACCAACAAATGTTGTAGATACTGAAAAGACACTTGATGATACAGCAGAGTTACCTACAACTGCCAAAGAAGTTGCTCTTACTCAATAGTATTTTTGGGAAAGAGAGTATCTGGTGTTCATAATGAAGGATAAAAAGATTGTACCAGCCCTTCTACTCTCTTTCCTATTTATTTATTCATTCGGAGGATTTACAAATGAGTTTAATTAAATATTGCATTTGTTGTAATACACCATTGTTACATGATGAACAGCTTATATTATTTGGTGAAACAATATGTAAATCTTGTCTTGCTGATGAAGAAAGAGAAATGGCAAGACAAGAAGAATTACTTAAAAACATAGATGACAGTATTGACCTTGACAAAGAGGCTAACCAAGTTTTTTAACCTTCACATAGGAGGGCAAAATGGGTATGAAAGAGTTATTTGAAGAACTACTGATTATTTTATATGGATTAAGTTTATGTGTACTGACTATTATTGTAGTATACACAATAATAATCAAGTTTAATACATAGCCTTAATTTTTTAACCTTTACATAGGAGGGCATAATGAGTATTGAAAATGAAATAATTGATTTAATTAATTCAGAAATTGACAGAAAATATTATCTTGAAAAAGAAGATATTGAAGATTTGATTGCAGAGTCAGAGGTTGCAATCGAAAAAACTATTGACATACATCGAGATTACATCGAAAATGAAAAATCTATTTTATCAGATAGAATAATAGAATCAGATGATAAATTAAAAAGAGAACTTAAAATTTTAAATAATTGGATTAAAGATTTGCAAGTTATCCGAGGGCTACGATGGTTTGAGGCAATAGGTATTGTTGCCATTGTCCATGTATTTTATTTTGCCCTCAATACATGGATATTATAACCAAATTGGGATACAGGGGGAAACTCCTGTATCTCAAAAATTTTTTTCAAAAATGGAGATGCTTCGCACTATTACTATTATCAAAAAACAGCCTACAAAAAGGAGATAGTCTTTCTCCGCTAACCTACCCATCCGGGGAAAATTGGAAAGGGCGTAACAAAATGCCAACACTCTATGATATTACAGAGAGGTATATAGAAAGGTGTACGATTGAACAATTAAAGGACTCATTGACGAGGATTGAGTCATGTGTTGAGAAATCCATGAGAGGCATAGTTGAAAACCAAATCCTTGAGGGTATTAAAAGTAAAGAAAGGGCGTGGACAATGGAAAAAAAATGGACAACTGAAGAACTCCAAAAGGATTTTGAAGTTATTGGTTTTCAAGCTCCTTTTGTTGTAGTAAAAAGAAAAATTGATAATGCTATTGGATCATTACAATTCAATCACCATCCAAGAATTTACTATAATTTTGTTAAGGATTAACTAAAATGGAAATGACATTTAATGATTTACTGGATTCTGATGAACGCTTTAAAGTTCAAGAAGCGGTAAGACTCTTGCTATATAGTCTTGCCGGGGTAAAGTTGGATAGTGAAACTATTCAACAATGTGATAAATTATTTAAAATGATTCGAGAAAAAAAGAAAGGAGGGATAACATAGGTAATTTTATTTTTTTTTAAATTTTATGCAAGGAGAATATTATGGATACACGAGCAGAAAAATTAAATAGTATTATTGCAGATGGAAGTATAAAAGTGCCAAGTATTTTACAAGAAATTCAAGAAGAATGGGATAGGAGAGAGGATATTATAGCAAAGCCGGAGGCTTTTAAATTAACTGTTGGGAATGAAATTGGCTGTTATGTTAGAAATGAAAATTGTAATTTTTATACATTTACACGCCATGCCCGGAATCAGTTATTAGCAAGAACGAAAATTCCTGTAGCATTTGCTGATAATTTACTCAACATGGGAGAACCAAAACTCCTTGAAAATAATTTAAATATTTTACATCATCGTTTAAATGATGATGGGTTGTTACTTCGTAGAGTAGATGAACAAATTAAAGGAGTGCTCTCACCTAGCTATCGGAGGATGGATGGTGCACCAATAATCCATGGCTTCGTTGAGAGTGCTTTACAAGCTGGCTATGTACCTTATACAGGTACTAACACCGATTATCGTTATAATATTTGTTTCATTCTCCCGGAAGTTTTCCAACCAAGTGAAAATGAGTTCATAGTTTTAGGTATTTCAATTACTACAGGTGATTACGGATCTTGTGCATTACAGATTGAACTTGTAGTCTTACGAATTACTTGCAGAAATCTTATGTTGGGTACAGATGTTATGCGATCAGTTCATATTGGAAAACGCTTTAACATGGGAGAAGAGAGTATTATATCAATTTCTAATGAAACTCATGATCTTGATAACCGAGCAGTTGCATCTATGGTTAGTGATGCTGTTAAAAGTTCTATAGATTTGCAAGGAGGAGTTAGACAAAAAATAACAAATTCTATGCAAGATGTACCTATTGATATTAATGTTGAAATAGCAAAAATGAGAAAGAAAGGTTTTTCTAAAGAACTTGCTGAAAGTGTTAAAGCTACTTATGATGCACCACTTCCAGTTGTATCATTACCACAAGATAAGAATAAATGGAGATTAGCAAACGCTATTAGTTTACTTGCTAATCAAGATGGAATTGCCAAAGATTTAGCATTAGATTTACAAAAATTAGCAATGGCTACTTTATAAGGAGATGAGAAGATGGTGAGCGAGAAAGAAATAAAGGAACAAATTAATTTTCTTATTGATGTAATTGCAGACATGAAAGGTAGCAAAATACCTGATGTAGTTGAGGACAGGAAGATTTGTTTGCAAGAAATAAAAACTTTAAAATGGGTACTCATGAAGGCTGTTTAATAAAAAGGAGATTATTATGACTAAAAAAAGATGGTGGGTTGATATTGCATGCTTTGACATTGAAGCAGATAACCGAGATGAAGCTGAAAAGGAAGCATTAGAACGAATGAAAGCCGGACAAGGAGAAGTTTGTCACATTGAATTACAAGATTCTGGTAAGCTAGAATAATTAAAAATAGTTCTTGACAACAAGGTATGTTTATGTATACTCATGTATGCTTATGTAAAACCTTATAACTTTTCTAGAGAGGGGGTTTTGTAAGTGTAAATAATTCGTTGTTAGTCTCCCGGTAGGCTATGCGTTTTTTAGTTGGAAATGTGTTCTAGATAGTAGTGTTCAAATGTGCTGGTAGAGACTAACAACATAATTATTTAATACTATGAAATATTTACTATATCTAAATCTCATTTTTATTGTACTTTGCTTTAATTTTCCTTATTCAAGGGCTGATACTATAATAGTAAAAGCATTTATACTTTACTTTTTTTCAATACTAATTCTATGCATATTTCTAAAGAACAAACTCTTAACATATCTATAATTTTAATATTAATCTCTGCAATTATTTCAACTTGTCTATCAGTTAATTGGAGATTAAGTTTTTATGGAACATATCAAAGATATGATGGTCTTTTAACTTTTTTCTGTTATCTCATTACTTACTATACAGTAATAAAAGTATTATCAAGTAATAACTTTGCTGAATTTTCTCTTATATTAATAAGTTTAGGATTTGTTGTTTCTGTTTATGCTCTTGTTCAACAAGTAAGTTTAGATCCTTATTATTGGAAAGGGAGTTACGCTATGGAAGGTTCTGCAAGACCGTTTTCAACCCTTTCACATCCTAACTTTCTTAGTGAATTTTTAATAATGGTGTTGCCTTTTGTATATTATAAAATTGCTCAAGGTAAAAAATATTATATATTTTTTGCAGTAATTTTTATATTTGCAATTTTCGGTACTCAAACAAGAGCAGCATTTGTAGCCTTATTTGTTTCAGGATTGTATTTTGTACTACTGTATAAAGAAAGATTTTGGTTTTTTAATCCTGATACAAGACAATTTCAAATATATATTTGGAGAAAAATTAATTGGAAAATTACAGTTGGAATTATAAGTATAATCATTATTCTCAATCTTTCATTTCCACAAACACCTTTGAAAAGATTCTTTACTCAACCTAGTACAATTAATAGTAGAATAGATATGTGGGGCGTGGGTGTTGATATGGTAAAGGCATCTCCTGTATTTGGAATAGGACTTGATAATATTAGTGAAGTATATAGGTATCAATATTATTATACAAGAGGAGAGTTTCCTACACAAGATCAAAATAAGATTCACAATGAACCTCTAAATATTGCAATAGAGAAAGGGCTTGTAGGTTTAGGTTGTTGGCTTTTCTTTTTGACAATATTTTTTTGGATTGTCAAAAAGAAAAGCCAAAACCCACAAATTATAGTATTAAGTACCTCTATTGTTGGGTATTTAATACAAAATTTATTTAGCTTTAGTGTTATACCAACTTCTATACTATTCTGGTTTATTATAGGTATGATTATTGTATATAAAAATGATAAACAAACAACATACTAGAAATCTAACAGCAAAACAAATTGCAAAAAAATTAAACACAACTACATTATGGATAAGATCCCTAGCTCGTAGAAATATAATTCCGGCAACTAAGAAAGGGCACTACTGGTATTTTAATGCAGAAGAAGTTTTCAGAGCTTATTATAAAGATAATTCTTTTAGGAGTTAAATATGCCTGAAATGAAATCAGAAGTAAAAACTTTTAAAGTTAATTATAAATGTGATCATTGTAAAAAAGGATATACTGTTTTTACAGGTATTACTGATGATCATGATATTAAAAGTATTCTTTATCAACATAGATGTGAGACTTGCGATGAAGTTCATGTATTTAAGAAAACATTCCCTTTTATTTCCTACGAATATAAATAATTTTTTGGTAAAATTTTATGCAAAAAGAAGAGGCAATAGACAACTATCTACAAGCGGGGTATCGAATTTTCCCTGTAAATGGAAAGAAACCTATACCGAAAGCATGGCCAAATGTTAAACAAAATCCTTTTTTGGATATTCGATCTTTCACTAAAAACTATGGTATATGTTTGCAGCATGATGATTTGGTTATTGATGTGGATACTAAAGATCATGAAGATGGTACTCCCAGAAAAGGGCGAGAATCATTTGACAGATTAGTAAAACTTGTTGATCTTGATTTCAAAAAAACTTTTGGAGTTAGAACAGGTTCAGGTGGTTTTCATTTTTATTATAAAAAGCCAAAAGATATTAGAGTTAAAGAAAAATGGCGAGCATTTCCAGATATAGAATTTAAATCTAAGGGGCGGTTTGTTGTCGGGGTTGAGTCCATTCATCCCGAAACACATAAACCATACAAGATTGTGGTTGGCGAGGTATGTAATGTACAAGATGCCCCGGCAGCATTATTAGATTTAATAACTTACACACCTATAACATTTGAAGAAATTCAAGGACTCAAAAACTATTCAGATGATGAACAAAGTGTAACAAGATGCAAGGCTTATCTGAAAACAGCAGAAGCTGCATTTGAAGGTAATGGTGGAGATCAACAAACTTATGTTACAGCTTGTAGATGTAGAAGTTTTGGTTTAAGTCCAGAAGCTACTTATATCCTTATGGATGAGATATATAATCCTAGATGTAAACCAGAATGGGATGAAAATGAACTTAAATTAAAGGTTTTTAACGCTTATAGTTATGATACTGCACCTTTAGGAATTAATAATCCTCAAGCTGATTTCAAAGATATACCAGCACAGGAAAAAAAACAAATAGATCCTAATGCTCCTGTATTTGGATCAAAAGTAAGAAAGGATGGCACTTATAAAGCTCATATTCAAACCACATTAGCCTACTTCTATCTTACTCCTCAACTATGTGAATTACTCAAATATAACCTATTTACAGATGAAGTAGAATTTACACGAATCCCACCTTGGTATCCAGAGGGTAAAATGTTAGTACCCTTTACAGATAATGATGCTACTTTCCTACAATGTAAGTTTGCTGAGCTACAAAAGTATGATCTTTCTATACCGGGAGTCTATGCTGGCATCCTTCTGGAGTCGCACAAACGCCCATATCACCCCTTGAAAGACTATTTAGGGGGTTTAGTATGGGATGAGAAGCCTAGAGTCTTTACATGGCTTCACGATTACGCTGGCGTAGAGCATAATCCCTATGTTGAGGCAGTAGGTACTAAAACTTTATTAGGAGCTGTAGCGAGGATATATGATCCCGGTTGCAAATTTGATAACATATTGGTACTTGAAGGTGGTCAGGATGCTATGAAATCTATGCTCATAGAAGCTCTTGCAAAGGATTGGTATGCTGATCTACACCTTGAACCTCATAGTAAGGATACAGTAGCTTGTATGCGAAATAAGTGGATAATAGAGGTATCTGAGATGAGTTTCGTAAAAAAGGCTGAAATAAACGCCATGAAATCGTTTCTAAGCCGTAGAATTGACAGGCATCGACTATCACATAGGCGAAATCCAGAGGATTTACCTCGCCAAAGCATATTTATTGGAACAATTAATCCTGATGAAGTAGGCTATTTAACAGATCCTACTGGAAATAGGAGATTTTGGCCTGTTACAGTTCCAGATGATTATGTATGTAAGGTTAAAGAAATGGAAAGGGATATAGATCAAATTTGGGCTGAAGCTGTTCATCTCTATAAAAATTGTGCTGAGAAAATATACATATCAAGTGATAGGATAAAAGAGATGGCAAGGATAGAAGCAGAAAAGCGTAAACCTATAGATGAATGGGCAGAAATAATTCATAGTTGGTTAAATAATGTAAAGGTAGATGGTAGATTAAGATTGCATGTTAAACCTATGGAAATCTGGAGAGATTGTCTTAATGGATCTCCACGAAACATTACTAAAGTAGATTCAATAAGAATTACTCAAATTATGAAATCACTTAACTGGAAGAAAGGTTCTTACACTTATAAAAGTGAAGCATGCTATGGATATACAAGACCAAAAACAGATACAAGTTTTCTAGTGGAATCCCTTTTGGGATAGGTATAGGAAGCCGGAGCAAACTTTGACACTTCGTTAAGCATGAAGCCTGTAGTACCGGGGAGCTACGCCCCGCCTACTCCACTAAATTTTTAAAGGGAATTATGAAATTAGAAGAATATCAAATTACTGGTGCAAACTTTTTAGCTGAGAATTATCATGCTTTATTAGCTGATGAAATGGGCATAGGTAAAACTGCTCAAGCAATCAGGGCATGTGATTTTATATGTGCTAGAAGTATTCTTATAATATGTCCGGCTTCAGTTAAGATTCATTGGCAAGAGGAATTTAGAAAGTGGTCGCTTCGCAAACTTCTCTTATCTATTATAGAAAATGGAAAGTCTTTAGTTGATGAATATGCAGAAGTAATCATTATCAATTATGATTTGCTACAAAGAGACAGAATTTTTAATTCATTAAAAGCTAGAAATTGGGATGTTATCATTTTAGATGAGGGGCATTATTTAAAAACATTAACTTCTAAAAGATCTGTAAAAGTTTTAGGATCTTTTGGAATAGCTAGATCTGCAAAATATAAATGGATGCTTACAGGAACGCCAATAGAAAATCGCCCTGTAGATCTCTTTCCATTATTATATACATTAGGTAGAAAGCATCTAGGAAAATATGATTCCTATGAAAGTTATGTTATGCATTTTTGTGATGGCTATTATGATCATGTTAGTGGTAAGCCGATGCCAAATGGTGCAACAAACGAACTAGAATTAAGGGATATGTTGAAAGGGTTTATGTTGAGGCGTACTTTGAAAGATGCATTGCCTAAAGCTGATGTGCAAATCATTAGGATGGAAAAGAACATTCAGATTAACAAATTGGAATCTGAATGTTCTTTTCCATCCTATTTCAAACCTATGGCAGAATTGGGAGCACTTGCCTCACTAAGACAAGAAGTTGCTTTAGCAAAATTGCCTCAATGTATTCAGTATATAAAAGATACTTTAATGATAGTAGATAAGCTGGTGGTGTTTGCTTATCATCGATCAGTAATTAATCAATTAGCAGAAGCATTAGGTAGATATTATCCTGTTAAATTTTTTGGAGGATTAACTATAAGCCAAAGAGAAAATGTAAAGAATTATTTTGTCAATGATCCAAAGAGTAAAGTTTTTATTGGGCAGTTAAAAGCTGCGGGAGTTGGACTTGATGGACTTCAGAAAGTTGCACACCAAATGATCTTTGTAGAAGTAGATTGGATTCCCTTTAGACAATGTATTGGTCGGTTAAGGCGAATGGGGCAAGAAGCCGATAAAGTTATTGTTCAGCTTCTTGTATGTAAGGATTCAATCGAAGAACAAATGTTAGGTACTATTAATTCTAAGTTAAAAAGTATTAATAAAATTTTAGGAGATTAATATGTCAGAAAATGTAGAAGGTCAGAATAATATGAAAGTGATTCATTCATTAAGAAGTGAAGTTAAGACTCAAACCAAAAAATTAGAGGGTTTAGAAAGTACAAGAAGAATACCAGAAGAAGTAAAAGTAAAGTTAATTGGTTTGTTGAGGGCTTATATAACAGTTGTTCGTAATACTATTGCGGTACTTGAACCTCTATCAGAGAAACAAAAACATGATGGAGAATAAATTTTAGAAAATTTTATTTTTTAGGAGGCAGAAAATGGGTTTAGAACAAGCAATAAATGAAAATACTTTAGCTATTAATAATTTGATTGGTAGATTGAATGAGTTTCAATTCGGTACAGAAGTAAAACCAAAGTCAAATCCAGTAAATAGAAAGAAACGAAGAACTAATAAAGAAATTGAAGCTGATAATGCAGCTAAAGCTAAGAAGGAAGATCCTTTGGGTTTAGATTCTACTCCACCAGCACCCCCGGCACAACCTGTAACAATAGATCAACTTAAAGCAGAAGCAAGTGCTGTTGTTGATCTTGATGATAGTGAAACTAATTTGGGTGTAGCAGAAGCTCAGAAAATTCTTAATACAGCGGGTTATAAAAAGATTTCAGATGTACCTGAAGATAGAAGGTCGAAAATTGTAGCTCAGTTTAGAGAGGCGGTACGAACATGGAACAAGAAATAAAACACTCACCTTTAGGAGCTTCCACCTGTCATAGATGGTGGGAGTGTCCGGGAAGTGTTAAATTGATTGCTACACTTCCTGAACAAGAACAATCTTTTGATGCTGCAAAAGGAACAGCTGCTCATATTATGGCTGAAAAACTTTTGAAGCGTTTTAAAGAAGGTAAAAAATTCGATATAGAAAGTTGGATTGGGCATACTGAAATGATTGGAGATTATGAAATTGAATATACTGAAGATATGGTTGAAGCTGTTACTGTATACATTGATGCTATTCAGTATGAAACTAAAAGATTGGGTACTGGAGTTCAATTTCTTTCGATTGAAGAACCTTTTAATCTGGATGTGGATAAAGAGGCATGGGGTATTAATGATTGTTCTCTTTATATACCTTTTGACAGGCTTTTGGTTTGGGATTATAAGAATGGCGTTGGAGTAGTTGAAGTTTATAATAATAAACAGTTGATGTATTATGCATTAGGTGCTCTTAAAGGAAAAGATGTAGATAGAGTAGATACTTATATTGTTCAACCTAATGCTTATCATCCAGAAGGTGTTGTTAGAAGATGTAGTTATACTATTGATCAACTTAAAGATTTTGAAAAACAACTTAAAACACATATAGGACATACAAGAAGAACTAATGCACCACTTAGGGCTGGAGATCATTGTAAATGGTGTCCGGCTATTGGAGATTGTCCAGAAGTTAGAGCAGAAACTGAGATAATAGCTAAACAAGATTTTGCAACTGTAAAAGATTTTCCAACTGAACATTTAATTAAATTAGTTTCTATGTCTCCACGAATTTTAGATTTTCTTAAAGAAGCACAATTAACTTTGAAAGCGAAAGCGGAAAGGGGGGAAACAGTTGAGGGCTTTAAGCTGGTTAAAGCTAAAAGCAATAGGATCTGGAGTGATCCAAAAGCAGTAGTTAATTCATTTAGTAATATATTTGGTGATGAAATGTATGGAGAAAGAAAGTTAAAGACTCCGGCACAAATGGAAAAGATGGCTAAAGGTATACTTCAGAATGATGAATTATTACCATACATTGAAAAACCGAATAATGGATTGCAATTAGTTCTTAATTCAGATCCTAGAAAGGCAGTAAAAGAAAGTGCTGGAGAAGATTTTAAAGATGTTTAATTTTTTATTAGGAGGAAAAAATGGCGAAGAAAGAATTTGAGAAAATAATAACGCCAAAATTCAGAGTTAGTTTTCCGCAAGTATTTCAACCTAAAGCTGCACCGGGCAGCGATAAAGAGAAATATGGTTTGGTAATGCTCTTTGATAAAGATCAGGATATTTCAGATTTGAAAGATTTGTTAAAGCGTACAGTTGCTGCTAAATATCCTGATGGTAATATTCCAAAATGTTCAGATGGATCAGATTTTGTTACGCCTATTAAGGTTGGTGATACTCAAACTTATGAAGGTTATGCTGGTACAATGTATTGTACTGCAAATAGTATGCAAGCTCCGGGAGTACTCGATGAAACTAAAACACCTATCATAAACCCTAAAGATTTCTATGCCGGGTGTTATGCTATTGCAACAGTTAATGCATATTGCTGGAGTTATATGGGTAAGCATGGAGTATCAGTAGGACTTCAGAATCTTATGAAAGTAAATGATGGTGAACCTTTAACTGGTGGAGCAAGTGCTGAAGCAGATTTTTCTGAAATAGTTGTACCAGAAGATGAAGCAACTCCAGAAACTAAAGTTGTGGGAGATACATTATCAATACTAGATTAATACATTTAGATTTTGAAACACGATCTGAAGTTGATCTTGGGAAGGTGGGTGCGTGGAATTATTCTACGCACCCATCTACGGAGATCTTGTGTATGGCTTATGCCTTTAGTGAAGGTCATGTTGCGTATAAATATGATAATTGGGGCTGCTATCCTGAAGGAGTTTTATATAAAGATATGTTTTTTGTTGCTCATAATTCTATGTTTGAAAATTATATATGGCATAATATTCTAGTCAAAAGGTATGGGTGGCCAGTAATCCCATTAAGGCAATGGAGATGTACCGCTGCTTTAGCTGCTACTCATGCCTTACCTAGATCATTAGAAAATGCTGCTATTGCATTAAAATTAAAAGAACAAAAGAATATGGAAGGTAAACGCATTATGTTAAAAATGTGTAAGCCTCGTAAGATTTCTAAAAATAATAAAAATAAATGGTTTGAAGATCCAGAAGATTTCCAGAAATTATATGACTATTGTATTAAGGATGTTGAAGTGGAAAGAGCTATCCATAACTCACTACCTCAGTTAAGTAAAAAAGAACAAGAACTTTGGTTTCTAGATCAAATGATTAATACTAGAGGTATTCAAATAGATCAAGAACTTGTTTATGCAGCCTTATATTTGGCAGAAGAATACATTAAAGAATGTAATGCAAAATTACAAATTCTTACAAATGGCTATGTAGATAAATGCTCACAAGTTGCTAGAATGAGAAATTGGATGGCTTCAGTTGGTGTTCATGTTGATTCTTTAGATAAAGAATCAGTAGCTAAAACTTTATTAAGTGAAGTTTGTTCTGGTAAAGTTTTAAATGTTTTGCGTTTAAGACAAGAAGTTGGTAAAACTTCTGTAAAGAAATTTCAAGCAATTAAAAATGCTGTTTGTTCAGATCGTAAATTAAGAGATACTTTAGTATATCATGGAGCATCTACTGGAAGATGGACAGGGAAAATAGTGCAGCCTCATAACCTACCACGAGGATCTGTTAAAGATATTGAGTTATGTATAAAGAACATAAAGAAAAGAAATTTAAAAGCCTTTAAGTTTCTTTATCCTAATGTTATGGATGCATTAAGTAGTTGTGTTAGAGGAGCACTTGTTGCTGCTCCCGGTAAAGAACTATTAGTTGTAGATTTTGCATCTATAGAAGCAAGGGTATTAGCATGGATTGCTGGAGAAGGGGAAGCTCTTAATGAATATAGAAAGGGAGAAGATAGTTATGTTAAAATGGCAGAAGCAATATATCGAACAGATCAAATTACTAAAGACATGCGGTTTGTTGGAAAAACTGCGGTACTCGGTTGTGGGTATGGTATGGGCGTTGAAAGGTTTAAAGATACTTGTGCAAGCATGGGGCAAGAGATTTCTGAATCGTTAGCACAACAAGCAGTTACTGCTTTTAGAAAAAAGAATCATAACATTGTAAACTTCTGGTATAAAGTAGAAGAAGCAGCTATGGATGCTGTTAGATATAGAAAAAGAACTTTTAATTATAACAAAGCAAATACTACTAAAATCTATTGGGAAAAAGTTAAGAATTTTTTATATTGTACTTTACCTTCTGGAAGAAAACTAGCTTATCATTATCCTAAAATATCTAGAAAAGAAGAATTTAATCAAACTAATGATAGATTAGGTTTTACAGGGGTAGCATTAGGTAATAAATATACCGAACAGTTTGCATGGGGAGGTAAATTAGTAGAAAACATTGTACAAGCTATTGCAAGAGATCTATTAGCTGAAGCTATGTTGAGAGTTGAAACTCATGATTATAAAGTTATACTCCATGTACATGATGAAATTGTTGCTGAAGTTCCAGAAGGGTGTAATACATTACAAACTTTTATTTCTATAATAACAACTCTTCCAGATTGGGCTGAAGGTTGTCCAATAGAAGCTGAAGGGTGGAGAGGAAAAAGGTATAAGAAATGACAACGCAAGTTTTAGGAATGAATAATCCGAATTGTCCGTTATGTAAGAAACCGTTTGAGAGAGCACAACACTCAGATCATGGTTTAACTAAAGACTTTTATTTCTGTAGAAAAGATAAAGTTTCTATTCCTGTTGATGATCCTATGGTTGGATTCTGGAATAATAATAAAAACCCGGATGATGGTGAAGCTGTTCCTTGTGCTAACATTAAATGCCATTCACAAATGAATGTGTTTTGTAGAGTAGATGGTTATATGAAAGCTGTTTGTCCTAATCCTAAATGTGGTGCTGAAGTTGAAACTCACGCTATACCTGATGGACATTATGATGTTAAAAAGGGTGATGGAGTTAGTGGTATAAAACCAACTAAATCAGATGCAAGAAAGAATTGGAAGAATAATTGAGTAAAGCAACCGAAAGAACATTAAAAGCTCTGAAGAAAGAAGGAGCACTTTGTGGAATGGTTGAACGCTTTAATGCTAATGCTGGAGCATTACAGTTCAGAGTAGATCCTTTAACACAAAGAAGAATTGGTAAGAGAACAGGTGTTAGAATAGATCTCTTTGGTATCATTGATATTATTGCTCTCTTTCCAGATAGAAGGAATGTATGTGGTATTCAAAGTTGTGGTACTGATTTCGCTGCTCATAAGAAGAAAATGTTAGAAAATGCTTATGCCCCTATATGGTTAAGATATGCTGATCTAGAATTGTGGGGGTGGAGGCCACTAAAGAAAAATGGGAAAAAGTTGTATACTCCCCGCATATATAAATTCTCTTTAGTGGATTGGACTTAATGTTTGTATCTAAAATAAGCATATATCCCACCTGTAACAACACTAAGAGAAACTACAACTAAAGCTCTTACTAATGTTTTCCAGAATGTATCTTTAAGAGCTTCTACAAATTCTCTAGCTGCAATCAAAAAATCAATATCATCATATTTAAGTTTATTTACTTTTTGATGATCAGCATGATGATGTTCACAATTAATATATAAATCTTTTATTTTACCCTCTACTGCATCCTCTACAATTTTTTTAATCTCTTTAGCTTCCATTTTTATAAATAAGATTTAAATTTCGTTTTTAATTCTCCACCCTTCTCTGTCTGGATGTAGTTCCCATCCGTATCAAGAACTCCACCCAGTTTAACCGTAGTACCAGTTTGCCCCCTGATAATATCGGCTTTAACCGTACTATTTGAACCATCAAAA
>Ga0098034_1000247_pt1 | contig 25805 bp, 43 predicted proteins | sample 2_EtaG_FD_77062 | JGI IMG/M metagenome (GOLD analysis project Ga0098034, IMG submission 77062) | Marine viral communities from the Subarctic Pacific Ocean - 2_ETSP_OMZ_AT15125 metaG | ecosystem: Environmental > Aquatic > Marine > Oceanic | place: Pacific Ocean | collected 2015-01-07
AACCAGTTCGCCGGTTCGCCCAATCACTTCATTAGCCTCCAAATTACCTTGGCGATAGGCTGATGTCAATTTTCCGATGACAGTTTCTGTCCCTTCTGTTATATAACCCAAGACGATGGTATAGCCCAGCTGGGCATTCTGCGCCCGATGGATTAGCTCTGCGTTCTTGTCCTGGGAATTAGTCATCCTGGCGCAACGGATCAGTTAATTCCAGATTCCTAGGGAGCCATAAACTCTCTGACTTCCCAGAATCGTCTACCTCTTCAAGGCAGCGGGCTACCATCTCAAAGCAACCATCCACACCCTTCTCAAGAAACTCCTGCCTCTTTTGAAGGTTCTCCTTAGGGATGGTATCCTTATTCCCGTGATACCACAATACCCAATCTCGCAGGCGATTGATACATTCTGTTGATACAGCCATCTTACAATCCTATTTTTTCTCGGATTTTGCGTATTTCAGGGTCGTCTGGGCGCCACAGGAGAGACACTCCATCAGCTCTTACCGGACCCTGCACGATTTCACACGACGCCGGAGGAATAAAGAACAGACAGTTGGCACACACCTGATCCTTCGATCCATTCCCATACTCCACCTTGTCTTGAGGAACTTTGTCATCCCCCTCAGGATCACGAACAAGCTGGAACTTGTTAGTTTGGGCCACTAAGTCCTCCGTCTGTCAAAACCTTCATGATGGCTCGAAGCTCATCCTTGTTTCCTACCCGAGACCTTGATCCAGATGCAGCTGGGATGGGAAAGGTCTTCTGTTGGAGGTGGTTAGCTATGAGTTCCCTAAGCGCTAGAGTACCACCCCCAGGACCAGTTCCGAATAGAGTATCCCGAATATTCTTGTCGGCAAAGCCGGCCTTCTTCAATATCCGTACAACAGAGTTCATAACCGAAATATCTCTGGTCTTGGATGTCTGTAGTTGCGCAACCTCAGTCGCTTTGTAGAGGAATTCGCGCCACTTGACGTAGCTCCTAAAAGACTCATCAATCTTCGCAGCTCTGGTCTCCCATTCGTGATCCCCAGGACTAATACGCTGGGCCAGATGCAGCTGGGATGCGGTTGGATCGAGGAACGAGGAGAGCGGCCGGCCGCCGGACTGTCGAAGTTCAACAAGTTCTAGTACCCCTGTTTCTATATCTGCCCAGTTCATACTGACCCGCTCTGCTATTTGAGCCAATCCCTGAAGGGCGCTTCTATACTGCTCAGTCCATAGACTACTGGCTACAGTGTTCTCATGAGAGCCATCAACAATCTCCCTGACCTCTATGCGGCGGAGATTCTGGCGAATCACCTTCCACAATCTAGACCTAGATGCTCTTGAGGGAGTCCTGTTTGCGGCATTCAATGCGTGGAAGACCTTAGAAGGAGTGCCGTTCAGAGCTTCTGGTTCGTCAGCAAAGAACTTTGCGGTCCCTGTGGGCTGGTTTGTTTTGTAGGATAGAGCTCGGTCAATAGCAGATATGAATGAGTCTGATCCTAGACCGTCTACAGCGCCGCGCACTCGTTGATACTCCTCGACTGACTGTTCAGTAATCTGCTCAATTATTCTCAGCTCCTCATCAGTCGGCCTACGGATCACAACCCCCTCTCGACCGCTCTTAGTCAAGAATATCTCATACTCATGATGGAAAGATTGAGACTTACCATATCCAATGGGATCCAACTGGCGCAAAAGCTCCTGATCGAAGGCGCCATAATCAGAGGGTTTCAAATTAATAATTTGGCCTTGCGTCACCGCAGGGAGTTCCACAATCAGAACATGCTTAAGGGCATCTCCCTGACCAAAATTCGTCGTGGATACATCTGGTGCACCAGATACTGAAGAGCCCGGTATGTTCAACTCGTAACTATGGCCTTTTGTGAGTCCCTCCTCTTGAACCTGAGACGCCGCGAGAGTCCCGTGATAAAGTTCTTGAGTCCTCCCTCTCCCCCGCATTCTACGACCAGCCTGCAACTCATGGGCTGGATCCCCCTTCCGCTGAGCACGAGTCAGCTTCACACCGGGGCGCGTACGGGTTTTGTTAAACTTCTGAGCTGAAGTCAAGGCATCTTTCTGATTATGGGTAAAGCTTCTACTAAATTTAAGCCGGGCTGTCGTAGCGTCCTCGGGATCAAACTGGAGATCGGGGAAATTAGAGAAGAATTGATCAAGCGCCTCAGTCATTTGGGGGCTACCTAGCTGGGCTAACCCAAAATGACGAGATTCTCCAACCATACTTGTGTTCATTACAGCCGCGGCCTTCACCAATGGCAGTGCAACATCTCCATGAACAGAGGGCATATCCTTTATCATGTCTACTGCGGTTTTTAGTCGAGCATTGTTACTCGCTAGGAGGTCCAAAACCTCTGAATGCTCCATTTGAGCCGCATACAGGTCCATGAGATTTACGTTCAAACTTGTAGAGACTTGATGAGCAAAAGCATCATCACTACTAAACTTATTGAGAGCCGCACCCTTATGGGATTGCCCCATAGTTATAACCTTAGCAAGACTTGGCCCATCAAATAGTACACTCTTACCCGTAGACCCAGCCCGAGCTTTGGACATGATGTGGGCTATTTGTAACGAACTTCTTAAATCAGGGGCGGGAATCTTCACAGACAGGAACTCGTGGTCATCTTCTTGATAGGTTAGTTTTGTTACATAGTCAGTCATGCCCTGACCAGGAATTTCTATATTGATAGTGGGAAGCTTTAAGTGAAGCCACCCAGACTTAGGATCAAATGAAGAGGTATCAAAAAGTATAGTATCCTTCTCTCCTTCATTACTTCGAGGAACTATATTAGCCCTATATCCCTGGGTCTTTAGAGTGTTCGTCAACCCCACGACACCCTGACCCATAGAAACTCCAGGATCAAAGTCTATGAGCCCTTGTGTCTTCTGCTCAGGATCAGCCCCAGGAGCCCCTATAGGGTCTGCAGGATCTACAACCTGTCCAACAGGTACTGTTCCAGGTGGCCCACCTTGAATGAGACCCACAGGTGCGGGAAATTGCATCTGATTGAACGGCACAGATGTAGTACCGGGATTGGTTAGTCTGGTGTTTTGCAGCACTGTAACGCCGGGCGTCTTGAATTGAGCAACGGCTTGCCGCAACGACTGGGGACTCAATCCTCCCGCTCCCCCACCGCTCCCCGGTCCGAGGATGCGCTTTAGTGTTGGTGGGTAACCAGGTCCGCCTCTGCCCAGAAAATCAACCATTATCCTAGCCCTACCCTACTACCTGGCGAAATCGTCTTCCCAAATGCTTCCATAGTATGGGATCAACGACCTCGGAGCTTTCGCATCAAATCCGTTACAGGCGTCTTACTCTTAATGGCCGCTTTCAGCTCTTTGTTGGTAGGAGGTGGCCTTAGCAGGTTTCGCTGCACCTGCTGCTCAATTTTTTCTGCGCTATCATCAAAAGCAGGTTCACGACGTTTAGGTTTATCTGTCATATTATCCTACCAATCCTGTTAGAGGATTACCAGCCTGATTTATCTCACTTGGGAGACTAGCATCTCCTGTGTCTTCTGCAGAGACCCTTGGAGAGCCCTCCTGCCCACCCGCAACACCAGGACCGCCGTTCAAAATTTGAGCAATCCCCGGGATTTCGGCGGCATCAGCTTCGGCAGTCTGCTGCTCTTCCTGATCCTTCTCAAGTGAGCGTGGATCAATATTGAGGAGCTTCATCAAGGTGCTCAAGGCTTTGTTACCTGAGAAGCGTTTCATAAAGGCCTGGAATAGTAATGGATTCACTGTTACAGCCTGTAAGAGGGCCATAGATTTTTGGAAGTCCTGAGACTTCGCCAAGACTGCAGATAATCCTCGAGCAGTGAAAGAGCAAGAGGAGGCAAATTGGGCAAAGCGTTCAGGGGCACTCATCTGACTTAGAAGGAGAGCAGATCTGGTACCAATAGCATCTACTACCATCTGACTATCGAGATCGTCGGCATTCTGCATTAGGAGCATCCAGCTCTTTCGGATGAGTTGATCTATTAAACCCGTCTCCAGATTGCCGATTATGCCATCTAATGTTACGGCCCTTGACTGTTGGGAAGCGACAATCTCTGTAGCTTTCACCTGCTTTGCCGATACCTGTCCAAGGGCGATTTCATTGGTCAGGGCGGCTTCCTGAAACTCTCTAATCAATACTCCAAGGGTTTGTAGAGCATCCTGAGGGACTTGGCCCTCTGTGACAGTTTCCAGCACTTTTGCATTCGCTGGCAACGTTTCATTCACCACTAAGGTGGAGCCCTGAGGAATGCCGCCCGATACGTCAGAGGAATCATCCAGTGCAAAGGCCCTCAACTGTTTGATACCCCAAACTGCTGCTAAACCACCATCTAAGATGAGGTTGAACATCTCGTTTATGGCCAGGTTAAGAGGGCTAGCATGATCATAGATGGCTTTGTGCCATGTGCTGAAGGGGACATTGATCAAGGGATGAACAATGAAGGGGCTTTCTTGGTGCCAAAAAGGATTGTCCTCGGGTTTACGGAGTACAACCCGATCATTGCCAATTGCCCACCTCTGATTCTTCTTAACTGCTTGGCCGTCCTCATTCAAGACAGTGCCCCAGCACTCATCTATGACAATCTTCTTACGAAATCCTGGAGGGTCATTTTCAGATTGGCCTCTCCGCGTCTCTGCCCGTTTGTGCTCATGCTCTTTGTGGGTATCTACACCTTTGAGAGTCATTAAGGCATTTTTATCATATATACCCTGTTCAGCCAATTCCTCAGCCCGACTCCAATCTACCTCTACCCGATGAATCTCATAAAGGCCAGCTCCAGAAGGATCTTGATAGAAGTCTTCTGCAGCAATGAGGTCAACCAGCAGGCGCCAAGAGGAGAACTCTTGAGTACCAAGGGATTCGGAGGGAGGTTCGAATTCCTCTGTCTCAATATTAAACGCAGGTTCGCCACGTTCAACAAAGAACCGCCTCTCAGTCACCTGCCGGCCATGAACTTTTAGTATGATTGTTGATTCAAGAAGCCCAACCTTGGAAGCGTTGGAAAGAACGGTGTCCAGTGCGATCGTCTTCTCATCCTGTCCGGTGGGGATAGAAGAGAAGTAGCACATAAGGAGCGCCCGCACCTCCTCGGGTGCGATCGGCAACTGGACACCGCGGCCCATCTCAACCTGAAACCAATCTCCGAAGGAGGTCATTCCCCTCTGAATGAGGGCGGCAAACTGCTCTACCGAAGTAGCAACTTTGGGAACAAATTCAGCAGATTGTCCGTCTTGCTTATGAGTCCAATCTTGCAGACCCATATAAGCATCAACATTTATCTTGTTAAGCTCTAGACGGCGCTTCCGCGCATCTTCGGCTTCTTTCTTATAGCCCAATGTGAGATTGATTAAAGAGGGGCCGTTAGGATCAGGGTGTATATCGGCACCAGGCTTCTTAGCGGCGGCTTCTACCATAACTCATCCTCGGAATTTTGAGTGCGGCCTGATCAGTGGAGCGTTGAACACACTGTTTACAAACCCCAATTCTTCGATGTGCTCCAGGGTCTAAGGGTGTTCCACAAGCTCTACATCTAACCTCGCTGTTGTTCGGCTCTTGCAATTTTGAGCTTACATGGTAGAGAGCCGGATCGTCAATTGGATTACTCGACATCGGGTGTATCCGACCAATAGTTGTCGTTAACTGGCTCTGAAACGATATGTTGGACGGGGAATTTTTCGGCCAAGCTTAGTCGCCATTCGTAACGCACGGATTGGTGCCTCATAAGAGATCCAGTAACCCAAAGCGTCTGAAGTATGGGTCCGTTGAAAATATGGATCACGGGCGTTGTAGGTCTTCTTGATTCCACCTCTCCCATCTCTTAATACCTGCTCCATATCTGCGATTAGCTCTACACACTGTGGATCTAATTCAAGGTTGATTTGGGCCTCTGCTGATCGACACGCTAAATTCAAGGCGTTTACTCGATCCGGTACTGGAGGGTTTGACTCCGGAACTTTCATTCGCAAAGGTGCGCCATAGTGTCTCATCTCATTGGCTATAACAGAATAGTTAGTACGGTTTGATTGAGAATGCCGGGCCTTACCAGTGGCATCTCCATGAACCCAGATTTCGGCATAATGCTGGGTATGTACGTCATAGAACATCTGACACATATCTGGGATAGAACCTTCACTCAGAACCAGTTCCCTATGTACACGGAATAGCCCAGATGATTCGCGTTGGCCGATCAAAGAGACCATAGGCTCAACGTTGAAGTCCCAAATCCACGCTAGAGGTCGACGTAGGGAGATTTCTGGCTGCTCCTTCACGTTCAGTTGTCGGTTGAAGGAAGGATAAGCACGAGCACCAGCCATCCCTGGAAGCCATTCCCCCTCGAGCCTAATTCTCCGAGCTGGGGAGCCTGGGGGATAGATGGCCTCCAGTCGGGCTATTTCCTCCCGATCAATGTGGGGGTTGTCATAGATAGAGGCCCCAAACACCATCGCGTGTTTCAAGTCACCCGATTGAAATGGCACCAGGATCTTAGGGAACACCCACGACACTCCTCCGATTTGCCCTTCGGGTGGTAGGATGGTGATAGTATGGAAAGTACGCAATCGTCTCGCGCCCACTCGTATCGCACATTCCTCAACAATACCTTCGTCGTGCTCTTCGTCGAAGTGGACTGCATCTTTCTCAGCTCCTTGATACTTCTTTCGGCCAGTCTCCGCAGACTTAAATCCTATAATAGAACCGTTCTTCAATTTCAGAACCTGATCAGACACCCTCCACTCTGCGATCTCTCTATCAGGGATAAACGGTGGGTGCTGTCCAGCCGCGACAAAGCCATTGTCAAAGTATTTCGGTTGTATAACATCACGGCTTGTAGGAAAGTCGAGAGCCGAGACCCACAGTGAGGCGCTTCGGTCTTTAACTGAGATAGGTGATCCCGCAGCGCCGACATGGCGCACCTCGTTTGCGGCCAACCCAAACCTGGCCAAGGCCGCTCCGCAATATGCCCCTGCATCGCTTTTTCCTGACCTGTTCGCGGCAACTAACCAGTTCTCATAATATTCCCTGCCAAGCACAGAGTCGATAAACGCCTCTTGTTTAGCGTGCGGCATGAAGTTGAATAAGGGATCATCTGCTCTCCTACGAAGCAGTTCATTCATCATGAGGAGTTCTAACTCCTTCCCCTCACGGTCGGCAAAAGACAAACTCATTTCATAACCCCTTTCTGTAACCAGAAGAACATGGTTGTTCACTTGTCCCTATATTATACCCCATAACGAACAAGGGAGGAACAACATTCCTGGTGTTTGAAATTTAGTGAGATTGGCCACGGCACGTGGCAAAAATCGTGCCAACTATGTATACCCCCACCCACCATGTTGATCACAATATCGTGATCGAAAAAACAACACATAGGTCAGCAATGCTGATTCATTTCACCCAGTTTATACCCATATATTACCCATCAAGACGGAACAATGATGTTCCATCAAACCATGAGGAAGTAAAAATGGCAGAAAAACAGAAAATCAATGGAAACGGCGAGTTCGACCGGACAGCCGTCCAGTCAGTGAACCACGCCGGGGATGCAGCGACGTCCCACCGCACAATCAAACCCGCCGGTGTCAAAGATTATCGGTACCAGGTTTCTACAACCTACGATTTCACAGGCTGCACCCGGCAAGATTTGATGGAGGTTGCAGTAAGGGCGCTGGACGTCATTACCGCCGACGAATTTCGGACAACCTACGCGGGAACTAAGAAAGTCGAGTCCGACCCCGCCAAAGCCCTTCGGTCAATTGACGGAGAATACAAAGTCAAGCCAATTGCAGAAAGGCTGGCTAACCGTGGCAAGGCGAAAGATCCAGTCGAGGTCAGCAAGAAAAGCTTCTCCGGCATGGATGCCGATGAGCGGGCCGCATTCATCGAATGGGCCAAGACTCAGAAGTAGGGTCACAACATGGGGGAGGGGAGGTCTACGGGCCTCCCCAACTCTCCAGATTAAACCAAAGGGGTTGCTATGATTACATTCGAGGAATGGTTTGCACTACCTGCCCGTATTCGCTCCCAGTTCTTTCGCGACCACGGTAGGTCACCCTCCCAACAAACTTCTTGGAAGAACCGGGGGAGGATTTCCAACGGATCTCAGCAGCTGATCGACAACTGGCTGGCTAAGAAGGAAGGAGAGCCTCAGCCCAAGGTGGAACCCTTGAAGATCGTGATTGAGATTCACCATTACTACCATAAGGAGAAATAAGATGGAGCATTTGAAGCAAGCGATTCGCGACCACGCCGAGTTGGATCAACAGATTCGGCTGATGCAGCTGGAGCGCGACGGGGTGGCCCAGGTGGTCAAGCATCAACTTATCAAGAACGGAATGACCGACTGCCTCAAGGTGGACTGGACCCGCACCAGGGAGATGGTAAGCCGCAACTAGCAACACCACAAGGAGGGGCGGCTTCGGCCGCCTCTTTTTTGTTCAAATTTTGAGCGCCCTAGTAGGACCATGCTGTCCAGTAGGACCATGCTGCTCTACTTCTTCTTCCTCCCCTACTTCTACAACCTCCCCTACTAGGACCATGTTATCAGATGTTGCATCTAACATCTGTTTTCTCATATCCTCTAACTTATGCATCAAATCAGCGTCGGACATCTCATGCACGTGGACGTGTACATTCTGATCGATCTCCAACTTCTCGTGGAAGCCATATAGTTTTGACACAATGGTCAAGGCTTGCGCCCATCTATCAGGATATTTGTTCGCAAACGCTTGGATGGATTGTATGGTGGGGGCTGCCCCCAGTATTTTCTCAAGCACATCGAGAAACGGCTCCCGGTTGAATCGTTGGAGCTTGGCCCTAACGTCAGCCGCGGTCGCTTTAGGTGCTGAATGTCTAGGAGGCATCGCGGACAGTTACCAATCTTTGTTACCGGAAATTTTTAGCTCTTGCGAGCTTCTAGTTCTGCCTCGTTGTTAGCCATAAGCCATTCGAGCAAGAGGGATTTGTTTGTGAACCAGTGGCCGTTGGGGAGCTTGGCTGCGGGGAGGAGACCCTTGTGTATCCAGTCATAGATGGTGGTATCTGAACGACCGAAGAACTCGGCTATTTCCCGAGCACCTTCCATAGAGAGTCCTGAGTCGCCACCGTTTATGAGATGGGGATCACCCTTGCGCCACTTGGTCACTTGTTTTGTCCTCACAAGTTTTCTTGAGTTGTTCAAACTTTGTGCGTACCTCATCTGTCATCTCACCATTCCACAGGTCACGGATGGAGAAGTTGAGGGGAGGACGCACTTGGGTTGTGAAGTTATCCATTTTTGGATTTTGTCTCTTTGTGGAGAGGAAAGCAAGAGAACTTTTTGGGTAATGTAATCTAACAATCAATCAATTTATGAAAATCACAAGGGGGGGTACGAGGGGGGTCGGGTGATGAGGTTTAGAGGGGGGGAGGGGGGACTAGAAAAAAAAAAAAAGATTAATATAAATACCACTAGCTCCCACATCCCAGTGGGGCATACCCCCCGATGCACCTTGTACCCCCCATTGGGATTTTGGTTAATTGTTGGTATAATTGTTAACCACATGAACATCTAGGATCACTAAAATGATCGACAAACTGACAATGAGGGCAATGAGTGATTATGTAGCAGAACAGCATCTTGCGTGTTCTAATGAGAAGGGGGAGAGGATTAAGAGGTTGTTATGGCTCGGCGTGACTACAGCTGAGGTTGCTAGGGAGGTGCAAATAAGGGAGAGTTTTGTTGCCAGAGTTAGACAGGGAAGAGCTATGTGGGCTATTCAATGGCCTAACGGCTGGATCGGCCCGATGCCTCATGGACGAGATAGGAAGATACGAGCCGACGGCTTTGTAAAGATGGATGACGTGAGAGAGGTTTTGAAGGAGATGGAAGATGGGTCGTAAGCTGTATTTGTTGACCGACGAGGAATGTAGAGATATTAAGATGTGGATATGGAAAGGAGTGAGGTATGCTCGCATAGCTGCTCAGTTCAACCTATCTAAGGGGTATATATCACAGATTTCTACAGGTGCCACCAAGGGGGAGATTGAATGGCCTGATGGGTCGCTTGGAAGACTATCGAGGCATCGAGCTTTGGAGATTGAGAAAGACAGGAAGATCAGTCCTACTCATGTTGTGGAACTGGAGAGGGATTTGCCCACACCTGATGGAGGAATGACTAGAGAGGAGCGAGACAAGTTTAGGGCTGAGTATGAGAAGGTTGAGATGGACCTACAGACTGCTTCGGATGAAGAGTTGAGGGCCATCCTTCAACCTAAGAAGGGTAAAGCCAGGGGTAAAAAAGGGGGTTGAATCTTGGGAAAATTTGGTGCATAATAAGGGTGAACAAATGTGTTCATTGTCACTAAACCAAGGATGGTTCAGATGGCCAAGATTATAAACCTTGCCAATGCAAGGGAGATAAAGAAGGTCAAAAACCTCTTTCAGGATCTCATCCAGCTTCAAGTTGAGTTCAATACTGGCACCGGCAGATTCGATCCTTCCATCTCCACGGAGGATAAGATTAGACGAATGCTGGACAAAATGAGCCCCGCTGATAGGGAGTAAACGCTCGTATAGAGCGCTGGTAGCAGCTATGAAAACAGATATTGAGATGGATGACCTAATTAAAGCCGTAGCTAAGGCCGTACGGGAGTCAGAGGCTTGGTCAACATTCTGGTCTGAAGAGGACAGCGTCATCATGGCTGAAGCTGCCGTGAAGGCTATACGTAAACATCTGCAATCTGATGCTACCCTGATCCGCCCGAGCTTGGCTGCTCTTGCACGAAGGAGATAGAAGATGTCTGATGAATTCACCGAAGCCCAAGTCCACGATACTAAGCAGGGAAATACCTATCTGGAGATGATTAGTTTTACGAGCGGTGATGTCGGCGTAGAAATGGGATTGTCCCCAGAAGATGTACAGCACTTTGCTGATGCCTTCGAAGACTTCAAGACGGAGTATGTCACAGCTATGAAGCTGGAGCCGGCTCATGAAGAGCCCCAACAAGTTGTGTTGACGCTCACACTATCCATGATGAAAGATCTCTTGTTTCATCTCAAAAAGCACCAGACACTCGCCCACGTAGTGCCGATGCTGGAGCTGGCGGTAATGACCTTGTCTGATGAGGTGTCGGCAGTACCGTTGAAGAGTATTCACTGATCGTCAGCAGTTTCCCTTGTGTAAGAGCAAGGGAGATTGGTGCCGATCCTGGCACTACATGGGAGAAGAAGATGGAAACCAAGTCTGTTCTTTTTGAATTCGAGCGCGAGACAAAGGGTGCCATTCGTTATCGAGAGATCAACCCTGATACGGAGGAAGTCGTTACTATACAGAATGGCGCCTCTGTGGGGACGATCTACATAAGGAAATCGGCCCTCAATGGAGAGGTTCCGATGTTTCTCCGGATGGTTCTGGACGGCTCTGGGGACGCCTCCTTCAAGGGGTTGAACTGATGACCAGAACCCCTGAACCGATGCTCCTCGAAGTCACCATCTAGGAGGTTTGAGCCATGCGGAAGGTCTATCGCCTGTCATTCGACTTTAGGGAGTTGGATGATCTCATCGACTTTTGGAAATCCTTCCAAGCCACGAACCGCGGCCCGTCTACGTCGGCCAATGACCTGAGTACCTGGGACACCTGTGGTCCGTGCTACAAAGACACGATACACGACCAAGGCAAGAGCGTTCAGGAGTTCTTGATCCGAGAGGCTAACATTGATAACGGTCGGCCCCTGGAGTTGAACTGATGACCAGAACCTCTGAGATGCAAGCTGTCATGGACGGGATGTTTCCTGAGCAGGCGGCGAACCGTGCGGCGGGCAATTGTGCCACTTGTGCCCGTCCCATCGATGCCTCGCTGTTTGAAGGCCGGCCACAAATCTACCGAGATGAGTACCTCATCGCCGGGATGTGTCCGGCCTGCCAGGACAGGGCATTCACCTCATCTGAGGAGGACAATCTCGAATAGGTTCATAGCAGCCTCGGGGTAGGGACGCCCCGAGTTTGGTATCAACCAAGGAGATATACCATGCCTAAGATTGTAATCAACAACGCCTATGGGGGCTTTCAGCTCTCAAATGCAAACATCGAACGGTATGCTGCGATCAAGGAGATTGTACTATATAAGAAAGAAACCAAGAACTGGACTCATTGGCATTGGGAAGCTGATATGTCGGACACCAGCTTCTTTTCCAAATACGACGTGGAGCGGGACGACCCTGCCTTGGTGCAGGTCGTCGAAGAGATGCTACACTCCGGCGAGGTGACAGACCTTCGAGTGGTGGAAATTCCAAACGACGTGGAATGGGAAATCAAAGAGTACGATGGCTTCGAGCACGTTGCCGAGGTTCATCGGACCTGGCACGCTCTAATGGATGAAGCTTCCAGAGGATAACCACATGAAACTCATAGTCGAGTTCGTAGGGATGTGCCTCTTCTTCCTAGCACTATACGCTCTAAGTATGATCGTATGGGCCTGGACGCAGCCGATGCCGCAGTGATGTGGATCGCCTTGACTATATTCCTGCTCGGAGTGGCGGTTGGGATGAACATCTCAATTGCCTTGTTCCATATTTTATAGGAGAAACCAAGATGGTTAGACTCCCCGACGGTGTGTATGCAATGAGTGTGGATGGGTTCCTCGATCTTATCACAAACGACGGCCCTGATGAGCCACTAAAAGAGTGGCTTGGGACTCCCCCGAGTTCGTGTGACATCTGCCGTAAGCCGATCACCGACAGCTTTATCGATGGTCGTACTGTGCATGGCCCCTGGGCTAATATGTGCCCAACCTGCTTCAAGCGTGAGGGTGTGGGACTGGGGACCGGCCACGGCCAGCATTACGGCATGACGCCTACTGGTGGCTTCGTGAAGATAGGAGGCTAAGCATGACCCTTTATACAGACACCTATGAGGTAGTACAGTTTGGCGAGTGCGTTGCTGACATAGATGTGAGGTTTCAGTATAGTGTGTTTCCTGGTCGCCCGGCTCAGATCTATGGTCCGCCTGAGCGATGCTACCCTGAGGAGCCTCACGAGATTGAACTGGAGGAGATTGAACTCCCGTGGGACAAGGGATGGAAGGTGATTTCGACTAAACATCCCTTGTACGACACCCTTGAGGAGATGTTCAACAACGTTGAGGAGGCCATCCTCCTGGACAATGCCGTTGCTGAAAGGTGGTAATCCAGGGTTGAACATGATCCCGCTGGGCTGTCCAAAATTCGGACAATTCAGCGGGATCACCGCAACCCCTGCTTTTCATTAGTCAGGATTAAAAAACAATTTGATTCTTGACGTTTGGTCATGTATGATTGGTAACAATGCGGTTCCGCAAACAACTATGAAGAAGGAGTTAGTGTAATGACTATAGTCTCTGCAAAATTCGGTGATGGCGATCCGATCAAGGTCAACTACGAATTCGGAGATGACCTGGCCGGAGCCTCCAAGCTGTTCGGTGACGAAACTGTGTTTGCCAACTACAAGGCCAACGCCATCGTTGCTTTGCAGGGTTTCGTCCGTGGGATGCTGAAGGCTGAGAAGTCGGCCAAGGACATCACCGGGGCCGTTGCCGAGTGGAAACCGGGAGTCCGCAAGAAAGGCAAGACTCCGCAGGAGAAGCTGCGCGAACAGTTCCAGGCCATGTCGGCTGAGGAACGTGCGGCCTTCCTCCAGGACGCCAACTCCAAGTAGGTTGGTGAGTTCGGCCCTGCTGCATTAAATCCCCCAGTGTAGTAGAGCCAGCCCCGGGTGGGGAGAGGGTTTCTTGGTTTACCTCTCCCCACTTTGGTCCCATGTTAAAGGTGTTTGTACCCAACAAGTCTGCTCACAATTTCAGCGATGCGCTGAGGTTTGGGGAACTTGTGTTCCTAACGTCTGGGACTGTGAATAAGTATGCGATAAATTCCCTGTATCGAGAATTATCAGAGGGACTGCAAAACAGTTCTGAGCAGGATCACTTGATGATCTCATCACTGGCTATTTTGAACAGTATTTGTTCTGCCATTTTTGCTAGGAAGCACGGCAAGGTAAATTACCTACTATTTAGGGATGGGAAGTACATCAGTAGGACAGTCGATATAGACGCTTTGATCTAACATCCTTGAGGGAGGATTTGATGCTCAATAAGCCCATCCTAATAGCCGGTGCGCCAAGATCAGGCACATCCATGTGCGCTCGGATTCTACATTCCCAAGGTGTGTGGACTGGAGACTGTAAGAAGCCAAACAAGTTCAACCCCTATGGCTTCTTTGAAAACAACACCTTCACAGCGATGTTGAATCGCCACTACAAAGGCGAGTTCCCCCTTCAATGGGAGAACATATTCGAGTCGTTGGAGTTCCAAGGTTGGACACCAGATCAACCTTGGATGTTCAAACACTGGAAACTCCTTCCCACCTGGAAGATATGGGACGCTATGTTCCCCGATGCCCTTTGGCTTCTCCCTTACAGAAATGAGGGAGACAACCTTAGGTCATTAGAGAACATGAGATATGCCAACCCCTTCGCTGTGTTTAAGGAATGTAAGGAGAGGCAGAACGAAATCGCTGATAGGTGCACCCACAGGTTTGTGGATACCGATAAGATTATAGGGGGATGGATTTCTGAATTGCAGAACATCATCTGCCTGCCACAAATCAAGGAGCCTTCTATTTTAAGAGGGAGGGATTGTATAGATTTGGTTATATGGAACCGGAAAGGACTGGTTAAAAGTGACTGATAAGTTTTACGACAACACCCGCTGCTCTGCAATGAAGGGCTGCCCCAGGAAGTTCTACTTCCGCCATAGGTTGCATTGGACCCCTGATATATCGGGGCCAGCTCTTGTATTTGGCTCAGCCTGGCATAATGCGATGGATGTAGTTTGGACTTTGTTGGCAGCCGACCCTGGCCGCAAAACTGCGGAGATCGCCCAAGCCGGGTTTGCTGCCTTCCTAAACAAATGGGAGGAAGAGGGCATGACTCCCTACGGGGAGATGGGTCCAGATGAGATCGCCAAGTTAGGCGCTCGTCACCCCGGCACTGCAGCAGAGATGCTCTACAGTTATATCGACACCAGACGAGCTATGTTCCAGTCCAAAGGTTTCGAGCTGATTTCAGTAGAGCAGCCGTTTGCCGTCCCCCTCGATCCCAACCTTCCCAACTTGTTCTACGTCGGACGAATTGATAAGGTGTTTAAGTACCAGGGGGACATCTTAGTTGGAGAGCACAAGACAACTGCCATGTACTCCAAAGCTGCGGGCTTCCGCTCCAGTTGGATTGACTCCTTCAGTCCCAACAGCCAAATCGACGGATATATGTACGCCGCCAGAATGACGTATGGCGATAAAGTCCGGGCGATCTGGGTCGACGGGGCGTTGGTACACAAAACTGAGCACGATGTGTTCAAGTTCATTCCCATCGAACGTAAGTGGGAACAGTTGGACGCTTGGCTTTGGGAAACTCGATACTGGATCGACCAGATCGAGGCGAATGATGCCATTCTGGAGCACCTCAATCCAGACTCTTCCACCCCCTACCTACCAGCATTTCCCAAGAATACGGGAGAGTGTGCCACTTATAGTGGCTGCACCTACATGGACTTGTGTAAGGCGTGGGCTAATCCTATCGGGAAGCCCCTCCCCGGTGGGTTCAGGCAGGAGAAGTGGAGTCCGTTTGAGGTTCTGGAACTGAACAAACTAGGATTGGAGCAATCGAAATGAGGCAACAAGAGATGAAACTCAACAAAACTAAGACGTATCAAACAGCTACATTTGACCAATTCGAAGCCTTTGCTTCCAAGGTGATGGCTCGAAACAACTGGACTGAGGGAGTACTATCCACGGAATTAGGATTCTCATCTAATACTGTCAGCGGATGGAGAAGACGCAAGAAGGTTCCTATGACTGCCCTGTTGGCGGTTAAATGGTTGGCTAGGGAACTCTTTGAGGCAAGAAATTTGACCGGCTCAGAGGCCATGACTTGCCTGATCTTAGTAACTACGCACACTACAGATGAGCGAGACCTGAGTATAAAACTCGCTAAGATGGCTAAGCGAAACGGGTAGCGGGATCATCAGTTGACAACTGGTGTTTAATGTGCAAAAATGAGCAATGTTGTGGGGGATCTACACTGGTCCCCCACACCTAAGAACGAGGGGAATAAAACAAGTGCCAAACGCAAAAGACCTAGACCTATCCGACGTACCTACCCGAATACTCATGGTAGGTCCAACGGGAAGCGGCAAGACAGCCCAAATTCACACTCTTCCAGGCAGGAAGTTCGCCTATATATTCGACCCCAACTCGTTGCAAACCCTTCGAGGACTAGACCTCGACTATGAAGAGTTCATGCCTGAGATGGTAGAGATGGACGCCACCTTAAAGGGTTTCAACAAGGGTGCGAGGGACGACACTCCTGCAACCAAAAGGGAGCCGACCCTATACAACAGATGGGTGGAGCACCTCAACGATTTTGAGGAGTCAGGAGAAATTACAGAATACGACTGGATGATCTTCGACTCCCTAACCTTCCTGGTCAAGGCGTGTATGGATCGACAACTTTTCATCAATAACAGATATGGGAAGATTGAAGATCTGTCTGACTATCGTGTAGTTGGGAATAAGATCAGCACAGTCTTTCGGACTGTCACATCTATTCCTATCAATATGTTTGCTACGGGGCACCTACAAGTCTTTCAAGACGACAAGACCAAGAAGGTGGAAACCCTTTTGCAACTCCCGGGCAGTTCCCGAAACCAACTTCCTCTTATGTTTACAGACCTCTGGCTGGCTCAAGCTGCATCGGAGGGAGATGAACTCAAGTTTGAGATACAGACCATCCCTGAAAAGCGAGGTCTTCAGACAATTCGCTCCTCCCTTAATGTGAAGGCTAAGGAGGATGTCACCATCAAGAATTTCGCACGCGCCGGCGAATACGGAATAGGCGCAATCCTGAAACGGCAATCTTGAAAAGGAGCAAAAGATGCCATTCATCAATGCAGAAATGGGCGATGACTACGAAGACAAGGCGGTAGCAGAGGGAGAGTATCCCCTTCGGATTACCAAGGCCGAGGAGAAGGACTCAAAGGCCGGCAATCCTGGCGTCAACGTCATTATTGCTATCGAAGGTGAGGACGGCGAAGGCTCGGCTCCTGTATTCCAGTGGCTGAACCTGCCCTACGACGGGTGTGAGTGGAACAGGCTTTACATGAGGGATCTAAAGCGGTTCTTCACCATGTTCGGCGTCACTTACGAAGTGGACGGGTTCAACACGGATGACCTGCTGGGAGCTACCTGCGACGCTCTCCTGAAACAGGAGGACGACGATTTTGGCCTCCGCAATACTCTGGTGTTGCCCAAGGTTTCGGAGTAGTATTGGTATCGGGATTGCCTCAGCCTTCCTAAGGTGATCCTGAGAGAGGGGGGTTGCTAGTCTACCGACATCCCAGCCCCCCTCTTCTTTCCTTCCACAATTCGGAGATTTGTCATGGAGTTTTTGCAGAACAAAAAGACGAATATCGTTGCTGCCCTTATGGTCATTGTCGGCGTGGTGCAGGGTCTCACAGGTGATGTGGCGGCCTGGCAGGGTGTTCTCGACAACGCTATTCTGATCCTCAACGGCTTCGGGCTTGCTGGTTTGCGGGCTGGGGTAGCTAAGCTTCAGTCGTGATCTGGCTTCATCTGATTCGAGTTGGGCTAGGGTTCGCAAAAGCCCTAGCCCAATTCGCCCGAGATCGTGCCATTCGCCAGAACACTAGGAAGGCAACCCTCGCTGAGTATATAGAGGAGAGTATGAATGAAGTACGCACCGCTACTGACGCTCGCCGCAGTTTGCATGATCCTGCTAATCGTGACAGGGTGCGGAAAAGGTTTACCCGTAAGAATAAGTAATTTCTGTGATATCTACCAGCCAGTCTATGTTCATGAGGATGATACAGAGGGGACGAAGGATCAGGTGGATGAAAACAATATTGCTTTTTTAAGACTTTGTGAGGCGGAAAAAGGAGGAGTTGTGAAGTGAGTAATCCAGAAATGAAACGGATGAACTTTGAAGTCTCACCCGAACTGGCGGAGCGTGCGGCACAGATGCCTTACGGCATAAAAAGCCATGTGTTGCGTATCATTCTTGAGCGGGTGTTGGACAGTGTGGAGCAGAAGGGCACTCTTGTGTACGGCGCCGTGCTGGATGGAAATTTCAGAATTGAGTTTAAGACATGAACAATCCCCTCTCCAAATTAAGAACCCACCTCACAGATATGTCCACCGAAGAACTGCACCAACAGATCGCAGACATTCGGGGCGACAGGAAGATCACAAAAGCTCCTCCGAAGACGGTGCGGAAGAAGGCTGAACGAAAGTCTAATGCTATCAGTCTCTTGGATAGTCTCAGCCCAGAAGAGCAGGCGACAATGCTAGCGGAGTTTGGTGGATGAAAACTCAACAAGTTGAGATCAAGAAGATCAAGAAAACCAAGCGGTATCGGATTGATCTGGGGAATATAGAAGAGCTGGCGGCTAGTATAAAGGAGAAGGGCCAACTCGTCCCTCTTTTGCTGAGCGAAGACCTAACCCTCCTTGCCGGTGAGCGTAGGTTAACTGCAATGGAGTCCCTCAAGTGGGACAAGGTAACAGCCTTTGTCCTGGCAGCAGAGGGGGAGCTTGAGCATAGGGAAATCGAACTCCTGGAAAATGTCATGCGTAAGGACATGAGATGGGACGAGCGGGCTATGTTAGAAGCTCGTATTTTCCAGTTAAGATCTGAGTCTGATCCCAACTGGTCTCAGCGTGACCAGGCTGGGTTGTTAGATGCATCGGCTGGGGCAGTTAACAGGCGGTTACAGTTGGCAGAGGCGATTGAGATCATCCCTGAATTGGCCGATGCCAAGACTGAGGACGAGGCTTGGAAGAAATACAAAAGACTAGAAGAGGATGCCGTCAATGCTGTTTTGTTGGAGAAGGCGGAAAAAACCAGCAAAGGAATAGCTAAATGGGCACGGGATCATTACATCCTCGGAGATAGTGTAACCCAGATAAAGAAAATGAATCCCGATGTTTGCGATTTTGCCGAGGTCGATCCCCCATACGGGATTGATTTGGACAAAAGAAGGGAAGGCCGGACCAAGAGTCATAGCGAAATGACCCGGTATATAGAAATCCCCACTGAGGAATATCCCAAGTTCTTACACAACATAGCGACGGAGGTTTACCGTGTCCTGCGAAAAAACTCCTACTGTGTCTGGTGGTACGGGATGTCATGGCATCAGCAGGTTTATGATACTCTTACTCGTGTTGGGTTCACAGTTAATCCAATCCCCGCAATCTGGACTAAGGGTCAAGCTGGGCAGACTGCTGCTCCGGAAACTGCTTTGGGCTCTTCCTACGAGCCTTTCTTCGTCGCCAGAAAAGGCAAGCCGAAACTTATGAAAGAAGGGCGGTCCAACGTCTTTCAGTTTCAACCCGTCCCCCATCAGAAGAAAGATCACAGCACCGAGAAGCCAATCGAACTGATGTTAGAAATCCTCGAGACATTCACTTGGCCAGGTTCTACAACAATCGTCCCCTTCCTTGGGTCCGGCGTAACCTTGAGGGCCGGCTACAGGATTAGGAGAAAGGGACTAGGTTTTGATCTAGATGAGATGATTAGGACCAGGTTCCTTGCCAACATCCAAAAGGATGTGGATGCCGGCACCCTTGTAAATTAACAAAAGCTTCCTAGAAAAAGGAGAGGAAGAATGCCCGTACGTGATGATGTATTACAGGAAGCCAATAAAATAGTATCTGCTGACCGAGAGGCTACTTACGGTCCCCCCAAGGAAAATTTCAAGGCGATCGGTGATCTTCAATATTCGTACTCCAATCTTGTAGAAGATAGAGCTCCCAGTGAGGAATGGCGCACAGCTATGAATATGGCTTTGCTAAAACTCGCTCGTATTGCAACTGGGCCTCAACACAAGCGAGATAACTATATAGACGCTTGTGGGTACCTGGCACTGGCTTGTGAGTTGGCCGAAGATGACTAGCCCCTTCGAAGAGGGCGACCCTGGCAGCAAAATCTGTATCATAGGGGAGGCTCCATCCCATTCTGAAATGCGTGCCCACAAGCCTTTTGTCGGCCCGGCTGGGCATGTCCTCGACCAGTGTATGCACGCTGCAGGAATGATCCGACGCGAATGCTATCTGACCAACATCTTCGAGGAGCCTGTTACCAAGGATAAGTTGGGGGGTAAAATCTGGGACTCCGCCGGCGATCTGGTGTGGACAAACAAGGGCGGGTTCACTGCAGATGGAGAGAAGCACCTAGATAGCCTCCTTGTCAGGTTGGCAAGAAGCAAGGCTAATGTCTTTGTCCCTCTTGGGAATACAGCCCTCAGTGCCCTGACTCCCCACGCTCAGATAATGAAATGGCGAGGTTCTATCCTATCCAGTCCTGTGATTGGGAAGAAGGTGGTGGCGACAATCCACCCTGCTGCTAGCCTCCGAGGGCAGTACATCTGGCGCTATATTATTACAACAGACTTAAGGCGCGTGATTGAGGAGAGGAATTCTTCCAACCTAAACCTTCCCCAGAGAACCTTGCGGATTAATCCCTCGTTTGAGGAAGTTATATCCTATTTGAAGGAATGCCTTGAGCAGAGGGACGTAGCCCTGGATATTGAGATATTTAGGCATCAGGTGTCCTGCCTCGGGTTTGCCATTGCCCCAGATGATGCCATGTGCATACCCCTAGTAGGAACAGACAGCAAGGCTAGGTGGAGCATAGATCAGGAGATGAAGATATGGCAGTTGACCGCTCAAATTTTGAACGATCCCTCTATCCGAAAGATCAATCAGAACATCTCCTTTGACATCTCCGTACTCTTACAACAGAATTCTATTATAACCCAGGGACGGTTAGGAGATACTATGGTAGCACAGCACCTCTTATATCCCGACTTTCCGAAGGGTTTAGACTTCATCGCATCTATCCATACAAGGGAACCTTATTGGAAAGACGACGGCGGAAAGATGTGGAAGAAGATGGACGGTGATTACCACACCTTCTGGCGATACAACGCTAAGGATGCCTGCGTAGCAATGGAGGCGTGGTATGCCCTTGAGGTGGAATTGCACGACAGGGAGTATTGGCATTCTTATCAAGAAACAATCAAGTTGATTGATCCCCTTGTCTACATGATGACAAGAGGCTTTAAGGTTAGTATGGACGAGTTGGCTAAAACCAAGGAAGAGGTCGAAACCAAGATTGCTGAGAAAGAAGTCGATCTGTTGGAGGTGGCAGAACGGCCGTTTAATCCAAACTCTCCAAAACAGTGTATGGAGTATTTCTATGTCACAAAAGGGATCAAACCCTACGTCAACAGGAAAACGGGTAAACCTACAACTGATGACAAAGCTATGGCACGAATTGTGCGACGCTTTAACCTCCCAGAAGCTCGTCTGGTTCAGGAAATTCGGACCCTCAAGAAACTACACGGCACCTACTTATCCGCAGATGTCGATGGAGATCACCGTATGCGCTGCTCTTATAACATCCGAGGGACAACTACAGGTCGGTTGTCCTCCTCTCAAACGATCTTCGGAACTGGCATGAACATGCAGAATATTCATCCTGAATTCAAGAGTTTCCTGGTAGCCGACGAATGACCAACACAACAGATGAAACCTTCCAAGCCCTAAACCGTCTTGAACATCTTATAGTTGAAAGGTTTGTATCTCAGCCTGTCTGGTCTATAAACGATCTAACAGCAATGGTCCGGCAAAAGACTGAACTCATCATCAACGAAGTGACAGCAAAAAGGATGGATGCTGTACCTAAGAATCACAACTTTCGCACTAGTCGGCATCGGTCTAAGGAGACCCATTGCACCAACGGGCATGAGTACACATCTGAAAACACCGGTACAGGACATGATGGACATCGTAAGTGTTTGACCTGTTACAAAGCTCGTCTAGGTCCACACAGCAAACGGAATAAGAAAAAGTCATGACTCAACACATCCTAATGGAGTTTGACAAGTCTGGGGCGGAATGGGTCGTGGTGGCCTACGCCTCGGGTGATGGTCAGATGATAGATGTTGTCAAAGGTGACGAGAGTCCCCACAGCAAGACTGGTATGCTCATATCAGGCGCTCCAATTGAACTTGTTGAGATGGAGAATAAACTTGTCGAACACCACACCGATCCAGATACAATTAGGACCATTAGGAGTGAGTCACTTGCTGCGCTACTTGAAGGAGATTACTTCCTGCCTAGAAGTATGTCTATTCGACAAGCTGGGAAAAAGTCCAATCATGGTCTTAACTACGGAATGGGTTATCGACGGTTTGCGTTGGAAAATGAGATGGAGGAGCGGGATGCAAAAAGAATTGTCGATCTCTATCTCCACAGCGCCTACCCGGGAATACCCGTTTGGTGGGAGACAATCCGACAACAACTCAGAGACAATAGAACTCTAACCAACTGTTTCGGAAGGAAGAGGGAGTTCAGAGATGCCTGGGGTGACGAACTGTTCAAAGAAGCCTATGCTTTTATTCCCCAATCAACGGTTGTAGATATGGTCAACTCTGGAATGGCTAAGGCGTTTGTGCAAGGTGCTGACTATTTTGACTTGGCCGACTTATTGGCACAGGTACACGATTCAATTGTGTATCAGTATCCCATAGATCATTTCTACGAAATGGCCTTGTTTACTATTCGTCACGCTCTCGATTATATGTCCCCAACTATTCAGTACAGCGGACGAGAGTTCCAAATTGGAACTGATCTGAAGGTTGGAAGGGACTGGGGACATATGATCCCCGTCGAGTTAAGTGAAGATGTAGATGTGATGCAACACAACCTAGAAGAAGCGTGGGACAAGTTGAATGCCTCAACGCAAGCTGGATAACTGGCTCAATGCTTATTTGGAATACACCGATAATTCAGAGTCGCCTCTGGCGTTTCATCTCTGGACTGCTATGGGGTGTATTGGCGCTGCCCTTCAAAGGAAAGTCTATATGCGATGGGGGCACACTGATATTTATCCTAACCAGTATGTCGTCCTTGTTGGACCTTCGGGTAGGGCACGAAAAGGGGAGGCGATTACGATTGGGAGAAGTATGGTCAAAACCCTCAACATCCCTATGCTTGGGGAGGACAACTCTCCAGAGGCGATAATCAAACAGATGGATGACTCAGCCGGAGCGTTCAAAGATGAAACAACTGGAAACATGCGAGAAATGTCCTCTATGGCGGGCTTCCTCGAAGAGTTATCTGTCTTTACCGGCGAGCAGAACAAACGCTTCTTGGCGATGCTTACTAACTGGTATGACTCGCGCGATGATTGGCAAAGACGGACTAAAAATAAGGGTATTAATGAGCTTGCTGGAATGTGTTTCAATCTGGTGGCAGCGACAGCTCCCGATTGGCTTCCCCTTATACTGCCACATGAGGCGATCGGCGGTGGCTTCACTTCAAGATGCATCTTCATCGTCGAAACTCAAAAGCGAAAGATCATCTCAAACCCAAACCTCAAGCCGCCGGACAAAGCCCTAAGGGATAGGCTCATACACGACTTGGAAATCATACATACACTGACGGGGGAATATAAGTTCACCCCCGAAACCCTTGAACAGTATGAAAACTGGTATGTACAAGAGGAGAAGAAGATTGAGAAGGGAGAAGGGCCGGTAAATGATCCCGCTTTTGCTGGATATATCTCAAGAAGGGCGACCCATGTTAAGAAGCTGGGGATGATAATAGCTGCTAGCCAGCACGACAGAAGGGAATTAGATTTAGATAGTTTTGAGGTTGCACTTAATTTGATGGAAAAGGCAGAGGTGGGGATGCAGAAGGTCTTTGCTGGGATTGGCAAGGCTAGGTATGCTGAGGAAAGTGAGGCATTGATTGAATTCTTGTCGGAACGTAAAAAGGTTACAAAGGCTGCCATTCTTAGGAGATTCAACAGAACTGTGGACTCATATGTTCTAGATGCCGTAACTGAAACACTGGTAGCTATGAAAAGAGTTAGGGTTAAGATAGACAGAGAAGAGGGAGAAACATACTATGTCTACATGGAAGATTGATTTTGAGGTATGGCAGTTGGAGATGCAAAATGGCAAGGAGTAAAAAAGAATCCCGCCTGATCTGCCACCACTGCGGCGAGGCTATGGTCGGAGTTCAGCAGACTTATGTAGGGGATGGCTATATCCGCAGACAAAGAATGTGCGGCTACTGCAGAGCGGCCTGGACAACTTATGAGATCAGGCAAGAAGAGTTTGACAAACTCTTGGCTAAAGAAGGCAAGCTAAACAAAATTATTGAAGCGATCAATGAACTCCTGAACTGACCCAGCCCCCAATTCAGTGTTGTAGTGATCCTTCCAGTATGCTGCCATCCCCCCTATATCATCAGGTTCAGGTAGAGGCATAGACACCCTATAGTAGTGCAGCCTAGCCATTGCAGTAGCATAGAATAGGTTGGATTGAAGCTGGTCTATCCTCGAAGGGAATGGAGCCAACAAATCTTCCATCTTCTCCTTCAGTTCAGGGCGGAATCCAAGGTAGTTTAGCCAAATATCAGTATGAGTTGCAGGCTCCATCTGGTAAAGACCTAGAGCAGGGCCGCTCTCCAACTGTCTGATGTAGCACAGCAAACTTTCTTGGATAGCAGTCCCCAGAAGCAGCGTCTCTGCAGACATACTATACATGTCTAGGTAGAACAAAGTAGGACGAATTATGTCTTCCCGAAACTGTTTAACGTCTAACCCAGAAGTCATGTATCATCACCCCCCACTTCTATAGTTTGCCATCCCTCTCCAGTTGCAGCTACACAGGAGATACCATCAGAACGAGATATAAGTATTGTCCAATTGCCTTCGGTTGAGACAAGTAATTCCATAACCATTCCGTTGCTTATTAGTCCTTGAGCGGTAATCTTCTCACCGTGTTGGAGACTAAGCTGCGTGATAAGGTTTTCTCTTGCTAAACAAATTTCTGCTATGCTGATCTCTGGTAGGAGGAGACACCCAACCAGTATCGTCCAAAATTTGAACGTTTTCACTATCATTCATATCTCGCCCTATTTGCGATGATTGCCCGAAGAGAGGGCAGATCAGGACTGACCCTTTTCAACTCATCGTTGATGACTCTTATAGTGCGGGTGCTGATATTCTGCTCTTTCAGCAAAGCTCTGAACGGGGCAGCATCTGGTCTTAACAGAACCCTCACTCGAGCGGCGGCTCGAATTCCCTCTAATGTTTTTTGTAGGACGAGACTCTGCTGAGATATGGACAGGTTTTTGAACCCTGGGCTTCGAACAATAGCATTGCCTATGTCGGCAGATATGGGGTTGGCCTCCTCCCTAACCATGTTATCCAGTTCTGGAATGCCAGTCGAGGGAAACTTCTCTTGCTGAGTGAACTGGTACAGTCCAAGAGCATCTTCGAAATCACTTTGCTTCGGACGTAAAGGAACACCAACTGCCTGAAGTGCAGGGTCAACCTTCCGCTGAGGAGTACCAGTCCCAGAAAATCGCTCTGGCAACTCTTGGCTAAGCCCAGGAACTTGGCCTTTAACCTTCCGCTCAAGATCAACAACAGGATCTTCACTCTCAGTCATTCTCTGTTTGGATTCTTCCTCAGCAAAATCCTGCAAAGTCTCTGCAATCGCTCCAATATCTTTGCCAGTCAGTTCTCCGAACTTCTTAACCATCCTCGTGGGAATGTCACTTGCCGATATATCTCTTGCAACTCCAAGGAAGGTTAGTAATCGCCTGGCGTACTCACCCGTAACTGTGGTGAAGAACTCAGTCACACCATTCTCATCTCTGATACCTGTCACAGTATCCATGAGACGATCAAGGACTGCCACTCCA
>Ga0098034_1000261_pt1 | contig 24741 bp, 24 predicted proteins | sample 2_EtaG_FD_77062 | JGI IMG/M metagenome (GOLD analysis project Ga0098034, IMG submission 77062) | Marine viral communities from the Subarctic Pacific Ocean - 2_ETSP_OMZ_AT15125 metaG | ecosystem: Environmental > Aquatic > Marine > Oceanic | place: Pacific Ocean | collected 2015-01-07
ACTTTACCCATAATAGTTTGATGATGATGTGAACACATCGATGTTAATGGAATACCTCCTTCAAATACCATACCATCATAACCATCAGATGGAAATGCTGTAATATCAGGAGCTCCTTCATATCGACCAGCCCACAAATCATTTACATATGCTTTAGCAACACGCATCGGTGTATTATCTGAATTTGGATCTTCTTCCCAATGACACCCTAAGGCATCTAAAAAATTACCAAATGCATACGCTGCATTTTGTATCATTTGTTGTCTTTCTTGATCTGATAAAGGGCCTCCTGGGACAACTCCATTAGCGTATCCTTCTTTAACTAATTCAATACTATTTTTTATTGTCATGTTTTATATTTTCTTTGGTATTTTTTAATAATTGCGAAATACTGTTTATAGTATCCAAATTAATTCGTACCCACGTTTTATAATCTTTTTGTTGTATAATCAATTTACTACAATCTTCATATTCTTCTAATTTTTCTCCTATTTTAATTAGATATGATATAAAGTCCACGATATTTTTTTTATATCGTTTTAGACATAAATCATTGGTTATATGAAGTTGTAATGGTGATTGTTTTAATATAACTCTAACACATCGACGAAACATTTTACTGTCTACATTTTCTGGTTCTAAAAATTCAAATTTCATTTCTTTTATTTAATATAATAAAATTATCGGAGATATCCAAACCATAATATAATCTTGTTATCCAGTCGTCTTTTCTCATTATTGTATCTCGCAAGCTCCGCCGGCACAAGCTAATTCACCTGCTAGGTTGGTTTCATCTGTTATTTCTTCAATTTCAGAAAGATCTACTTCCATTAAATCTGAAATTAATGATTCATATTTCTCTTTAGTAATATCTTCAAGTGGTAGTTGTGGGTGGGTTGTATCACCGCCCCAGAATGGAAAAATAGCTAACCCATTATAAGAGTTTCTGTTTTCCCACATCCATTCTCCTGCAAGATCCCAGTCATCATTTTTTAGAGAAACAGTTGCAGATACATTATGAGTATTTGACCCAGTTCTGTGTCCAGCTTTTACCCATTCTGTTGCAACTTTTTTTACTCTTTCGAGCATATCAAAACAAGACTCTGTTCTAAAAATAGATCCAGATGGTGCTTTTTGTGGAGAACATATCCAAGCAGTATCATGAGGTCTTTCAATATCATCTTCTAATAGATTGGGATTTCTTTCAGCTAAATACCTATATATAGCTTCATTCTTTCCTACTTTAACTCTTCTTAAGAAATAATCATTATGCCATGCGTGTATTCCTGATGACGTTCCTAATGTTAATGATGTTGTTCCTGCTGGTTTTACTGTCGTACATCTTGCAGCTTTATTAATTCCAATTAATTTTGCAACTCTTGAATTTTCTCTTTTTACTACATCAGCTGCTTTTTTCATATCATACCCAAGAACTCTGCCACTTGCAATGCCAGTCATACTTACGCCAATTAAAGCTTCTTTCTCTGTGGTTTCTTGCCAAATTTCTCTTAAATAATGAAAATTAGTATATCCCGCTTGAAGTGTGCCTATAAATGCTGCGGCTTTGACTCTTTCATTTAAATCTTCTTGTGAATCAATATTACTAACATTGACTTCACATAAATTGCAAAATTGGTATGGTCTTAATGCTATTTCACAACATGGATTGGTTCCCCAATCTTTATCATTGCTGAGGTATATACCAGGGTCTCCTGACTTAGTTAACTCCATCCTTTTCCATAATGATAAAAAGAACTCTTTACTAATCTTATGTCTCATCAAAACCGCAGAATTATTAGCACGACCCCTTTGGCCATTTAATTCATACCATTTTCCTGATTTACAGCTAATCATTTCATTATCATCAGCCGAAAATAAAGATATAAGAGCTGCTCTACGAATACCACCGGCTAATACAGCATCTGCTATATAACAAATAATATCATGTACTTCTAAAGTATTTAACTGTTCTCCATCTTCTTTATTTTCTAAAAGTCCTGTTATTTTTAAAACACACTCTTTTAAAGGCTGTGGTCCTGGGGCTTTTCCTCCTGATGTTACTAATTGTGCTCCTTTTTGTCTAATATCAGAAAAGTCAAATTCAATTTTAGAACTTCGTCCATTTAAATAAGACTTCATTAAAACTTTTATTGCATCTGCCCATCCTTCAATTGAATCACCAATTAAAAATCTCTTTGTTCTTTTAGCATATGGTTTATTAATTGGAGGAAGTTTTGCTACATGATGTTTTTGAACTGAATATCCTACTCCTGTTCCACCTAAAAGTAAAAACATTGTTTCACTAAATGAGTCGATGTGGTCAATTGGTAAATATGCACAATTATAGACCCGGTTTGGAGACATTTCAATTGGTTTACCACCAAATTGCATGCTCCGCATTGATGGCAAAACTTTTTTGTCATAAACAAACTTATAAACATTATTAATCTGGTCTTTTAATGTAGGATATTTTTTAATATGCATGTTTTTATTCCTTGTAACCAATTCATCCCATGTTTCTCTTCTGTTCCACTCTGGAATGTATTTTGCATACTTCATATATACGGTAATGTCTGATAAGATTGTATTTGATATGTTCATTTATGACTCCTTTTGTTAATAATATTAGATAAAAAGTGGCCTTTTCTTATATAGGCCACATTCTATAATAAATATACTTATCAACCTAAACTTCCACCCAGATCTTTAAATTTTTGTGCTAAACTTTGTTTTAAAATATTCTCACCACTTTTCATTGTTTGTGTCGTTTGTTTTCCTTGAGATGTTTGTGGTTCAAAGAATTGAAATTGGCCATTGTTTGTGTTAATTTTACTTGGCAATGTTATTCCATCTGGTCCAAATCTGTTTTTTATAACATGTCCTCTACCAGTTCCTGATAATTTGTCTTCTACTTTTCTTGCAAGTGACATTAAGAAATCAGCAACCATTACTTTACCATATGATGATGCAATTTTATCTGCTTCAATAATGTCCATTTCTAATGCTGCTCTTCCTGCTTGGGATGCAGTCCATACTGGTATTTCATATTCTCCGGCCATTCCCCGCATTTCTTCATATAATTCTTCTAATGCTTCGTGTTTGTCTTTTTTAGTATTTACTTTTAATAAATCACCATAATCTACTATTACTAAATCTGGATTATTTCCTAACATTACAGTTTTTTCAATATGAGCTTTAATTCCCATTATCCCTGTAGATTTAGTTGGATAATATTTTATGATCAACTCTCCTGCTAATGTTTCTAATTTTTCTTCGATGTCATCTGTGTAATTTTTTAAATTTTGTGCTGCAATACCTGTTATTACACTATCGTATCTTTGGCCTACATATGTGTCATTTAACTCCAATGTATAATGTATAACTGTTTTTCCTTGTTTTATTGCATTTGCTCCAATATTGATAAGCAACCAAGATTTTCCAATTCCTGCTGGCGCCATTACAACTCCCAATTCTCCTTTGCCTAATCCACCATCCATTAAATCATCAATTACATCCCAACCTGTTCTAATAGTATCTCGTGCTGCATTTGTATATCTTGCTACTACCTCTTTTTTATATTCATGTCCAATGTCAGTGTCAGCTCCTGCTTTCATAGCAGAATCAATTTTGCTTTTTATTTCATCATAATTGCCCATTTGCAATAAATTAACAGAATCCATAATAGCTCTTTTAATTTCTTGGTTTTTACAAAATTTTAATATTTCATCTTTTACAAATGTTAAGTCATCTGACTCCATATACCGAAATATATCCTTTAATTGTTCTAAAATAGCTGTTTTAAATACATCATCTGTAATTCCTGTTATTTTAACTTTTAATACATCTTTACTTGGTGGAGTTTTATATTCTCTGAAATGATCTAATATAACATCTAATACCCAATTATTTGCATCTGATTCGAAATATTCAGGTTGTATAATATCTGCAATTTGTTGTAAAAATGAGCGGTCAATAAACATAGCAGCAAGCACTTTTACTTGAAACGACCAACCATACTCACTTAATTTATCTGTCATAACTTATTATATTAAAATAAAAACAGTAATCCAATACTATTTATGTGTTTGTTGTGCGAAGGCACTTAAAGAAAGCCAGGTGTTGTTTAGCCAATCTGGCATATTTTTCATAATGGACCACATTTTATCTTCCATAAATAATCTGCGAAATTCGACTTTATTTAATGTGGTTATCGGTGATTGTATTATGTTGCGAATATTTGATTTTGTTTGTGCTGGAATGTTTAATAAATTTAAATTCATTAAGTCCCAATTTTCTTCAATTAAATCTATATTATCTAACATTTTTTGATATGTTTTAGATTCATCTAATTTTTCTATACAATCGCCACGAAGGTCTGCTGGTGTATAATCTAATGATAATACTAAATCAGGAATGTGTTTTAATAATGTCTTTGGCCCTATTCCTTTAACGCCAGTAATGTTATCTGATTTGTCTCCGGTAAATGTTCTATACATTACATAATTTACTGGGTGTACTCCAAATTCTTCTATCACCATATCAATATCATACATTTTCTTTTTAATGGGAGACCATACTTGTATTCTATTGTCAATTAATTGATAAAAATCTCTATCTGTTGAAACAATTGTAAATTTACTTTGTTCTTCTTTTGGTTTTAACAAATCTTCATCAAACATTTCAATTATATATGCTATAGTATCATCTGCTTCTATTCCATCCATTGCTAAAAATGTAACAGGTAAACAATCTAAATATGAAACTATTCTGCTAAATTGTCGACGCATTTCTTCTTGTTCTTGGTCGACGGTTATATCATAATGATCGTGTCGTCTTAATTTTGTTTTATTAATTCGATTTGCTTTATAATCTTTATTTATTTTTCTTCTTCTTTTAGAACCACCTATTCCATCAAATACTACAATACAACGACTTGGTTTAAAGTCCCTTACACATTTTCCTATACTATATAAAAATCCGGTAATACCTCCTACGTGATCGCCATCTTCATTTGATGAAGGAGTTGCTGAGAATGCTCGAATAAAGGTATTTAGACCATCAAATATCATGATGTGATCATTGACGTCCGATGGCCTATCTGCCTTTTCTTTTTGTAACTGGTTAAATAATTCTTGATACTTATTCATTATCCTTCTTCGTTTATTACTTCTTCATCTACGACTACATCATCAATGCCACCGTCTACGCCGGCTACATATTTGAAGATATATGCTTCGCAAATTCGATTGTATAATCGATTATGGATATCTGTCTTGTTAATTATTTTTTCAGCGAAGTCTTTAGATTGAAATTTTATTTCTTCTAAAACCTCTCCGGTGTTAACATCTACGTCTTCATAAGTATACCAGGCTCCGCCTTGTTTTACTAGTTTGAAGTCTTTCATGATATTTAACCACCCTCCGTAATTATCAATTCCTGAATCGAAATATATATCATAATTAATAGAACGATGTGGAGGTCCCATTCTGTTTTTCACGATTGTGACCTTGGTTTTTATTCCTACCACTTGTTCTACACCATTTACTTTTGCTTTGATTTGTCCTAACGACTTCAGCCTTAATCTTACTGATGAGTGGAATGGTAATGCCTTACCTCCCGCTGTCGTCCATGGGTCTCCAAAACTAACACCTAACTTTGTTCTCAATTGATTTGTGAATATTAAACATATTCTTTCTCTTGCAATCCAGTTAGTTACCTTACGCATTGCTTTTGATAGAATAATGGATTTTGATGTCGCATAGCCATCTTTATCATATTCAGCTGCCATTTCGATTTTTGTAGATGCTCCCATTATTGAATCTACCACGATTGTTACCAATCGGTCTTTGTCTGATAGTCTTACATTGTCTACAATTGTTTCGATAGTTTCAAATATCTCCTCAACTGTTTCCATTGGAACATATAGCATTGATTTTAAATCAACTCCTATTGCTGTTAAGAATTCAGAGCTAGTTGCAGATTCAGTGTCAATATAAACTGCTAATCCGCCCCTCTTTTGTGTTTCTGCTAAGGTGTGGGCTGCAAGTAATGATTTACCTGAAGCTTCTAGTCCTGTTATTTCGGTAATTCTACCAACAGGAAAACCTCCGTTTGGCTTATTTGAAATGGCCAAATCTAGCATTGAACACCCAGATGAAATCCATTCATGCACATTTGTAGGTGCATCTTCATCTCCATCTAGAAAGAATGCAGTTTTGTAATTTTGACCCTTGAACTGTTTATTGATACTTGCAGCTAGTGTTTCAGCTAACGAGTCTTCCAGTTCGCTCTTTTTCTTCGCCATAGTATAGACTCCTATTGATTAAATAAATCATTAAATGCAGTTGCTACATCAGCTGTCTTTTTAGGTTCAGTTTTAGTAGTAGTTTCAGTTTTTGCTTCACCATTGGTTGTTGGTGTCGTAGTATCTGAATCAGCATTTTCTGGATTCATCCAATCTGCTAGTGCCTGTTCTAGTTCTTCATAAGTTGGCTCGGGAAATAAGTCTGTAATCTTTATTTGATTCATGACTTTTTCAGCTACGCCTTTATCTTCAGTTGCTGCCGAAGTATTTGGCTTGACTCTGATTGAAGTTTTTGGAAACCTCTCAGTGCCTTCTGCTGGTGTAAATTCTACTGTAATATCTCTACCATTCATTAGGTCGGTAATATCACCGTAGTCTGGGTCTGAAATTATTGAAAGCAATTCTGAGTATACGGTTTTTCCAAACCCCCAAAATTTAACTCCGTCAGATTCTTTACCTCTAACAATAACAGGAACATAAGTTCTCATCTTTGGCTCGATTTTTCTACCCATTATCCATTCGTCTTTATCACCTGTTTTCTTAAGCTTTTCAGCAAATTCTACTACAGGATCTGCATTGCCAAATGTGATAGGCGAAAGCATACTACGCTTTGCGATATCATAATGAAAATACATTTCTAGGAACGGGTTTTCTTTGCGATGTACATAAGGTACAATTCGAATCGTTTGTTTACCTGGTTCGGGTTTCCAAAGATTATTTCTTCTGTCGTCTGTCTTGTTTAATTGTGTAAGTTTTGCCTTTATGGCGTCTAAATCTAAACTCATTTTTTACTCCTTTATTAGTTAATTGTTTATATTGTTTAGTTATTAATTATAATATATGTAATTAATTCGTTAATTCAAAGTTATTCGTTAATTATTTTAAAAGTTCTGCATTCTCCACTCATAATCGTCTTTTTTAGCTTGATCATCTTCAGTATTTCCTGGGTTGATTTTATCTTCTATACCGGTGCTATCAAATTTTGTATCTTCTAATCCTCCACCAAATCTAATTCCACTTAATTCTATATCTAATGCTTGCTCTGCTCTTCTTCTATCAGCTGGGTTTATTATATTAATGCTAATTAATTTATTTACTATTTGTTTAACAGCATCGTCTATTTGTTGATCTTCCTGGACGATAGGTTTTTTGCCTTGATTTCCAAAGCCTAAATATTTTTCGTTTAATAGTGATTTTAATTTCATTATATTCCTTTTGCTTCTAAGTGCTTCATAACTGACTCATCGGTGATTCCATATTTTTCTGCTAATGGCTCATCACCTATGTTGACATATTTAATGCTTCCATCTGGATCTAATTCGATAGTTAAATCTATTTCATCTTTACCCATTTTAATTTCACAATCAAGTTTTATGTCAGATACAAATCTAGTTATATCAAATGAAGGGTGGCCATCGTCACCTGTAATATTTTGATCTTCAAGGTATGCTTCAAGATCTCCTAATACTTCTTCCAAAAAATGACTATCTAATGTTCCTTGTTTTTGCATAGTTACATCATGAAAATTTGTGTCTATTTGTACATAATTTACATTTATATCCCATTTTGGATTAGGAGTTAAATGGTCAAAGTTTCCACTTGACATTCGGGGGTCGTGAAAATTTCCAATTTCATTCAAATTCTTAGTTTTGAATCTCCGCATATTTTCTGCTAGTATATTTTTTTTCATTTTTTTTCTCATATTTTCTGCTATCCTTCACCTTCTCCTTCATATTGACAACTACCATCCTCTATCGTTGCTTCTGGATTATAATTTATTGCAGTAGGATCTGTACAACCAAGTATTGGTTCTCCTTCTCCTTCACCTTCTCCTTCACCTTCACCTTCTCCTTCACCTTCTCCTTCACCATCTCCACCTCCTTCATCTTCATATACACAAGTACCATCATCCACATTTGCCTCGGGGTTATAGTTTATGGCCTTATCATCTGTACAACCAAGTATCTCAACAAAAGGAGAAACCCAATCACCAGGTTCGGTAGGGAATGTTCCTAAACCAATTTCAAACACTGTTATATCACTAATAGTAATTGTCATTGAATTTTCTTCAGTCCATGAGTAATTCTCTCCATCCATATAAACTCCATACGTTCCAGGAGGAAGTATTAAATTTACTTCTTGTGAATTTGAACCCTCTTCTGGTCCCATAAAAATACCATATACCTCACCAGTTACAATATTTGTGACTTTAGCTTGTACATCACCGTTCCATCCATCGCCAAAAGTATCAACCATTGTTGTTGTTACTGTAATAAGTTCTTCTCCATCAATAACAAATGTTGTAGCGTCTGTAGCATCTGGAATTGGGTCTAATATTTCAATAACTTCTCCTTCACCTTCGCCTTCTCCTTCACCTTCGCCTTCTCCTTCGTTCTCTATTATTAAACTCTCTATATGGGTAATTAAACCATCAGAATATAAACCCTCGTCATCATTCACTCTAATAGAATCAAATAATATCCATTTATGTGCGGTTAAACGAACTGCTAGGGTTTGTTCTTCTTCCCCCGATGAAGGAAAATGATCATCTAATATTTCTGTTATAGCATCTAGATTTTCCTCCGAGTAAGCTGATAACAACATTATTGCTATAAGGTTATAATCTACCCAATCGGATTCCTCAGGATTTATCCATTCATCTTCATAAAGGTTTGTAATATCATCCCCACTCCAACTATCCATTTCATTTAATGATGTATAGAATTTACTAAGTGTGTGGGATTGCAAGGGTTGTTCCATTTGTCCCGGACCCTCCATAACAGTACTTTCATCACCAAACATTGTTTCATATTCTGCACCTGTGATTTTTTGTACTTCAGTTGAAATTGGTTTGAATCCATTTTCCTTTGCTTCTTGGGAAACATAAGTAACAAGAGTTATTTTAGCAATTTTACTTAATACATCTACTTTGTAACTTTGGATGTGAGTGTAAGCGTTGTCATTAGTTGTCCCATATGGGTCTTGAAAATTTGCTCTAAGATATGCCATAATTTTATTTTATCTTTAGTGTAAATAGTCCTGAAGTCGATCGTATACCCAATCTCCAGCATTATCCATTACCCAATCCATTTGATCATCATTTAATGGTGTGCCATCTTCGAATTCTGCATATGATATATACGAATCTACGAAATCTGGATAATCTCGTGTGTCGATATCTTCAAATTCAATTGAGTGTGCATCAATATCGTCAATGTTGACTTTATGTCTATCTGGGTTTTGGTTTGGTCCATGTTTCTTTTCATACTCTTTTAAATTCTTAGTATTGAACCGTCTCATATTTTCTGCTAATATATTTTTTCTTTTCATTTTTTTTTACTCCATTATATAATATAAATATAACTTAAAAACTAATTCTTTTTACAAATATCAATTCAACTCGCTTATATCCATCCTCGTTAGTTAGCAAGAATGAATTTTCAAAATTCTCCCAAGGTAATAACATACTTTTATCTAGTATTCCATTGTTTAAATTCATTATTACTTCGTTTAAAGCATTAACCGTATAAAGTGTATTTGTCTCTTTCTTTCGGTGTATACTTATTGTGTTTTTTCCTCGAAATCCATTATCCTCGGCATTAAATGTACAATACAATTCACTTCTTATTTCATTATTTGCAAATACAAATATTCTATGCTCTGGTATTGTAAAATTTTGTTTGATATATTCTGTTACTATATCTAAATTATTTCTATGAGCGAAGGTGCAAAGAAGTTGTGTTTTCACTGTTTACTTTCCAAACAATTTTTTAGATAATGAATCTAATACTTTTAAAACTTCGGTTGATACTAATTCTTCTGGAGATATTTCGTTATTTTCTAATTCTACGCCTAATGGAATATGTATAGGTTTATCGTTTTTAGAAGTTAACTCAGCAACAGCAGATGGCGTAATGTTTAAATATTTACCAGATTTATCAGAATATACTAATGCACCTGTTTTATTTGAGTTCTTAAATATACCCCAAGCTGTGTCTGATGTTCTTGGATATCCATTGTAAAATGCCGTTTTAAGTTCTTCTCTATCATATTTACGAGTATGAATGTTAATTGCTGTTATCGGGTTTCCAGATCCCTTAGCTTTTACTTTTTCAACCCACACAAAAAAATGATCATTGTTTTTTCCTACTAATTTGTTTATAATTGACTCGATTCTTTGTTTAATTGCTTGTTTAGCTCGTTTTATTTTGTCCGTATCCGCAGGATCATCATTTATCAAATCTCTTACTGTTTTTGTTTCAAAATTTTGGTTAGGATCAGCTTCTAGAGCATTTAAATAATATAATACATCTTTTATATATTTATCGGGTATATTATTAACATCACTTCCTAAACTAATTGCCTGTTTTTTTTCTGATGTTTTTAAACTAATTTTTTTAGTATCAACTGTTAAATCCTCTAATGTTTGTGAGCCTCCGGTATGTGTAGCTACAACATTATTTTGTGCATTTAATAATTTTGTTAATAATACTTCTGAAATCGTACCTAATGAATTTGGATCAAATAGACTAAATATTTTTAAATATCTAGCATATTGGTTGGAGATATTAGTAAATGCATTTATAAGAATTTGTAATTCCTTATTACTAATATCTCCATTATCTAACGCTGTTTTATCTACAGGTATGTCTGGTACTTCTTCCTCCTGTAACCCTCTAGCTCTATCAACTATTTGGTGTATTTTGGATTGATCAAAATCAGTGGATTCTTGCAATATATTTTGCAACACTATATAATCTTCATCTTTTTTTGGGTATCCTGATTCTAACTGATATGTCCACTCTGTTAAAATTTCGTTTACTTTATTCATAACGATATATTATTCATTTTACTATAAATATTTCCGACTTTACATTTAACCGGAAAATCTCCGCCTTGGAGAATGTTTTTAACCTTAATTAATACTTCTTTTGCCTCGGTAACCGGAACATCAAATAATAATGAGTCATAAGTATATAATATTAATTTGGTTTTATAATCTTTTAATGTGGTTTGTACTTGCATCATTCTTCTAACCGAAAACTCAGTTTCCAATGCTTGTAAATAATAATTAAACAATTTATTTTTTGTCATATCTGGAAATGTGCTTGAATTAATAGGTCTTCTTTCAACGGGAGTATATATAACTCCTTGTTTTTTCCAATCAGCCCAAAGTTCACTTATATATTTATTTACTTCTCCGAAAAATGGAATACTCAAAAATTCTTTATCAATTCCTCCATATAACAATCTAAATGTTATTTGTTTACTTTTTTCATATTCTTCATCTGTCAATTCTTCTTTCCCAAAATATTGCTTACCAAAATATCGGTGAACTGATGTGGGTGGTAAATCATATCCAATTAACCTAGCTATCAGTCTAATATGATAAGCATCAAAATCCATTTCAATTAATGCACCATTTTCAAATCTGCTACAAAATGAATCTCTTGTGCCATCTTCTTTATTCATTGCTGCAAAGTTGAATCCTCGGAATGCATTGGATGGCCTCCCTGTTGTTGTATGATAGTGATATTGAGAATAAACTCGACCATCCGTTATTAAATCATTCATTTTGAACGACCCAGTAACCTGCATCCCGTTAGATTCAATTTCAGCAAAAAGTTTTGGATATATAGAATTAAATTGATTGTATGATGTAGTTAATTTTGAATTGATAATCATTGGCCAAGCATACTTGCGAATTTTCTGGCACATTTCTAGATGTTGCATTAGTGGAACTACTGCATTAATATGGTTTAAATTGGTATGTCTTCTCCAATAAAAATGATGTGCACTTGTATAATAATAATTCTCATCATATGCCTCATTATACGTGTACCACCACAAAGATTTGACATCGTATACGGCATCATTACCGCCCAGTTGTAACCATACCTTTTTGTCATGGACAAAGATAGATTCTAAGTTGAGAAAGCGGATTAACTGGTCTTTAAAGCCCCGTATTTGTTCGGTATGTTGCATAGGAATGATGCGCTCTACGCCGTCTTCTGTATATATGTATATACACGATATATTATTTATGATTGGGTGTAATTTATGGTCGGAAAGAATGGGTACTACGAGCACCGTTTTATCTTTCATGTAATCGAATATTACATCTAGTTCTTGAATATCATCAACTATCATACAATACTATAATAATTAATAATTTTCAGAAATCCAAGAATTATTTTGAATTAATGTCAGGGGGAACTATAAATTCTGTATCTGCGTAAAATTCTAATAGATTGGTTAATTTGGCAGATATGCCTGGAATTGTTGATTTTGCTATTGCTTTTTGATTTTTAGTTATAACTCCAGGAATAAATATATTTCCATGGAATTCGTCTTCAATATTCCCAGATATAGCCCATTGTAAGTTAGTAACTATATTTACATTTGGATCTATTTTTTTAGAATTAAAATCTTTAAATTGTTTTTCATCAATTTCTATAATATTATTACTATTTACACGTTTAATAAAATATCGTGTTATTGTTCCAGACTTTCTTTCTTTTGTACCAATTACTGGATAGTCTGGCTGTATTGAATTATACTCTGTTTTTATATTTGGTTTTAATATATTATATACAAATGTATTATTATTTATTTGTACAAATTTAATTAACTTTTTTGATGTTTTTCTATCCCATTTAGGTTCTGTATATACTTCACCGGTTGTATATGTATGATACAGCCCTATATATTCAGTATAATCTTGTAACATCCACTCAGAGCCAAATGTATATAAATTATTGGTTATCTCACTTAATGAATATTTAGATTTTATTCTCATTATACTTTTGGCCTCATTATACACGTGAGCTCTGTAGTCCATAGTCCTGAACTACCAACTGTGTGACTTATGTTTATAATACTAAATACAGTTTGTGTACGATACCTGTATGGCAATGCGTTAAATTGTAAAACATCGCCATATCTAAATCCATTTACGCCATCAATTGTTATACTTGCATCATAAGGAAATATTGGTGTATTTAATAAATTACTTTTATCTATTTCTTCTGTTGGGTATTGGAGATATTTTTGTAATGCAAGTCGTAAGGAATTTTTTTTCTTATAAGAAGTGGGGTTATGTGAGTAATCTTCTTTTGCATCAGTTAATAACGTCAAATATTTGTGATGAGTATTCAAATACGTTTGAAATAATTTTTTTACATTTTCTTCTTTATCTTTATTTGAATACATATAACTTAAAAAAGGGGCGATGTCAGATTGAGAAATGTCTGTTCCTTCGTTTAATACATATGCTAATTGTTTTGCACGTCCAGGCAATTTTGCACTCAATTTAAAATCTCTAACAATTGTGCCATTTGAGTGGTTTGCAAACATTGGTACTGAAAATGGTTCTACATCTTTCTGTACGTCTTCCTGTCCGATATAGTTGCTATCATAATATTTTAATTCTAATCCTAAAGGATCTTTTGGGTCTGTTATTAAATTCATTTTTATGGCACCAGCAGTGTTCATTGTTATTACAGCTCCAATACTAGAAATAAATTCTTTTATTTGTACTCCTTTATTTGGTTTTATTTTATTAATAGTTTCTGGTATTATCTCTATTTTATCTAACCGCAAAACTATATCTTTAATTACATTTAAATTAATAAAAATTCTATTTGCATATGCTTTACCATTATTATGAAATCCAGGGAATTCTTCATATGAACTATTAGGTTGTATATGAGTATTAGTATATACATTCTCATACCAAATTAAGCTTGGAGTTTTAAGTATTACTATATCTATTTCTTCATCTTCTTCAACTATTTTTCCATCCACTTCTTTTTTAACTTTAGTTATTATTGTATCTTTAATATCTGCTGTTTCTGATCTCCCATATTCTTGTGTCGAAGTAGTTAATCCATTTCCCAACAATAAAATTTCATATGGGTCTGCAGAAACTAAGTTATTATAATAATTAGATAGTGATGAAGAATCACAAGTAATCTTACTACCTGGTAGTTTTCTCAATACTCTGTCATTTATATAATTAATTAAATAATTTAATGTAATATATGTTTGTGATTCATGTAACTCAAATCCATAACCTTCATCACTTGCGTTGGTTTTGATAGTAGCATTATTTGTGTAGTCTTGCGAGAATGGCTGTCCGGTTAATATCCAATTCTCATCACCACCGGGATATTCAGAATAATATTCACTTTGTATTAAACGTTGGTCTTGCTGACTTTCATTTTGATTTTGTACTATTTCTGAATTAACTTGATGTAATAATTCTTCATAAAATGTATTAACTACTGCAGTTACATCTTCGGAATCAGCTGCATAATGGGTTTTTCTTCCATCTGGGAGTGTATAAACTGTATGTCCCAGATTGAAGCTTTGAGGATCAATGGGTTCAGTTCCATCTTTTTTCTTTTGCGGTTCTGTTTCTAAGAACATAGATAAGTCAGTATATACATTACTAGTGCCGGTTATGTATATAGTTGCCTCTACTGACCCATCTGTTTGGTAACTAAAATCAAAAGATGTTATTAATCCTTCAAATCGTACGGAATTCATTGTTGTTATTTGGTATTCTAAATCGCCAATGTCCGGATAATTTTTTTTGAATTTTTCTGTTTGTCGAGTAGCATCGTCTAAAACAGTTTCTGGATCTAGAGACTTCTCTGTTATGACAGCAGAGTCAGGGTGTTGTATCAATACATATGCATATTTTCCTGGCCTAAACCAATATTGTTCTACCCAATCTAAATCTCTAATTGGATCTGGTATTTGTATTTGGATAACTGCTTTATTTAACAACCCTCTAGAATTATCTGCTATTGATACTTGACATGATGTAATTATGGGTGGTATCCTTAATGAAGTATCTTTTATTTTTACTTTATCTTCAGTTATTTTAACACTAGAAACTATTTTTCCTTCAATTTTTGGATCAATCTCAATCCCTTTTATAAGTTCAATATCAGGTTTATTTTCATTTAAAAAACCGTGTTCACCAGACGGCATAAATTTTGGACCTCTAGTTTGTTTTCCTCCGATTATGCTATCTTTTTGAAGCGAATTTGTTCCATCGAATCCATTTGTGCCCCTTGTGTGTGTATATGTACCAATTTCTATATTTGCAATTTTTTCTAACATATATTGCAAATCTTTTTGATTCCTTCGGTGCCCAGAAATACCTCGAGCTTTTAATTCCTCTTTTAAATTTTTATCTACTTGTGAATAAAATATATCTCCAGCCATAACTTATCTACTAATATTAACATTGTTAATTACACTTAATATATTTTCTATATCAGGAATTCGTAATTTTGTATTTTCTGGTACTGCAAATGTTCCTTTTCCTAATCCATTAGATGCAGCAATTGCCCACCACAAATTAGAATCCCCATAAAATTTATTTGCCAATAAATCTAATCGTTCTGGACTAACTACTTGTATATAAATATCATTTTCAGATAATGGCATTGGTGGTATTATAGTAGTACCTGCTATCCGTACACTATTTTTGTCTTTAATTTGTTTTGTTGTTTTATATCTACTTGCCATAAATTAACCTCCTTTGCCTGTTCCTCCAGGTGGTCTCGCTGCTGGATCAAAAACTATCTTATTCTCTTCGTCAATGACAGGATTTTTTTCAAAATCAGATAACCAATTATCATTTCCGTCTACTGGACCATCATCATCAAAATTATTAGCTAACGTATACATCTTGCCTCCTTTTTGTGGTAAATAATCAGATATAAGTGTTAGCCCCATTGAAATATCTATTTTGTTTGGAACCTCCATTCTCTCCGGATCATTTTCTACATTGATATCCCATGTTGTTTCTGTACCGGCTAATGTATAATATAAATTATTAATTATTGCCGGTTGTTGTTTATACAAATCTCCAATTGTTATACGCATCCATGGTCCTTTTAATCCAATTGTGGTATTGTTTTTATAATCTGGTGCTGTATATGATGCTAGTGCATTTAATTTTCTCCAGATTGGTTTTAATTCATCCCTGTCTGTTGCAACCACAGTAAAATCTAGATTTAAATCTCTAGTATATGATGTATAATGATAATTTGGATCTGCTCGTCCTATCATTGTAACATTTGTCCATTGTGGGTTAAATGAATCAGTTAAACTATTTATGATAGCACGAAATACCATTATATCATCTCCTTCTGCAGAAGGTTTGTTAAAGGTTAATGATGGTCCAGTAAAAAAGAATTTTATAAAATCTTGTGTTATTCCTGGGTCATTCATTACTCCGCCGATTGCAGAATTAATACTAGCCATGGCACTTTGTAATGCGTTGTCTTCGCCCGGAATCCATCTATATGCTTGTTCTTTTATATCCTTTATTTTTCTAAAATCTATAACAGATACTTTATCACCACGAAATGCAGTAACTTTTGCTGTTGGGTCTTCTAAGAAATTTGCTTTCTTCCACTTCTTCCCATTCCCATTCCACACTGTAGCTACATGACTTCTTGCAGTAAAATCATTTCTCAGTGCATTTTTATTTCCATGGTCTCCCCAACCATACAACGTTTCTCTATTAAATAAACTATATGCTCCCACTGTTGCACTTGCTGCGGCATACGCTATTGCTCTATGTTTCTTTAATCCTTTTCCTATAAGCCTTAATGAAGTTGCAGTGCCATCTAATCGCTTGCCGATTAAATCACCGGCGCCCCATCCTCTCCTAGCTCTAAAATCTTGAAATGGAATTGCCGGGAGTGGTTTTAGATTTAAAAAAGGTGATGTATTATATATCGAACCATCTGGTGATTCTTTTGCTCCTATATCTCCAATTAATGAATTACCAATGTTCATGACAGCTGGAGCTGCTGTAAATCCTGAGGCAAGTCCTAATGCTGCAGCTGCACCTGCCCGTTTTGCTGCAGATTCAGGTGTAATATTTGTATCTTTAAAAATTGTTTTATTTGATTGTACTGATGGGTCTACATCTATCTTGCTAACTTTTACAGTCCCAGGCGGTGTATTCCATTCTCCTAATTTATATAAATTTTCTCCAAATCCAACATCTTTTTTAATATAAACTTCTTTTAATTCTTCTCTTGACAATTCAGATAACTTAGTATATTTATCTGCGCCAGCAATTGTCGGAAATGAATATGGTGATGCGACTTTTGCTACTTTTGGATGATCAGGAAATAAATTACTAGTACTTATTTTATTATTTTGTGTAGTAAATACAGTAGTGCTTCCTTGATAATATGGTGGATATTTCAATTCGCCAGATAAATATGGATATAATATTCCACCTACCCAATTAGAATAAGTATTACCTGGAGTCCACTTATTTGAACTTTGGAAGTTATTTGGTGATGGTGGTGGTGTTATTGGCATTATATATCCTTTTATTTATTTATATGATAATCATTGAAAGCTATACTTGCTTGTACTTCATTGGGCGAAACATATAAGTTAACTCCTTTTAATGCTGTAGCTACAGCTACTGCTATCTCTGCGGCTGATGCTCCTCCTCCGCCTGTCATTGTATTTGCAGCTTGATTTAATTGACCTTCGCTCGTTGAAGCTAATATTTTAAATTTGTCTCTTGGATTAAATAGTACAGCATCATTAACTTGTACTATCGCATCTTCAGTTTCGCCAGGTTTTGGACCCGAACCTGGCCACGCCATCCAGCCGGTTAAAACTGTATTTGCTACTTTATTCAATACAGCTGTAAACTTTGTTCCTATAATAGGAATTATGTCTATTACTTTTTGTAATTCCGTACGGAGTCCTCCAGAAGCCATAAGTGTTGCGAAGTTTTCTAATTTTCCAAATGTGCTTGGGTTTACTTTTTGGAACACATCAACCATATTTGTAAACTCGTCGAATACTTTTCCTTCTAATTGTGTACGAGCTCCGGTAATTATTTTTTTTTGTGTTGTCCCAGCTCTTTCAGACTGTACAATTATTCCTTCGGTATACATATTAGCTAATAATTCTTCTATTCGTTGATCTGTGGTTCTTGTATCCATTGTATCTAACAATGTTTGTAAATCTTCTTGTTCTTCTTTAGAAAGATCATCGCCGAATTGTGTAACCGCTTCATCAAAAGAAGTTATTTTTAAATCTAAAACTTTTTGAGCATCTGGTCCTAATTTATTTAATAATTCTCTCTGTTGGACCATTCTAGATACTTTACTTTCTTCTATTCCTAATGTTTCTGCTAACTGCTCTCTTGCAAATAAGTTATCTTTTAGCGTATCACCTTGCGTTTCAAGAATTTTATTTAAAGCGTCTGCCTGTGCATTTGCGTCTCCTTTAATTGTTGCCATACGATATTGTTGTGTAAGACTATTGCCTTGTTTGTCGACTAATCGTTTGCCACTCAATAATTGATACTCCATCTCAGAACCAATTGAAGTTTCAATATTTAATAATTGATTTCCTATCTGGTGTAAATCACCCATTGTTGCACCCAACACTTTAGCTTTTACTACTGCTAACTCTAATGCCCCTGGAATTCTAGAATATTGTAATTGAATGTTTGCTGATAAGCTAGCTATGTCAGAAGTAATTGTTTTAAAAACTCCTGTTAACTTAGTAGTGTCTTGTATTTGCTTTGCAATTGCTCCTTGTGTTGCTAAAACTGATTCTGATGACTTATGGCCTTCATCTTGGCTGTTTTTAAAAGTTGCTGCATATAATTCGTATCCTTGTGCTGCTTCTTCTGTTAATCCTAATTGAGTTTGAAGACCCCGTTGGACGACTAACATCGACTCTCCTTGTTTGTCAGTATACTTTATATTTCTTTGTTGCATAGGAAGAATTTTATTTAATGTTTGTGCATACTTCCTAGTATACTCTCCGCCGGTGTTCATTTCTCTTGCAGCGGCATCTAATTTTTCTCCTAGCTCTGCAGAAACTTCACTACTAATTCCTAATGTTTTATTTAATTGTTTATTTCGTTGTTCTAAAAAAGTATTTGCTTTGACACTTTTCATTAAAGCGGTGCCATATCCTTTTAATACCGAATTTAATTTTGATATTCCTGCTGCTGCATCTAAAGTGTTAGTACTAAACGATTGTATAACATTATTGAAATCGTCCATTATATTGTTATTCTTTAGGATACCTTGATAGAGGTCATTCAATTCTGTACTGAACGCTCTTGCTTTACGGCCTTCATCTGATGGGTCGTTGACATTTGGATTTGGCTCATTATCTGGCAGGCCATGTTTAGGTAAGCTACGAAGTTCGTCGATTATATGTATATAATTTTGGTATTTCATGTTAACAGTATATCTTTTTAATATAAATATTTACATTGGAGGTTTTATGACTTTTGAAGTAGATGGTTTTTGTTTTGACTTTTCAAGCATAGCCATTCTTTTATCTGCTATGTTATTTAATTTTCGAATCCAAAATGTTCTTAAGAATATAGGCATTGTATATAATGTGTTCCAATCCCATCGGCCTTCGCCTACCCATAGTAGTTCAAATAATTGATCATGTAATTTTGGTCGGTGTTCTGGTTTAAACCCAAAAAAGGTCTGCCCCAACTTGAAACCCAGCCGTGAAGGCGCTCCCATCTTCACCTTCGAATTCATATGAATATTCAAAACCCGGTGAATTTTTTAATATATAATCACGGAATGATTTGGAGTCTTTAGCTAAAAATGTATATCGAATAAAATGTTCAATATCTGACTCTTTTCTTGAATCATTTACTTGTGTTATAGCGTGTAATAAAAAAGATGAAATTGCATTATTTTCTTGTATTTGATCTGTCATATTTTTTGTTAAAAATTTAAATTTAATTGATGTGTCTGAATTAACTTCATAATCAAATTCTCCGTTGTCGTCTGGAATTAAATTAAATTCTTTTGGTTTTAGCTCTTGTAAATTTACCGACCTGTCTAAAGATTTTTTTGTTTTTGGATCTGTTACTTTGACCGGATATTCTGCCCCGTAACTAACAATCCTTGCTGTTATTATTAATCCATCTTTGTCCACATCAGGGATATCTGCAACATCTACATCTGTAACAATTAATGATTCTAATAATTTTTCTATGACAACTCCTTCTCTAATATATGATGCATTAGTTAATATATCTTCATCATATGCAGTCATGTATCGCATTTCGAGCTTTCCAGACCGTAATGGGTGGCTTTTAGGGTAAACATTCCCTTTAGATGCTAACTCTACAATTTCTGTAGGTAGTGTATTTTTTTGTGTTTGGTCGTAATCTTTTTTTGCTAGAGTAATGAGATTTTCATTGTCATAACGATCTGTGTGTTTAGCCATTTTTTTATTTCCTTTATAACTTTATTATAAATATAAGAACACAAAAAAAGACCCCGTAAAGGAGTCTCTTTATATCCAAACAAGGGATATTATTAATATTCTAATACTGCGTAATCATATTTAAGTGTCACTTCAATTGTAACGGCATCTGCTGTAGCCCAATCCATTGACCCGAAATTTGAATCTAGAATAAATGCACCTTTTAATGTCCATTCTTCTATTTTTTCTCCTGTGGGTGAAAGTGAATGAAATGTAATATTTTTCTTATATTGTGAACTATATCCATCTCTGCCTGTTAACGACTCATGGTGTATTCTTATCCATTCCATTACAGACTGTGCTCCTGATGGAACAATTGGATCATATAATGTAATAGATATATCATTCCAATCTGATTTGCCTTTTAATTTTCTTTTAACGTTAATATGATCTAATACAATCTCACCATTTGTCATTGATGGTTTAGCAGCTGCTTTGATAATATATGATGGAATTCCGTCAATATACATAATAAACCTATTAGTATATTTCGGTTCCCAATCAAATGCACTATCAAATAAATCATTTTGATTGATTCCTGGTAAATTTTGTTCTAATCCCATTTTCTAATTTTCCTTTTTATATAAATATCGCAACATTTAAATTTTATTCAGGGAATGCAGCCCCGGTTGGTTGTATATTAAAGTCTAATACGATAAATTCTGCTGTCCTGGTTGGTTGTAAGAATATTTGTCCATATAATATATTTTGATCTATTAAGTCTGGTGTATTATTTGTATCGTCCATTACTACTCTAAATGCACTTAGTCCTTGTTGCGACCTAACACTTTCTAAATATGGATTAGCTATATTTAAAAATCTATTTCTTGTTGCATCTGTATTTTGTTCAAATACTAAATATCTTGTTGCAGAAGCAATAAATTTCTTAACTGTAATTAACAGTCGTCTAACATTTACTCTATCTAATGCAGATGGTCTTGCTTGAAGTGTTTTTTGTCCCCAAATAACAATTCCCTCATTTGGGAAGTTTGCTATAGGATTAATTCTAGCTTCATATAAATCATCTCTATCACTTTGAGTTAATTTTTCATAAGTATTAATTACACTTGTTAATCCGCCCCTATTCAAACCAGCTGGTGCATACCAAGGCGCTGCAACTGCATCATTAAATGACAATGCTCCTGGTACAACAACTGAAGGTGGAACCCACATTGGTTTGTTTTTTGCTGGGTCTATAATTCTAACCCAAGGGAAATAAGTTGATGTATAATTTGTATCTAAACTATTAACTTCATTTATTGTAGTCGAAATACTATCTGTTAATGCATTTGTATCCATTACATAAAATGTATCTTGTCTGTCTTCTGCCATTTGCCATGCATCAGCTGTTACTGCACTATGTAATCTGTGTATAATACCTGGCGTAATTAACATATTCATATCAAAATAATCAGTGTTGCTTAATGCTGCAAATGCTTTTTGATATGCCTTAGTACCTGTTGAAGTACTTGTGTTACAATCAAATCCAAATGTATTAGTGGCTTTAATATTAGTTCCACTTAATTTAGGTAAATTTGGTTTTTCTCCATCAAACCCACCTTGCGCAGGCACCATAAATTTCCTGGTTGCAGTTGCAATATTACTGGTAAATGTTGCTCCTACTAATGCTGATTGTAATGATCCTGTATATGGACTCGCTATACTAGGAAATCCTGATTCACTATCTTGGTCCATGTCTCCTAAATAAAAGTCTGCGTTGCTTCCTGTATTTGATCCTGATGTTGGTAGTGGTGATAAATATTGTAAATTTTGAACATTTGTATAATCAAATCCGAAATAATTTTTACTATTATATGCACTATCAACAACTTGTGAAGTATTATATGATATTGGCTGTAGATTTAAATTTCCTGCTGAACCAGATACATCTGGAATTGGTGAATTTGGAGATCTAAAACCAAATGGTACTAATGTTTTATTATTTGTTTTTGCGCTAACGCCTTCTGTTACTTCAATTCTAATATATTTTGATATATTTGGATAATCGCCATTATCAAATATTTTACCTACGCTATTAATTGTTCTATATTGATCTCCTATTCTTCTTACAATATAATTTTTAGAATCTGGATCTAAATTACACCCCGTAAATGATTCTACTATATCTGGTGTTCTATCAGTGTCGCCTGACTCAAATGGTGAATTAGGAAGATTTATATTATTAACTCTTCTTACTTCTACTGTAAATGTTCCATAGCCATTTGGATCTGCTACTTCAGAATCGATTCTTATATCTCTAATTCCAACTTTAACATCATAATTTTCAACATCGCCATGAGATAGTGTATGAAATTTAAATAAGTTAATAGCGGTTGTTCCTATTTTTTGTGAAGTAACCCATGGTGTTGATGCGGCTTGATAGTCTTGTAAAAATTCATAATTATCAATTATTGCTAATGATGTAGTTACTTCTCCTAGATTATTAAATAAATCATCTGCAGCCGAGTTTTCGTATTGTACGTATATTGGATAATTTACACTTTTTGGACTAGTTCCAAATACTTTGCTTAAATAATCATTTTCTGTGTTGAATATTGATGATGAAATAAATCCAGTTGACAAATATGCTGAATATCCTGGTATGCTTGTATCTGTAGCAAATGAGCCTGATACTTTAATTGCGAAACTTCCAGAGCCTGCATCTGAAAATAATGAATCTTCAAATACATTGCCTGATCCATCTGTCGATACTGGGATGGTTGGATGTAATAAATGAGTTACATATTGCACACTTGCGGATTCTGCTACAACTGCTAATGCTCCATTTGTTAATTTATATCCATCTTCATATAACAATCTTGTAATTGTCATTACTCCAGCATTTTTTAAATATTCTTGTACTGTAAATGGAACATATGATTCCTCTGTATATGAACCAAATATTTCTTCAAACTCTGAATATGAATTTACTTTAGTTGGAATTAAGGCCGGGCCTTTAATTGTTGGACCTACTATTGAGGCTCCTATTTCACTGACACCTCGCTGTAAAAAGCTTTGGTCTTTTTCTTTGGTAAATACACCTGGCGATACTATTCTTTCGGCCATTCATTTTCTCCTATAATTTTTTTATTATAAATATGGATTAATACGGCCAAACTTACTCGATTGAAGTAAATGTTCCTTGCTCGATATTGATTTGACCATCTCCATATTTTTCTTTTAAGTTTTCTATTAATTCAAATTCCTGTTTTTTTAAATTTTCCAGGCTAGAAAATACTTCTTCTTTTGCAGAAACTATTTGTTGTAATTGTTGATTTATGTTATATTCATCAACAGATATCATTCTTAATTGCATACTATTTTGAGTATAATCTTCTCTTAATTTATTGATTGATTCTAAATCAGTTTTATCAATCTTTTTTGTCGTTGCCATATTATAACTCCTTTTTAATTTAATAATATAATGAAAATTTTTGTAACTTCCTAGGACATTCTAATTTTTATATCACTTCCCGTACGATACAATCCTCCTAATGGAACGCCTCCTATTCCCGCAGCAGAATCAGATGCATACTCTAAGCTAGCTGATACTTGTGTTAATGTTATATATCCTGTGCCATTTAATGTTCCAGCTAATGATCCTGCAAAGCTTCCTGTTCCGGAAGTTGCATGGCTTGATGTTACTGCATATGAAGAAGTTACTGCATATGAAGAAGTTACTGCATATGAGCTAGATATAATTCCTGTTATTCCACTACCTTCTGCGGACATTGATGTTGCTGTTAATGTTCCTATTACATCGGTAGAACCGGTAACAATTAATGATCCAGATATTTTAATATCATATGCTGAAACTTTTGAAAATGCATCGGTTATTTGTGTAATATGAGATGCAACAATTTTGCTTCCATCTGTTATTCCGGTACTAGAAATTGAATTTGCCATAGTTGATTATATTCTTTCTATTATAAATATCGTATTGTATACCAAACCTAACTTATATTGAACCCGAAGTCCAAGCTTCTGTTGCCATTAAGGTTAAACAATCCGCATGACTACCAGTCCAAGTAGGAACTACACTCCCAGAAGGAGTTATAAAGGATGGCCAATTTTTTGTATACCATTTTAATACAAATTCTGTTTCATCTATTGATTTTCTA
>Ga0098034_1000285_pt1 | contig 23295 bp, 38 predicted proteins | sample 2_EtaG_FD_77062 | JGI IMG/M metagenome (GOLD analysis project Ga0098034, IMG submission 77062) | Marine viral communities from the Subarctic Pacific Ocean - 2_ETSP_OMZ_AT15125 metaG | ecosystem: Environmental > Aquatic > Marine > Oceanic | place: Pacific Ocean | collected 2015-01-07
CAAAAACAGTGTAATAATATATATACAAATAATAATTAAATTAAATAGCTATGACAAAAAAAGAAGAAAAAACAAAATCAATTAAATTAACTACAGACGAAATTAAAGATCTTGGAGATATTAGAAATAATTTTTCAAAAATAACTTTAATGATTGGTGAGATTGAAATCAATATTAAGGGTTTAGAAATGAGGAAAGAAGAATTAATGACTAATATACAAAAACTTGAAGAAAAACAAGGAGATATTAGAAGAAAGTTTGAAGATAAATACGGTAAAGGAAGTATCTCATTAGATACCGGTGAATTTACCCCAATACAAGAATAATTATGGCATTAACAGGAGAACAAACATTTAAAGGATTAACAATATCCAACGTATATTTAAGGGTGATGACAGCTTATCATAGGGTAGTAGACGCATCTATAGAAGCTGAAGACGGTACAATAACTTGGAGTAAAACATTATACGCTGATTATACAGCTAGAGTATATAAAGACGCAGCTGCTTATGCTGCAAATCCAGACGAAGCAATATATACAATATCTGGATCATTTACACCATCAGTTGCTAATTCAGCAAACCTGAATATTATAAAACAAACTTATGTACACTTAAAAACTTTAAGCGATTTTTCAAGTCTTACAGATGTATAAATTAAATAATTCAAAATTAATTTGGTATTATTCTATAATTTTGTATATTTGCATTCTATAAATCATTTATATTAAAAGCTATGGCAAAAGAAAAAACAACAACAAACACAATTAAATTAACACCAGATGAGATTAAAGATCTTGAAGATATTAGATCTGATTTTACAAGTATAACTTCGATGATTGGAGAAGTCGAAATTAATACTGAAGGTTTAAGAATTAGAAAGTTAGACTTACTAGCTGGTTTAAAAAAACTTGATGAAAAACAAGGAGAGATTAAAAGAAAACTAGAAAGCAAATATGGTAAAGGAACTATTTCATTAGATACTGGTGAATTTACTTCAGTTACAGTCTAAAAAAAAGAGCGACTAATTAAAGTCGCTCTTTTGAAGAAATGTATCCGTCTGAATCAATCTGAGGATCATAAAGTCTACCTCGTGAATAAAAACAAAGTTTTTTATTCTTTACATAATTAATAAAACAATTACTCATTCTATTTTGTTCTAAAACTAAAAAGAAGATATTTTTATTATAATCTTTATCTTTATCTATATGATCGCAACCATCTGTTATAATAATAGAAGGACGACTTCTTTTCCTAGCATGCTTAATACATTGTTTAAAATCTGTACCTCCATCAATTTTTGCTACAAATAAATCTTGTAATTTAATTTCGGTCAAAGTATTTTCATGAGAAAATAGATAAATTTTACGTAACAAGTTCAATTTATATAATCTATATGCTACAAGTCTTGCTAATTTATCTAATCTAATAGAAGTATCTCCTATTCTAGTACTACTTGTCATAGATCCAGAATCATCAATATAAATATCAAAAGAAATATGATATTTTTTGTGTCTTACAGATAATTCTTCCAATAATGCAATATGTGAAAAATTCTCTACATTTACTAAATCTTCTATATCATCAGATTCAAATAAATCTTCTTCTTGTATATCGGGTTTACCCCCAACACTTTCTATTGCTCTATCTATAGTAGTATTAATAAATTTATGTATATCCCTTTCTTTAATATTAATAAGTTTAGCTATATTATTATCTAATAATAAATCCATTATTTCAACATCTTGAATAGTATTGCCTTTACCAGCTTCTTTATCTACAGATTCAACTTTATCAATTTCTCTTTTTATTCTATTTTTAACTCTACCTATTAATTTATCTAATTGATTTTTTGCTGAATCAGTACTATAATCTTCTCCATTTTTTAATTTTCTATTTAATTCTTCTAATTGTTTTTCTAAATCAGGATTTTTATATAAAGCATTATCCAATTGCTCTATTAAAGCTCTTCCAGCTATAAAAGAATAACCTGCTTTATTTTCAGTAACTAACCTTAATAACCTATTGTCTATTTGTGACAATGTATAATGAAACCAATATTGTTCAGGTGTTACTTTAATTGTTCTATCACTATAAAACCAATGTTTAAAAGCATCTAATATATAATGCTGATTTGATTTTGCAAAAAATCTAGTTTTTAGCTTAGGTGTAATATTGTCTACTACACCTAAAGCTAATGAACCTTCAAGTTTATTAGTGATTATACAATTAGTTTGTGAAGGTAAAGGTTTATAATAAAACGTATCACTGGGTTTTTCTTCTGAAGCATAACGCCAATGACTATTACTTCTTAAATCTCTACCTCTTTGCCAATATTTCATAATCAATTTTTTTAGTTAATAATTATTCCCACACACCATCCTCATCATCATCTTGATGAGGATCATCACTATCTCCATCTTTGTATGGGCTCATACTTTCTATTTTATTTTCCTCTTCTTCTTCTTCTTCTAATCTTCTTTCTTCTTCTTCTTTTTCTATTATATCCTTTGCTGTTTGGCTCATATCATTAAATGCTGACATTACTTCTTGAGATGTATTTTTTTTATCTGCAATAGCTGTAGTATCTTTAAAAGCATCATAGCATATCTCACTTAAAGCAAGTTTTAATGAAGCACTCATTGATATCTCTGCTAAAGCTGTACGAAGTTCATTCATTAGTACTACAGACTTAAGTTTATATGAACTCATATTAGCCATAATTGTAATTTCTTTAACAATAGTCTCTAAAAATGTTCCTGTATAAGGATCATTATCTCCTCTAACAACACCAGCTAAAGATGTAATATTAGTTCTAACTATGCTTTCTCTTTTGCTTTCAAGTTTAGTAGCTACTTCACTTAATTTGCTAGGACATAATAATTCACAAGTTTTCATAATAGTTTCTACATCCTCTGTATGTTCAAATATTAATTTAACTGCTTTAGCAATAAGAGGAATATATGAACAAGTACGATCAGAAAGATTAGAATAAACTACATCTACAAATTTATTTAGATGCTTCTCTTCTATTTTAACTTGATTTATTTCGTTTAAACTAGGTAAATTAACTGTAAGTTCTTTAGAAACTAAACCTTTTTTAATTAATTCTCTCATTTTGTCAGTTCCAATTCTTTCTATTCGTGAAGTAAATACAAATCTATCCCAAAATGGATTGTCTATTTCATCTTCTGTAATAGTATTACAAGAACCACTAAAAATATCCCAATTACATTTTTTGATTTCGTCTCCATAAAATAATGCACGTTCACGCATTACAGATAATAAAGTATTTCTTACACCAGAAGTACCTTTATCTACTTCATTAATAAGAATAAAATTAGAATTAGCTATAGGAGCGTCTATTTTATACTCTTTATCTTCTAATAAAGATTTCATATTAACACGTCCTTTAATTTCTGAAGTTTTAGTTCCTTCATCTAATTCAATAATAAAAGTATTATCTTTAACTTCATTAAAGTTGTATTGATATTTTGCTGCAGCATAATCTAACAATGCTTGAGTTTTTCCTACTCCAGGTTCACCTAATAATAATACAGGTAGTTTGGTAGCCTCGCCTAAGGCTAAAATGTTAAATAGTTCTTCTTTTCCAACTAATTTCGTTTTAATTTTTCTTTGAATCATTTTTTTGTTATAATTATAAATTTTTAATTTGGGCTCTCAATAGGTTCAAACACATCTAAATCAGCATATCCTTTTTCATAGATATCCATAGGAAGTTCCCATATATTATTTTCTCTGTGTTTTAATAAACTTTCAGTTAAACTAATATATCCTTTTACTTCTCTACCTGATTTTAAAGTGCCTCCCCATCTACCTACATTAATATCATTTTCAGTAGTTTGATATATAATAGGTAAGTGATTACATGTTGTTTCTATTACGATAAATATAGGAAATAAAATTTTATATCCTTCATGCTGAGCAAAATCTGTAGACATTGCCCACTGATGTGCAGCATCATAATAAAATGCAGCTTGTCTATAATATGCATATTTAACAAAACTTAATGGAAAGTTAAATACACTTCTACCAGTAGTTTTAAGATCAACTACTTGAATTGTTTTTACAACATGATCAACAACAATTTTGTCAAGAATACTAAGAGCATCTACTTCTGTAATACCATCATGAACTAGCATTTGCCATTCAATTTTAATTTGATTATAAGCTTCTTGTAAAGGATTATCTTTTTCAGGTAAGTATTTTCTACATCTCACATCTGACTTTAATAATTGCTCCATACCTTTTGCTTGATCAAATTCATCTTGACTTAATATTGTTTTATCTTTGTTGTTTAGTCTAAATATAACATAATTTTGTAAATCAGGATCATTAAACTTTTTCTCTACCACGGGAAATTTAAGTTTAAATCCTGACTCTTTATATGCTATATTCATGGCTCGAGCTATATCACCTGTATCAGCCATTTCTTTTAAATATGTTTCTACAAATACTTCCATCATACCACCAGGTGGAGGTATATGTGAAACAGCAAACCGTTCATCAAATGATTCAGGTTCGGTAATAAGGCAATCAAAAGCACTGCCTTTTCTAAAATAATCAGTATCTTCTTCTTCTAACTGTTTTAATACATGTCTCTTATACATAAGAGGACTGTATTCAAACAAATTAAGAGAAGAGAAACTAATAGGTTTTGTTTTTAAAATATCATTCATTGTTAATCTCTTATTAATTGTAAATTAAATACTAGTTTTCTATCTTTAGAAGGAATAAAAGTTATTTGACCTGCACTTCTTACATATTTTACACTATCATCAGGAATTTTTCCTAATTCTACTGTTGTATCTAAAAACCATTTAGTCCATAACCATTGATTATCCACATCCCATCTTGCATCTTTATCTTCTTTATACATTTCTACCCATACCCTTATATGATACCCTTCAGGGATTTCAATTACTGGTAAAGGATTTATAAATTGTTTAAGATATTCATGAACCCATTTAGCAACTTTTGCTCTTACTGCATAATGTAATGTACCATCATAAATTCTTTGACCATTTATTACCCAAAAACGAGGTTTACCAGCAGTCAAAGGATTAGCAAGAACTCTAGTTCCTAAATCGTCTACAAGATGTTTACTTTTCCATCTATATTTTCCTGATCTAAGGCCTTTTTCATATTTAACAGGTAATGAATTTCCTTGTTTATAATATTTTGCCCTTCTTCTTTTTGTTACAGGTACCTTATCTTCATAATTAGGTACTATTACTTTCCATACTTTATTTACCATACTATAATTTTATTTAAAAGTTTTAAAGTTTTGGTTTTTCCCATTACTTTATAATAATCTGTAATGTCTTTATAATCCACATAAGGTATAAAAACTATCTTACTATCAAGATATGTATTTAACATATATGCACCTTTTCTGCCTGCATCATCTAGATCAAACAATATATAAATATGGTTAAATCTAGAAGTTATATCTTTTACAATATCTTCTGCCATATAAGTAGTTTCAGATTGTGGGGCAATTGCATTATATCCTAATGCGTGTAAACACATTACATCTTTTAGTGCTTTAGTAATAATTAATGTATTACCTGATTTAGGTAATTGATTTAAGCCTTGTATATCACGACTAGTAATATTAGACATCCATTTAAAATTACCTTTTTTAGCTTCAGGTCTATATACTTTAATAGCATTACTAAATTTGTAACAGTAAATAGGATTATTATAAAAATACCTAAGAACTAATACTTTATTTAAAAATACATACTTAGCACTATATACATCATATTTTTTTAGTATATCTTTAGTTATACCATACTGATGCCAATATTCTAAATCTTGAGGAGTAAAATGCTGAGGTTTAAATTGTATTAAATTACTTTTCTTTATAATTTTTGCTTTAAATCCAGTATATCTTACTACATCTTTTTCAGAATGTTGATTACTTCCGTCTTGGTATCCTAAACCAAGCTTCATATTATTATTTATTCTTATTAATGTTTCTACAAATCCAAGATTATAAAGATTCATTACTAAATCAAAACAACTTCCTTGAATGCCATTAAAATCTTTAAATTTCAATTGGTTGTATCTATTATAATATAAAGCAAAAGACGGATTATTATCTTTTCTTAACGGACTGTTATAAGTTCTCCCTATTTCAAAGTCAAAACCAAGATAATATCTCATAATCTCTTCTTCTGAAGAAACTGTTAAGATATTATCTTTAGTTAAAGCTTTGTAGTCCTGTATTGTACTTAAGTTATACATGACTTTCAATTAATTATTTAAAATGGTAGTTGAGATTCATCTGTACCGCCAGCTTCTGCAGCTACAGCTTCACTAGTCTTTTCCATTTTATCGTAATTTTTATTGATTTTTAATCCACTAGGAGTAGTACTCATACTTTCAATGAAAGGACAATAATTAGGTAATGAACTATAGTCATTATAATTGTAAACAACTTTAATTCTAACCTTTTTACCTGCGCCTTTACCTGTTAATGCAGTAACTATAGCACCACACAAATCATCAAAAGATTGCGCTTTAATAACAAACTGATCTTCAGGAATAAACTTAGTACCAATATGTTTTATACGCATAAGCATATTCTTAACTTTTCTTGCAACTGCTTCATCATTAGATTCACCTGGACGAGGCGTTACTCTTTCAGGATCAGTATCCCATTCAGCATGAGTAAGAACTTCGTTAGTACTATTTACAAAAGTAAATTCTAAATAGCTTCTGCCATTACTTGCTACTTTTTTTGTAACTCCTGTCATCTCACAATCATCGTGAAGACCAGGTTCCATGTAAGAAACGCCACTCGTTTCTTTAATTGTTAATGTGTTATCAATGTTAAATGTCATTTTTTTTATTTTTTATTATTAAAACCATTCTTGTTCGCCATCTGTATCTTTTACATCTGGGTTTGGTAATTCTTCAAGTACCTCAGCATCAACATGCTCAACTTTATCTTCTTCAACTGCTTCCACAATATCTTCTTCTTGGGGAAGAGGAGAAGTAGAAGTTGTATAAACCTTAAAGAATTTATATCCAGGATATTCATCTATAGATGTATATATATCTGATACATGTAATTCTACTGGTATTTTTTCTTCAAGTTTTAAATATGATCTTAGATCACGAACATGTGGTATATTAGTAAGATAACCTTGACGATTGACTGCCACGCCATCATTGTCTTCAGCTCTATAAATAACTACATCTTCATTTGAATCTTCTGGATAACCAAATCCAATTTTATTAAAATCTTTATTAAGTTGTAATTTAGAAATTAATACAGGAGATAATCTCATTTTTCCTTTACCTTGTAAAGTAATACATAAATCATCTCCATAAGTGTTAAGTCTTTCGACTCGTTTTCCTCTTAGTTTCATTTTTTTTTATTTAATTATAATATTCATTTACTTTTTCAATAACTGCTTTAATATCATTAGGTATTTTCAACGAATCAAACATTCCTTTAGGAGTTTTACCTGTTGTTGTACCATCAGATTGAGTTAAAAATGTATGTTCTATTTTATTATCAGCATTTACAGATACATCTGTAAATAAAACAATAGTAAACATACCTTCCATTGTAATTATATTATCTACTAATTTACCCACAGTTTTAAACTTAAGTCGTCTATTACCAGATAAATCTGTAGATTGTTCAGCATGACCAATCATCACAAACGTAATACCATCACGCATATTCTTACCAGCATTAGCTACTTCCCATGCATGTAAGCCAATATCAGTAAATTTTTCAAAACCACGTTCATTAGCTCTACGCATATACTCATTAGCCATTACATACTGAAAATCATCTACAATTACAGTTTTAATATGAGGCATATTTTCATTTATATGCTTCATAGTTTTAACAATTGTAGAAGATTGATCACTTTCCAGGTAATTACCTTTAGGATTATCTCTATCAATTGCTACATATTTACCTTTCCAACCACGAAAAGGCATAGGTTTTTTTGCCACATTAAATATAAATGTAGATTTAGGGTCTAAATGTTCTAGACTAGTGGATTTACCTGAACCACTTTCTCCGATTATTAAAATTTCTTGTGCCATTATTTTATTTGTTTATTATTACATACTACTACATCTCCAACTATTATATCTTCCTCACCATATTTATACAATTTGGTAGCTTTTGTATTTATTGATTTGTTTTGAAGTTTACCTTCTTCATCTAAGATTATTAATCTACCATCTCTAGTTGCAACAAGTTCTATCAATCTACAATTCAATATCTTATATAGTTCTTGAAGTTTAAAATTTGAACCATTTTCAGGTTCAATCTCTATTGTTTCACCAGTGTGTTTTATTAATTTTGCCATATTTATATATTAAAATTTATTTTACCAGGTTCATAATATTCATCTATTCTATTAAATTTAAGATTATCTACCATACTTATAACAAGGCCACTCTCGCCATCACGATTCTTAATTAAATGCCAATATACCATTGCTTGTTGTGAATTTAATGGATTTACTATTGGTAAATTATTAGAACCATAAGTTTGTAAATTTAACATATAAGGTTTATGTGATATAAGTACATAATCAGAGCCATGAAATACAGCGTCACTACCAAATATATCTTTCTTCATTGGATAGTGAATCATAGGATTAGACATCCTATCTGCTGATTCTATTTCTCTATTAAGTTGACTTAATGCTACAAATATACATTTCATTTGTTTTTTAGCATACATAAACATTTTATAAAGTTTAGATAAAAGTTCTCTCTCGCTTTGTCTTTGATTACCTTTAGTTAATAAGGTATGATCTAGAAAAATAACAGTTCCAACATCATCACCTTTCAATTCTTGTTGCTCAGCATGAAATTTTCTAATTGTATCATAAATTTCTTCTACAGTACCAGGAATATCTACATAATATATATCATATTTACCAGACATATAGCTAGCTATTTCTTTTGCTCTATCATAATCTGTATCAGATAAAGGAACAACTGCAGAATATAATTCACTCACAGTTTTAGTTACTTTAGAGGAAATTTTTCTACCTATTTGTTTCATAGCTAGCATTTCAAAATTAAAAGATAATACAGAAAAACTTTCTTCAGGATTAGAATCAAATAAACTTGTTTCTAATTCATTTGCAATAGATGATTTACCACATCCTGACATACCAGCTATAGTAAATATAGTATTCCAATCTATACCACCCATACTGACTTTATCAAATTTATCCCAACGAGTCTTTAAAGAAGATAGTTTACCACTTCTACGTTCTTCTATATATTCTAAAATTTCATCAGTCGGACCAGAAATATGTCTATATTCTAAAGCCCTAATTGGATTATATGAGTCTTCCGCCATAATTTACATTTTTTTTATTATTATTACCAGTTTTCATTTCGTCATAATACTCTTTCCATATATCTTCCTTTAAAAAATTCTTTAAAGTTTTAATATATTGCATATCACCTCTTGCTTCTTTTTGAGTTACATAATATTCTATAGTATTTTGTAATTCGTTACAACTTATTCGCCTTGTTTGAACAATATTTACATATAATCCTTTAGACTCTTTTCTACCTTCTTTTAAACTAGCCCTTTTGCCATTAGGTCTAGTTGCAAATTGAGGATATGTTTTATAAAATAGATCAAATTCTTCTTTATAAGGATTTTCAGACAGATCCACTAAATCTTCTTCAGCGAGAAATATATTATCTGCTTTAGCATCTGCAAAACTATCCACTAATTCTTTTATAAACCTAATTCCTCTTCGAGTAGGATCTTTAGATTTAAAATTAGCTATATATCCTAAAGATATCAGTTTATGATACTCTTCTGAATCTATTTTTAACATTTTAATTAGATCTTCTTTTTCATAAACATGACAATATAATACAAAGTATTGATTTAAAGTTAGATTTGCATCTATCAAAACTTCTATAAAAGGATTACCAAAGGCTATCATCTTCCTCTTCTACAATCATTAATCCACTCCCAATCAGGTTCATCAAAATCCATGCCTTCTTCAAAACATGTCTTTTGTTTTCTATTTTCTAATTCTAGATCTTCTTCTTCTACAAAAGATCTAACTTTGTGTAAAGTATACCCTTTACTCGTCTTGAATCTTGTCAAGTTCTTCTTTAACGCTTGTATTATAGTTTTCATCATAATTAAAAGTTATTAAAAGTAATATTATATATCCACCAATATCCCATAAAGTATCAATAGTATTTTTAGTTATACCACGATTCTTAATGCGATTTAATTTGTCGTCTAAACGACAACATAATCCAAATTGTTTAGGAGTCATACTATCCATATTTATTTTTGTTGCAAATATGGATTCACCACGAGTAGCAGAATCTCCATAATCTAGATTTTTTTTAGTAAGCAATTCTATTAATTGCTCACCGACTTTTTTAATTGCCCAGCTTGTTTTCATTATATATCATTTAAATTATCAATCCATTTAGCATTATACTCATCTTTAGTACGTTTTCTAACCCATTTAACTTCTTGAGTTCCTCTAACATATAAATTAAAATATATTGCAATTTTATTTTCTTGCAGTCTTAAGGTTCTACCAGTTCTTTGAACATTGTCTAACGCTTTAGAACTTCCAGCAGCACATATGCCTAAAGAACATTCAGGTACATTTAATCCTTGATTTAAAGCCCGTACAGAAGATATAACTCTTTTTTTAGTACGACCATCACCAAATAATTTAAGAGCATCTTCTCGCTCTTTTTTTTTCATTTTGGAATGAAATGTAACACACTGATCATCAAGTCTTTCCTGTAAAGTACTTGCAAATTTAATAGATTCACTGAATACTAAAGCTCTTCTATTAGAATACTTATTAACAATTTGCTCAATTATATCTATTTTACTAGAAACATTAAAACAAAGTTGTTTACGTTTTTGCATCATAATATAGAAAATATTAGCCCATTTTGATTCATCTTTATCTTTAGAAGTACGCCATTTAGTAGCATTCTTAAATGCTTCCCAAGGACCGCCTAATTTATTTTGAGCTAATATGAACAGTTTGTCAATTTTATTATATTCTTTTGCTTCTTCTGGTGTAAAACTAACACCTAAATTATACACTTTATATGGAGATATTAATCCTTCATCAAGAGCATCATCTAAAGTAGTTTTTTTAACAACTGGAGCAATAGATTTTAAAAACTTTTTATATTCAGGATTTTCAGGTACAGTAGCAGTTAAACAATATAAACAATCCCATGAATTATTTTCATAAAATTTTCTATACTCAGGAGATAAAGTAGTATGTACTTCATCAACTATCACTATATTCCAATGATATTCTTCATATTTATATGCAGTCTGAATACATTGAAATTCTATTCTCTTTTTATAATGAGATAATTTCCATTTTTTTAATTCATCTATCCATTCATTGTCTCTAAGATTTTCAGTAGGAACAATAATTAAAGCAGTAGCATTAGGATCACTTTCTAAAGCTTGATCTATTGCCAGAAGACCCATTCTAGTTTTACCTACACCTGTAGCAGCTACTGAAGTACCACACATACCTTTATTAATCCAAGCTTGAATATGCTCCATTTGCACTTTATCTTTATTTTCAAATTCTTTTTTTAACATATTTCTTTTTCTTTTAGATTATATTTTTCAACTAATTTCTTTAATTGTCTTTTAAGCACAGACACACGTACAGTTGGTCTATCAAACATTGGTTGAGAAAATTTAGTACATGTTTTACTTACACCTTTATTTAATGTTTGTATAATATTTTTACAGATTTTTATTGCTCTTTTTTTTGACATAATTATTTGTTTTGATTTATAAGTTTGTCTAATTTTTGTTGCAGTTTTTGTATATACTTCTTTGGCTTTTGAGTTAACTTAGCCTTTAGAAGTTTTAAACTAATTTTTGTTGTTTTTTCCATAATTATTTATTTTTAAAAAAGAAAAAAAGGTAGAGGTTGCGTAAACGCATGTGTTTTTTCCATCCTCTATTAAGTCAGTGTGTGGGTCCAGGGTATATTACATTAATAACCACCAACGCTCAGACACCTTTTTTTCTATATTATTTACTCCATTTATCTGATACTGAATAATCTACATTCATATCTATTTGTTTACATATAACTCTACCAGCTTTTAACATAAGAGTTTCTTGTAATTCTATCCATAAAGCTACAAAATCATCTCTTACTTCACAACTTATCTCATCATGAACTTGAGATACTATTTTAACTTTATTATGAAGTTTATGTTCATTTATTTGTTCTATAATTAAAGCTAATGCTAGTTTAATCATATCAGCACCTGATCCTTGAATTGGAGTATTTTTAGAAGCACGTTCTATTTCACCAAGTCGAGTAAACTTATCCTTATGAGGCAAACCAGCTAAAGAGGCCCAATCTTCAAACCATCTAATCCTTCTAAAAGGAGCAAATGTTTTAATGTAACCATTATTTTTACCATAATTACCTAATAATTTTAAAAAAGATTTAATTTTAGGCAAAGCTTCAAAATATCTATTAATAAATTCTTTTGCATCAGTAATAGAAATATCTAAAGTATCCGCTAATTTCATATAAGACATACCATAAGCAAGACCAAAATTAATAGTTTTAGCAACATCTCTATAAGATTTACCTCTTAAAAATTCAGGTTTATCTCTAACTTCAGATTCATCTATTTTAAATATAAGAGAAGCTACTTTGCCATGTACATCCTCATTATTTTTAAAAGCTTGTATCCATGTAGGATCTTTAGAACCTTCAGCTATTAATCTTAATTCTTGGCCTGAATAATCCATAGTCACAATTTTCCATCCTTCTTCTGCCATAAAACAATTTCTATATACATTATCAGCAGGGATATTTTGCATATTAGGTGCTTGATGAGGATTATTTTTACTACGAGTTTGTCCTGAAGAAACACGGCCAGTATTTAATATTTGCCAGAATAAAGTATGTACTTTTTGAGAAGTTTTATTTACATATTTAAGAAAATCTTTACCATAAGTAGTAACTAATTTAGCTTTCTTACGATAATCTATAAGAACTTTTATAAGTGGAAACTTATATTGTCTTTTATATAACTCTCTCATATTAGTATTCTCAATTTTAGGATCAAGTACTTTTAAAACTTTACCTACCTGAGTAGGAGAAGACCAAAGAATAGATGTTTTTTTAGGTTTTGCTCCAAACATATCCATTTGAAATCCTTTTAAAACAAATTGTGATAATTTAGGATCATTTAAAATCATATCATCTAATTCTTTTTCTTTTTTTAAATGATCATGGCCTACATTTTCAGCTACCTTTAACCATTTTTTTGCATCAAAACACATGCCATTGTATTCTATTTCTGCAAAAGCTAATGCTGCTCTATTTTCTAATTCTAAAACAAGTTCTAAATCATATTGTTTAATGACTAACATTTGCATCTTCATTAAATCATGTAAATGTTTAATATCACGAGCTCCATATTCTATTTGCTCAAAAGTAAAATGATCGTCTTTATTAATAGAAAATTGACTTCTTACTTCTTTACTTAGTTCAATATTTAAATAACGTTGACATAAAGCTTTTAAAGAATATCCAGGATTCTTTTTGCCGCATTTAATAACACATTCTGCTAACATAGTATCCCATATATTACGCAATCTTACATTAAAAGAAGATAATAAGAATTTATAATCAAATTTAATATTTTGACCTATAAATATTTTATTAGGATCTTCTAATATATCACAAAGAGGTTTGCAAATATGTATACATCTACTATCTATTACAAATTGTTTTTTATTATCGCCAAGTTGTAGCATAATAACTTTATCTTTATTCCAATCAAGCCCATTTGTTTCTGTATCTATAGCAATGTAATCTAAGTTCTGAAGATATTCTATAGCATCTTCTATATAACCAACTTCAATATCTTGACCAGAATATTCACTAAATTTATCTATTGTATTACTTATATATATAATTTCACTTGACATATTTTAATAAATTATTAAATGTACCTCTAGTATTATCTTGTCCATCTATAGTTTCAGATACATGAGGTACTAAAGTTGGTTTATCTTCGTTATCTCTATTTATTTTAAAACACATAAAATATCCTTTTTCTTTTTTATTTTTAAACTCAAATATCATATTCAAAATTTCAAATTTTTCTAATGTTTTCTTATATTCGTCCCAACGTTCTTTACATAAATCTTCTGAAGCATGATCTTTTTCTCCTGCTTCACCTGCATACATCCAAGCTTCAGTAACAAAACAACACATTTCAGCATTTATATCTGATAACATATGTCTAAATATATCTGCTAACTTTTCTTTAGCTTCAACTGGTGCTTTAGGACTAAATACCTCAGGAGGAGCAGGTATTATTTTATAATTTCCTGTATCTGTTACAGTATATAAACAGGTATTTATGCCTCTATTTTCGTCAAATTGTTTCATAGCGTGTTTAACGACACGCATCTTAAATTCTTGCCAATCTTCTTTCATTGAATATGGTTTTTAAATTAATACTATTTCCGCAGCACCCAGAAAGGGTGATTTATTTATTGGTTTGAGGCCCAATCTTATTCATTTGCTATGAATACAAATTCAGTTCTGTTCTGGGCATAAAAGAAAAAGGGGATCTATAAAGACCCCCCAATCCTAATTGCATGTTCAAAACCAATCAAAAGGCATGCAATATTACTTACTCTCGTAAGCAACTTCTTTATTACAAATAGACTTAGAAATATAACAATATTTAACTTTTACATTCCATGTCGTTGTAGTTACCCAATACTTATCCACTTTTTTTATTTTTGTCTAGTTTTTTTACATAATCAATAGCACCTTCAATCATTTCTTTTTCACGTCCTTTAAATTCTTTACGATACGTACCCATAATATGACTAGGCCATATCTTTTCTCCTTTTAATTTCTGTTTCTGAATAGCTTTAAGCATTTTTTGTCTTGCTCTATATTCTTCATATGATTCACCTTCAAGTCTATATGCAGCACCTGAAAATTTAAATTCTTTCTCTATTGATTTATCTTCTTTTTTCTTTTTTGTCATCTTTTATTTTAAATACACCCAAGAAATAACAATTAGGTTTATTACTTATACTAAAAGAAATAGGTAAAATTTCCACTATTCTAAAACTCCCTCTTTCTTGAAAAGAAATAACCCCTTTAGGTTCAAGCGTTGGACCATTGTCATAACAAATATTAATAATATTACCATTTTCATCATAATTGGCTACAAAGTTAGGATCTTCTCCATAAACTATTATATCATTACCTTCATCTAAAAATTTAAATGTTCTTCTTTGACCTTTAGAATTTAATATATTTATTACCCTTCTTTGCACATACAAATATATACTAAATTGTGTTATTATCCAACAAAGTTTTCCCTTTTTTTATTTGAGTATATTTAATTTTACGAAGATTATAAGTTTTTCCACGCAAATGTGCATGCTTTTCTTGTACTTTACGTCTAGCTCTAGATATACTACTTGTTTTAGTTAAACAACCTTGACTTAATAATTGTAAGAGTCCTGCTGCACTTTCTACACGTACAGGTCCAGTATTTAATTCATGTGCCCATACTTGAGCAATTAAAGCACAATCATTCTCTCTTGCTTTTGGAATATTTTCCAAGATATATTTTACTCGATTTTCTAATTTTTCACTTATTATTTTTGCCATTTTTTCTAATTTTTAGATAATTTTCTATTTTTTTCCTTAACGGTCCATCACTTTTATATCCAAATTTTCTAGCTATTTCCCTAATGGGCATATTACTATTTTCAAGATAAAATCTAATTAATGGATCCTCTGTATCAATTACGAATTTAGGGTTGTTACATTTAAATTCATGTAAAGGTTTATATTCTTCAATTTTGCCACTATATTTGAAGTAATGAGAAAATTGGATAGTATTTCTCTTATGTAACCTATCCAACTCTCTCTGTTCTTTAACCTCTTGTATAAATACTTTAGTTGACTCTTTCATCTATTTATCTCTCTCAATCTTTCATTAACCACACGTTGATGATGAAGATATTTAAGTCTTTCAGGTAATACTTTTTCAAAGTTACACTTATCACAGCATTGACCATTTTTTACTGGTTCTGCATTGTGTCCTTTGTCCCAAATAATTTCAGGAGGTATATCATTAGACATTAAGGGTTCTATTAGACCATCACATATACAACATAATTGTTCACTTTTCATTGTTTTTATTTTTTTAATTGTTTTTCTTTATCTAAAACTTTGATCAATTGCTTTTGAGTATATAGTCTTCTTGCTCTAGATCCTCTCTTATATTCATCAGGATTATATACAAGTTTAACTTCAATTATTTGATCTTTAGAATTCCTTTTAACTACCCATCTACAAGATGAGTGAAGATCTCTATGTTTAAGAAATAAAAGATAACTCATAATTTTTATTATTTAGTTTAATTTTATTTGGCCATATGACAACAATGCTAGTATTCTTCATCATCATCTACATATTTGGTTTCCCATAAATCTTTCCAATATTTTAGGTCTTTTAAAATTTTTCGTTCATGTTTATATGTAATTAAAAACATCCAAAATGTGCCCATAAATAAACCTATGCCAAAAGATATACTTATTGCTGTTAATTTTATTATTTCTTCCATATCAACAAATTTGAAAACCACCAGAATTTTCAGCAAATGTAGCAAATTCTAAAACATTATCAACATCAAATGGATAAGATTTTCCCCAATTTTGTTGTTTTCCTTTACCATCACATCCATTACAATGTATATTACCAGCTCCTCTTTCAGGTATAGACTTTCTTTTACCTGTACCATTACATATATCACAATCTGAATCAGGTAATTTACTTAACTCATGCTTATAATTAACTGCATATTCATCAAGTTTACCACTTTTGTGATGTTTTTTAATACGTTTAACTATTTTAAGAGCTTTAGTTCTAGATATAGTATCGCCATTATTATATCCTCCCTTATTCATATCTTTAGCAGTTAAAAAATCATTACATATATCACAAATGTAATCCCATAATGGTCGCCACCACCATACATTATTTCGAAAATATTCTCCTTCAGCTGAAAGGGCAGCTGTCCCATACAAATCAAATCCCATAAATTTAGTTTTTAAAAGGTTAATAATATAAAATAACAAAAGAAAGGAAGAACTGTGCGCAGATAGTTCAATTCATTAACTATATTGTTAACTACTTTATCCTCTCTCTTTTACAGTAGTCGCTAAACTACCGTTGTTATTTTTTCAAATTCTTAATTATTACCTTATCTTTATAATTAGGTATTATTATAATAAGAATTCTAAACAAAAGCATTGACGAATCCCTCCATTTTATATCGTCTTTAGTTAATTATGCATAAAGCAACCTTAACTGATAGGTGCACTTTTGTTATAAAAAAGAAGAAAGCTAAAGTTCGATTAATTAATATTATGTGGAGGTAGACCATCTTTTTTTATATCCCTCATTCACAGCTGTTGCCTCAAATATTAATTAATAACAGTCTTGCTTTCTTCTTAGTTCACACGCAACGAAAATTACAACTAAACAAAACAAGTATTATGAAAGAAAAAAGGTCGTTGCGTGTTAGATTAAAGGGAATAACTAGAGTTCTGCAGAGGATTAGACGCTCAAAGAGTTCTTTTCAAAAATGCCTTATCTGTTTATTTTTAATCTATATATTTTTAAAGAGATCTCTCCAGAATGGTCCTAGATTATCCCAAGTATTATTTTGAGTATATTGATATGCTATATCTGCTTTAGTTGTTACAATTGATTGATTATCAGGGTTTAATACATATTCTATTGTATCAACAAAATCATTTAAATCTATTTGAGGTCTTTCTCTATTATTATCTAATACATTAAATACAGTTCCATTACTTTTTACCATAAAACCTCTTAAACCATGATCAAGAATTTCAGGTATACTAGTAACACTATGTGCAATAACAGGTGTTTTAGTAGCCATTGCTTCAGTAATTGATAAACCCCAACCTTCTCCATGAGTAGATGTAACTACAACATCAGCAGCATTATATATTAAATTAACTATTTTAAGATCAGTTAATTTTTCAGGTATCATATAATCTACATCTTTTTTCAAATCTAATTGAGCTGCTACTTCATGTAAATTATGTCCTACATCTTCATTCATACAATGTAAATATAACATAGCAGGAACATCATATTTTTCTAAATACATTTTAAATGCTTTTAATGTAGAAGGAAGATCTTTTCTATGTTGATTTCTATTAACATTTACAATCAATTTTTTATCTTTATTATTAAAATATTGCTGTTTAAATGTATTAATCTCATTTTCATTTAAAGGATGAAAATGCTTTGTATTAGTTCCATGAGGAGCTATATGTAATTTAGATGCTATTTTAGAAGATATTTTCTTTATTTCATCGTAACCATACTGTGTATAAACAACAGCTTGATCTATTTTACCTATTACACCATTAACCCATTCTTTCTTAGGAATACAATCAATAGGAAAATACAAAATAGATTTAGGAACTTTTTGATTATCTTTTACAAGATTTTTGTTACCTACTTTCATAGTCTTACATAATTCTGTTAAATTAAATGTGTCTTGTAGTATAAAAACAATATCATACTTACCTGTCATATAAAAATCCAAATACTTCTGTCTACCAAATGGATCTTTATTCTTATCATTTATCATTGCAGGATATAGTTTTATTTGAGGATAATATGTTTGCCACTTATTAGGATCCCCAAAGTAATTTATAGCTATAATATCTACTTTATACTTAACATCTTTCTCTTTAAAGAGCTGTTCTACGATATTATGCGATACTTGTGCAAAACCAGTTGTACAAGCAAAATCGCATAACATTAATATATTTTGTGTTTTCATACTGCAAATATAATAAAATTATCGATTAACCATTAAACTTTCTGTTTAATTTCTCAATATCTTTATTACTAACCTCATATGCATTCTCCATCGTAGCCATTACTTCAACTGTTTTTTTCGATAAATGAGCATTTTTTTCTATAAATTCTCTATTTTCTTTAACTATTCCTGTTAATGTTTTTAAAATATCAGCCATTTCTTTAATTTGATCTTGTAATTGTTTGAGTGCATCACTCATTTGTTTCTGTTCCATCATTTAATTTCTTTAAAAAGTTATTTATTTTATTTAATGTCTTTAAATCAGTTCTTATATAATCTTTACATTTATTACGCAAAGATTCAACAATACCTATAAACTCTATATTATTAAGTTTATTAAAATGTACACTGAGTGTCTCTTGTATTGTTTTCTTACTTTTGTTTGACTTTAAAGACCTTTCCATATCAGTCAGATTTTTGAGAAACTCCTTAGGATTATCCGCATCTCGTATTTTATCCATTAGATCATCAAAAGAATCTTTAACAATTTCTTCTTCAGCTAAAGGTTTCTCTATTTCTACATGAATATATACTTTAAATGGACTCTTATCATACTTTAGTGCAGTTTCAAGTATTAAATTCAATTCTTTAATTTGTTCTTTTCTAATAGCCACTTTAGATCCAAACTCTGCTAATTCATCAGCAGATAAATTAGTCTCTTTCATTTGTACATTCATAATATTCATTATTAGGTATAATAATCAAACTTAGTTAAAAATCATTTTCATTATTATACATGTTATTTTTAAATTGTTCTTTGTTATAGCAGTCTACAGCATCCTTATTAAAATCTATAGTACGACCTACAACTTGATCTAACATATTAGCCTGTTTTTCTACATAAAAGGCACCACCAATTAATAAACCTACTAACATAACGTCACCAGGAGATTGAGGATTAGTTGCATTAATTATCTTTTCTATAAATCCAGACTTAGATGAACTTTCATTATCTTCATAATGATTCTCAATTTCATTAGTAATTGCTTTTCCACATTTTCTAGAAAATGCCTCTGAGCTACCTATAGCTTTCGCTAAATACTCCTCATTTTTATTAAAATTCCACTTTATTTTCATATAATTATTGTTTTCAGTTATAATTAAAGTATAAAAAAAAGAGATAAAGCAGACCTAACTATACTATTATAATTAGGTCTACTATTTATCTTTTATTCTCTTTTTACGATTGTTGTGTATCTAACATTGATTGTCCATCATCTTCAGGAGTCTCATCTTCATCTACCAATACATACTCTTCTTCAGCCAATTCATGCCCTTGTTGTGTAAATATTGATTTAATTGCTTCACCTTTCATCACAATGCAAGAATAAGTATCAACTAAATTCTCACCTACTGTGTAAGATTCTACATTTCTCGTTACAATATCAGCAGGTATAGTTTTACCTACGAATTGTTTGATAACAGATGGATTACCTGCTTTCCAAATTGCTTCACCCGCAGTATTAGTAGTTTGAGCTACTACTCTTGTACGTTCTGCAGCAAATGGATTTGATGGATCTCTAAAAGTAGCAAGATAATACTTACGACCATCAGAAGTCACATTAATTTTACCTCCTGGCATTTCAGGATCATCAACTACTGTGGCAGTTGGATTACTCGACAAGTTTATACCTGTCAACAACAATTTTGCGTCTCCGCTAATGAAATTACTCATTTAATTTGATTTTTGATTAATATTAAGATTAGGGTTACTATGTTTACTCTTACGAGTATATTTCTTTTTATTTCTATGTACTTTAGTTTTCTCTGGATTAATACCCAGTTCAATATCTATTTCTCTTCTAATTGATCTCTTTTGTTTATTACTCAGTTTCATTTATTTAAAGTAAATTGAGAGAGCACATTCTTATTATTTAATAAGCCCGTTGTGCTCTCTCCCTCAAACCTACAAACTATATTCCAGGCATTAATTCTTTATGAGATGGTTTAAATGTCTTGATATATTCATACATATCTTTTCTTATTTGATGTAATTCAAATACACTACAATGTTCAGCAGTAGTATGTACAGTTATATAATAATACGATTCTATTGAACTCAGCCTATCACCTTCATAAAAAGATTCAGTTACAAATATACTACTATTCTTAACAAATTGTTTGAAATTATGTATTAAACCACGTTCAAATGTTGCTTTAATGAAGTATTTAGGTGCATAAAGAGAAAAACAGATGTCTTGAAGAGTATAATATCCTTGAATACCTTTCGCTGATATGTTAAAATCATGATGTATACTTTTTGAGAATATTCTATTCATTTCTTATTAGTTTTAAATTGAATTATTAGAAAAGGCATTGCTATTAATAATCCTTTGTCCCATCCTATGCCTAATGCAAGTAAAGGAACAATTTCGAACATTATTGTAATAGATAATGTTCTTGAAAGTTTGAAGTTCTTTGTCATTTATATAGTTATTGGTTTATACTCTACGCAAGACCCAATCAGGGTGTTTTATTTAGTGATTTCAGGACTATATCAGTTGATATGCCTAATTGTAATTCATATAAAATGGCTGAGATTACACCATATGCTATACATCTTTAGTTGTTTAATTCCCTATTTCGGGTTTACAACTTATCCACTACGCTCTCACATAGTAATGTACAATGACGGTTAGTTAGACTAACCACTCCTCATGTTATCAACTACTCACAATTTACTCATACGAAACCTAAGGCGATCAACCCTAGCCTTGACTTTCAACTGTAAACACGCTATCCTTGTGGGACAGAATGCTCTGACTTACCGAAGTAGTCAGATTTAGTCATCTTTCATCAATAACAGGTTAGCACTTGAACTTTGGTTAATTTGTTAGGTTTCTTTTGTGCAAGTAGTGGCTAATCCATAATTACTTCGCTCCCTTTTGAGGAACAAAATATAATACTACTCACGTATACCTTTCCATCGGTATGGTATTAGTTGTGACAATCTTATTCCCTAAGACTGCCAATCGTACTGATTTATACCACTAACTAGATTGGAGTCTAGATCGCAATTAAATCTACAGTTTGTCTTATTGATGTCACCATCTCACTACCTTAACCAAAAGATAGCACACATACTCTCAGAGATTACCCCATTGATGCCGTGTGATATACTGCTTGCTTGGATTGACTACATAAATGCAGCAACAATTATAGTAGAAACGTACTACGATTGTCTTTAGGTATATTACTATACTTATCGGGCCAAGCCCCTGTCTAAACTATCCGAAGATAGTTATGTTATATTTTCAATAAAAGGAAGAAGAGAAGGGTTTACACCCAACTCTTCAACCTATAATTTCAGATCTTTATCGTTACTCGTCTAGAACTTATAGTTTGTCGCCAGAGTTTGTACTCCTTGTTTCTTATGCTTTACACGCATCGATGTTATTCCGTTAGTTTGATTGATCTGAGGTGATACATTTTGTGGCCAAGGAGTATCAACCCTTGTTTATTAATATCTTATCCCTTTATCCCATTCTCTTTGCATCTTTCTTTCTAATTTCAATGTAATTATAAATACAAATATAAATCCAAATGAAATTGCTAACATAAAAAGATATGGATCAAGAGTGTCTCCCTTAATACCCATAAACAGGACATGAACAAGAAAAATACCTAATGTTATAATACCAAGTACACCACTAACAATAGATACAATGTTGTAGAACAATAGTTTATTCTTCATTTTAAATATGTGTTGGTTACAATTTAAAAGCAGTGTGAGTCCAAGGTGCTAAGCACCCTAGACATCACCGCTTGTATTCAGATCTCTTCTTGACTATATCTCTATCAAAGTAGGATATAACCTTACTACAATCTGAGGTTATACTATAGAATACATTCCTGTTCACATCTGAACGAAGACGTACAATAGCTATAATATACTAATCTAAACAGTTTCGGTTAATACCGAAGCAGAGCAAATAATGCTCTGATTGACTACACTCTCACTCGCATACCCACGCTCAACGACTTCAAAACTTCTTCAGACGCAAAAATTGCTTTCGCAATGCCGTCAGAGAAGTCCACAACACCAGCAGGACACGCTTCATTGACAACAATTACAGCGTAATTACGGCCATCAGAAGCAACCTGGATATCAGGAACATCACATCGTTCTTTACTTGAGTTTACAAATGCAGAGATAGTCCCAGTAATAATGTTATCTGGTCCATCCATATTCATTTAGTATTGGTTACAGTTTCAAGGCGGATACAAAACACCCGCAATGCCTAACAAGGGTGATTTAATTCGTGATTTGTGGTCTTTTACCAGTTGCCGTCAGTTTGTGGCCAGA
>Ga0098034_1000318_pt1 | contig 21613 bp, 47 predicted proteins | sample 2_EtaG_FD_77062 | JGI IMG/M metagenome (GOLD analysis project Ga0098034, IMG submission 77062) | Marine viral communities from the Subarctic Pacific Ocean - 2_ETSP_OMZ_AT15125 metaG | ecosystem: Environmental > Aquatic > Marine > Oceanic | place: Pacific Ocean | collected 2015-01-07
AGTAGGTAGAGGTGGTAATTGTCGCGAGAGTTCTAAAACATTAATATCAATAGTATCCTCTCCCAGATAATCAATCACATCTCCGATTGTAACCTCGTCCTCATCGTTTTTCCACGATGTATCGCGCCAATCTTCTGTTATATACTTCCGCCAATTTTCAAGTAGGAGTTTCATAATACTATAAATAGTCCGCAATATGAGACTTAGCGGGTTTTGTTGCGAATGAGGAATGGTGGAGGTGACAGGAATCGAACCTGCGACCCTCGCGTTGCAAACGCGATGCTCTCCCAATTGAGCTACACCCCCACAATTCCTATATTCGCAATTTCAAAGATTCACCTATAAGTAGTTGTTCATTTCGTTGTCCACTTGGAATTCGTAACGATAAGACAACCCGCGTTCGAAAAAAATTGATAGTGACACCCGAAATTATTTTCTCTCACAACCTTCCTCACAATTTCTTGCATCTGCTCAGACTTGCCAGTGATGATTCGAACCGGCAGAGAGTGGGAAAATATGAAGTTAAACACAATTCTTTCGGCATGCTCGTGCGGCACGCGATGTAAGTCCAGTTCGCCCAAAATTCTTATTCACCAAAATTATTTTTATCACTAATCAGACGGAATTCCCAGAAAAGAGAGTATATCCCCCAATACACATTATAATAAGCGGCAATTGAGACTACGCTTGCTCTAACGAATCTCCCAATACCCTTCGCTAAACTAAGTGAGCTATTGAGAATAGACTTCATTTCGAATGCTTGTCTGCAACGGATTGGCTTGCCCAAGCATGGGGCTTAATCCTATATTCGAACCCAGATGCCTTAGCATAACCAGTAAGCATCTCAGCGAGCTTGCTCGTGCCATTACCAGCGTTGGCAGGGGATATGTCCAAGTGAATCTCTATCTTCGCACTCGGAATACCCGCATCTTCAGACACAAGCAACGCCAACTCAATTGAGTCTTGCACTTCACGGAGGATTCGTTGGACAAGGGTATTAAACACTTTCCTTTCAAGATAGACGCGACGGAAGAAATAATTCCCTCCCCGTTGTCCATCTGCTCCATGTAGGCAAATCGCGGTAGCAAAAACACACCTCTTCTTCTCGATATAGCTATCAGTACCGATATATACCGAGCCTCCACGTGAAGTATGCTGCTTGACTTCTCTCACAATGCTTTGATAAAGAATTCTATCCCCATCGCCAGTGTGCCAATTGTCTCCGTATTTCTCGTCGTTTGCATTATCGTTCGTGCGCGGTGAACTAAGATTGACGAAATTGTCGGGAAACTTGGACTTTGGAGCCATTAATTATATCCTATGTCCAGAACTTCTTCACAGGGAATTAAGATAAAAGTGCTCATTGTACGCACAAGTAACCTTCCAAACTCGTCAGGCGCCCCAGGGATAACGACAACTTCCGATCCTCGCTCAGTCTTTATGAACTTTTTCGTAGTTGGTTCATAGAACCAAGCGGGACCGGAGCCGGAAATCACTTGATATGTGGATGGTTTTATGTTTTTTACAAGTCTTTCCAGTTCTTTGACATAAGAGGAAACAAAAGAGCTATGGAAGTCAATCTTAATATTAGGAGGAACAGTCTTTCTATCCGAATAGGGATAACTATCATAGTTCTCTCCATAATCATAACAATAGTCAAGCATTTCTTCCAATTGCTCTTTCGTTAAATCACTCTCGTCAAAGAAGTCGATTTCGTTATCAGGGTATTTTTTATATTTGGACATAATGATTACAACTCCCAAATCGGAATAACGTTATTCCTCAAAGTAATTATACACCAAAATGCCAATATTATAAAATATCTTGACAAACCTGGAAATCTCGCCCTGCTACTCCCCGGCTGGAAGCTCTTCCATTCCAATGCTGAAATAGTCACGGCTGCTGTCAGACGCACCAGACTTTGCTTCTGGGTGCCAACCCGGACGGCGATCAAACAAAGCATCGGGCTGCATAAGACTACCTGACACATAGGGCGTCATAGCCTCTAATTGGCTGCTGGCTCGTCGCTGGGAAATAACGACGGCTTCTGCCTGCCCACATTCCAAGCAAGTGCTGTAGCCCAAAGCTAAGCGCTTATCTGAATACTCTTCTTCACATAAAATACAATCTGCCATTTTTTACTCTCTCTTGTTGTGTTAACTGTTAACTTTATTAAATCGAACTGTGGGATAGGATTTCTAAGGATCTCGCGCCAAACAACCTTTTCACACCCGGTGCAATTCCGGTAATACAAAATACTCGATACTGTCTAACCACATATGGATCCCTCACTGCAACATCTATCCATTCTTGAGCTTCTGGACACCATGATACTATCTCGCATCCCAATACCACTCCGACACCTGTTGCTCTAAGTACTCCGTCTCCATAATGGAAGTTCTCATATTCGTAGAATTTTACTAAGTCACCTTTCTTAAAGGTTTCCTCTTTGCTGTTCCAATCATTCCAACTTGACATGGGTTCACTGAACCCTCCCTTATGTTAGAATTAGTTGACAGAACAGGCAACCTATTGTTTTTTGTTAATTTATTTTGGATTCTCGGAATCTTCTACCTCAATCTCATCACCGTTAAGCTCACTGGAACTGGACTCACTGGAACTGGACTCATTATTATCATCGTTGTCCTCCGATGCCTTTTCAATCTCTCCAAGGATACTTTTGATGTAGACACTCGGACTCATTGCATAGATGGCGTTCTGAGCAGCCTCTGAGGCTTTGCGGATATTCTTCACATGGGATCTCACATCTCTCTCATTCCAACCCCGACTTGCAAAGGCTGCGATAACACCATCTTCCCATCGTCTCCGAGCTTGGTTAAAGGACTTGCGAGCACGGGCTGCTGATTGTCGTCGTTGCTTATGGTTCATAGGTGGTATCCTTTATTGACGTAGTAATGTATCACGGTATGTAGGAACTGTCAAGTGTTTATTTTCAATATCTGAGAAATATTTTGGCGCAATTTTCGAGGGGTTGGAGTTTTGGGATTTTTCGTGGTGTGTAGCGTGTAGTTAATCGCTCTCACACCCCCCTACGTTCCCGTGGCACATACCTCCGGGGTACTGGGGGGGAGGGGGCTGCCCCCCTTCCTCTGTCTTGCTACACCTTTAATGTATCACACCCTTCCTGCTCTGTCAACTGTTATCTTGTCAAGTAGTTGTCAAGTGTGTGTTACCTTCTGTGTTACTTAAGACCTAAGCTTAGTGTTCTTTGTATTGGTGTAACGCACTGTGTGTTTTGCTTTTATTTAATTTAAGTCTCGCGAATAAACCATCTATCTTATGCATGCTTCATGTCGCGTTCAAGTGCGACGGTACGCTTGCACCAGTGATCAGGGATGAAGACTATCCATTGCTCCACGCCCTCCGAGGCGACGATGGTTCCTTCTTTGACTCCGTGAAGCTTGGTGCGTACTTTGACTTTGTTTCCGATTGCGAACATTATGTACTTCCTTGTTGATTAATAACTTCATCTATAATATAGCATATCATTCACTGACTGTCTACTGAGATATGTCAAGTAATTGTAAAGTGTTTTTAATGCGAGATGCTTTGCATTGAGTGTTTTGTCTTTATTCTTTTTGAGTCTCGCGAACATTCTCTCTTTCCCTATCCTCCCACAGAACTAAATTATCACTCCAGATAGTCTTCTCCTTGCCGTTTAAGATAACTTTCCAAGGGTATAATCCTGTAAGCACTCCAGAGTATCCCTTCTTTAACAAGAGGACAGGTGCGTTGTTCTCCGTCAAGCAGCATGCCAAGTCGCCTGGTTTCATCCTTCCCTCTCTTCAGAAAAGATTTCGTATAGCGAGCGGACTTCCTTGCGTAAGCTGCCCAGCCCCAGTCGTGCTTCCCAAGCGTTAATTACCTCCACACCCTCTTCGACAGTTGAATACCGTGTTGCCTCTAACTCAACCACTGAGCGCCCGTCAGCGAGCGTATAGAAGGACACGTCGCAATCGTCAGTCTGCCAGATCCAAGCTTCCTTGAATACGGAGAACGCTTTGCGATAGCCTTGTAGCGAGAGAAATACTCTTACGGATTCGTCATCGTTACCTGTTACATTTACGTTTACTTCCGTTCGGATAACGTTACTCTTTGTGTTAGTGTTCTCTTTACGCTTTATGGTTAGTTCGTAAACGGAGTTAGATTTACGGAACCGAACGAACTCTCCTAACGTTACACTCTCGTCCGTAACGTAGTAATCGTCGCAGGACACGACGTAAAGCGGACTTGTGAGAGGACTGTGCTCAGCCAGCGCCTTGGTAAGCGGAGCCTTGTGATAGTCGGCTGCCCAGTACTTGAACTCGACTTCGGTGTTCGGGACGATTGAGGATTGGTTGCTCATGGTTTAAGCGCACGTGAAGTACAGGATAGCCTCTGAGATTAGCAAAGAGACTGGAAGGCTTAGTGCCATAAGGGCGCATAGCTTAATGTCGGTGTCTTGGATCATTTTGATTCTCCTTAATTATTCACCTATAATATAGCATGGGTTGGCTTGGGTTGCAAGGGGAATATGTTAACTAATTGTCAATTCGAGTATGTCAACTTTGTGCAAAATGTGCTCTTAGGGGGTTGACAAGGCTATATACCCTGTGGGCTTGACAGAGTGCTCAGGTTGAGGTATTATGTCAAGTGGTATTCTCGCCCCATTGGATTAGAAAACGGTTATTTCCCCAGTCCACGAAGAAATCTTTGAATTTACTACCAAGCCAAAGGGCTCCTTCCCCACTTCACTCCAAACCACTCCCTTTTGTACCACTCCGTCCCCCTCTCCTATTATACTGTGAGCCTTGTTAGCTCTTACCTCTTACCCTTTGTCTTAGCCTTTGTCTTTATCTTAATTTATCAATAGCTATATTCATTTGCATACAACAAGGACTATAAGAATACTTAATAACATTCCATGCCATAATATTAACATCTCTCCAAGTCTCTCTTATCTCTTTATCATAGCTCTTATAGGAATACACTGAACACTATAGATTATGTTAGTCTTGTTATGCTATGTTGTATTGTTTAGTTTTAGCTTTATTCTTTTTAAGTCTCGGGATTGTTTTGTGCTAAGAACGCTGGCGTGGCTTATGAATTTTCTCATATTCTCTTTGTTCTTGCCGCTCTTGATTTGGGGGGCGAAGAATACATCAATATCCCAACCATAGAATGCCTTAACTTTTTCTACCCAAGATGAAATATTTGCTCTTTGAGTTTTTATGCTCCTGTCACCCTTGCCAGCCATACACCCTACGGCAAACACTAAAATGTGCCTAATGCCCGAGTTGTCCATTTCTTTTGTGGCGATAGATCCCATTACCTGTGGGTTTAAATCCCCTACGTCACGGAAAGGAAAGACAGCCTCTCCTCCAGATATCTCGCCAATCTTAGTTCCTGCAAAGCCTGTAAGAGTTTGGTACATTTCGAAAAGTTGAGGCTTGGTGTAAGTCTCGTATCGGACACCAATGTTTCCAGAGAGCGAGTTCTTGATTGCCCTTGTCCACCATTCCTTGCTCTTGCCAGAGTTGGATAGCATCTTACGATAAATACCTACAGCAGTGGAGATATACTTAGCTTCATCGCTATTGTACGAAAACCCTACCTTGGCTGTCATCTCTCCATTTTGTTGCTGTCGGGAGACATAAGCCTTGGTATCTTCATCGCTATTAGGCGAGCTTCTCGGGTGATCGTTGAATTTCGCCTGCAAATCTTCCCACTCAGTGGCAGTCGGCGATAATTGCGCATCGTGATAAAAGCTTACAAATAAATCCGTTTTTGCACTTTCAGCAGCCAAAGCACGAGTGTTGCCATCCATTAGTTCGTAATCCCCATTTGGAAGTTTCTTAACAGTAGCTGGTGGAAATGCAGTCGGACCTAAATCTGTCATAGTTGCCACGAACGCAGGTATCATACTAAGCATATGTCCTTTGGTTCGAAACTGAGAATGCTCCCTGTTGTATTTGATTCTCGATAGAGGCACTACCTCAGTATATTTCGAATCAAAATTTGGTAGTTGTTGTTTAAGTTGTCTGTAATTTTCTTCTCTCATGCTTTATCCTTATTATTGTTGTTAGTCTCGGAGTTGTTTCTCAAGACGGGCGCGTTCTTTAACTGCACCCTTGCCCTCTCCAAGGAGCGCGTCTAAGCGCTCAAGTTGTTGTTGTGGGGAGAGATTGGCACGAGCCTCTTCTCTCAGTTCTGCGGCTGCTCGCCGTCGCTCTCTTTCTACTGGTCCACGTCTCATCGTGAAACTCCTTGTGTTATTGTTATTCTTCGGGTTTGTCTAAGCTTAAGAGCCACTCAATTGAGAGAGCCACCTCTTCGGAACTAAAGCCGCGATCAATATCTCGCGTAACCATCTTTCGATCAATGTAGTAGAATGTCGGCCAGCCTTCTACTGTCCAAGTTCCATCGCCACTGCTTTCAAGCATTGAGCGGGCTCCGGCAACGACTGGCGTCGTCACATTTCCAAAAGTCTCTGCCCAAGCTTGAAGATCACTAACTGTAGGCTCCTCCCTCTTTGTATTCTCAACCAATACTGTAATATAAACTAATCCTTTGTCCGCATAGGCATCCTGTACCGACTGCGCTTCATCAGCGGCAGATGCACATGGGCTACACCACATGGCAGACAAATCGATTACGATGGGTTGTCCATAGAATTTATACAAATCAAACGGTTGATTGTCCTGATCAAAGGAGACAATATTGCAGGGATGATCTCCAGCCTGTCCCGAACATTCTTCCCAGTCAATGGGATCAGCAGGTTCGTCGTCGGCTTGACTCCAAAATAAGCAGGCAGAGAGAAAGCCAAGACTTACCGCTGCTGTTGCCTTCATGTTGTTTGCTGTCAATGTCACTTGCTGCTCCCTATTGGGATAAAGTCAGTTGGATTCAGCAACGTAGATTGACACTCTTCTTCCTCTCCCAGGAGAGTTTGCGGCAAGAATACAATTCCATCAATAAACTTGAATTCCTCTTTGAGGAAATCAGCGTTGTTCAGTTCATCAACTTTGGCAATGGCGCTCCGGCGCCAAGAGGCAATATTAGGAGTCTTGGACAAAACATTTCCACAATAAGCAACAATTAAAACCTTTTTGTCGCCGCGTTGTCTCTTAAGGTTGAATACCCCGTGAACATTGTTTTGACTAATGGCAGTGATTGATTCAGCAAAGTATACTGTATATCCCATGTCGCTCTTTCCAGACTTGTCAACCTCTATTCCCCATGGATTAATCTTACTGAATTTTTCCGCTGCCTCCGTTTTATTTGCATAATTACGAAACTTCCTCTGCCCTGCGGGCAAGCCTTTCATGACTTTCTTGGAAATAGTCCTACATCGATAAGGAATGAGGTTTTTAATCTTTTCTCGCAAATACTTCCTGATTGCCTTTGGAGTGATTTGTGAAATATCACTCCCCAGGACGAAGTCATCCCTAATTAATCCAATCATTGCATTGACGATGTCGTCGTCATCGCACTCAAGTTGAGCAGAAGGAGTGTTTTCATTTACCTGAAAAATTACCTTTTCCTCGTGGTTAGAAAAATTAAGCTCAGGAAACCCATATGCCACTCGTATTGTGGAAAAGTCACCATTTTGATCTTCCACGGCAAGCTCTGAAAGTGTCTTGAATCGATGAACTCCGGCGACTATTTCAAATTGCTCAGGGGCTATCTGGACAACGGATACGGGAGTGTGATTAAACCCTGTATCAAGAATTTGTCCCTTTAGCATTGCGTGATGCCTGGCATTTGTTCCATTTGTCCTGACTTGACTCTTCTTATTCGATAATTGCACTTGTTCTAGTGGAATCTCGTGGACGAAGTTATCATCAAAATTTGTGTATTTATCTTTAAAAGATTGATATTGTTCTTGGTTCATAATGTTTTCCTTTTATTTATTCTTAAGTCTCGGTGTTGTCAAATCAAGACATATAGGGTAACTGCTGATACAAACAGTCCCGATAGTGCTGATGTGATATAAAATACTCTATCTGTCAGTGATGAATCTTTCATCGTGCTCACCCTTTGGTAATTAGCGCCATACAGTAGCTGAAAGCGAATGTAGCCGCCAATAGCAGTGCTATTTTGATGTATTGTGGTTTGTTCATTGTTTGTTTTTATTGCTCTCGACAAGAATCTTTTCAATCTCGGCGAGAATAAATCTCAGACTGTCCTTTTTTGGGCGTCCTCTGGGTTTATTAATCTTTATCGTTCTCTTGCCAAACTTATCTTTGACTCTCCGACGAATAACTTTCTTTACTGCCGTTGGTAATTTCTGCTTATCCTCTACTTCTGACATCAAACGTTATCCCATTCAAGAATCTTTCCGATGTTCTTAATCTGTCCAAGATCGTTAATTTCAAGCCACTCTTCAGTGCCATCCCTCCAACGAATTAGTGCCCTATCTTGTGGGTACATGTCAACGATGACGCCATCCTCTTCCGTTTTTCGGTTAAACACTCTGTCATTGATAAAGAAGTCTGAGAGATAGCTAATAACTCTTGTTTTTGTCGTCATGGTTCTAAGCCCTCTCCGCAACAAGTTTGAGTGATGTCCGAGATACAATAAGCGTGCTGCCATTGCCAACCTTTGAGAATAGAACGCACCACATTCCTGCCAAACGAGGCAAAATCGCGTCTGAACTCCAGGCATCATAACCCTTCTCACGAATGGTGTAGTCCTGAAAAGACTCAACAATCACTCCCATACCCCAGTCTTCGCCTTCCAATTCATCATTCAGTTCCACTAAGTCACCGACTTTCATTGCGAACCTCTAAGGCTCGGGTGACATGTCCTGTCATAACAGGATCGCCAGCCCAGAGGACATCGGCTACACACTGACAAGTCTTTCCAATCCAGTTTCTCTCTTCTGCATCGTGTATGCAATAGAGGGAAATCACAATTCCTGGAGTGTAATTTCCTTCAGGGTTTGAAAAGGGAACGTCACCTTTGTAAATAACTAAATCACCGACTTTCACTAACCACCTTCCAGTCAATCTGAGAGAAATATCTATTGCTGCCGCCAACGTATTTTCCATTGTTGGCGATAATCTTAATCCATTGGATTTCATTGGCAATCATGACTTCCGTAATCAGTCCGACAACATCTCCTCTTTGAACCAAATCACCGACTTTCACTAATCACCTCCAGTTTGGCTGCGTGCCAGTGAGTCACCTTGCCCTTCGTCCAAATCTCTGCCACAGGGACGCACCCGCTGTGTTCTTGGCGGATATTCAGGATGATTCCAAGATATTCTTTGCGTTTCCCATAATATTCAGGACTTGTCTTGCTTGTCCATTTTACCAAATCACCGACTTTCACTCTACCACCTCGAAGTTTCGAGAAGCACAGTTCTCGTTCAGTTTTCCGTCTGCCCAAAGAATGTCAATGCCGGGACCAACAAGAGCGATGAAACGCTCAGGGTAGTCAGGGTTGCGCTCCCTAACTTTAACGATGAGTCCAATCCTGCTGCTCTTCTTTCTCTGCACTTCGTTGCCAAAGTCGTCATAGAATTTGAGCATCCTGTTTGACTGCCTTACTAAATCACCAACTTTCACAAATTGCCTCTTCGCTCTTTCATTGTATATAATATAACACAGTTGTCAGAGGAAGTCAAGAATTATTTCTCCATTATCTCCAAACAATTCTGACTTGTACTTGTGGTGTCCCCATCATTCCAATACAAGACACATTCAGGAACATAGTAAGGGCTCACCGGATTATCTCCATCTTCCCATCTCGTCTCATGATCGCAGAGTGTCCACCTCACCTTTCGAACGAGTGCTGCTTTCTTTCTACGCATCCAAGGACTTGGGCGTCTCCCAGTCAATATGTCTCGCTGGATAGAGCGCTTGAACTGAACGAGATCTCCAACCTTGAAGGTAGGCTCTCCTTGTGTCTCATAGGGTAGTTCTTCCGCAGGGAGAGTGATCGGCATGTGCCTATAGTGAGAATAATGCTTTTCCGAATTCCTCAATCCCATTTAGTTCTCCCAGCCTTCATCATCACCCGGAACTGTCTCCGCATATTGTCGCGCCGTTTGTTGTGCCGTAGCATACTCAGAAGGAGTTAGCACTTTGACTGCGAACGTTCCTTCCTTTTCCGGAACATGAAATAGTCCGAGAAGATCAGATTGATCAACTTTCAACAAATCTTCCTCCGTGAACTCAATCGATCCGCCGTTCTTTTTGGCAAGTGTAGCGAGGAGCACCATCAAGAAACTTGGATCTTTCAGGAACTCATTGGGGTTGTTGCTATTCATCTTCTTTTCCTTTCTTTCGAGATTTGGTAGCTTCAAGAATTTCATCAGTTGTGAGATCATGTGCCTGTTGCAACTGAAATAGAGATAACTCAATCTCTTCCGTGATATTGTCGCAGTCCTCGACATGAATGGTTTCTGAACTCTCCGGCTTCTTTGGATAGTTCAAGTCAAAGACATCAACTTTCTGCTGTTTTGTTCGATTGCTCATTTTCCCTCCAGTGATGGAATAATGTTATCTTCAATGATACGAATTGTCTCTTCTGGGCTCTCCGTCTTAAATCGTCGGCAAGTTGGGAGGGCGTTGTAAAGAGCATAATCATTTCCTCCGGGATCGCACCTGTCTCCAACGAAATAGGTGTTGACAGATGTGTCAACATGTCGGAGAGCGAATGTCTTGTCCCACCCAGTGGGGTAGATATCGATGCTCGTATTCCCTCCGAGAGCATGAGTGATTCCTGAAACCGATAGATCGCCAAGAGCGTCCGAGAGTTCCTTTGACAGAGTTTCTCGAATGCCCTGCGCCTTGTCCGCCTTCACAAACTCTGCTCGCTCTTCCGTTGAGGCGTCTCTACCAATCATGCACCAGTTGAGCATGCTTCCTCGATATGAGATGAAATTTCCCGTTAGTGGAATGTCGTAGTGCTCTGCAGCTTGAGCTTGAAGTTTGAGGAGAGTCCAAACTGTCTTCCAGTAATCTCGCCCCTTTAGTTCATTCTTCATGTCAACGGCGCTCACAAGCTCGTAGTCCTTCCGTGAGCGCTTCCAGGTAAATAATTGAGTTCCGTTACAGGGCATTAACGAGACGCCAGCAGACGCCAAACAGGGACGCCAGAGAGGCATTGCCTGCTCCCTGACATACTCCATTGGACTTCCGGTGACGATGCCGATGTCGGCGAGGTGAGATAGCTTCCGAAGACACTTTCCCACCTCTTCCGACATTTGCTCTCGGGCAGGAGTCAAAGTCCCGTCCAAGTCAAACAGAACGATGCTGTCTGATTTTGACTTCATTAGAATACCAGCTTAATAGTAGCTGTCGTGAGCGCATAGACGAGAATTAGAATTGCTGTGTTGCGATTGACGATTTGATCCACTTGCCTATAGGACTCTTCCCGAAGCGTTGAATTCTCCTCACTTACTTTCTCATATAGTCCGCGATAATATTCATGCAATGCAGCATCGATTTTGGGTTGGGATTGTTTACTCATTTCTTCTCTTCCTTCTCTTGTTGTTCCAGCCATCGCTGTTTTTTGCACGCAGGATCGGTGCAAATTCGGTTCTTGTCCTTTTTCGTTCCGCTCAACCACCAGTTCCAATGTCCACATTCAAGTCGGTGAGGATGGGTTCTGGTCTTGGGCTCTCTAAATTTAGCATTATCGGGCGGTAGCTTCTTCGGAGGAGATGTTATGACAGCCTCTTCTGGTTCTGCATTCAAGTTCTGAAGCAACTCTTCGAGCTTTGCCATTTTCTCGCTCAGTTCTACCTTTGGCTTCTTCTTTGTCATTAGACGACATTCTCGTCGTCGTGAATCGGATCGTGAAAGGGGCTTACCACCCTTTCGTCTCCGAGATCAAATCCATACATATCATTTTCAGTGTCTGAAGAGTCTCCTGTCCGCTCTATTATCTTGTCCAAGGCATAGCAAGTAATATCTAATGCAGCCCTCCAGGAGACGCCCCAAGCCCAGCGTGCAGGCTTAAGAAGTTCATTTAACATTTTTCTTCATTCCTCTTTTTCGTTTGTGTTTCTTGGGATAGTCCTCACTGACGGCTCGTCGAAGTCGAAGGTTCTGCATCTCAAGAGATGCCTTCCATTTCATGATCCGGCGTTTGGCGTTCTCTTCTGTGTCTGGATGGGCTAAAAGCACCTCCGTAATCTTCGGCACACCATTCTCATCAGGTTCAATTCGATTCTGAATAATTACATATCGTTCTGCTGTTCCAATATCCATTACATTACCACCTTAAATCCCTTTGCCTTTAAGCTTTTCAATCTCGCCCATCTCAATGTCTCGATGACTGTCTTGGAATCCATGTCCGAATCAAGTGTGAAGACAGACTTTATTATATCTCCTTTCTTATTGTTGACAAAGACGGAGAGCTTGATGTCACCCGATTCGTTATCCACTTGAACTTGAAGATTGATTTTACCCTCTTTGGGATGGAGAGTGATATTATAACTATGATTAATCACCATTCTTCTCGCGGTTTAATAATACTAACTCCCAGAGGTAATTCTCCCTCGACAACACCACCGTGTTTGACAAGAATAAGATTAACAATGGATGCAGGGACATATCCAAATACAGAATTTGTCATATCCTCGTGATCATCATCTTGATAGGGCTTGAGTAGAGATTCATCTCTGCTGGGGAAACCAACTTCTACTTTATGGTATCTCTCCGCGTCGTCTATCCGAGGTGAGCAGTATGCAGCTTTATTTGCCTGAACAGACATGGAAAATCCATTGGAACAAATGACATGACGATTATGTTTCACTTAAGCCTCCTCTCCGGTAAGCAACTCCACGATGAAGGAGCACACTGCTTGTCCGTTGGTGCCGATTGATTGATGGAGGATGACGGTATTATCAACGCTCCCTTGTCCGAGGACAGTCCAAAGTTTCATTGCCACTTCGGAAGGCAGAGTCAGGAAGTAATCAGCGAGATTCTGAGCCTGTGCCTCCGTGAGTTGCTCGGTGAACGCCTTGGTTGCTTCCATCTTTTCGACGAGAGCAGAGTGATTGTTAATTCCAAAGTCCTTGGTTTTGGAGATCAATCCCTTGTCAAGGATGTCTTCGACGGTGACTTGACGCTCATACTCTTCAATGAAGTCTCGCAAAGCAACGGCAGCCTCGAAGCCAACGAAAGAGTTCGTCAGATTATAGACGACGCCCAAATCGGAGCCCTCGCTCAACAAATCGCCTTTAGTGAGGCATTCGCTAAGACGATGCCAGGAGCGACGAGAAGGGTAAACCTTGTTTGGCTCATAATCGTCGGTGTGCTCCAAATGCATGTGGTTCTGGTTAATGAAGTCCCAGATAACCTCATGAACATTGTCTTGCGCCCAGTTGAGCCAATCTTCAGTGGTAGGCTCGACATCGAAGACAGTCCAACGATCCAATTCAGCAGGGTCCATTTCGCCAACCTGATATTGGTCGCCGTGTTCGCCGCCGTTGACAGCGGCAAAGATGAGAGTGTCAGGATGGAGAGAGTATCCCGCGAGTTTGCGAGAGTCAGTCAACTCGAAGATCCCCTGGCGGACTTCAGGAGTCGCACGATCAACCTCGTCGAGGAAAAGAGCAACAGGGTGCGTACAAGCAGTCTTGTACCACTCAGGCGGGTTCCAAGAGGTAACCTCACCGTCAGTGGAAGGTAGTCCCAATAAGTCTCCCTCAGTCATTTGTGAGGCACGACGCTCAACTACCGGCAAGCCGATTTCTTTCGCAAGCTGATAAACGACTTCGGACTTGCCAACGCCATGGCGTCCGCGAACAAGCACAGGCTTTTTAACTGCAGTAACGTGAGGAACAACTTGGATGAAGGTTGAAAAGTCAATAGCCATTTTTTACTTCCTTTGGTTTGGATTTGCCGGGGAACTCTCGCCCCCCTCTTTATTACATATATAATGTATCACGTTCTGGCAGTTTGTCAAAGCTTTTTTTTCGTCTTGACATCAATTTTACATTTAAAACGGTTCACTGACAAACTTGCTGAGCTTCTCGCTCTCCCAATCGTCGGGGCAGCCGGCGAGAGGCTTTGTGGAATATCCAATAACTGTTGTCGAGCCATAATCTGGATTTGCCCATCTGCGGTCGTCACTGATAAGTGCAGAGATGAGACAATGTCCTTTTCTGGCACCTAATCCATTTCTCACGTTGTAAAAGTCTGCAGCGGCGTTGAGCCAATGAACTGTCATCACCGGGACACCAGGATCGTCAATAACAACTTGACTCCAATCGATCTTCTCGATCATTCCGACAATCTTGTGCTGAGTGTAGTTACCCTCTTTGTCATAGAACCAGTCAGTAGATTGAATGAGCGATCCCACGCCGATCTTAAGAGCTTTTGCTCTTTCCTGAATGGCGTAGCGATATGCTTTGTTCTCGCGGTTCTTCATAGCGAGCCAAGCGTGCCGGCGCTCACAGGTACGTCGATTGTGTCCATCCCCGTCATATCCACCATTTTTGCACCAAGAGCATTGTCGGCGACTGCGACGACGGTATCGCTTCGGCTTCTCGAACGGCTCTCCTTCGACTGTTTCTCCGGCTCGTTTTGCATAGAGTTCAGCATAGTGTCTGCGCGTGTACGGGGGCATATTTGGATCTGTAGCCAGTCTCTTAATGTTTGCTGTCATCTTCTCGCAGGTTGCCCGGTTGTGCCCGGCATCATAGCAATATCCGCAATGTCTCGATCTTCCCATTTCGTACCCCTTTCGTTATTACCTATGTAATGTAACCCGTGTGCGCTTCCTGTCCAGCGAAACATTGTCAAGAGAATGTCAATCAACCACCAGGACGATTTCTGAAGTAGTAAAATAAGGACGATCAGCATATTCTTTAGTAGTCAGCCAGATGCGGCGGACTTTACAAGGACCGGGTTTCGGCGCTTCCATGTCTGTGGCAATCACAAGTCCATCAAAATTATGCTTGTTAACATAATCGGTGGGAGCTTGAAAGTCAGTGCCACCGCAGGAAACTCTCTCCGCTTTAAAGCGTTGCCCCTTCTTCCACACCTTGACGTGATCCAAGGCAACTTCAGTATCAAATGGCACAATCGTAAAGGTGGCAATCTTGGACAACTTATCCATCGCGGCAAAGATCTTGACGAGCATTGCATCGGAGACAGAGCCAGACTGATCAACAGCGATTGCGATGTTAGCAGTCCGGGTAATCTTCTTTCCAGCATGGATATATGGGAATCGAGAATTGATTCGACGGACGGTAGATTTCTTATTTGCCCGCTGAGATGTCTTCACAAAATAGCGAAGAGCTTTTTCCCAGTTGACTCTCACCTTCATTCGTTCCATGATATCTTTTCGAGTAGAAGAGGAGACGGAACCCCAAGAGCCTGCCTGTGCTGCCTCCTCGGCTGCTTTCTTAAGAGCTTCCTTCAGTCGCTCCTTTGCAATCTCATTAACAGTGTTATCTCCATCGGCACCATCTGCCCACTGAGAGTGATCATCAAAGGAATCAGAAGGCGAGCCTTCTCCAGATTCTCCTTCGCCCTCTTCCTCTTCAGGATCTTGCCAGTTGGCGAGATACCATTCGTAAGTCTTGCCATGCTCAGCCCATTCGAAGTTCTTGCCTCCGGGCATGCAGCAGAAGTCAGGAAGCTCTCCAATAAGATGGGAATTGATCGCGAGATCCATACAGATGTTGTCTTTCTTCGTCATCTTGCCGGAAGGGCGTCGTCCAGTAACATGCTCGAAGATAATGTGGTAGAACTCATGCTTGAGAACGCCAAGCTTCTCTCTCTCAGGAAGACTATTCATGAAATCTGGATTGTAATAGAGCTTGAACTGTGCCGTCTTCTTGTCGATGGTGACACCAGCAGTTGGGATAGATCTGGTTGACACCTTGTCAATGCGTCGAGAGAGAGCAGCGAAAAATGGCTCGTTCATCAAGAGGCGAGCGGTGTGCATGTTCAAGTCAAACTTTTCAGCGCTCTTCACGGCGTTCGTTTCGGACTTTTCGGCTTCATTTTCTTCAGACATTTCAACTCTCCCTTCTTGTATATGTAATGTATCACGCTGCGGCGCTTTGTCAAGCAGATTTCTCAATTATTTCAATCTACCATTCGATTGGATCATTTGCGAGATCGCTCTTCGAATCTTCTCTCGCATCGATTCCGGCTTGGACAAAATCTCCCTCTGCATCATTCCAATCGCTAAAGTGCCCGGCGTTTTCCGCACGGAGCCAATCGGACAAATTGGTGGCAGCCTCGCGGACAGATGAATTCGTCCCTGGGCTTGTCATCAGGGAGAATAACCCCTTTTGAATCGTTTCCACTTCCTCGTCCGTCAAAATAGCTTTTACCATCTCAGTGCTCCCTCTTTGTTATTACCCCTATAATTTAGCACAGAAATGGATAGATGTAAAGAAGTAAGTTGTCAAGAGAGTGTCAAGAGTCTTCCTTAGTGAGTACGGGCTTGCACCACTCTTTCTTATAGTATACGACTCTGCCGGTTTTCTGGACGAGGACATCAAATCCCGGAGCGATATATCCAGTCTTAATCTCGTGTATGATAATTCCCAGTCCCTCTTCCATGTCAAAAGATGGATATTCCCTGTTCCAGATCCTAACCCTTACCAAATCTCCGACGTTCATTCACTGCTCAATAGCGCCGGGTGAGCATGATTGATATTCATTCATATCGGATGCCGGTGTCTGGAAGCACCTCTGTATTTAAGTCACAAGCCATCATTATTTTGTCACCTCTGACGATTAGCGCTCCCTTTGGTACAAGACGGTAAGCAAAGATGCCACTGTCCCAGCGGAGAATTTGCCAATCTCGATTATCAAACATGGTTCCCTTCCACCATGCTCCGAAAGCAAAGCCAATGTTTAGAGATATGAATCCAACAAGAAATACGAACATTAGACGCTCCTTCGCTTTGAAACAAACTTTAAATCTTTCCGGAGGAATCCTATTTCGCTGGATAGGGCTCCATGGCGAGACGCCGGTCCTTGCCCTATCCAATGCACTTTGTAAGAATCACAAACGGTTTTATATCTACGACATTCCTGAATCGCCGTCACCATTCCGACGAGTGTCTTGGCTTCGCCCGTTACTGCCTTGATGTAGCGAGGCGAATAGCGGCGGAGAGCGTGCGTGCTTATAGCATATTCTGATAACGTCACCAAATCACCGACTTTCATTGAGTGCCTCACTGATCAGGATGAGATTATCTATTCTCGCATAGCCGTCGTCGATTCTGCCTGGGGTGGTGGCATCCACGCCGGGGGACATATACTTGATCCAGACACCACCGGGATCCCATGTCTCGGTGCGAACCACGATAGCCATGCGATGTTTGTTCGTACACCACTTCTGAATCTTTACTAAATCGCCGACTTTCATTTCTTACTCCAGTACATAAGATACCACATTGTAGAGACATTGTCAAGCATTATCTCCTCTTTCTTCAATAATTTCATTAAGCATCTCTTGTGCTGCTTCTTTTCTTTCGAAAAAGTCGTTCTTATTTATCAAATGTTTGATGAGCCACTTTACTTCAGAAGGGGAAAGCATCGTAAGATCACACGCTGACAGATAATCAAAGTGCATGTCTTCGAGAAGAGTGTCATCATATTTTCCACTACTCTCATAGGCTTCTCTCCAAACTTCCTCCTCCTCATGGAGATTATGTGGAGGCAGCACTTCATCCATCACTTTGCCTATCAGTCTGCTCCAATCGGCATCGTCCCAGGTGCCTTGCTCAATGCGGCGTTGTTGTACTCTGTATTCATCTAAAAAAACTAGCTTACCCATCTCATTTTGCCTCTGATACTATTTCTAACTCGTCTTCATAAAACCAGCATGCCCTATTGCCCTCAATTGAACAAACATAATACATTGTATCTCCCGCGCCGAACCACGGACCCACTTGCGAGATGATGCCGATTGCTCCAATCTTGGTTGTAAACCACTCTTCCGAAGGAAAGTGGAAATAGAGTTGCTCTCCGCCGGTGAATCTAACCAAATCACCGACTTTCATTTTCATTCTTTACCTTACTTTCTCCGATCACTTCTAAAATAATGTTCCTTTCTTCTGTTTCCTTCTCAAGATCGAGCCAATACACTCTTGATCTCTCAGTTTCTCGAACAGATGCCTTTACTACGATTCCAATAGGATTTGGACTACTGCTTCCGATTGCCCTCACCAGATCTCCAACTCTTATCTTCATAATATAACAAGGAACGCTCATGCTGTCAACGATTATTCGTCATCAGTATAAGAAAAGTTCTTGTCCTCCTCTAGAATTATGTTGTAGAAAGAAACACATGTTCTATAGCCAGCGAATCTCATTGGAACTTTTGGTCTAAGCTCTTCTGCAGCCTCTGGGGTTTCGACGAACAGTTCAAGATATCCTCCGCCGTCGTCGGTTCCAATGCGGTAGTTAATCTTATTTCCAAGCACGGAGAGTCCAAATTCTTTCTTTGCAGACGCTATTGCTTGGCGAGCTTTTAGCTCTTGCCCTGTGTATCTCTTTGCCATCAATCTCTTCTCCTAAAGTATATAGAGAGGAGAAACTCATAGACTACTTTAGGCTGAAATATCTTTTCTCTTCGGCTTCTTCTTCTGGATATCCGCACTCTTCAATGGAGTCATCCTCGCTCTCTTCCAAGTCCATGTCCGCAACTTGATCCGTTCCAAATCCGTGAACAATTTCCAATACTTCTTCAATGGAGTATCCCAAGTTCTGAACAAGGGAGTCTACTGCTGCAGTTAAGTTTTCGAGGGCGACGTTTTCTTCCGGCTGTCCTTGGAACTCCTGTTCCATTCCGAGATTCTCTCCAGATTCGTCCAATCCACGCTTTGGCTTCTTGTCGTTGTGAGGACCGAGCCCGCTTTTATGCAAGCGTCTCTCTCCCTCTTCGTGATCAGGAACAGCGGTGACGGCAGCTTGTGGAGAATAACCTTTCTTTCTATTTTTGGTAAGCTCTTTCGCATGAGATGACATATCATCGCGCTTGTAGGCTTTGTAGCCTTCTGCTGTTACGGCAGCAAGTTCTTCTTGAACGATTTGTGCAAGCTTGGATTTGGTGATTTTACCTTCCCAATATAGGCGTCCTTTCCTTTCGGCAGCCGATTTTTTGGCTGCGTGCATTGGCCAATCTAACTCAGTGCCTCCACCATTGATCCACCTATCTTTCTCGCGACTGTTTATTACACGCTCCCACTTGCCATGTGCGTCCTCTTGAGAACCCAATCCAGCATTTTTATACCACCATTCCTTGGCGAACTTTCTTTTATCTCTTAGTTGTATTTCCGCTTGTCGCTTGGCAAAATGCGCTCTTTGCTTGGCACCCGCTTTCCAACGCTTGTCAGCCGCTGCTTGTTTTTTCATCTCAGCAGCCTGCGCCAACTTTCTCGCGTCTTTGGATGCCTGTGCGATTGCTGATCCAACTGCGCGGGTTGATTCCAATGCATCTTCCCACCGTTTCGTTGCCATAGCTAACTTATCCTTCTTGTGACGATTATGTACGTAGTATTCCATCCTCTTGGTAGCATCTTTTAGGGCGTCGATCTCGCTGTCTGCTTTTGCCTTGACTTTGCCTGATTGATCGGCTGCCATGAAGAGTGCGGATTTGATTGCTCGTTGAGCCGTCTCTTCCATCCAATCCAATTCTTCTATGGGCATCTTTCCACCAAAGAATGGAAGGTATATTTCATTTGTCGCTACAGCAGTTGTAGCTTCAAGTTCTTCTTGAACGATTTGTGCAAGCTTGGATTTGGTGATTTTCATTTTGTTTGTTCCTTCGCTGTATGTAGCTTCAAAGTCAAGTTCTGCTTCGGATGCTTCTATATCTGCATCCGTCTCGGGCTCGGGTGGGCGGTTGAGTTTGCGATCAGCGGCAGACTGCTTTAGCCTATCCATTTCGTTTTGCCAGCCTTTGTTGTATGCGTCCTCTTCTTCTTGGGTTTCCTCGGTTGTGTCAATCTGCAATACTTTGCCACCCGCTTGTATGCGTGCAAAGTCGTCTTGAGCGGCTGCTATGCCTCTTTCTTTGGCATCTTTCACTGCTGATAGGGCACCTACGAGCCCAAAGCCTTCCGTCATTGTGTTGCTTAGTTCTTCTTGGACGATTTGAGTTAGTTGTGTTTTAGTGATTTTCATTTTAGGAATGCCCCATTTCGTAGTCACGTTCGGCATCTGCATCGGCGTCATCTCGACCGGCTTGGTAGCCAGCGTCATAATCATCGCCAACATCAGAAGCAGCAGGCTCGCCATACTTGCCATCCTGATAACCGCGTTGGTATTCCTTCGAAGTAGCTTTTGATCCAAGTCCAACACCGGCATGGCGAGTGCCGTATTCCTTGAGAACGGCTGTGAACTCTTCTTGGACTATTTGAGCAAGTTTTGATTTGGTGATTTTCATCGGGGTTCTCCTATGCCAACTTAGCCATAGATTTTAAGTTTAAGCCTTTTTCAGCAAGTGCTCTAAACAATATTAGATATGTATCTGTCATATCTGGGTTTGAACGTTCCATCTCGTATACGGCTTCAGTTAATTGGCCACAAAGTTCTGTGACTTTTTGTTGTTCGGGAGTTAGCTCTGAGCCGCCGAAGAACTGGTTTAATTCTTCTTTGATGAGTTGAGTTAGTTGTGTTTTTGTGATTTTCATTGTAGTCCCCGAAAGAAAAAACAGGCAATGAGAATCATCACCTGCTTATAAATAGTTGCGAGACAGACTAACTGCCTTGCTTTATTCAACAATATGTCATCGAGCGTAAACAACTCCATAGGGAGTTACGGAGTTTAATCCATTGCTGGAGTCATTAACATATCCTCGGACTGCAGATGGTCCTTTTGTGAAGGGAGCATCCCAGTTCGACGCCTTCAAAATTGCACCGTCAGACTTGCGGACAAATCCGAAGACGGCGCGGCTTCTGTGGCTATATCGGACAACCTTCCAATACTTCCTGCCGGGATTAACTTCTATTTCAACTCTATCCAGTGTTGGGAAGTTCTCGCTCTGATATTTATCAACTAACTTCTGAACTCCGGCGACAAATGTTTCGAATGCGAATTCAATTTCTTCTTTTGAGCGCTCCACTACATTCTCCTTACAGCAGAACTTCTGCTGGTTCATCTTCAGGTGGACTCTTGATGATGAGTTGCCCTTCTTCAATCATCGCAACTGTAGTACGTCCGAAAAAGCCCTGAAGGTTCCAGCAAAGACCGGTGTCCAGCAAGTACTGCCATGCTTCGATAACCTGTTCTTCGCCGTCTGATTCGATAAAACCTTCTGCGAGTCCGATTGCTTTCATTGGATCCATTGTTTAGCTCCTTTGCTAATAATAATTAAATTGTCTTCCCATTCGCAACACTGTGTGATTCGTCCCCTGTTGTCAGGGCTTGTCCAAAACCATGTTACAACCCAGGCGTCTGGCGTCGTACTGTAGTTTGGATCCTTGCCAAGAACAATGCCAAAACAGTCATCGTTTTCCCAATCTGTTCCCCTTACCATATCACCGGCTTTCACTGATCACCTCCAGTCCGTCTTGACCGATGACACGAATCACGCTGCCGAAGAGAACTTCCCAGCACTTTATCATGCGAGGGTATCGACGAATAATCATGCCAACTTCGCCGACTTCCCCCTTCGGG
>Ga0098034_1000319_pt1 | contig 21602 bp, 25 predicted proteins | sample 2_EtaG_FD_77062 | JGI IMG/M metagenome (GOLD analysis project Ga0098034, IMG submission 77062) | Marine viral communities from the Subarctic Pacific Ocean - 2_ETSP_OMZ_AT15125 metaG | ecosystem: Environmental > Aquatic > Marine > Oceanic | place: Pacific Ocean | collected 2015-01-07
AAGCAGATGAGCTTCTGAGCGAACAGTTTCCTAATGAGTATGCACGACTCTCACAAGCACAGCGCCGTGCGATATTTGATGATGCACAGAATACGTTTGAACGAAAGGCACATCACATCCTCACCGAGGAGGATATTGATGTATTTTCAACAGAGGCACCCACAATGGCACCGGTTGCCGATATGGAGGCACCTCAAATCACAGAAGAACTTGAAGGCGTGACCGTTGGCGAGGTTGATCCTCTTGAAAAAACAGTCATCGACTGGACTCCTGAGATTGAATCCGATGCTCTTGATAAACTCACTGCCAATGAAGAAGAACTCGTGCAGATTCTCAAGGATCGAGTTGCAGGTGCGGCACCCTCTCCCGCAGAGAAAATGCACACCCGGCAGACAGAGACGAATCTGCGGATGCTACTCGGAGCCTCCGTCGGCGCAGCAGCAGATCCTGCACGACTCCGTCAGGTGCAAAACCTCTGGCGCGATATTCAGCAGGTTGCAACCGGACAGGCAGCAGAACTGAGATCAGCGGAACAGATTGCTGCGGAAGACAGGTTGCTCAAACTCTACCAGGTGCAGGGAACACGAGAGGCATCCCTGGCACTTGCAAAACTAGGTGCAGAGAAAGAGAAAGCATTTTCACAAGGGAATCTCGATCAAGCGCGAAACCTCGCGATGATGGAGGCAAACATCACGAGAGTTGCAGCACAGGCATCTGCGGATCTGGAAAAACTCCAAGCTAAGAAGGAGATTCTCATCGAGAACGGTCAGATGTCGCTTGCAACCAAACTTGCAAATTTAGAGACTGCGATCCTGATCAGTAAGGTAAATGTTGAGGTTGCACTGAAATCAAGAGCAATGGACGAGGCACTAGCACTTGCAGCATTCCAGGGAGAGATGGCACTTGAAGGACAAGAGGTCACTCTGGAACTCGCAGCAATGGATGTCCGAGTGCGGACAGAACTCGCAAAACTTGGAATTGATTCTCAAGAGAAACTTGCCGCACTTTCACGGTCGCAGAAGATGGTGCTTGCAAATATGGAGCAGGCAATGGCGAATGCAGGTAATGACACTAAAAAGCAGAACGCGATCATCAGTGGGATTGCAACGGTTGCCGCAGCATGGTTGATGATGCCAGTGTCAGACAGACGTGCAAAGAAGAAGATCAAACCTGCGAAAACCAAGGTGCAGGATTTCTTGGATTCCCTCCACGCATATTCCTACGAGTATAAAAAGCCGGACTCGCCTGGTGCAAGACATGGCGAGATGCTTGGCGTGATGGCACAAGACCTGGAGAAAACAACCCTCGGCAAGCAGTTTGTCCGGGATACTCCTGCCGGCAAGTTGGTTGACATGGGACAGGGCCTCGCAGCAATCCTCGCGTCGCAGTCCTACCTTAACTCCCGCATGAAACGACTGGAGGCACGATGACGATGATAATTGATGTCAGCGGGAAATCCGCTCCAGGCATACTCCAAACACTAAAGAGTGAGGGAGTCAATGCCACACTTGCGGATTTGTTACAGGTTTCAGATGCTGCCTCCGCAAACGAACTTCCTAGCTTTTGGGCAATCGATAACGGTGTAATCACCGGCGCATCCGATAGCAGAGCGGATCTCATTCCTGCCTCTGAACCTGAACCTGCACCTGCGGAACCACTCACACTGGCACAACCTGAACCTGCTGCACTACCATCAATCACGCCAGCACCCGAAGATGGAACACCAGTGCTGCCGGTCGATGTTCTGGCAGAGTTTTCTCAAGAGGTGCAGGCGGTCGCCACGCCTGGAAGCGCTGGCCCTACTGCGTCCACTGCTGCCACTCCAGTTCCAGCAGATCCATTACTAGGAATTAAAAGAACGGCTACTGCACCATCCGGATATATTCCAATTACAGAAAGGACCACGACAACCAGCACCCAGGAGCAGGATTTGAAGAATTACGAGACCCTGCTTCAGAAGCGTCTTGAAATCGACACCGAACTCAGCGACATCAATCTGGGAAGATCCCAAGAAGAGGCGAATGCCGCATTGCAGACAATATCACAGATAAAGAAGGAGCAGAATAAGTTAGCCAATGAACGAGAGGAACGTCAGAAACTCCAGACTGCGCGAGAGAATGAGGTGTTGGCAGCAGTTGAGGCAGCAACCCTGGAGTACAAGAATGCAGAGATTGACAGTGGCAGGATCTGGCAGAGGAAAGGCACTGGTTCCAGGATTCTTGCTGCGATTGCAGCAGGTCTTGGTGCGTATGCGTCTGCAATGTCCGGCACAAAGAACTTCGCACTTGAGATCATCAACAATGCAATCAGTGATGATATTGACGCACAGAAGTCCGAGATTGCACTGAAGGGTGGAGTGATCACGGAGCAGAGGAATCTCCTCAGTGATCTCATCAGGAAAGGAATGTCTGACACAGAAGCAGAAAATGCTGCAAGAGTGATCATGCTCTCACAAGCACAGACGATGCTTCAGGAAAGACTTGCAAAGATCAAGGTTGGATCGGTCAAACAAGAAGGTGCGTTGCTCCAGGAACAACTCAACAACGAAAGGGAGATGAAGCTGGAGACTTTGCGGTTGAGTGTCGCACCTAAAACAGTGGTAACCGAGAAGGAAACACAGCAAGCTGGTCCTGCATTGGTAAATTTGACTGCACGGGAACTTGCTAAACAAAGAGCATTAGGAACCGCAGAAGGAAAGTCAGAGGCAAAGCAAACAGTTGAATTGTCAGACGCAGAAAGGAGAGCATTAAGCGTTCCTGGATACATAGGCGTGGCTCCAACAGTTGAGGAAGCCAAAAAGGCACGAGATGCATCCAAGAAAATGACGGAAGGAATCGAGGCATTGGACAACCTGGTTGCGATGCGGAAAAAGCATGGTTTTGAAACGGATTGGTTTGGATGGCTTCCGGACGCAGACCGGGAAGCAGCAAAGACCGATGCAATCCTCTTCCTCGGTATGATTAAAAACCAACTATTCTTGGATCTGGGAGTCCTACAGGACGCTGATGTTAAACTGTTAGCTAGGGCAGTGCCGCAAGATCCACTTGGTGTTTTCCGAGAAGGACCAACACTCGCACAGTATCAGACCATACGGGATTACATGGTCAAATCTGGAGAAATCTACTTCAGTACGCTTGGGCTAATACCAGAAGGTGGAGTCAGAGTGGACTTAAAAGAAGAAGGTCTTCGCAAGCAATTACAAGCAGCATTCTCGGCATATAAACCCTGATGCCGACCCTCCTCAATAAAACCACCGGGATTCTGGAGGATGTTCCATTCCAGGAGGTGAATCGAGCAATCACCTCTGGAGAGTATGGATTCCAAGTTGGTCCTCCTGTCCCACTGGAGAATCCAGCAGGTGAGGTGTACCTGATGCCTGCAAACAAGGCATCCGAGATCATCACCGATCACTCCTGGAAATTCCCATCACAAGAAAAAACCTCCCAGTTCTTCAACGCACTCCAGAAGGACATTGCCGCAGCAGATGAGGAGGCACGGCTCGAAGATGAGTATGGAGACGCACCAGTTCAGGCCGGAGTCTTTGGTGCGGCACGAGGACTCTCACTTGGACTCTCTGATCCACTCTGGCGCTCCCTTGGAGTGAGTGCAGAACGTCTCCGGGAACTTGAGCAGCGTCAACCAGGAATCTCCACGACTGCCGAGGTCGCAGGTGCGTTGGTGCCTCTGCTGCTGCCGGAACCCGCGTCGAGTGCAGGCGCTGCTGCACGATTGGCGCTCATTGCAGGACGAGGAGTCACAGGTGCAACTGCACAAACCGGGCGTGTCGCAGCAAAAGCACTCGGACGTAGGATTGCAGGAGAAGCAGGAAAGCGGACACTTGGACGTGCTGCTGCTCCACTCGCGCTAGGAGGTGCCGTTGAAGGCGCACTCTATGGAGTCGGAGAAACAATCTCTGAGGATGCCCTAGAAAACAAGGAGATGAGTGCGGAGGCATTCGTTGGAAACATTGGAGTTGGCATGCTGCTCGGAGGTGCCGGAGGCATGCTCCTTGGAGGAGGGTCTGAGATCGTCCAGCGTTCTGCGAGAAACCGGATGCTTCGGAACTTAACTAATGAAAGACAGGCACGGGATTTCAAACGACTCACACTGGAAAACGCACAGGCAGCAGGAGTGAGGGTCTCCGTGAATGATCATCGTCCACTTCCGAGGATTTTGAGTAGCGAGGACGTGACACGTTTTGCACCAAGAGATAAGAAAGGCAAGATCACACATGGAGGATTTGGACGTGCGATCAAGGAAAAGCTCGACGCAGGTGCATCCTCAACATGGGATTCTGTCAAAGGAGGTGCGGCATGGTTCACAGGTGCAGATAAAAAACTGATGGATGAGTTCTTCTCTGCGAACCCGGAAGCAGAAAAGCTGAGGAAGTGGGCATTTGCGTCTGGATCCGAGAGGATGCAGTTGGCAGGACAGTTCCGCGCAGAGGTTGAGAAAATGTACCGGCAGACCGACAGGATGGTGCGGCAACTCACAGGACCAGAGAAGTATGCACAGATCAGGAAGATGCTGGACGGTGAGGATGTCCAACCAGTGAAGCGTGCAGTTGAGGATATGATTTACAGATTCATCTCTGTCCTTGATGACATGAAATCACAGGGCGACATCTACATGTACAAACCTGCGATTGCACGAATCGAGGGTGCCTTGTTTGGTGGCAAAGGATTTGGAGAGGGACTCATTGGACGAGTGGAAAAGGCACAATCTCCATTCCAGATTTTCAAGGTGTTGGACAGAACAAAGAAGCAGATGATTGATCCACATCTCAAGTTTGGAAGAAATCTGCAACCAACCGAGGCAGAAACAATCAATAACTTGGCACGGAATATCCGTGATCCAATCCGTCGCATCCTGGAAAATGATCAGGTTTTTGGTCAGGCAGGAACATTGCAGAAGCGCATCAACCGTGCTGCATCTGATTATCTGGATTTCTTGGAGATGTTCCGGAAGAACTTCACCCTCAAACGCTACGTCAAGGGTCGTCCTGTTTATGATGTTGATGACAACAAGATTGTCTCCTTCCTGAATATGCGTGGACGCTTCCATGCAACCTCATCTCCTCGGAAACTCTCTGGTCCTGGAGGCATGAACGAGTTGTTTGAACAGCAGCAGAAAATAAGTGCAATCGCAGAAGGATTGGATCCACAGACTGAGCAGTTCCGGAGGGTTATCTCTGGCGACGTGGGAGGAGAGATGCAACAGATGGACGACATCATTGATTTCTTCACCGGACACGGCGCACTTCGTCAGAAATCCTGGGATGAACTGGTGCTTGGAAAAGACCGATTGATCATGCGTGAGGGTATGTCCGATCTCCAGAAATCCATTGATAAGATGTCAGGAAATCTTGCAGAGATGCAGGAGAATTGGGCCGCCTCGTTCAAACTGAAGGACATGGCAGGTGGAAGCTACACACAGAAAGCAGTCAATGCAATCCAGAAACTCGATCAAGTCCGTGTGAAAACACTGGATAAGATGCGACGCTCAATCATCCGCATGATGCGTCCGGCAGGTGCAGCAGGAAAAGCGGCAGCACGAGGTGCAAAGATCGAAGGATCTGCAATGGAGGAGGGAGTCAAATTCACAGAAGAAATCAAGGGTAGAAAACAAAAATCAAAGGAGAAGGAACAGGAGACCTTCAAACAGGAAACTGATGAAATCTCACAACTCGTGGGAGATCCGGAACTCCTCGTGGTGCGGCTGGGAGATAGCCTTGAGGACATCAGTCTGGTTGCACCTGAGACTGCAATGGCAATCACTCAGACAAGCCAGCGTGCGATGCAGTATGCCTTTGACAACATCCCAACCTCGGCAGTTGGAGAAACGATTGTCGCTGATGATTACAAGCCGAGCGCACAGGAGCTCTATCGCTGGAGAACAGTGATGCGTGCAATCCAGAATCCGCTTGTACTGACTGATCAGATTGCGTCCGGGTTTGTAATACCAAAAACAGTTGAGGCATTCGAGCAGGTGTATCCTGAGATGATGAATGAACTCAGGAAGATAACGCTTGAGGAAACCACGAGGCACCAGAAAATCTCCGTGAAACAGCAGATGCTGGTCTCACAGATCATGGGAGTCCAGGGTGCCTATCGTCGCCTCACTCCTGGCCTCCAACAGACCTTCCGGCAACCGTCTGGCGAAGGACTCCAGCGCAGGACCAACAAGGTGCAGAACCTCGACAGGTTGATCAAAACACCCATGCAGGGAGTCGCATGAAAAACCTTATGGTGGTCCTCACTCTGTGGTGGTGTGCGACCGCGCATGGAAACACCATCCTGGATGAGTACCGGGATCCCACCTACTCTAGGGTGCCGGTCATCGAACCTCAGACCGGTGAAACTGCCGATGAAATCGCAGAGATCCTCCTCTCCCAGGGAGTCGCAGGAATTGGACTGATTGTCCTTGGATGGTGGATCAAAACAACAACTCAGGAGGCACGGGCAGACCGGATACGGATCGAGGAGCGTGTCTTCGACCTCGTGGAAAAGACAAACTCACACCTCGCAGAACAGCGTGCCGAACTCGAAAACATCTCAAGAGAACTTGAACGATTACGAGGATAAAGAGACCCGACGAATTGAAACAAATGGAATGAAATGAGTGCAAAGATAGTATCCCAGGTATTCCAGAAACTGACCACAAGGAAATTTGTCGCAGAATTCATCCTCACTATCCTCGAACACCTCGCGCAGCAGACCGAATCGAAGGTCGATGACAAGCTTGTCCGGGTGTGTCGAAAGGCTCTCCTCGACGAGGATAAGAAGGCGTGAACTCCTGCTAGCGACACCATTGCTTTTCGGAATATATTATATGAATAAATATCTGACAAAAAACTTCACGGTCGATGAGTTCAAGTGCCGTGGAACAGGACGATGTGAGATGGATCCTGCGTTTCTTGAGAAGCTCCAGTTGATCCGTGAAGACTTTGGGATGCCACTCTATCCAAGTAGTGGATTCAGAGCGCCGGAGTATAATAATACAGTATCAAAAACCGGGTATCATGGACCACATACCACCGGGCATGCCGTTGATATTCTGATCTCAGGAAGTGAAGCAATCCGGTTGATGGAGATTGCACTCAGGCATGGAATTACCGGCATCGGTGTTAGTCAAAAAGGCCCGCATAGAAAGCGCTTTCTCCATTTTGACGACCTCACTGAGAACAGACCTTGGACGTGGAGTTATTGATGCCATTCAAATCAAGGAAACAACGCATTTATCTGGCAATCAATAAGCCCAAGATCTACAAGCGCTGGAAAGCAAAACATGGAACTAAGATACGGAAGAAGAAATGACCGGACTTGAAACACTAATCGCAAAAGAACTCGTGCAGTTTGCTGCAAAAGCAATCTGGGATCTTGTCAATTCAGATGATAATAATCTCAAAGCAGAGCAGGCGAAAGCACACGCCAGGGCAGGACTGAATGAGATCTCTGAAGACGCACGACGCGCCTTCCAGTTTCACCTGCCTGATCAGTTCAAGCTCTAACCCTCTCTGCGAGGATCCGTGCGACGGCCGTGCAGGAGAGTTGCTCTCCTACGCGGTTCCTGTAGCCCAGGCGGTGCAGTTCACGCGAGATCTGTGCATTGGGTATTCCACGTTTCTTCAGTTCAACTGCGTCGCTCAAAAGTCCCGGTTGGCGTTCTGTCAATCGCTTGGCACCCTCCACTTTCACACCTCCACTCCGAGTCCTACGAGGATTCCGATCTCCGTCTCGCATCAGGTCAAGTCCTCGCTTCATCCTCTCGACCAACCGGGACTTCTCTAACTCTGCGAACACTCCCTGAATTTGGATCATCGCCCGCGTCATCGGATCCTCCGAAATCGCCATTGTCACATCTTCTCCGGTGGAGACAGAGATCAGTGTGAGGTCAAGATCCAGCATTCGTTTGATGATTGCAAGCTGGACAGAGAGTTCCCGTGCTAGACGTGAGAGATCCTCGATGTAGACAACATCTCCAGGACATGCACCGGCAAGCATTGCATCGAGTGCAGGGCGACTCTCCAGGGATCCGCAGATGCCCTCCTCTCTCCAGATTGTCAACGATGTTAGTGGTTTACAGTAGCGCTGGATGGATTCTAACTGCCGGTCCAGACCTGTTTTGGAACACTGTGAGCGAGTGGAAACTCTGAGGTATGCGTGTTGTTTGGACGGCATTTTGCACTTCCTTTGTAGGACCGTCCCTGGTCTGTTACCAAAAGATACAATTTTTATCTTTCACTATCTTTTTCCGAGGAATACGATAGTGGGAAGCAAAGCGTATCTGACGAGATTCAACACTAACACAAGGAGATGAGCAATGGTAGTCAGAAAACTAAGGAACCCTGCACCACAGAGTCTGAGCGTGGACCTGGAGGCAGTCGTATCTCAGCAGGCAGAGATCCGGAGAGCAGCACGAGCGGTGGTTGCCAACAAGCCAGTACAGGATCACCACTCCGACGCGATGGAGAGTCAATATCAGCACTATCAATACTACTGGAAGTACCTGAGATAGGATTCCATGACCACAGCAGAGTGGAGCATCGCAGTGACTCCGGTTGCGAAGCCACGGATGACGCAGAGAGACAAGTGGCAGCAGCGTCCGTGCGTCGTGAAGTACCGGGCGTATTGTGACGAGGTGCGGTTGAAGGTCCGCAACGTGACACCAGTTCTCAAGTATTCTGCGGTCTCGGTGTCCGTCTCCTTCAACATGCCGATGCCGAAGTCATGGCGCACGGTCAAGAAGGAGAGGATGGATGGGACACCACACCTGAACCGTCCGGATCTTGACAACCTCGTGAAGGCATGGTGCGACGCACTCTACCGGGAAGACAGTGTGATCTGGTCAATCCATGCGACAAAGTTCTGGTCCTACAAAGGGTCAATCACCTATGAAGCGTGAGCGCATACCCGGCACCCGGCTCACGCCTGTGAGATACCTCGGCATGAATAAACGCGGTCAGGCTCTTTACCTATATCAGTGTGACTGCGGAGAACCGTATGCCGGACGTGTTGACAACGTGCGGAGCGGCAACACTCGGTCATGCGGGTGCCTCAGACGTGAGACGACTTCTGAAAAATGGAAGAAGAAGTAAAGCAGTGGAATAGTTCCGACGCGGATGCAAACCCGCTCGGCTTGAGACATCGTCTCTATGGATTTGAAGTGCCGGCAGTTGATGTGGATTTTCTCCTCTGTGAGTATTCCTACAACCAGCCGAAGGCGCTCATCGAGTACAAGCGCTTAGCAGCAGGCTCAGAGAGATGCACCTGGAACGGCAATCAGGTTCCTCGCATCATCTTCAAGTCTGCCATCAGCGTGTTGCGAATACTGGCAGAGCGTGCGCGGCTTCCGTTCTATGTCGCATTCTATGACGAGGCAGAAAACTGGACGTATGAGGTATATGAACTGTTCAACGGTTCAACTTGCTGCGTCCATAGACACGACTTCACCGAGATTGAATATGTGGAGTTTCTTTACAAATTACGCGGCATGAAAATGCCAGAGGAGTTGGATGGAAAACTCAATCGTTAAGAGGATGGATGCAGACGAGTATCATCGGCATCCTGCGAAAGGATCAACACAGGTAAAGGCGATGCGGACAATCGCGTCGTATTTACATGAGGAAACGGATCCAACAAGGACGGAGACTCCTGGAATGCATCGTGGGACATTGACCCATGCCGCAGCTCTGGAGGTGCTCACGGATGAGCAGTTGGCACTCCGGCATCCGTACGAGAGGCGTGCAGGCTGGAAGAAGGAGGATCATCAGCTTGCGCTGCGGATTGCCGAAGCACTCCGGAAGCATCCTCTCATTGGCAGGATCCTCCAGTTGGGAGATCCGGAGGTGAGTGCATTCGCAACCCTGGAGGGTGTTGAGTGCAAGGCAAGGGTCGACTGGTATCAGGATCTTGATGACCACAAGAAGATCTCGACCGTCAGAGGAGGAGTTCCATTCTCGGTGGACGCATCCGCAGTCCATCTTTATGACCTCAAGACCGTGAGCAAAGGAGTCGCCGAGCAGGAGGCGTTCTCCAAGTACGTCGGCAACTATGGACTGCACGTTCAGGCTGCACTTTATTACGACGTGATCGCGACTGTTTTGGGATCACCTCCTGCGAGGTTTTCGTGGATTGCGGTGGAGAGAGAGCCGCCGCATTTGATGGCAGTACATGCTGCCGATGAATGGCTGGAGATTGGACGGAAAATCTACCGTCAAAACCTCCAGAACTACCGTGACTGGATGCAAATGAATGTGTCGAGTCAAGAGCATATTAAGAACGCAGGTTACAGTGAGGACGAGCGTGTGCTTCCTGTACCTGCCTGGCTGAAACAAAAGAACCTTAACTTGGAGGTGATATGAGAAAGTTCAGGACGCTTTACAAACCGAACACTGCGTTTGGCGGTGCGGTATACTCTGCAACCACAGATGGCAAGTCTGTGCGATTGCGGGAGGACGGGCGGTGCAAGCTAGAGATGGGATTGGAGGAGTTCGATAATCAGGTGAAAGAACTCGACTGGGACTTCTCCACAATCGCAGCTTTGATTGCAGGAGAGGGAGAACTTCAACCACAAAGAAGAGAGAGGTCAAATGTCTGAACTAACAATCCGGGAGGCAGCAACTCCAGCAGTTTCTGCACCATCTCCCGCAGTTGCCGCAAAGATCGATGAGCTGGAGTATGAAACCAGGTTGATTGACTACGACTGGAGGATGTCAACCGCGTTCGCAAAGTCCGGAGTGAGCGGAATGTGGAAATCGCAGGAGGCGATATTCACTGCGATTCAAATCGGCAGGAGATACGGATGGACTCCGGTTCACAGTCTCCAGAATTTGTATCCGTTGCAGGGTAGCGCACACTTCAAGGCAATCTCTGCAATGGGATTGGTGCTGCCACATGCAGACAAACCGCCGCGTGTGAAGCGTGAGACAGACAAGGACGGACGACCCTACTCCTGCACCGTCATCTACACGAGGAAGGGTGTGAAGACTGAGCGCACATTCTCGATGGCGGACGCAAAGCAAGCAGGTCTCGTTAAGTCCGCCGGCTCGTGGGCATTCTACGCAGCAAACATGCTCTATTGGCGTGCCGGAATGTTCGCCGCACGGGAGGCGTTTCCGGATGTCCTCTCTGGGATCTACGCAGTGGAGGAGATTGCGAACATGAGTGCCGAGGATTACGAGCGTGGCGCCAGGGATATCACTCCGGCTGAGGATGATTCCACCGGACTCAAGCAGGAGCTGGATGCCCTCAGCTACGAGGGAATCTCTGATCCTGTGGATGAGTCTCCTGATCCAGACACAATGATCGGAGAGGATCATGTGGATCCAGAATCCCAGGCACAGGCAGGACTCTTGTGAGAACAGACGATTCTAATTCTCACACGACTGCAAGCGAGATTCAGTTCCTGCGCTCTGCACAGGTTCTGATTGCCGAGAGGCAGCACGGAAAAAAGGCTTTGGAGATCACAACACTCGAACTCGCACGAGTGGAGGAACGTGAGCTTGGCGACTGGTATCGTAAATATTTGAATGCTGCGAAGCTCAGAGTGAATTGGCTGGAGATGGATCGAGACGCGATTCTATCCGAGGCAAAAAAACTGTACAAACGATATCGCTGAAATTGCCCGTCCGGTCATGCCGGTCGATCCTTGACCACCGTCGCTGGTCAAAAAACGGTGCGGTAACCGATACGCCTGAGAGTTGTTTGATACATTGCAACTCTCTAAAACACAGGGCAAAGGTGCCGGGCGGGTTTACAGATTAATTGAAAGGAAACGATGAGCGACTACGACGCATGGATCCTCCAGACTCCGGAGGAGTACAACGGATACACGGATAAGAGATGCGAGTCTTGTGGAGAGGTCTTCGATTCTCCTGCATCCGATGATAGTAACACCTGCACCGACTGTGAGGAGGCTGAGGCATGATTGTCATCATCAACTGGTTCAAGAGCCTGATGCCATCCACAGAGGGTGGTGGTCAGAGGAAGGTTCTCTGGGACAACGCACAACTGGAGGTTGTGGAGGATGACATCTCACGCCTCCGCGATGAGATCTGGGAGCTGAAGCATCGCGTCTCAGAGTTGGAGGATGGACTGCGTGATGAGAGACACGAACGCTACATGCTAGGAGTGCGTTTCAGGAGACTGAGGAAGACACTGAAGACGCAGGGTATTTCAATGGATTTAAGAACCAAGGAGGACGATGTTGTATAGAGTGCATTATTGCCGAAACATCTGCGAAAGCGAAGGTTTCGAGTGGTTCTCAACTAAAGTTGAGGCATTATGGGCATTACAGGCATGGTATAAGGAAAACCTGTATGACGAGGAAGAAGAAAAATATGAGGAAGTTTGGGAGGATATTCTTTTGCGGAACTTGCAATCTTTCATAGTGCCAGGAGGAAAGAAAGGTCTGCTGAAGTTCCTAAACCGGGAAGCTGCTCATGCAGATAATGGGAGCGCATGAGCTACATCAAACTCCATCGGAAACTATTATATTCAGAATGCTTTAAAAAGCCGGAGCATTTGAAGCTCTGGATCTACTGTTTGCTCCGTGCAAATCACGAGGATAAGGTGATTGCTCACGGCGGCAAACTGGTCAAAGTCCTGCGCGGAAGTTTTATTACCGGCAGGCATAAAATTGCAGAGGATACAGGCATATCAGAGAGGAAAATACGGACGTTTTTGGCCTCTAAAAAAGCGACCAAGGATTTGACCGTCGAATCGACCAAGCAGTATTCGGTCATAACTGTCTGCAATTACAACGATTATCAAGATCAGGAGATCGTGACCGACCAACAGTCTGACCAGAAGGATAGCCACAAACAAGAACTAACTAGAGATCTAGTAAGTAAAACCTTTGTCCGATTTCCTCGGAAATCAGACGCACCCACTTCTCCAGAATTTGAAACCTGGTGGAAGAACTGGAGAGATTCTGTTTCTGCACCTCCTGGAGCAAAAGCGAAAGGACTCCGGCACTATAAAAGTTGCAGGATGAGCTTCTCGGTTGAAGAGATTAACATCGCAACTCGTAATTATTTAATCGAATGCAGGAAATTCAACTATCCAAACAAACATGCAGAGGGATTTCTTAATCCAAAGAATGGACTGATTGAGCAGTATCAATCTGAACAAACCATTAACCAACCCAAGGAGAAACATGAATCGCTACTCGACCAAGAGTATCAGCGTCTCAGCAGATCCACGGCATCAACGAATGGATGATCCTGAGATTCCGATGACCCATGCTCAGTATGAAAAGCTGTTGCAGGGATTGAAAGCATGTGAAGTGAACTACAAGTCTCAGATGCAGAGACTTGGAACCACCACCTCAGGAGAACTCAGACTGTGGGCTAAGAACCTGAGACAGCTTGCACCGTGGCAGATTGAAGATGGTTTTCAAATCCATGTGAGAAACTCTCAGTGGTATCCAACTGCTGCTGATATCATCAATGCATCTGTGAACTACCCGCAGCCCAAAGCATCAGAGCGTCCGTCGGATGCCCTCGCGCTTCCTGAACCGGAGCGTAAAACCGTGCCGATGCCTCCGGAATTTCGGAGTAAACTGAAGGCACTTTTCCAAACCGCTTAAGGAGAAGAAGAAGATGGCAGATAAAACCTTCATCAATAAGTGTGCAATCAAAGAGAAAGTTTTTGATAACGGAGGTCGCCTCCTGAATGCTGCGTTCAATGTTGCAGAGCTGAGCCGGCATGCAAACGCCGAGGGATGGGTGAGGATTGTCATTGCACCACGTCGGCAACCTGATGAGAAAGGGAAGACCCACTATGCGTATAAGGACGAGTGGCAACCTAAGCCTCAGGATCCACAGGCACAGCCACAGGCACAACCTCAGCAGGCCCAGGCACAGCCAAGGTATCAGGATCCAGAGCAGGACGTGAGAGATGGAGTGCCGTTCTGATGCTGCTGGCATTGGGTGTGACTGCATTATGCACGATAGTGCATGATGGCCGGGAACTCCCAACCCAGCAGAACACACCTGGATCTCTTCTCCGGGATTGGAGGGTTTGCACTGGCAGCAAGATGGGCCGGATTGCAGACGATCCAGTTTGTAGAGCTTGATCAGTACTGCCAGAGGGTGCTGAAGAAAAACTTTCCAGACGTTCCAATCCATGACGATGTCAAAACACTGGACGGCACCCAGTTCAAGGGCATTTTTCTAATCACAGGAGGTTTCCCATGCCAGGATATTTCAATTGCAGGAAAGGGTGCAGGAATTGATGGAGAAAGGTCAGGTCTTTGGACAGAACTCTTTAGGATTATTAGCGAAGTACGACCACGCTTCGCACTCGTGGAGAACGTTCCAGCTCTCACTTTTCGAGGAGGAACCAGAGTCATTGGAGACCTTACCGAAATCGGGTATGACTGTGAATGGCAAATTGTGGGAGCAGACGATGTGGGCGCACCACACCGGAGGAAGAGAATCTGGATTGTGGCTTACTCCAACAGCAACCGAGTATTTTCCACCACTCAAAAACATTTCCAAAATAGACCCAAAGAAAATGAAAAAGAGAGGCAAGCACAGTCTTGCAACTCAAGTCCATCATCCACAGATGTGGCCTACTCCAAGAGCGCAGGATGCCAAACATGGAGCAGCAACAGAATGGGAACTGAACACGGATCACGCAGGAACGAGAGACTCCCTCCGGGTGCAAGTGGAACACCGGAAGACAGAAGTAGAGGCGGGTGGAAGCCTGAACCCTCAGTGGGTCGAGTGGCTCATGGGATACCCAAGCGGGTGGACCGACTTAGAGGACTAGGCAATGCAATCGTGCCTCAAGTTGCCTATGAAATCATACATGCAATGCAAGGAGATGAATGCCTAGAATCCGACGGATGACCTCAAAGGTCTGCGAAGAATGCCAGGCAACCTACACGATTCCGGCACACCGTGGAATCAAACAGAAATACTGTAGCCCTGCCTGTGCAACTAGGAATGTCTCTGCAAGAAGGACAATCAAACCAAATGAGGCACAACTCGAAGGACATCGAAATGCAGTCGCCCTGGCGAAGCACAAGGCAGAAGAACATCCAGATCCAACACCAGAGGAAGTGAAGGATGCCGTCAGGATGTTTCTAGACTCAGGAGGTGTGATCAAAACCATGAATCCTCAACCGAAGATTGCACTCCTCTGCCATGAGAAAGAGGATGAACTCGAACTGATCCATACGGTTCTCAGTGCAGTCATACCTCCAGATCCGTTGAAATCTCCATGAAAATAGGACTCTATGATCTTGACTCCAAGATTCCAAACCTTGCACTGATGAAGTTGTCGGCATGGCATCAGGCACAGGGAGATCAGACAGAATTGTATTTCCCTCTGGCACATGATTCCTACCACAAGATCTATGCATCCAAAATCTTCAACTTCTCCAGTCGTGCGTATCTGCGGGATGATATGCAGATTGGAGGAACCGGGTATGACATGGCAGTGAAATTGCCGGAGGAGGTCGAATCCGTCGCGCCTGACTACTCACTCTACAACTATCCGCACAACATCGGGTTTGCAATGCGAGGATGCAGGTTCAAATGCGAGTTCTGCGTGGTTCCTCAGAAAGAAGGGTCTCCAAAAGCAGTCAACTCAATCTCAGGGATCTGGACGCAGAGAAGCAGCAGGCTCCTCGTCTTGCTGGATAATGATTTCTTTGGAAATCCAAACTGGTCAGACTGCATTGATGAAATCAAGGAACTGAACCTCGCTGTGAACTTCAGCCAAGGACTCAACATCAGGATCATCTCTGAAAGACAAGCACAGGCACTCGCATCCGTCAAATTCCGAAATCTCCACAACACCAGAAGCCAGGTGACTTTTGCATGGGATCAGATTAAGGATGAACGCACCATCCTCAGAGGATTCAAGCGTGTGGTGTCTGCCGGAATTAAACCCTGGCAGATCCAGTTCTATGTCCTCATAGGATTCGATAGTTCTCCTGAAGAGGATATGCATAGAGTGATGTCAATCAAACATCTGGGTGCTGATCCGTTCGTGATGCCCTATGTCAAAACGGATCCATATCAGAAACGGTTTGCACGATGGGTGAACCGGAAACAGATCTTCAACTCATGTGGGTTTGATGAATACTCGTTGAAATCTCCATGATTAAGGAGGAAACTCCTGCCGACGCTTGATCGAGTGGAAACTCCAGAGTAACCTGATCTTTGGATCCTGTTCGTCCAAGAGCGTCGGAGGAAGAACAGTCCGGACTCCGGCGCTCATCTACTAAGCATTGTGTGTGTATATATATCTAAGAGGGTGTAGATTGTGGTGAAGACTATAGCTAGTCCATGTCAGAATAAAGGATTACTTCCTAAACGTAATAAACGTAAACATAAAGTGTGTAGTGTGTGATGGGAAGACCAGCATTCCAGATAACTCCTGAAATACTGGAGAAAACAGAGCGTTTAGCAGCGCAAGGCCTTAATCAGGTGCAGATTAGTGCGTGTTTAGGTGTTAGACCTGAGACCATCAGCGTTAAGAAACGAGCATTCACACAATTCGCTCAAGCCATAAGCCTGGGCAAGGCAAAGGGTATTGGAACCGTTACAAATGCGCTGTTTGAGTCTGCACAGAATGGTAGTGTTCCGGCGCAAATCTTCTTCCTGAAGAATCGGGATCCGGAGAATTGGAAGGATGTTACCGCACACAGTGTGTCCCTCGTTTCCAAGATGTCAGATAGCCAATTACTCTCTGAGGTTCGAGCAGACCCAGAACTTGCGAAAGTCCTGGAGTCATCGCCGGTAATCGAGTCAACCGACCACGAAGTCGTGGGATAACCAATGTGGCGGATGTACATTCCGCCATGCAAACAATGATATCAGTGACTTACGAGGATGGCAGCAGAATGTACCGACAAATATACCGACAAAAGAGAGCAGCCGATGCTGCGTGGCTATCGCGATGCAGACCTACCCATGATCCTCGACTCGTGGCTCAGGAGTGGTCTCCAGTACCCGATCTTCACCTCCGAGGTCGGGAGACCCCCTATCCGCCTGAGGGTACCCGGTACACTCCTCCTCTCACAATCCCGCACTCTCCTAAAAACCTTAATCCCAAAAACACATGTATTAGTTTTATGCAATCCAGAGGACGAGGATCACATCATGGGATGGGTGTGTTATGAGGAGGAGGCTCCCTGTTTACATTTTTTATTTATAAAGTTTAATTTCAGAAGAATGGGAATGGGCAGCAGATTATTATCAGAGACAGGATTACCAAAGTTTCCAGAGGAGTGTGAGGTCAGTTGGAGAACACCTGCACTTAATTTTTTCACAAAGAACTACAAGTGGATCTGGAATCCATTTAGGAGTTGGACATGAAGGTAGGACGAGTTCAGTTTATAAAACCAGTGAGTATCCCACATTACAATGTGGTTGAAGGATTAAACTATAAGAGTCACAACCACGAGTTAGACATGGAGTTTGACGGAAGTGTTTTAACAATCAGAGGAATGCCGGAGCGTTTAAAGGGAAGGTTAGTTGAGGTGATGGTTCCAATCTCGAACATCGCCGGATACTTGAGTATGGACGCAGAGTTAGAATGGACAAGAGAAGATGAGCGAAGACAAGCAGCACTTGAAGCGTCCAGACATCAGGGACAAGAAGCGCGGAACGCGTCGGGAGCGGATGCACGATCTCAACCTGACTCCACAACAGAGGGCGCTGCTCGAAAGCCTGGTCGCCCGAAAAAAGACAAAGGAGATCGAGGTCGCCCGGTTAAGCGACGCGTCTGAATCTTTGCGAGAGAGTTTATTTGCGGAGCAGCGCATTTTCTTTGATTCTGAAAGAAAGAAGAAACTTGCCCGGTGTTCTCGTCGTGCAGGCAAGACTCATCTGAGTGCAGTGATTTTGCTCTGTGCCGCAATAGAGTATCCAGGGAGTTTGGTTCCATACATCACCTTGTCAATGAAGAACGCAAGGAGGATTCTCTGGGCAACCTTGCACGAGTTGGATTTGAAGTTTGGATTAAACTTGGAGTTCCGTGCAAATGATCTGACGGCAACATTATCAAATGGTTCACAGATCATCTTGGCAGGTGCAACAGATTACGAGGAGATTCAGAAACTGAGAGGTCCAAAGTACGGTGCCGTGATCTTGGATGAAGTCCAGAGCATGAAGGCATCGGTATGCAGAACCTTGGTCGTAGACATTCTAGAACCAGCAACAATGGATTTGGATGGAACCATCAACGCGTTTTTCACACCTAGTGCGTCGGCAGCAGGATATGCATATGACATTGACCATGTGGATGACGCATGGGAGAGACATCATTGGACAATGCTTCACAACCTTCATCTTCCTCGTGCAGGAGAGTGGCTTTCTCAGCGCAAGCAGGAGAATCATTGGACAGATGACACGCCAGTTTTCCGCAGGGAGTATTTGGGAGAGTGGATACATGATCAGGAAACACTCGTTTATGGGTTCTCTCCGACACGGAATTTATGTGAACCGAGTCCGGACAGCAACCTGGAAAGCTTTGTTCTTGGCATCGACCTTGGATTTGTGGATGCGTCTGCATTTGTCATTCTTGGATTTTCAGAAGACTCTCCAGACGTTGTGGTGGTACACAGCGAGAAGACTTCAGGACTCACGACAGAAGATATCGCAAGGAAGATTCACATTTTAGTCGACAGGTTTGATCCTGTGAGGGTGGTTGCAGACTCTGGAGGACTAGGAAAGATGATTGTCGAGGAACTGAACAAGCGCTACGAGTTGAATGTCTGGCCGGCAGAGAAGTCAAAGAAGTTGGATCATATTACACTCATCAACAGTGATTTTCAGACAGGACGTTTATTGATTGAAGAGACTCCATCAACAGAGCCTCTCAGAGATGAACTCACCTTGTTGGAGTGGAACCTCGCAGAAAAAGAAAAAGGACGGTTCATTGAGCGTGATGATTTAGAGAATCACTGTTCAGATGCAATGCTCTATGGATGGAGAGAATGCATGCACTATCTGCATCGAGAATCAAATCCAGTTCCTGAATCAGGATCTCCAGAATATTTCAGGAAATTTGAGAAGGAACTAGAGGCAGAGTGTTTGAAAAGTGTAGAGGATCCTGAGCCAGAGTGGTTTGAGGTGAATGTTGAAGAATCCGTGCATTACATTTAGAGATGTCAGAGACTAAGGAGCAATTCCGGAAGCGTGCAGACCTAGCACAACAGGCAAAGATCAATTTTGTAAAGGGTATCCTTTCCGGCACCTATGGTCTTCCTGGTGACATTGTCGAGCTTTTCTCTGGTGCATTCGTGCCAGGCAAAGCAGAGAAGGTATTGAGGACCAGACCTCCGGGTGTGCCTCCAGATCAACCTGTGGAGGTGCCGGAGGGTGTTGTGGCACCACGTCCTGAACTCCGTTCTGAACAGATTGGTGTGCCAAAAGTCAAGTACACCAGCGGAGACTTGGCACGAAGGTTGGGATTGGATCCTTACTCTGGAGAGACCCTCATCGCGCAGTTACTTGCTCCTGATCCTTTCGTAGGAATCAAGGCAGCAAAGGCATTAAAACTTGCAGATCTGGGATTCCTGGGTGCGCTAGGATCGATAGCTCAGCTTGGAAAACGTGCAGACAAGCTGAAGGCCTCCGGGAAATCCTCAGAGGAAATTGCTGCGGCACTGAATGTGACAGAGGCGCCCACAAAATCCGGATGGAAGAAACTTCCTGAGAAACTTCCGGTGCAGGCGTTTGGAGGAGAACGTGTGATGCTGAAGCGCACCCTCCAGCAGCAGATCATGGCATCAGATGCAATGAAGGATCTGCGGAATTACATGACCGAGGAGGAGTTGTTGATGCTCACTCCTGACACCATCAAGGCAATTGAGACGATTGCACAGACAGGAAAAACACGGACAGGAAGACCAATCACAATCCTTGGAGGACAACAGATTCCACGGTTGGAGAAGGAGGATCTCAGCGCACTTGCATTTGCAGGGCGTTTCAAACAAGGGTGGTATCGACATGGTGCCGAGCAACTCCAGAATGTCTTTGGAGAAGACACTGAGCGGTTCATTGCATTGCTTGCTGCAACGTCTCCACAAACCTCTGTGGAGATGAACCTGGAAAACGCCCTCCGGGTTTGGAGGACATGGACCGACGCAGGAAGACCCACAGATTCCAAGGAAATCCGCAGGATCATGGGAAAATCGGTTGTAGGCACCGGCACCGAGAAATCTGTGATGAACGCATGGGTGAACAACTCGGTCACTGCACTCACTGCAAAGGATCCGACTGTGATTGAACTCTCAGGTCCAAAGGCAGATTCATTCATGCGGAACCTCCTGTCTAATCTTGATGAGGTCACTCTTGACACCTGGCAGGGACGTGCGTATAACCTCTTGCAGGAGGTCTTTGGAGGAAAGATCTTCAAATCCACAGAGGGTCGTGGAGTCAAAAGTCCAGGATACATCCTGAGTGCTGCGGCAACCAGACGTGCAGCAGATTATCTCTCAAAAAGGACTGGGACCCCCTGGAAACCTGCCGAGGTGCAGGAAACAGTCTGGAGTTTTGTGAAGGCACTCTATGAAAAGCGCAGATCTCCTGGAGGACGTGCAAAATCGATGGACGAACTCTATCTGGAACTATCTCCGAATGAGATTGCAAATGTTCCAGATTTTGCTAGTCTGATACGAACAGATAAATATGGATCCATTCTAGAAGGAACTGAATATGGAAGACGCATCAGCAGTGTTGAACAGTTTCAACCCTCGGCAGAAGCGTATGCTGCGACACCTTACCGAGGGTTCAGAACCGATATTGAACGAGCTGTTGGAGGACTCGAACAGCAATACCGAACCACTGACACCACAAGAATCACAAAAACCATCCGAGACCGAATCCACCGAGCATTGGTCTCAGATGGAACTGGAACTGGCACAGTCAACTGGCCTTACGCTTCAGGAAGTGTCGGAAATCCTGGACTGGGCCTGAAGGGACTTGGAAAACTCACCAAGTTCAACCTCTCCTCTGTAGATCAGGCGCGGCTTAATTCTCTTGGAGCCTCCACGCCTGATTTCTATGAACTTCCAAAAACTCCTGAAGCAGCAGCTCGGTTTCAGGAATCCATCATAGAATCCAAAAACCAGAATCCTTTTGGCAGTGCGGTGTATGTCTATTCTCCTGAAGAATATTCAGGAATGAGACTCTTCCTCTCAAAGGATGGTGGCACCGGGTTTGCCCTCAAGGAGGATGACATTGTCTCAGTGTTCAACACCAAGCGTAAAGGAGTCAAAGGAACCACACTCTCTGCATTGATGCTTGCCGTCCAGGAAGGAGGTCGAAAGCTCGATGCATTTGACAGTGCGCTTCCACAAATCTACTCCAAAGCCGGATTCCGGATTTCCTCGCGAACGGCATGGAATGATGACTTTGCTCCTCCTGAGTGGTCCAAGGAAACCTTCAAGAAGTGGAATCAGGGAGAACCTGATGTGGTGTTCATGCACTATGATCCCGAATCCACAGAGGTGTTTGAGCAGATCAGTGGACCCTACAATCCAGAGGATCAGGTACGGACAAGCTTGCTACGAGATGAGTATGATGATGCCGTTGCACTGCAAGCACAGAATGTCCTGGAATCCCAACAGCGCTTCAA
>Ga0098034_1000327_pt1 | contig 21342 bp, 27 predicted proteins | sample 2_EtaG_FD_77062 | JGI IMG/M metagenome (GOLD analysis project Ga0098034, IMG submission 77062) | Marine viral communities from the Subarctic Pacific Ocean - 2_ETSP_OMZ_AT15125 metaG | ecosystem: Environmental > Aquatic > Marine > Oceanic | place: Pacific Ocean | collected 2015-01-07
GCGTTATGAGAAAGATATACAAAATATTCTTAAACGACTAAAACCAGAAATGAAGATGGTTACTGATGCACAGGGTGTAACTTGGTGGGAGATACCTATTACTAAAGAAGATGCAACACAACCAATGACAGCATTCTTAGAAGAAACAAAAGTTGCTAAACCTTGGAGAAAAAGAGTAATCATGGATACTGCTATAGTTAAGGAATTAGTAGCTCACCTTAAAAGACTTGGATTAAAAGGTGTGCGTATTGAATTCGTTAAAGCTATATGGAATAGTAAAAGTGGTAAAAGAATATTTGGTTCATATTTTGATGGTAAGATTACATTAGCATCAATATTATCAGAGTTTACTCATACACATGAACTTGGTCATCTTGTTTTTGAGCAGATGGAAGATATTCCATTGTTTAAAGGTATATCTAAAAATGCTATTTATAGAGAATTGAGAGTTAAACATCCAGAATTAAAAACAAAACGTGAATTAAATGAAGCATTGCAGCGTAGAGGTGAGGAGTTAGCTTATCAATATAAGAAACATGGGAAAGCAATATTTAATAAAACTAAAGTAGATACATTTTGGAAAAGAATATTTGAAAGTCTAAAAGCAATATTTAATGTAAGTAAAGAAGGACAAATAGATAAATTTTGGGAAACACTTCTTACTAAAGAAGCTAAAGAAACAACTGTAATAAAAAAGAGGGGTATTAAACCAGCTAATGCTGATGACTATAAAATATTTTATGATGAAGATTCTAATCCACCTGATGATTTTAATGAGTGGGTTGCAGAAGAACATGCAAGACATATAGAAGAAACTAAATCAGATACAAATCAACTTACACAAGATGATTTAGAATGGTTTAAAAATAAATCAATGGAAAAATCATACGGACAAGAAGAAGGTGAACACTTTGGTTCAGAAAATTTAGAAGAACAATATGAAGATTTTAAGAAACTTAGAATCCCAACAAAAACTTTACTTCGTTTAGAAGATTTAGATACATTTAAAGATACCGCTATATATAAAAACTATGTACAAAAAATTGGGATGGAACCTGGTTTCTTTTATAGTCAAGAATTAACAGGGGATGAAGTATGGCAAATGTTTAGAGATAGAATTGTTAGAGAACGTGAAGGACCATTAACCGAAGAAGATAAAATTAGATTTAGAGAAATTAAAAAACTTCTTAAAGCAAGAACTATAAAAACTGCTATTGAAGATATATCTCCAAAATTAAAAGAAAAGATAAAGGCATATATAAGACCAGGAAAATCTAAAAATTCAAGAGCATTTGGATTATTAGGAAATAAAGATACTACCATTCCTTTATTTCAAAATATGTATGAAAATTGGGTAAATATGGGAGTAGAATCTATAGTAGAACCTTATGCAGGTGCGTTTACTTTAGGTACTCATTCATTAAATAATGCTATGGTAAGTGGTTTAAAAGAATATCATGCAAATATATTTGATAAGGATAAATATATTATAGTGAAAGCTATAAAGAATAAAAAAGTTTCAGAAGTTAAAAAATTATATAAAAATACTGTTAAAGATTTAGAAGCAGAAATTTTTAAAGCTGCTAAAGAAGATACAATGGTTAATAAATTTTTATTAAAATTTAAAAAGAAATATCCTGATAATTTTATAGGAGATAATTTATTTAAAGAGTGGACTAAGAAAGAAAAACTTGGTGCAGAAGTTACAGTATATATAGATTATCGTAAAAGATTTGCTAAAGTATTTCAACAAGCATTTAATAAAATAGCAGATATTGAAATTAAAGATTTGAAAGATGCTGTTAAAGTATCATTTATACATCGTATAGGTCAAAGAGCTACTAAGGTACAAAAATTAGTAAATAATTTTGGTTTTCAATCTTATGAAAATTTAATATTTGATACTTTTGGAGCACTTACTGCAATGGATGATATAGCAAATACCTTTAAACTAGCAGAAGAAAACAATACTAAAATAAAACTTTATAATATGGATGGTGTTGAAATGATAAATAAAATACAGAAAGGTAAGATACCATCAGAAAAAATTGGTTATTATTTAGATCCACCATATATTAGTACAGCAGCAGCTACCTATAGAGAACAAATAAAACAACAAGAAAAAGGAACAGAATTTATACAAAAATTTGCAGACCCACAAGAATTTATAAATGCACATAAGAGTATTATTGATTCTGATTCTAAGAAAGCATTTACAAATGATATAAATGAAGATTATCTATGGGGAATGTTAGATGTAGATAAAAATTTTAAACTTTTTGCATATAAAGAAGGAATGACACCAACATCATTAGTAGTTGACAGTAAAACATCTGAAACAACTAATGATTATTTTACTAGTGCAGCTGCTCAAGATAATGTATTACTTACATATGATTATGTTCTTAATAAATTAAAAAAACAAGGTAGTGTAGACATTAATATTAAAGCATTAAAAGATAAAGGTGTACCAGATGAATTAATTAAAGAAGTAGGAGATGCATTAAGCAAAGAAATAGTAGATGAAAGAGGAACTTTCAAAAAGTTGCAAGACTTAATTAAGATGAAAGTAAATACAATAGATGGTGAAAAATATATTTCAGCAGTAATAAATAAAAAAACTCTTAACTATATAAAAAATACAAGTAATGTTAAAGATTTAAAGCCAAGATGGGTAAAAGAACTAAGTTTTGAATCTGCAGAAAGAACTGTGACTTCAGTATTAGAAGGTTATGAAACAGGAGCTAGATTTTTTACAAGACTTGGTAAAGGATTTAAACAAGTAGTTTTTGACCCAATTAGAATTGCTGAAAGAACTGCAGCTGATATAGCATTAAAGGAAATGCAAAAATTGAGAAAGGTTTTTTTTGGAAGTAGTTTTCTTAAAATAGGTGGACTAAATAAAAAAGAAACAGAATCACTGTTTTACTATTCAGCATATAAACAGGGTAGGATGACCGAAAATGAATATTATAATGAAACAAAAATCAAACCTAAAAAAGAAGGTCCAACACTAGGAGATTTATCTAAGAACACACAAAGAGCATATTATGCTTTAAGAAAATTAACTGATAAATATTTGCCTAAGGTAAAAATGGTAGGCAAAATGCATGGTAAAGATGTAAAGAAAGTTAAGAATTATCTTCCAATGTTTACTAAGACGGATTTAAGAATACTAGAAGGTGGTGGACTTACAGGTTGGACTAGACATGACCCATTCTTTGGTTCAACCATAGAAAGAGCAGCTGATGTTCCATTTACAGCATATGAAAAAAATATGAAGAAGGTAATGGAAAATTGGATTTATGGTGTAACCAATTATGTAGAAGTTGGTAGTAGAACAGTACCAATTGGATATCTTATTAATAGTACTCAATTTAAAGAATTATCAGGTCATTCATATAATAAAATAAGAGAGTGGTTTACTCATATAACAACACCTAAACCACCTACTAAAGCTGAAAGGTTTGTAAAAAACGTAAGACAGATAAAAGTTTTTACAATACTTTCATTAACAGTTGGTGTTGTTGTTAAACAGCTTATTAATACATATAGTTTTATGGTTACAGCAGGAATAGGGAATGTCTTTAAAGCTGTTGCTCGTAAAAGTGTAGATGCTTTTTATAAAGGTGAGCAAAAATCACTTATTACTAGACTTGCTAATGAAGCTGGAAGTGTTAATGAAAGAACATTGGGATATGATATACAAGATTTAAAGTCTACAATAATGAAATGGATGACACAACCTGCTTTATGGACCGATAGATTAACAGCTAAATTAGGATATATAGCTATATTAGAAAGAGAATTACAAAGAGCTAAAAAAGCAGGTATAACAGTAGATGCAAGAACATTTAAGAGAATGCAGTTTGTTGCAGATAATATAGTTGATGGAATTATGGGAGGAATGGCAAAATCTGAACAACCAAAATATTTTAGAAGTGAATTAGGTAAAAATGTTAATACATTCTTTTCACAAGTTAATTCACAAACACAATTTTATGTTACTGATATATGGAGAAAAGAAGTTAGTAAAGATATAAGAGCAGATCAGAATAAAATCTTTTTTTTAACTAAAGCAATGGCAGCATTGTTTATGATCGGATATACAGAAGAAATTATTAATAGATTAGATTGGGGTTTTGGTTGGGATGAAGAAGAAGATGAAGCAGATTGGGAGAAAATTTTTAAAGAAACTACAAAAAATATAGTTGGTAATGTTCCAATAATGGGTTCTTTAATATATGCACTTGAAACAGGAAAACCCTTTACACCAGCACCTGTTTATGCTTCATTATTAAAAATAATATTAAATCTAAGTAGAGGTAAGTTTGGAGATGCAGCTTGGGAAGGTACTGGATTTATATATATGCCAAATGCTGTTCAAAATGTTATTAAAGGTACTAAAATTATTAAAGAAGGTGGAGTATATGATAAAACAGGTAGACTTATGTATCGTGTGGAAGGTACACCTGAACAGATAAGAACTCTTTTAAAAGGTAAGTACGGTTCAAAAACTGCGAGAGATTATTGGGAAGAAAAGAAACCTAAACCTAAGACAAAAGCAGAAAAGAGAAAAGAAAAAGCAAAAGCAGAAAGAGTAAAGAAAATAGAAAAAATAAGAGGTGCATCTAGAAGACGAACTGGTGGTTCAACCAAGGCAGAGAGAAAGAAGAAAATAGAAAGAATGCGTAAGCTATAAAATACTAGGTACTTGCGTTTTATTTGGTGGTATGCTATATTTAGTATGCTATGTTAAATAGAAAAAAACAATTAAGTATAAAAAGACTAAACTCAAGGGATGTCATATCCTACCAAGCATAGTTTGGGTTTAGTCTTTTTGTATTTAAATAAATATTCAGAACCTTGGTTTTGGGAGCGAACCAAGTAAAACACTTCCAAATTAAAAGTAAGGTATCTTTATCAGGTTCAAATTAAAATGGTTAGGAAAAACAACCAAGGCATGTCTAATCATTTTGGGTTTGAATCGGATGGGTATCAAAAATAATTTCCTGGTATACTATATTCCGACCAAGAGAGTGTAGAACAATATATTACAACAGTTATTTATTGAATGTTTCAAAATCGGCTTAGGTCTGGTTTATCCCAAGACTATGCCTTGTTAATAAAAAAATGGAAATAACAAAAAAAGAATACATACAATTACAAGAGTTATGGTATCAATCATTAATAGATGATTGTGAAGCTATAATAACTGAAACAGTATTTACTTCACGATGGATTTTAATAGAAGGGTATCATTCTTTAGGTAAAAGAATATTAATAGAATCAGAAAAATTTGGAGACTTAACTATATCTGATATAGCTACCCATGTAGCTAAAGATGTTGGAAAAAGTAAAAGAACAATACAGAGAGCTATCCAATTTGCACGCAGGTATCCTGATCTAGATGAATTACCAGGTGGTAAAAATATTAGTTGGCATAAGATATGTAATAATCTATTACCAACAGGAACTCACAAAGTTGCTGTACCAAGTTACATTAGATATTTAGATGGACTAGATAGAAAACAAAAGATAGAAATGTATTCAAAATTACATAAAGAATTTAGAGGACTTAAACCTGATGAATTATGAGTAGAAAAATAAGTTATTATAGAAGAAAAGCTGATCGCCTTATGCAAGAGTGGGGTAGAAAAACTTACAGAAAGTGTATGGTTTGTGGAAGAGATATATGTTGCCTACATCATTATTTTCCTAAAAGCAAATCATCTTCATTGAGATATGATAAAGATAATTTAATTCCAATTTGTAATCCTTGTCATTTACAACACCATACTGGGAATCCTGAGATTCACAATACTATTAATGAAATTAAAGGAGAAGATTGGTTAAGACAATTACGCAAAAAAAAAGAAAACCATATTAAAATTAATATTGGTTATTATAAGGATATTATAGATGATTATAAGGAGTAAGGAGGGCTTTATTTGGCGTCTAATTGCTCTTGTAAGCGATTTAAATATGAATTAGGTACAATGTTCTATGTTAAAAATTTAAGTAGTTTAAAATACAAATTTATGAAAAAAACAAAAGAAGAAATGGTAGGATTATTTTTGGCTCAAGGTGGAGTAGAAGATGCAATACGACAATTAAAGTGGTATCAATTTCCATCAAAGTTTTTATTCAAAAGAGAGTTAAAAAAGATTAATAAAAAATTAGATGAGTATTATGGAAGATAATACTTGACAGTATTTACAATGTATGCTAAGATAGAGATATAATAATTAAAGTATAGTTTATGTTTAGAATTAAAAAGGTGAGAAGAGATATGGGAGTAACACAAGAAGAGATAGCAAGTTACTTAAATATGAGTAAAAGAAATTGGATAAGAATAGAGAATGGAGAACACGAACCAAAACTTAAGGTAGCAGATAGAGCATACAATTATTTAATAGCAGTAGCAGCAAAAGATAATAAAGATTTTAAGTATAATATGTTAGAACTTTTTTCAGAAGATAGTTAAGTTGTGACACAAGTGACGAATTAATAAGTAAATAGAAAGGAATAAAAATAAGACTAAAAGAGAAATTGAAAAATTGTCAGACCAAGAAATAGACCACCTTTTTTCTGAACTTATCAGAAAAAAAATGATTGATGAAGACTTTGAAGAATGGTTAATAACTTGGGTTGATACAGAAACAATTTGCGACCAAGCCGAAGAGTGGGATATAGAGAGTAAAAAACAAACTCTTATAGATTATCGAAAACAATATAATTAATTAAAGAAAGGAATAAAAATATGACTAAAAGAGAATTAGCAAAAGAAATATCAATAACTTATAAAATGGGCGAGTTAGAAAATTATGTTCATCAAATATTATGCGAAGAAGCTAATAATTATGTTAAAAATAATTATCCAAAAGTAAGTTGTAAAGAAGAAAGTATTTTACAAGAAGCATATATAAATGGCTTTTATGGTGGGGAAGAAAACGAGAATTGGTATAATGACTTTCTGGAATATGACAATATTATTAATAATTAAAAGAAAGGAATAAAACTATGTTAAAAACATTAGAAGAAAATTATAACAAAGGGGTGGAGTGTCCATCCTGCCATGAAAAAGGAGAATTTCGCCAAGTATATGTTGGAAATGATGATAAGGGTTGGCAAGAAACAGGTGAGTGGGAATGCGATAGTTGTGATTATCAAGATATAGAATGGTATCAGTTTAAAAAAAGTAATAGACCAAAGTATTTTAATAAGCTACCACCTGAAGTTCAAGCAGCAAGAGCTACTATAGAATTGAGTAATGAAGTAAAAAATGAACCAGTTATACATCAACATCATGAACCTACCTTTAGAGAAATACAAGAAGATAAAATTAAATTAAATAATTAAAATAGAAAGGAAACAAACTTATGAGTGATTCAAACAAATTTTTTAAAGACTATCAATCTTTATTACAAGACACAAACCGACTTAAGAAAAGTGAAGCTAATCCATTTTTTAAGTCAAAATATGTTCCACTTAAGGATGTATTAAAGGAAGCTAAGCGATTGTGTGGTAAGAATAATTTTGTATTTATACAAAGACCCAATGTTTATGGGGATAAAGAAGATGTACAATCTACTTTAATTACTGAACTTTTACATAGTTCAGGACAAAAGATTAAAGGAGAAATAAAATTAGTTGCTAAAGATAAAGATGACCCACAAAAACTTGGTGGTGCTATAACCTATATGAGAAGATATAGTTTATCTACTATGTTAGGAATAGAAGAAGATGATGATGACGATGGTAATATATCAGCATCTAAGGTAGTAGATTCAAAAGAAATACCATTTTAATAATTAATATAATAAGTATGAGTAATCAATCAATCGGAGCTTTATGGCTCAAAAAAGCTAAAACAGGTACTACCTATATGTCAGGTGTTATAGAAAAAGATGAAAAGAAAATACAAATTGTGGTATTTAAGAACAATAAGGAGAAAGATAACCAACCTGATTATAGAATATTAGAAAGCACTCCTTATAAGGATACAAGTTCTACAGTAGAAGGTGAAGGTACAAGTGGTGTTCCTTTAGATAGTATATTTTAAAATTATTTGTTACTGGATAGTGCGTAATATGTCGGATGTAATAGCTTAACCATAGCAGACAAATGACAATTTGGCACAATCTGGTGACATAAGCTAATTTTAAGAGGTGGTGAATGCATGGGTTCGCCATTTCTTATAAGCATCTCAATAGTGTTAGTCGCACAAGGATTCCTTTCGTATTGAGGTGCTTTTAAGAGATTAAAAAATTATGATAACAAAAGCATTAGAATTATTTTGTGGAACAAAAAGTTTTACTAAAGTAATACAAAAATATGTTAATACAACAATTACATCAGATATAAACGAAAGGTTTAATCCTGATATATGTGAAGATATTTTTAATCTGGAATTTAAAGAAGGTGAGTTTGATATTATATGGGCAAGTCCACCTTGTGAGGGATTTAGTGTTGCGAGTATAGGTAAACATTGGAATAGGGATCACACACCTAAAACAGAAAAAGCTAAGTTATCTTTAGACATGATAAGAAAAACTATTGATATTATTAAAACCATTAAACCTAAATATTGGTTTATAGAAAATCCAAGAGGAAAACTAAGAAAAGTAATAGATGATATATTAATAGAATCTCTTGGTAATTCATACAAGAGAGAAACTATCTGTTATTGTAGATATGGAGATACAAGGATGAAACCAACAGATATATGGACAAATGCTTTTGAGTGGAAACCAAAGGATAAGATGTGTCAAAATGGAAATCCTGATCATGAATCTGCTCCACGAGGAAGTAAAACAGGAACACAAGGGTTAAAGAATTATGAATTAAGGTCTGTTATACCACCAGCATTATTTGAAGAATTATTTAAAACATTATGAAACAAATTAAAATTTATACATCAATAACTGGTGATAAAGATAACCCAAGAGAAGATAAAATTAAATGTTTTACTGGTGAAGGAAAGTTTATAGAATCTGTAATGGAAGCTAAGATTTATAAAATTTTAGCACACCAATTTATAGAAGCAGATTACTCTATATGGACAGATGGAAATGTAGAATTATTAATACCACCAGAACAATTAGTAGAGGAATGGTTAGGAGATAAATATGATATGGCATTATGGAAGCATCCTTATAGAAAATGTTTATATGATGAAGCAAATTTATGTAAAATATTATTTAGTAATCAAAAATTAATAATAGATGAACAAATAAAACATTATAGAAATAAAAACTTTCCAGAATTACATGGTTTAAAAGAATGTTGCATAATAGTAAGAAAACATAGTAAGGAAATGGAAAGATTTAATAATGCTTGGTGGTCAGAAATATGTAGATGGAGTTCTAGAGACCAATTATCTTTTCCTTATGTATTATCTAAATTTCCTAAATTAAAAGTTAAGGTGATAGATGGTAATGCCAGAAATCATCCTTACTTTAAATATACTGATCACTTAATATAAATTATTGGACTTGACTTATTCTTCAATCTAAGTTACAATGTAAATAGATTGGAAGTTCTTTGAAAACTGAATAGGATATAGAAAGGGAAAAATTTATGAATAAAAAAGCAAAAGTCAAGATGTTATTGGATTTATTATCCGATTTAAAAAACATACCGACTAACAAAGATAATAGTATAGATATGAAAAGATTTTACAATGTACCAGAAATTATAGCTTTAATAACTATACTGCGACATTTAAAAGTAGACAGTAAATATTTATATAAAAATGGTTTTATTATAGCTAAAATGTTATTAGGCACACAGTTAACGGGTATGATAAAATATAAATGTTTTCATTGTAAAACAAAAAACGAACACATTTATTATGGAAAAGATAATATTCATTATTGTACAGAGTGTGGTAGTGATAGACATTTTACACTATCTTCAACAAATGATATTTAATTAGCTAATTAAATTATCCTATTCAGTTTTTAGAGAGTTAAAGGTCGGAGGTAAATAATTAATTAAGAAAGGAAATAAATCTATGCAAAAACAAAAACTAGTAGCTCTTGCTATGATTATAGCATTAGTAATAGCAGGTTTATCATTAAACATGGATAATAGAAAAGGAGAGAAAGAAATTGAGAGATTAAAAAGTTTAATTTCTAACCACCAAGAACAAGTAGATTTAATTGATATTGAATTAGATATCTTAACAGTAATTGAAGTTGGTAAGAGGAGAGGTTTATCAGAAGAGGACATTAAAATCGCATTACAGATCATACAAGCAGAAAGTGGCTTTAATTGTAATGCTATAGGAGTAAATTGGCACGAGTCAGGCAATTTTTACTCATTAGACATTGGATGTTGGCAGATTAACTCATTTCATCAAAAATCTGTAGCAGGAAAACACAGCGACAGAACTTGTTTATTAAATCTTGAATGTTCTACCCATAAAGCCATAGACATCTTTGAAGAGTGGGGAAATTGGACTGCTTGGACAACCTACAATAACTTTATTAAATAAATAGGTGTCGTATCGTTTCGTGTGATATTACTTTAAAAAATATCCTGATCATATTATAAGAATTAAAAAATATCTTTACTAAAAAAGGTATTTTTTATTTATTTTGATACTTGACTTTTCTTTCAATCTAAGCTACAATGTAAATAGATTAGAAGTTCATTGACAATTATAAAAAAGAGAACTTAAAAATAAAGTTTTCTAAAAGTTGAATGAGATATAGAAAGGAAACAAATCTATGCAAATAAACGAACTTATTAAATTATTAAAAGCTCAGCCACAAAATAACGAAGTGTTATTATCAATAGATAGTGAAGGAAATACTTTTAAAGAAATAGGTGGAGAATATTTTACTTCTGTAGAAAAAGATAAAAATAAAACAATTATCTTTCCCAATGATAAGTGTTGGGATTATGAAGAAAATGAAAAAGGGGATTTAGAGTTAGAAAAAATTAACTAATTAAATAATTATATAATTCTCGTTCAACCCTTAGAAGACTTTATAAAATAGTTCTTTGAAAACTAGAAAGGTCGCAACATTTAAAAATTAAATTAGAAAGGAAATAATATTATGAACCTTATAACAAAAGAATTAGAAAAGCGATTTAAGAAAATAGGAAATCAAGAAAAAATAAAGATAGAAGATAAAGTAGTAGTAGCAAAGTTTTTCAATCCAGCTGGAGCTGGAACTTGGTTAGCTACTGAATATGAACCAGAAAACAAAATGTTTTTCGGCTATGTTTCAATTTTCGGTGACCATAATGACGAATGGGGATATTTCTCATTAGCAGAATTAGAAGAAATTAGTACACCATTTGGATTAGGAATTGAGAGGGATTTATATTGTGGAGAGAAAAAGATTAAAGAATTTACTTGTTTTTCTAAGTAGGTATCGTGTCGTGTCGTGTCGTGTCGTCATGATCCATTGTAACCATCTAATTCATTTTGGGTGGTTTTTTGGTCCTATTTATTTACTTGACTTATTCTTCAATCTAAGCTATACTACATGTAGATGAGGGATTGGGGTTTATGGCAGTTCATTGACAATTGAATATGTTTAATAATTAATCGGAGGGAAATAAATGTATGACTAAAAAATATGTAATTAAATGGGACGATCTACAACATGTTAAAAAAATGGAAATCTTACACGATATTTATCCTAAATTTCATAATCAAACTTATTATAAAATGGATATGGAGGGATTAAATACTGTCTACGATTGTTCATTTGAAATTGAAATTGTTCCAGCTTTTGATAAAAAATGGCGGAGATCTAATAAAAAATTGACTCCCCAGCTTAGGGATAAAAATTCTCTTGCATCACAAAATGATAGATATTTTAGTTAACGATCGTTTGGAGTTGGGCATCTCGTTAAACTGCCCGATCTTAATTATTAATCGGAAGGAAATAAATATATGACTACAAAAGAACTTAAAAAACAATTTGATAAGGCATATAAAATGGGTGGGGAAGAAGAATATGTTTATGACATATTATGCGAAGAAGCTAATGATTATGTTAGCCAAGTTGAGAGTCGAAATCTAGGAAAAAGTATGACTGACGAAGAAGTTTCTTTACTTGTAACTTCTTACATAAATGGCTTTTTTCATGATAAACGAATGAATGGTAAAGATTGGAAAACATTCTGGTCACCCCATTCTTCTTATTCAGATGGAAAATGTGAATTTTCGGATCGTGTATATCCAAATTCAATCTTAGTAGGTAAAAAATAAACTCTAATAAAAATCTATCCTTAATTGGGTAGGTTTTTGTTTTGCTTAAATCCCGCAAGACTAATACTTAAATAATACTATAGGGGAATTTATTCTTTGTTTTTGTTCTGTTCTTCCCTTTTTTATGTGTTTTGGTTGGATCTCCACTTCTTTCTTGATTAAAAAAATCGCCTTTAATAGTCTTTTCTTCCTTATTTTTAATAGTTTTCTTCCTTTATTTTATTTAATCAATTATTTAATAGTTTTCTTCCTTTTATTTATTTTAATTATATAATATCTACTAACCATAGGGGGTAGCCACTCGGAGGTTCGAGTTTAATTTTATAATTATATATGAAACCTACGCAATTATATTTTAAACATTTGCCTTTTAAGGTAATATGTGCTATAATTACATAAGATATAATATGAAAATAAAAGGATTAACAATTCAGGAGAAGAAAGCTGCTGACCATTATCTTGAATATGGTCAAAAAGCTAATGCTATTCGTCATGCCTATAATATAGGTAAGAAGGGGGGTTCTAAAACTGAAGAGTTAGAAAAAATAACAGTTAGAAATATGGGACAACAAGTATTTAGTCGTAAAAACGTTTCAGAGTATATTGAAGGACATGCTACTGGAGCAGCTAGTAGAGTAGTAGATTTATCTAAAACAGCAGATTCCGATGCTGTGCGTTTGAATGCTAATAAAGATATTTTAGATAGAGCAGGGTTTAAACCAAAAGAAGTAAGCGAAGTAGAAGTAAAGAAAACCTATGATGAAGAACAAATCCAAAGGGCAATCAAAGAAATCCAAGACAAGTCCGCTTCAGATGGCGGAGATGATGGAACAGAAGGCAAGGAATAACTTCCGAGTCTTTTGTACGTTAATAGATAGGAATTATCAATTTAACTGGCATCATCGTGTTATAGCTGATAAACTAGAAGCAGTTGATAGAGGTGAGATAAAACGTTTAATGATATTCATGCCACCAAGACATGGCAAATCGCAATTAGCTAGTATATTATTTCCTGCTTGGTTTCTAGGTAAGAACAAAGGTAAAGAGATAATTACCGCTTCTTATTCGGGGGACTTAGCTCAAGACTTTGGTGGTAAAACAAGAGATATTGTAGCAGACCAAATATTTACCAAGATATTCGGTACAACCCTTAAAAGCGATGAGAAGTCCAAGGCAAAGTGGAGAATGACTAATAAAGGCACATATACATCTGTTGGTGTGGGGGGTGCAGTTACTGGTCGTGGAGCAAATATTTTAATAATTGATGATCCTATTAAAAATAGAGAAGAAGCTGAATCTGATGTTATACGTGACAAAGTATGGAATTGGTACACATCCACAGCTTATACACGTCTGGAGAAGAATGGAGCAATAATAATAATTCTTACTAGATGGCACTTAATGGATTTAGCAGGTAGATTATTAGAGAAAGAAATGGAAGGCGGAGAAAAATGGGAAGTCATTAATTTTCCAGCTCTAGCCAGAAAAGATGAGGAATTTAGAAAAGAAGGAGAAGCACTATGGAAAACCAAGTATGGGAAAGAAGATTTACTTCAAATAAAAGAAACCATAGGAATATATGATTGGGCAGCACTTTATCAACAAACACCAGTATTAACAGAGAGCCAAGAATTTAAACAAGATTGGATACAATATATTTCTCGTAAAGATGTTATCTTGAAAGATACACGTAAATACCTAACTGTTGATACAGCGATGAGTAAAAAGGAAACAGCTGACTATACAGGTTTTACTGAGAACTTCGTAGATAAAGAGAATAAATGGAATGTAGCTGCTTACAGGATGAGATTAAATGCCAAAGAGTTCGTTGAATACTTATTTACCCTACAAGATAGACATAGCTTTGAAAAAATAGGAATAGAGAAAACAGCTTATGTCTGGGGATTAAAACCTTATTTAGATGGAGAACAAAGAAAACGTAATAAATATTTACCAATAGTGGAGCTGACACATAAACAAACAGCAAAGGAAACAAGAATTCGTGGACTTGTTCCCAGATACAATAGTGGAAGTATATTCCACATTAGGGGTGAATGTAAGGATTTAGAAGAAGAAATGTTTACTTTCCCAAAATCAACTCACGATGATGTATTAGATAGTCTTGCTTATCAAGCACAAATAGTAGACCATAAGAAAAAAGGTAAGCGACAATTTATACCAAATTTTAAAAAGATAAGTTATTTAAGATAATATGTTAATAGATTTAAATACAGAAAGAGCACCAAAGAGTGGTTACACACCAGGTGCAAAAGACCAAGAAATAATTCATTTTGTATTAGAAAAGTTTCGTATATCAAATGAAATTCGTAATACTAACTTTGAAGAATTTAATGGTTTAACACTTACTGAACGTCAAAGAAAAGACCAGAGAGCTTTTAATGTTTGGCAAGAAAAAAGAAGTGGGGATGACTCTTGGAAGTCTAACGCAGTAAGACCCATTGAAAGAAATAGAATTATTAGTATTGCTGCTCATTTAGCTGTAACCTTAATATTTCCTAAAGTAAATGCTCAAAATACTAGAGATGAAGAAGATAAGGATGCGGCATTAGTTATGGAGGATTTAATGGAATGGAGAGCAGACCAAGCTGATTATGAGAAAACTTTTTTATATTCAATTATAGCTGCATTAGTTAATCCTGCAGTAATCATTCAAACAGAATATGCTGATGTTAAACGTAAGATAAAAGAGATTAAAGATGATGGCTCTTGGACCGAGAAAGAAATAACAGATGAAATCTTTAGTGGATTCCAAGATACCCTTGTTCCAGTGGATGAACTTTATATTGCTAATATTTATGAAGTAGATATTCAGAAACAAGAGTTCTTAATCTGGAGAAAGGTAATAGATTATGCAACAGCACAAGCTAAGTATGGAGCTAAAGAAAACTTTGAATATGTTAAACCAGGAGCACAAAATGTTTTATCAGGAGACAATACTTATTTACAAGAAGATAAAGATTTAGAAGGAAGAAATGTAGAAGAAATTATTTTTTATAATAGAGGATTAGATTTACAGGTGACAATTCTTAATGGAGTTTTAATAGATAATGCTGAACAACCTAATCCACGTAAAGATAAGATGTATCCCTTTGCTAAAACAGGATTTGAAATAATTAATGAAAAATTCTTTTATTATAAAAGTTTAGCTAATAAAATGTCAGTAGATGGAGAAGTAGTAAATACTTTATACAGAATGATAATTGATGGAACATTCTTACAACTAATGCCACCTACTGCAATTTTTGGAGATGAAGAAGTAAATTCAAATATAATAATGCCAGGAGTTATTACTTCCTTTGGTAAAGACACTAAGATGGAAAAGATAGATGTAGGAGGAAATTTAAGTGCTGGATTAAATGTATTAGCTAAAGTAGAAAATTCTATATCTGAAACTTCTCAAGATGTGATGCAAGCAGGTATATCTTCTAAAGGAGAAAGAACTGCTTTTGAAATTTCTCGTTTACAAGAGAATGCTAGAACAATGCTTGGACTATTTGGACAGATGATTGGCTTTTTAGTAAAAGACTTAGGTAAATTATTTGTAGATGATATTGTTCAATTTATGACAGTAGGAGAAGTTGGAGAACTTACAGATGGTTTAGGAGTATTAAAATTTAGAAAAGTTCTTATTCCAGAACAAATGGTTGAAGGGAAGGAAGTTACAAAGGTTATAGACTTTGATATGGAATTACCTGAAGAAATTACTGAAGAAAAAAATATAGAAATGGGGATGGACATTATGACAGAAGAGGGTGGTATGGATTCTAAGAAAAGAATATACAAAGTTAATCCATCTTTATTTAGAGAATTAAAATATAAAATAAGAATATCACCAGAAATTATGACACCAAAAAATGATGCTGTTGCTAAAGCATTTAATCTTGAATTATATGATAGAGCAATCAGTAATCCTTTAGCTGACCAAGAATCAATATTTAGAGACCTTTTACTTGGAAGTTATGATTCAACTAAACATGATACAGATAAATATATTAAAGGTGCAGATTCAACAGGATTAGATAAATTGATAGGTGCGGATATAGGACCACAAACGCCAATGTCACGACAAAGTCCAGTTGAATCAGTTGTTAATGCTCAAGGACAACCAACTTAATTAAATATAAAAACTTATGAATAGAATAAAAGTTAAAATACAGAATTGGTTACTTAAAAATTTATTTAACGCAATTAGCGAAGATGATATTCTCAAGTATGAGAAAGGAAAGTTTCTTCTTAGAGGAACACCTTTAGATACGAGAGTAACAGGAAACTTTGTTAATCAAGCTAATAGTATATTAAAATCACAATTATGGAAGCATCTTACCGATGATATAAAATATATTTCTAATCAAAGGATGTATGAGAAAAGTACAACCATTGATGATGTAATATTTGGTAAAGCTATGCTTTATAATTTAGATATACTAGAACGCAAGTTAGAGCGTTTAAGTAAATTAAAATAATTAATTCGTGGGGTTGAGTATACCCCTTAATCAAAACACTATGTCAAATGAAAAAAAGATGGAGAAAAAAGAAGACGTTCAGAATGCTCCTACTGAACAAGAGGAGAATAAAGAAGACGTTCAATCTGCTCCAGTTGAGCAAAGTGAGGAATCTAAACCTGAAATTGATTACGTAGCTGAACTAGGTATAGCTAAGTCTAAACTAGAGAAAGCTGGTAACACAATTGAAAAAATAAAGAAAGAAAACAAAGAGTTAAAGAATGATGATGATGAGTTTGTTGACTATGAAGAGGAGATAGAAAAGCGTGTAGCTTCAAAAGTAAAAGAAACAATGACCAGTGTAAGAACTGATCTTGCTGCTGATACTATTGAATCCACATTAGAAGATTTATCTGCTAACGTAGACGAAAGAGCTTTAATCAAACATCATTACGATAATTCTTTACAAAGAACTGGCTTTTCCCGCCAGGCAATTATGCAAGATTTACTTAATGCTAAATTACTTGCTAACCAAAGAAGTCTTACAAAAGAGAAAGCAGAATTATCTGCTGCCTTAATTGCCAAAGAATCTATGGGTAATTCAAGTAGAGGAGCTAACTTAGATAAAGCTAACATTGATAAACCAATGAAACCTATATCTGATATGAGTAGAGATGAGCATAAAGCATACTGGGAAAGTTTTAAAAAATAATTGAAGATTTTAAATTATAAAATCTTCATTAGGAAAATCAGAAATATGGCAATAAGTACAGGAACAATTACAAAAGCAGATGTTGAAGTATTTGAACCAGAGATATGGGAAGGTGCTGTTAATGATTTCTATAGAGCAAAGTTAGTTGCAGGTAATTTCTTTTGGGATTTATCTTCTGCAGTAAACCAAGGTGGTGACCAAATTAATATTCCAAATATTGCAGAAATGACAGCGAATACTAAAACAAATGGTGCAGAAGTAACTTTAAATTCAGATGTAGAAACTGATATTAATTTAGTGATTAATAAATGGCAAGAAGTTTCCTTCTTAATTGAAGACTTTGAAGCAAGACAAGTTGCTGCAGTATATGATTTACAAGAGAAATTTGCTAGAAACGCTGGGTACACAGCTGCTGCTAAATTAGAAGATGCACTAATCGCATTATTTAGCGGGTTTACCCAAATTGTTGGAGCATCTGACGCAACATTAGTAGATTCTGATATTAGAAAAGCAATTCAATATCTAGATGATGCTGATGCTCCACAGGAAGACAGAGCATTCTTTTTATGCCCTGCAACAATGTGGGATGACATCATGGCTATTGATAAGTTTGTATTAGCAAACGAATCAGGTGGTCGTGGTCCAGTAACCTCAGGTCCAGTTGGTATGTTATATGGATATAAAGTTTATGTAACTTCAAGATGTACCGATGGTGATGGTGGTGTTCAAGCATTTGCTCACAAAGATGCATTAGTATATGCGTCTAGTAGAGTCAGAGTACAATCAAACTATGTTCCACAACGTTTAGGTACTTTAGTTACCGCAGACGTTATGTATGGCACTTTAGAAAACAGAGACACATCAGGAGTATGGATAAAAGCTGCTGCTTAGTAGTTTTATTCTGTGGGTTATCTATTAACCCACAGAGCTAAGATTATTAACCAAAAACCTATGGGAGTAAGAATAAATATCACAAAAAAAGAAAGATTGTTCATTCACAAAGATGGTCGTATTGAAGTTCTAAGTAGTACAGATAAATCAAAACCTAAAAAGAAGAAAGAGAAAAAAGATGAAAGTATATAATATTACAGGGTGTCATTTTTCTTGTGCTTATGTTAGACAACTTCTCCCTATGTGGGAGAATGGCTATAATGGTAATTTTATTGGATTAAATACACCTAGAAAAGATATGAAGACAATCACTCAAGAAGCAATAGATTCAGACATAATAGTATTTCATAGACCAGAACTAGGTACATATTGGAAGGTAGCTGACATTCTTAAGGGGATGGGGAAAAAAATAGTATTTGATAATGATGATACATTTAAACTTCACAAAGGACATCCTTTTTATAAGATGCATATTGGTATGAAATTAATGGACAAATTTAATAGAAATTATGATATGATAAATTATCAAACAAATAGTTTCATTAGAGCTGCAGACTTAGTAACTACTACTACAAAGACATTAGCTAAAGAGTATAAGGAATTAAATCCTAATGTAGTGATATTACCAAACTGTGTTAATCTAGATGATTGGGAAGAACCATTAAGACATGAAGATAATATAGTAAGAATAGGTATATCAGGTTCAACTGCATATACTTATGATTTTAAGAACATTAAAAATTATATCAAAGAATTAGATGAAAGGGATGATGTTCAATTTATACTATTTGGACTTGATGATAAAGAAGATAGAAAAAAATATCCAAAGGTAACTAAGATTCTTGAAGATGAATATGCATTTTGGGATACATTAAAAAATAAAGAACACATGCATTGGGTTGATAGGTCTAAGTATAATAAAACATTAAATAATTTAAAGTTAGATATAATGCTTATTCCAAGACAAGAATGTTATTTTAACAGATGTAAATCAAACATTAAATTTTTAGAAGCAGCAATGTGTGAGATACCAGTAGTAGCAAGTAGTTTTACAGATGGTCCTTACGAAGAACTAGATGGGAAGAATGGTATTAAAATAAAAGATAAAACAAAATGGAAAGAGATAGTTGATGACCTTATTAAGAATAAAGAAAAGAGAAGGGCGATAGGCAAAGAAGCAAAACGATATGTTCTTAATAATTATGATATTAAAGACCATGCATATAAATGGGAAGAAGTATATAAAACCTTATGAAAAAAGTATTATTAGCAATTCCAACTGGTGGTAATTTAGATTATAGAATAGTTGAATTTATGCTAGATATGTATAACCAAAAGAAGTATAAAGTAATTATACATATTTCAAAGCTAGTAGGAATTGAAGCAAATAGAAATCAAATAGTTAAAGCACTTTTAAATTCAACTTGTGATTACCTACTTATGGTAGATACAGATAATCCCCCCCTGGATAATCCTTTAGATTTAATAAAAGAAGATAAAGATATTATAGGATTACCCACTCCAATTAATATGAGTTGTATTAGAGGAATGAGTTTCTTCAAATATAATATCTATAAAGATGATAAACAATTAAAAGATGGTGAAGGATTACAAAAGGTAGATGCGGTAGGAACTGGTTGTATACTTATTAAAAGAGAGGTATTTGAAAAATTGGGAGATAATCCTTTTACTCCAGAGAGATATGAAGATGATAGAATAAAAGTAGGAGAAGATATAATGTTCTGTAGAAGGGTAAAGAAAGCAGGAATAGATATATGGACACATTGGGATTATAAGTGTCATCATTATAAGGAGATAGATTTAACTACATTACCAGTAGAAATATTTAATAAACTAATATAAAACTTATGTTTAAAATTGAAGACATCACACCTACACGCGAAGTAGAATTACAAAACGCAAAGTTACACAAATTGTTAGAAGAAAAAGTAAAGTTAGTAGAGGAAGGTAAATCATTTCAAAAGAAGGTAGAAAAATTACAAAAAGAACAAAGAAAGATTGGACTTAAATTAAATAAGGTAAAAGAAAAGGTTTTGCCTTTAATAGCAGGAGAATCAACAAAGTTAGACATTGGACAATTTGAAGCACCTATGAATGTTAATATTATAGATGGTAAATCTATTCTAACAATAGTAGATAGAGTAGAAGATTTTAAAAAAAGACTTTTAGAAAAATTAGAAGAAGATAATAAAAAAGATGCCAAAGAAACAGAAACAGAGTAAATACTACGAACAGTATTTTCAAATATTCACGTACTTTAATAACCTTTGGAATAAAATTATTCGTAAGCATGTTTTTAAAGTTAAGGTTGAAAATCAACCTAAAGTTCAAGATGTTAAGATTACTAATCCACAAGCTCCCCAATCTTCATTAAAGGTTTCTAACTTTGAACAAGTTGAACAAGCATTGAATAAAAATGTAATTGACATTATAAAATTCCTAGAAAAGAAAATGGAAGAATTAAAAGTTGAGCCAACTGATAATTCAGATATTCTTAAAAGTTTAAAAGGTATTAGAAAAGAATTGAAGGTAAAAGATTTAACACCAAATGTAATTAAACGATTAGAGGATGTTAAAAAAGCTATAAGCAAGTTAGATATTAAATTTGACTTAAGTGGCTTAGAAGAGCGTTTAGACGTATCACAGGGCTTATTAGAGAGCTTAAAGAACTACACAGAGTATGATGAGTGGAAGGTAAAGATAAATGGTAAGCAAATGGAAGAACTTGTCAATGCTATGGGTAAGCAATGGATTAGTGCTAGTGGCACAGGAATAATTAAAGATGGTAGTGGGAATCCTTATAGCTCAACTAATAAATTACCAGTAGAAGCTACTTTAGAAATAGGAGATATAGAAATTGGTGCAGTAGAACTTAAAGATGGTGATAGTGATACCAGAGCAGATATTGAAAGTGATGGAACTAAAAATGCTTTATTCGTTCAAGCCAATGATGATAGCATGGGGACACAAAAAATAAAGAATGCTAAAGAAAGTTCTGCAAGTTCAAATACAAAAGTTAC